>Ga0209698_10001760_pt1 | contig 24958 bp, 20 predicted proteins | sample LitLauG_LLR_2012_FD_187203 | JGI IMG/M metagenome (GOLD analysis project Ga0209698, IMG submission 187203) | Freshwater sediment microbial communities from Pennsylvania, USA - Little Laurel Run_MetaG_LLR_2012 (SPAdes) (version 2) | ecosystem: Environmental > Aquatic > Freshwater > Creek >... | reverse complement strand
GAGGTCCTTCTGGAATTTCTTGTAGAACTCGGCAAGCGCGTCGGTCCACTTCTCCTTGCCTTCTTCAATCTCGTCGAGTTCTTCTTCCAGCCGCGCGGTATAGAGCACATCGAAAATATCGCGGAAGTTTTCCACCAGCAGATCGGTTACAACCAGCCCGATTTCGGTGGGAGTGAATTTTCCTCCGAGCTTTTGCACATATTGCCGCTCCTGGATGGTTGAAAGAATCGCGGCATACGTGGACGGCCGGCCGATTCCGCGCTCTTCCAATTCTTTCACCAGCGAGGCTTCGTTGTAGCGCGGGGGCGGTTCGGTGAAGTGCTGCTCCGGCTTCAGCGCTTTCAGTTCCAGCTTCTGCCCGGGCTCCAGCGGCGGCAGTTTGTGCTTTAGTTCTTCGTCTTCTTCGTCCTTGCTGTCTTTGGCTTCTTCGTAGACTTTCAGGAATCCATCGAACTTAAGCACCGAGCCGGTCACACGGAACCAATAGGCATCGCCGCCATTCTTCGCGTCAATGTCGACGGTAGTCTGGTCAAACACTGCCGGCGTGATCTGCGATGCGATGAAGCGCTGCCAGATCAGCTTGTAGACCTTGTATTCGTCTTCCTTTAAGTATTGCTTGATCTGGTCGGGATGCCGCATGGCCGAGGTCGGGCGAATAGCTTCGTGCGCAGCCTGCGCAGCTTTCTTCTCTTTGAACGCGTTCGGCGATTCCGGCACGTAAGCCGCGCCGTATTCCTGGCCGATATATTCGCGCACTTCCTGCAACGCCTCGGGCGCGGTGCGCACCGAATCGGTACGCATATAAGTAATGAGGCCGACTTGGCCTTCGTCGCCGCCCAACTCCACGCCTTCGTAGAGGCGCTGAGCAATCATCATGGTGCGCTTCACACTGAAGCGCAGCTTGCGGGAAGAATCCTGTTGCAGCTTGCTGGTGGTGAAGGGCGGGGCAGCGTTGCGGCGGCGCTCCTTGCGATCGACCGAGCGGACGAACCAGTCGGCCTTTTCCAGCGCGAGGCGGATTTTCTCGGCATCGTCGCCGTTGTTGACCTCAATCTTTTCCTCGCCTTTGCCCAGAAAGCGAGCGTCGAAGACGGGCGGCTTGCCGGAAGCGAGCGCCGCGTCGATGGTCCAGTATTCTTTTTTCTCGAACGCCTTGATCTCGCGCTCCCGCTCGACGATCAGGCGAAGCGCGACGGTCTGAACCCGTCCTGCGGAGAGACCGCGGCGAACTTTGTCCCACAGCAGCGGCGATACCTGATAGCCGACCAGGCGGTCCAGCACACGGCGGGTCTGCTGCGCGTCGACCAGGTTGCGGTCAATTTCGCGCGGATGTTCAAACGCCGCCTGCACCGCCTTCTTGGTGATCTCGTTGAAGGTGACCCGGTGGATGGTGACGCCGCTCTTCTTTTTCTTCTTTCCGCCGCCGTCGACCAGTTCTTCCGCCAGGTGCGCAGCGATGGCTTCGCCCTCGCGGTCGGGGTCAGGAGCGAGATAGATGGTGTCCATGCCGATGGCCATCTTCTTCAGCTTGGCCAGCACCTTCTCCTTGCCGGGAATGACTACGTAGTCGGTCTCGAAATTTTTGTTGACGTCCACACCCAGCGTGCTCTTGGGCAGGTCTTTCACGTGGCCCAGCGACGCCTCCACCGTGAAACCCTTGCCCAGATATTTCTGGATGGTCTTCGCCTTTGCGGGCGATTCGACGATGACAAGTCCTTTTGCCAATGTTCCCTCAGTTCTGCGAAATCTGTTCCGAAGCTAGCACGAATGTCAAGCGGGCAACAAGTTCGGGAAGAAGCTCTTGGCCATTAGCTCTTAGCCTTTAGCTCCACCACTTTGCGCCAAGAGCTAGATATTCTTCACAAAATTCTTCCCCGGCATCTGGCGGATTTTCCCGTTCAGCTCCAGTTCGAACAGCGCGGAGAAAATCTCTGACGACGACATCTGGCCCTCCAGGCTCTGCACGATTTCGTCGATGTGCATGGCCTCGTCGGCCTTCAGCAGCCTCAGCAGTTTTTTCTCGTGCGGCGGCAATGGTTCGCCGGGGAATAGAGATGCGGCGGGCTCGCCAAAGGATTCTTTTGCCGCTGTCGCCGTGAGCGTAAGTCGAACATCTGCAGGCAGATCCTCCCAAACGTCTTCCCACGTCGCCACCAGCTTCGCGCCCTGTTTGATCAGCGTGTTCGGGCCCCAGGAGTTCTTGTTGGTCACGTTGCCCGGCACGGCAAACACATCGCGATTCTGCTCCAGCGCACAGCGCGCCGTGATGCGCGTGCCCGAGTATTCCGCGGCTTCCACCACCAGCACGCCACAGGAAATTCCGCTGAGAATGCGGTTGCGGATCGGGAAGTTTTGCGGCGCGGCAAACGTTCCGATGGGGAACTCCGAAACGAGTGCGCCGCCGCAGGCAAGGATCTGCTGCGCCAGCCGCGAATTCTCCTTGGGATAAATTACGTCAACGCCGGTACCAAAAAAGGCCGCCGTCGTACCTTTAGCGGCCAGCGCTCCGCGATGCGCCGCCGTGTCGACGCCGCGGGCCATGCCGCTGAGAATCACCAGTCCCTGCACTGCGAGGTCCGCCGCCAATCGCTCGGCCATTCCGGTGCCGTAAGGCGACGGGTGCCGCGTGCCCACCACCGCGATTCCCGGCTGCAACAATATTTCCGCATTGCCGCGCACGTAAAGGACCAGCGGAGGATCGTAGATTTCCTTCAACCGCGCGGGATATCGCGGATCGCCAAGCGGAATCACAGCCGCGCCGGCCTCCGCCGCCTTGGCGATCTCCTCGCGCGCCAGTTCCGCCGACTTGCCCGTGGCCAGCGACTGCGCCGAAATCGCCTGCATGCCGGTGGCTTCAAGTTCGGTGAGCGTGGCCCTGAGCACGGCGCTGGCCGAGCCGAAAAACTCCACCAGCCGTCGCGACCGCGTGGGTCCCAGTCCGGGCGTAAGCGACAAAGCCAGCCAGTCGGCGAGATCACCGGCGGTCGAGTGTGGAATGACTTGAGCTTCGGCATGAACTTCGGCCATTGTTGCCTCCCTAATTCTTAGGAGTTCGTTGGCGGACTCTAGAGAGCGAGCGCTCCCGGGTCAAGGTCAGCCGTCACAAGAAGCGAAATTTTTCTGTGCAAGGCGAGATAACGTGATTCTTGGGATGATCAGGGCTATACCATTGTTTCTGAAGGTGATAGCGGAGCCATGATGCATGAGTGGCCGCGCCACAATTCCCGAATTGGTGTTGCTTTGTATCAGGGCACGCCGTCAGACGTGCCATCCAGGTCGCTCAGCGCACGCGCCTTTAGGTGCCGCGGCTGCTAGAATTCTTCTGGGCATGGGCCGGTTACGAATCTCCGCGATCTCCTACCTGAACACGGCGCCGCTGATGTGGGACTTCCAGCATGGCGCAGCCGGCAGCCAGTTCGACATCACTTACACCCTGCCTTCGGCCTGCGCGCGCGCGCTTGCGTCGGGCGAGGCCGATATCGGCATCATCCCCGCCGCAGCCTACACGCAGATTCCCAACCTGCGTATTCTGCCGGGTGTGGCCATTGCGTCGCGGCGCGCTGTGCGATCGATTCTGCTGGTGAGCCGTGTTCCCATTGACAAGGTCAAGACCGTGGCGCTCGATACATCGTCGATGACCTCGGTCGCGCTCACCAAAGTGATTCTCGAAAGATGGCTGGGCGGCGGGCGCAGCTACTCGTCCATGGCGCCCGATCTTGATCAGATGCTGGCGCAGCACGACGCCGGACTTCTAATCGGCGACCCCGCGCTGCTGGTCGACCGCTCGCGGTACCACACGCTCGATCTTGCCGAGGAGTGGATTCGCCACACCGGTAAGCCATTCGTGTTCGCCTTCTGGGCGGTGCGACAGGATGCATTGCGTGGGGACCAGGATGGGTCATGTGGGGACAGCCGCCCCCGGCTGTCCGCGTCCCGAAGCGACGTGCCTCCGCCCGATCTCGCCACAATCTTCCAGCAATCCCGCGACCACGGCCTGCAGCCGGAGAATCTGAACGAAATCAGCCGCGAGTGGTCGCCACGCCTGCGTCTCAGCGAAGCCGACCTCCGCAGCTACCTCACCGAAAACATTCACTACCACCTCGACCCCGGCTGCCTGCAAGGCTTGCAGCTTTTCTATCGCTACGCGGCAGAGATCGGCGCGCTGCCCAAGGCGCCCGAACTAAGCTTCGCGGAGACAGTAAAGGCCGTCGCGAGCTAGAGCTGAAGCGATTAAACAATCTGACGGGTGCCCCACTCAAGCCTGCCTTTGGCTTGAGTGGGGCCTTTGACACTTCACACACTCTGTCATCCCGACCGAGGTGGAGAAGGTGCCATCAAGAACCCAGCGAACTAGAAGATTCCCCCTCCATCCACTAGAATTAAAGAAGACGCCATGTCCCTGACCCACGCACAAGCTCTGGAAATGTTCGAGTCTGACGACCTGATCGGCATTGGCATGGAAGCCGATGCGGTCCGCCGCGCCAAGCATCCAGAAGGCGTCGCCACCTACGTCATTGACCGCAACATTAATTACACCAACTTCTGCACCGAGTACTGCACCTTCTGCGCCTTTTACCGCCCGCTGAAAGGCCCGGCCGCGAAGGAAGGCTACATCCTCGATTTCGACACCATCTACGAAAAGATTCGCGAGACCGAAGAGTTGGGCGGCACCGGCGTGCTGATGCAGGGCGGCCTGCATCCTGACCTGAAGATTGAATGGCACGAGCAGCTGATGCGTGGCATCCGGCAGCGCTTTCCGAAGATTCATTTGCACTGCTATTCGGCGTCGGAAATTCTGGCCATTGCGGAATACAGCAGCCTCAGCCTGCGCGATACCATCAGCCGCCTGCGCGATGCCGGGCTCGATTCCATCCCCGGCGGCGGCGCCGAAATTCTTGATGACGAAGTGCGCCACAAAATCGCGCGCCTGAAATGCCTGACCGAAGACTGGCTCAGCGTGCATCGCACCGCGCACCAGCTCGGCATGAGGACGACGGCCACGATGATGTTCGGCGTGGGCGAAAATTATCAGCACCGCATCAATCACTTTCAGCGCATTTACGATTTGCAGGAAGAAACCGGCGGATTCACTGCATTTATCCCCTGGACGTTCCAGCCGCAGAACACCGCGATCGGCGGCCGCAAATGGGACGAGGCCACCGCAGTCGAATATTTGAAGACGCTGGCCATCTCAAGAATTTTTCTGTCGAATTTTCTGAATGTGCAGTCCAGTTGGGTGACGCAGGGATTGAAAGTCTGCCAGATGGGCCTGCGCTTCGGCGGCAACGATGTTGGCTCTGTGATGCTGGAAGAAAACGTTGTGCGCGCCGCCGGCGTAACCAACTGCACCACCGAAGAAGAACTCCGCCGCATCATCCGCGACGCCGGGTTCCGTCCAGCGCAGCGTGACACACTCTACCGGCAATATTTCCTTAATTAATGCGACGCATCGCCTCGTGCCCGATGGCCGCGCTCTGCGGTATAGTGACTGGCATGTTCAAAATTGGAATCATCTTTCCGGCAGTCCTTAGTGTTTGTGCGGCACTGCAGGCGCAGACGGTCGATACCATCGATCCGGCCATGAAAGCGCGAGTGGACGCGATTGCGGCCGGTGTCATGGAGCAGCGTGGCGTGCCTTCGGCGAGCATCGCAGTCGTGCGCGGTGGCAAACTGGTTTACACGCACGCCTATGGACGCGCGCACATCGATCCCGATAAGGCCGCGACGCCCGACATGCGCTACTCGATCGGATCGATCTCCAAGCAGTTCACCGCGGCGGCGATTTTGATTCTTCAGGAACAAGGCAAGCTCAAGCTCGATGATGCGGTGGGGAAATACGTACCGGGGCTGACGCGCGGCGACGAAGTGACGATCCGCCAAGTGCTGAGCCACACCAGCGGCTATCAGGATTTCTGGCCGGAAGACTATCTGATGAAGCCCATGGAGCAACCAACGACTGCGCGGGAAATTCTCGACCAGTGGGCGAAGAAGCCACTGGACTTTGATCCCGGTACTCAATGGCAGTATTCGAACACCAATTACGTGATCGCCGGACTGATTGTGGAAAAGGTCTCTGGCCAGAAGCTGATGGTGTTTCTTGGAGAACATGTTTTTCATCCGCTGGGCATGCGGAGCGTATGGGACTCTGACGAGGCCAGGCTGACGCAGACCGACGCAACGGCCTACTTCCGCAATGCGCTGGGCCCGTTGCGGCCCGCGCCGAAGGAGGGTCGCGGATGGATGTTTGCCGCCGGCGAGCTTGCCATGACGGCGCACGACCTGGCGCTGTGGGACGAGAGCCTGATCGCGCAAAACTTGCTGAAGCCCGAGAGCTATCGCGAAATGTTCAGCGAGGTCAAGCTCAAGGACGGCAAGGAGACGCATTACGGATTGGGAGTGGAGGTGATCGAACTGGACGGCCATCGGGACATCTCGCACAGCGGCGAAGTGACGGGCTTTGTGTCGGAAAACGATGTTCTGGTCGATGATGGCGTCGCGGTGGTTGCGTTGACCAATCACATGGGAAACGGAGCTGAGAGTATCGCGAAACTGTGTGCGTCAACGATTACCGGGCGGAAAAAGAGCGATGTCGAAGAAGAAACGCTGGCGATCTACCGCGGTTTGCAAAATGGCGAACTGGACCGCAGCAAGCTCGCGCCAAATCTGGACGGCTATTTCGATGCGCAGACTGTCGCCGATTTCAAGAGCAGTCTCGGCCCGCTGGGCGAGCCGCTGACCTTCAGCCAGACGGCAACGGAGTTGCGCGGGGGCATGACATTCCGCTCGTTTCGCGTTGTATATCCGACCAGGACGGTGAGCCTAACGACCTACACGTATCCCGACGGGAAGCTGGAGCAGTTTCTGGTCTACCCCGTGCAGTGAGAAAAGTGGTGGGACGTTAATCGCGGCCCAGTGCTTGCAGCCCGAAACCCGACGCGCGCAGGGCGGTCGCAACCGCTCTCGCGATCCGCGCCGCCCCTGGGGTGTCACCGTGAATGCAGATGGTTTCTGCCTCGATGCGAATTTCTTTGCCATCGGTGGCGATAACCGTGCCTTGCGTCGCGATCTGCAGCGCCTGGGCCGCAGCTTCGTCCGCGTCTTCGATCAATGCTCCGGCTAGTTTGCGCGAACGCAGCGAGCCGTCGGATTCATAGCGGCGATCGGCGAATGCCTCGCCCACAGTGCGGAAGCCTGCATCGCGAAATACCTTGAGCATCGCCGATCCAGCGAGGCCCACGAGCACCGAGCCGAGTTCAGTGCGCCTGATTCCTTCCGCGATTGCTGCCGCAAGTGTTACGTCTGTCGCGGCCTGGTTGTAAAGCGCGCCGTGGGGCTTTACGTGGGTGACTCGCGCACCCAACTCGTTTGCGATGCAGACCAAGCCGCGAACTTGCTGCGTGACGAATTCGGCAACGTCTTCGCTGGACATCTTCATCGTCAGCCGCCCGAAATGTTCGCGGTCCGGATAACCGGGATGCGCGCCAATGGCCAGGTTGTAGCGCAAGGCTTGCTCCACGGTTGCGCGCATGGTTGCATCGTCGCCCGCGTGACCGCCGCAGGCGATGTTGACCGAAGTCAGCCAGGGCATCAGCGCTTCCTGTGTGCCATCGGCGATCGCGGCAGGGAACTCTCCCATGTCGCAATTGATGTCGATGGTGCGGGAACGATCTCTCATCGCAATTACTCGTTGCCATCCTCGATCAGTTCGCCGGACGCAAGCAGTCGTTCCTGTTCGATCAGCAGCGCGCGGGCCTGGTCGAAGCTGACCAGTTCAAAACGTACCTTGTCACGCGGCCGAAGCTGGCCGACACTGGCAAGGTCGGCCGTAATTACGTTCGCGATCTTGGGATAACCGCCGGTTGTCTGCTGCTCGACGAAGAGAATAATCGGCTGGCCGGAATCGGGGACTTGAATTGCTCCCAGCGCGACGCCTTCGGTGATCATTTCACGAGTGACCGATGCGCGAATCGATGGGCCCTGCAAGCGCAAGCCCATACGATTCGCCTCTTCGGTGACGACGTAGGAGCTCGAAAAAAAATGTTCTGTGGCCCGAAGTTCGAACCATTCGGCTTGCGCGCCTGTGGTCAAGCGCAGAGTCCTGCGAGGATGCAAGCGATCAAGCACGCCGCTGCGAACATTTCTTTTTCCATGTGCCAACAGAGGTTCACCCAACTGAATGACATCGCCTTTTCGAAGCGCGCGGCCTTGAAGGCCTCCTAGTCCACTCAGCAGGTGCGTCGAAGCGCTGGCGAGAAATGACGGTACAACGAATCCTCCAGCGACGCATAGATAGCAGCGGGCATGGTCGCGAGTCGCGCCGACCCGCAAGACTTCTCCCGGAAGAGCCCAGTGCGTTTGCCACAGCGCGACGGGCTGACCGTTGAGCGTCGCGCCAAAGTCGGCTCCAGTCAGGGTAAATGAAGCGCCGTCCGAAAAAACAAAGTCGCCGCCGAGCAATGTCATCTCGAGCGCGGCGGAATTGTGTGGATTGCGGACCAGCAGATTTCCGAGCCGCAACGCAACCGGATCGGCGGCGCCCGAGGCCGACACACCGAGCGGCCCGTGACCCGGACGGCCAAGATCCTGCACCGTGGTCAGCAGTCCCGGCGACTCGATGCGCAGACTCTTCACGGTCTCTCCAGTGCGCTAAATTGGTGGCGCGAGATGGGATGGAAGCGAACGCGATCCCCTGGCGAAAGCAGGCTCGGCCGTTCGCGGTCGGGGCGGAACATCGCGAGAGGAGTGCGGCCGAGAATTCTCCAGCCTCCCGGCGTGGCAAGAGGATAAATTCCAGTCTGCCGACCTGCGATAGCGACGCTGCCACGGGGAACCTGGCGGCGGGGCGAATCCAGCCGCGGGACGATAAGTGGTTCGGGAAGATCGCCGAGATAAGCGAATCCGGGCACGAAGCCGAGAAAGTAGGCGAGGTAGTCGTTCGCGCAATGCATTTCGATGACGGCTTCGACCGGGAGTGAGCAGGCTGCGGCGACCTCTTGAAGGTCCAGGCCAAATTCGGCGTCGTAGCAAACCGGGATTTCTATCCGGCGTGGCTCGGGTTGCGCAACGTCATCGGCTCGGTCGAGATAGGAGCGCAGCGTCTGCTCCAATTCCGAGTGCCGCAGGGCCAGCGCATCAAAGACAATCAGCAGCGAGCAGTAGGCAGGATGAAGGTTGACGATGCCTGGAATCGGCTGTTGCTGCAACTCGTGAAGCAATGCCGCAACGCGGCGGTGAGTTTTGAGCGAGATCTCATTACCGAGCACGACGAGCAGAGACTGGTCACTGGCCGGTTGAAACCGCGCTTGCGGGAGCGCCATAGTGGGCCATGATACCGCGCTCCAGCCGACAAAAGCCGGGTTTGAGTGTGAGCGCCTGGATCGCAGCGGTAAACCGCTGCGCCACCCAAGAACAAGGTGCAGCGCCAAAACCGCAGCTACCCAAAGGCGGGCTTTTCAGCGAAGCAAGGCGTTCTTCATGTTCATAATTCGCCTCGGCGGTCGAGTTGTTTGTAAAGCATGAGCGAATAAATCACCGGCGCCAGCCCTGCGCCGAGAATCGCGATCATGGGCAGCCAGAAAGGCGCGTTGAAGGCGACGAAGAACAGACCGGCAATGCCGCAGCCGAAAAATGTGGCGGCCCCGAAGCGGTGCGTGGCATTCCACACCTGCTCGTTGGCCAGCGTCCACGGGGTGCGGATACCGATGAAGAAGTTCCGCTTCACCCTGCCGAGAACGTTGCCCATCAAGGTCAGCATCAGGCAGATGCCGCCCATCATGGCGCGGGTCATGTCCACGCCAATGCCCATCCCGGCGAGCACAATCAGCAGCTCGATATAGGCTTCGAGAAGCACAATCACGAGCATCACGTAGAGATACGTCCGGCGGAACGATTCGACTTCGAACTGGCGCGGAGAGAGCCAGGGAATGGCGGCGAAGATCAGCACCATCAGCAGCATGATTCCGGGGCCGAAGAGAAAAATCGACCATTTCGGTCCCCATCCGTTCACGTGGCCGTGGGCGTCCCAATGCATGGGCATAATGTTGGGAAGGCGCGAGTAAACCAGCAGAGTCCCAGCCAAAGTGGCCGCAATGATCGCGGCTGCTCCCAGAAAATACTTCTGTGTGATTGTCATTTTTCTTGCTCCGCTCCCGTACCGGGCCCTTCTTTACTACCTCCCATCAAATCCATCGCCCAGGCCATCAGGTCCTGCACCACGGTCGTGTTCAGTCCATACCAGATCTGCTGGCCATCGCGCCGGCTGGTGATCAACTCCGCCTGCTTCAACACTGAAAAATGATGCGACATGGTGGGCTTGGTGGTGTCAAACCTTTCAGCCAACTCGCCGGCGGTCTTCTCTCCGGCCCGCAGGAGCCGGAGGATTTCGCGGCGGGTGGGATCGGCCAGAGCCCGGAAAGCCATATTTTCCATTGCCATTCGGTCGCCATCTAATTAGATGTACATCGAAATAATAGCATAAGCTGGGTCTCTGTCAAGGCCGGATTTCTCGGAAACGAATGTCTGTATTCCACTGGGCGGGAGTAGCGGTAAGATGGCGATTCGACGCGATGTTGGAGGCTGACCCTCACGGCCTTCCTCGCCGGATGATGAAACTGCCCGTCGACCCTAGAGTCTGCATCTCATGGCCACGCTGGATTTCTACCGAATGCCAATCCGGACCTTTGCACTGACGTTGACCTTATGTATTGCGGCCATGCGGCCGCTGCCGGCCCAAACTGGCGCACCGGCCGGCTTGCAGACGGCAAAGCTCTCCGGGATTGTGGTGAAAGACCCAGACGGCCAGCCGGTCAAGAAAGTGGTGATCGAGTTGATCGCCGACGAGCACGAGCACGGCGCGAACTACACGGCGGTGAGCGCGGCCGATGGAAGCTTCCAGATCGAGCAGATTCGCGCGGGGCAGTATCGCCTGTTTGTGGAGAAAACCGGATTTCTGGAGATGGAGAAGAACCATCCGCGGCCGGAGGGGCGGCTGATCTCGCTGACTCCGGGCCAGGAGATGACGGACACGGTCGTGCACCTGCAACCGGCGGCGGTGGCGCATGGCCGGGTCACGGATGAGGACGGCGATCCGATGGCGGGAGCGCAGGTCAGCCTGTTGCGTCAGACCTACCAGTCGGGACGGCGGCAATGGGAAGCTGCGGGGGCCGAGAGTACGAACGATCTGGGAGAATTCCGGCTCCCTGGGATTGCCCCCGGGACTTATTACGTGTCGGTGAATCCGCCGCCAAGTTTTCGCAGCATGATGGAGGCCACCAGCGGCGCGTCATTGCATGCGGCGGAGCGGCAGCGCATGTCGTATCGCACAACGTATTATCCCGCGGCGCTGGAAGCAGACCAGGCCACCGCCATTACGTTCCACGCGGGTGACGACTTTCCGATGGACTTTTCTCTGACGCCGCAGCCGAGCTTTGCGGTGCGGGGCAGCGTGGTGGGCATTCCGGCCAATGCGGCGGCGGTGGTCATGCTGCAGTCGGGCGACTTGGGCGAAGTGTTCAACGGTGCGGAAACGCACCGCGACGGAGTGTTTGAAATGCCGGATGTGCCGCCGGGGGACTATTCGTTGATCGCGTCGTCGACCGGCGGGTCGGAGCGGTTGATGGCGCGGCAGCATGTACACGTGGGCGGAGCGGCGGTGGACGGAATTCGCCTGAGCCTGCAGCCGGGTTCCGTGGTCCGTGGACGGCTCACGCTGGACGCCGCGCCGGGTAAGACTGCGGCGATGAACCAGTTTTCGGTTCTGCTGGTGGCTGACGATGGAGAAGGCGAAGGCGCGCGCGCCGTGATCCTGGGTGGCGGATTTTCATCGGTCGCGTCGGTGCAGGCGGACGGCAGCTTTGAGTGGAAAGACGTTGCGCCGGGACATTATTTTCCGCAGCTTATCAGCGGATCTTTTTCCGGTACCGATTGGTTTCTGCGGGCGGCAATTTCCGGTGGACGCGACGTTTCCGACTCTGGTTTCACCGTCGGCGGATCGCCGCTGCTGGTGGACCTGGTGGCGAGTTCGCGCAGCGCTGGAGTCGCGGGCGTCGCGAAAAGCCATGACGGCAAGCCGGTTTCGAATGCGACGGTGGTCGCGGTGCCGACGCAACGCTACCGCAAGCGGCCCGACCATTTTGCGACTTCTACGACCGACCAGACTGGCCACTTTACCTTGCAGGGGGTTCGTCCCGGAGACTACACGCTCTACGCGTGGGAAAGTATCGACGGTGAACAATACTTCGATCCCGACTTCCTGAAGCGCAGCGAAGGGCAGGGAACCGCGCTGAAGCTCGTCGAGAGCGAACACAAGAGCGTTGAGCTGGAAGTCATTGCGGCGGACGGGCAGTAGCGGGTGGCGTCGTGATTCGCCCTGTTTCATCACAGAGATGCAGGGGCACAGAGAACACGGACCAACCCGCAATGTTTCTCACTTCCCGGTGCTGAAGGCAGTTATGAATCCCTGGTCGTGAAAATACAATCGGCCCCAGCCGGGGGCCGGGGCCGGGGACTCGAAGCCGAGGCTGAAAGTTACTTCTTCATCGCGTCGTCTTTTTTCTTTCCCATCGGATCTTCCTTGGCCAGTTTGTAGCCCGCCTTGGTCGCATCCGCTTCGGCCATGTACTGGCCGTGCTTGGTCTTGCCGTACCAGGGATCGCCTTCCTTGTGGTAGACCTTGGTAGAGGTGTTCACCCACACCTTGCCGCCACCGCCGCCGGGCGCCTGCGCAATGGTGGAAGGGTCCACGGGCGCGGACTTGGTCTTTGTCTTCGCCATGGATCCGGTTTTGGATGAATCCGCTGCCGGCGCCGGGGCCGCCTGAGCCAGGCACAGGCTGGAAGCCACGGCCAGCAGAACAGCCAGGGCCAATAATTTTAGTTTCGACATCTGAGATCTCCTCCTTGGGTAGAAACATGAACGTCAACTGCAAACACTGGGGAGTATACTCTCGCGCGTTGTGCCGCGGCGCGAGACCCCACGGAGGAAAGAAGGATCAGGCAGTTTTGTGGGCCGGCATACGTTTCTGTTTCGGGCGCGGCCTCGGGGCGGATCCAGGTTGGCTGCAGGTCGCAGCGGCATAGCACGCAGCGGGTCGTCGTGGTGTAGACGACGTGCCCGTAGGAGCCGCACTTTGTGTTCGCGCACAACTTCAAGCTCATCGCAAACCTGCCGGCGCAGGGAGCGTCGAAATCTGCCCGAAGATTTTCCTTGACAACCAAGAACGTGTCGCAGTAATTTAACGTTGTTAACTAAACATCGTTAACCAAGCGACTAACGTTACCCAGGATCAACCAAATGGGAGTCAAAGAGCGGCGGTTACGGGAGAAGTCGGAGACTCGGGACAAGATTCTCGACGCGGCCCGCGAGCTGTTTCTGACCGAAGGCTACGAAGGCGTTTCCATGCGGAAGGTGGCGGAGAAGATCGAGTATTCGCCGACCGCGATCTACGTTTACTTCGCCGACAAGAACGAGCTGTTCCACGAACTGACCCGCGAAGATTTTGCGCGGTTGCAGGAAGTCATGAAGAGCGCGGACATGCCGACGGACCCCATCGAACGGCTGCGGCAGATCGGGCGAAACTACATTGAGTTCGGGATGCGCTTTCCGAACCACTACATATTTATTTTCATGACGCCGCATCCGGCGCATGAGCCGGATGAGCAGGACCGGGAAATTATGGGCAATCCGGAAGTGGATGCCTACGCGCTGCTGAAGTGGGCGGTGCAGGAGGCGATCAACTCGGGACGCCTGCGCGATGAACTGAAAGATGCGGAGATGATTTCGCAGACGCTGTGGGCGTCGGTGCACGGCGTGATTTCGCTGGACATTGCCAAGTGCAAGGACCCGTGGGTGGAGTGGCGTCCGCTGCGGGAGCGGGCCGAGATGATGCTGGATGTGACCATGCGCGGGATCTTGAAGGACCCGTCTTCGCTGTCGGCGAAGGATGCGGGAAATGAGACATCCGGGAAATCCCCACTTCCCGCAACGGACGCGGGAGATGGGACACCCGACGCGGTAAATGGTGAGGAGAAATAGGCATGCCGCCTCTGGCGCAACGAAATCTGTTTCATGACAAAGTGCGGTTGACGGTCACGCTGACGGGGATCGTGTTCTCGGTCGTGCTGATTGTGGTGCAGTTGGGACTGTTCTTCGGATTCACCACGGCCACATCAGGACTGATTGACCATTCGGGCGCCGATTTCTGGATCACATCCAAGAATGTTCCTTACGTAGAGCAGGGAGTGGCGTTCAGCGAGCGCAAGCTGAACCTGGTGCGGGCGGTTCCGGGCGTCGCCGACGCGCAAAAATTGGTCGCGCACTGGACGCAGTGGAAGCGTCACGACGGCGGCGAAGACTCGGTGCAGATTGTCGGCATCAACGTGGACGATCCGATGGAGCGGCCGTGGAACCTGGTCCAGGGCCACGTAGAGGACCTGAAGTCTCCTGACGCAATCATTCTCGACGAACTCTATAAAAAGAAACTGGGCGTGACGGGCGCGGGAGAAGTCTTCGAAATCAATGGGCATCGGGCGCGCGTAGTGGGCTTCACGCGCGGCATCCGGTCGTTCACGACTTCGCCTTATGTGTTCACCAGTTTCAAGAATGCGCAGGACTTCACCAACCTGCGGGAAGACCAGACCTACTTCATCCTGGTGAAACTGTCGGCGGGAGCGAATGCGGGGCAGGTGCGGCGCGATGTGCTGGCGCGCGTGAAGGATGTTGAGGTCTATAGCACGTCCGAGTTCAGCCGCATGACGACTTTTTACTGGATGTTTACGACTGGTGCGGGGGTGGCCGTGCTGATCGCAGCCGCGCTTGGGTTGGTCGTGGGGTTCGTCGTGGTAGCGCAGACGATTTATGCGACCACCATGGACCACATCCGCGAGTACGGAACCTTGAAGGCGATGGGCGCGCCCAACAGCTATGTCTATCGCGTGATCATGCAACAGGCGGCGATCAGCGCCGTGATTGGCTATGGGTTGGGCATGCTCGTGAGCGTGTTCGTGGTGAGGGCCAGCCAGCAGGGCGGAGCCGCGATCCTGATGCCGCTGCCGATGGCGGTGGGGATGTTTTTTCTGACGCTGGCAATGTGCATTGGCGCGGCGCTGGTTTCCATCAATAAAGTCACCAATATCGATCCAGCGATGGTGTTCAAAGGCTAAGTTGTGCAGGAGCGTAGATGTATGAAAACCAAGATTCAAGTTCGCGATCTCAAGAAGGCATATGACGAGGGACGCTCGGGAACGCTTGCCCTGCGCGGCGTTGACCTCGATGTCTATTCCGGCGAGTTGCTGTTGCTGATGGGACCTTCGGGCAGCGGGAAGACGACGCTGCTTTCAATCATGGGCTGCATTCTCGGTGCGACTTCCGGCAGCGTGCGGATCGAGGGCAGGGAAATTGTGGGTCTGGGCCAGGGCGAATTGCCGGGGATTCGATTGAGCCAGATCGGGTTCGTGTTTCAGGGCTTCAATCTTTTCCCCACACTTACCGCGGGGGAAAACGTGGAGCTGATGCTGGACCTGAAGGGTGTGAAGAAATCGGCGGCGAAGAAACGCGCGCAGGAATTGCTGGAGCAGGTGGGGTTAGCGGAGAAATACGGCGCGTTTCCGTCCGACCTGAGCGGCGGACAGAAGCAGCGGATCGCCATTGCGCGCGCGCTGGCAGGCGACCCGGCCATCATTCTGGCCGATGAGCCCACGGCGGCCCTGGACTCGCAAACCGGACGCAACGTCATGGAGATGCTGACCCGTCTCGCCCATGAGAAAGAGCGCGCCGTGGTGGTGGTCACGCACGATTCCCGCGTGCTGGATTTTGCGGACCGCATTGTGACCATCGAAGACGGCTTAGTTGCAACCAACGACGAGGGCGAAAAAAAACAAGCAGCGTGGGCGGCGCTGGTGCAGGCGCATTCGCTGGCGACGCCACTAGTTGCATAGTTACAGTCGGATTAAGCAGAGGAGTGATTGTATGAAAGAAAAAGTGACGAAGATATTCACCTTTATATCGGGCAATGGCAGGCGGTTTGCGATCATTGCGGTGGGACTAATCATGCTGGCGGCGACGGTCGCATTTGCATCTCGTTCCGGCAGGGCAGCTTCGCGCAAAGTGGAGCCGACGACTCCGGTGCCGCAGCTGATCGCCGGGCCGGGGCGCGTGGAGCCGTATTCGGAAGACATCAAAATCGGATCGGAGCTGAGCGGCCGCCTGAAAAAAGTTGTGGTTGAAGAAGGCGACGAGATCCACCGCGGGCAGGTATTGGCGGAACTGGAAAACGCCGATTATTTGGCGCAAGTGGAATCGGCGCGGGCCAGCGTCGCGGCCAAGGACGCGGTTCTGCGCCGCGTGATTAACGGAGCGCGCCACCAGGAGCGGCAGGAAGCATGGTCCTCGGTGAGCGAGGCGAAGGCGGTGATGGAGAATGCTGACGCCGAGCTCGCCCGGCGCAGGGAACTGTTTTCTGCGGGCGTGGTGTCGCGCGAAGAGATGGACCGCTATTCGCGCGAAGACGACGTCGCCAAAGCGAAGTACGAGGCGGCCGTGCAGCAGCACTCCCTGGTCGATGACCGCGCGCGGGAAGAGGACCGTTCGCTGGCCGAGGCCGACTTGAAGCTGGCGCAAGCGCAATTGGAGGAGGCGGAAGCGCGCTACCAGAAGACGCTGGTCCGCTCGCCGATTGACGGTACCGTGCTGCGCAAACACCATCGCAGCGGGGAGAGTGTGTCCAACTCGTCGACGGCGCCCGACCCCATTCTGACCATCGGCGACCGCGCCGTGCTGCGGGTCCGCATGGATGTGGACGAGACCGACGTGAGCCGCGTCCAGATTGGGCAAAAGGCCTACGTGACCGCCGACGCCTACGGCAAACAGAAGTTCTGGGGACACGTAGTCCGCGTGGGTCAGCAACTCGGGCCGAAGAATGTGCGTACCGACGAGCCAACCGAGAGAGTCGATACGAAGATTCTGGAAACCCTGGTGGAGCTCGATCCCGGAACGCACTTGCCTGACGGGCTGAGGGTGGATGCCTACATCGTATCGGGCAACGGAGAGATCGCATCCGCCCGGTTGGATCGCTTCTGAGAAACGCCGCGGTTCCGGTAGAATAAGGCCTTCTACCGGAACCCTTGATCGCCTCTGAGCACATCTTGTCGGCATTCTCGACGGCATCCCTGGGTGCGCCCAAGGGTGTCGTCTCCTACCTCCGCCATCATTTTCTCGACAAGACGTTTCAGGGCCTCTATCACGCCAACGGCTTCGATTTCGCGCTGCTCATCCCCTACTTCGTGGTATTGATCCTGCTGGCAGGATACGGCGTGCATCGTTACATCCTGGTGTATCTCTACTACAAACATCGCGACAAACAGACCACGGAACCACCGGCTTATTTTGAGGAGCTGCCGCGGTTGACAGTGCAATTGCCGATTTTTAACGAGCAATATGTGGTCGAGCGGCTGCTCGAAAACATTTGCCGGCTGAAATATCCGAGAGAGAAGCTGGACATTCAGGTCCTCGATGACTCCACCGACGAGACGGTGGAAGTGGCGCGGGGAGTGGTCGAGCAATTCGCGGCCGTGGGGCATCCCATCACCTACCATCACCGCACCAACCGCGAAGGCTTCAAGGCAGGAGCGCTGGAGGAGGGATTGAAGTCGGCGAGAGGCGAGTTCGTCGCGATTTTTGACGCCGATTTCACGCCTCCCGAGGATTTTCTGCTGCGCATCATTCATCACTTTACCGATCCGACGATCGGCATGGTGCAGACGCGCTGGACGCACATCAATCGCGGCTACTCCATGCTGACCAACGTCGAGGCGATCCTGCTCGACGGGCATTTTGTGCTGGAGCACTCGGGGCGAGCGCGCGCCGGAGTATTTTTCAATTTTAATGGGACCGCAGGCTTATGGCGCCGGGTGGCGATCGAGCAAGGCGGCGGCTGGCAGCATGACACGCTTACCGAAGACACCGACCTGTCGTATCGGGTGCAGCTCGAAGGCTGGAAGTTTATCTACCGTCAGGATGTGGAATGCCCGGCGGAGCTTCCGGTGGAAATGACAGCATTCAAAACGCAGCAGGCGCGCTGGGCAAAGGGGTTGGTGCAGACGGGAAAAAAGATCTTGCCGCGCGTGCTGAAAAGCGACGCGCCTCTGCATACCAAGATTGAAGCCTGGTATCACCTGACCGCGAACATCAGCTATCCGCTGATGATCGTGCTGTCGACCCTGCTGATGCCGGCCATGATTATTCGCTTCTATCAGGGCTGGTTTCAAATGCTCTACATCGACTTGCCGCTGTTTATGGCGTCGACATTTTCAGTGTCCAGCTTTTACCTGGTCTCGCAGCGGGAGCTTTTCCCGCGGCAATGGTGGCGGACATTTCTTTACCTGCCGGTCCTGATGGCGCTGGGCATCGGCCTGACCATCACCAACACGAAAGCCGTGCTGGAAGCGCTGGCCGGCAAACAAAGCGCGTTTGCGCGCACTCCCAAGTACCGCGTGGAGTCGAACAAGGACAGAGTTCGAACGAAAAAGTATCGCAAGCGGCTGGGCTGGATTCCGTGGGCAGAGATGCTGATCGGCACCTACTTCGCCTTCACGGTGGTCTATGCCATCCAGAACGACAACTACCTCACCGTTCCTTTTCTTCTTCTATTTGTTTTCGGATACTGGTGTACCGGCCTGATGTCGCTGCTACAAGGCAGGTTCTCCGGACTGTCGCTGCGCACGACCTCTCACACCAAGCCATTCCCCGTGGGCGTGTGAGCGTTCGAAGCGCCGTCTGAAGCCAATGTTTCCGCGCTAGGAAAGATACTTCCGGATGTATTCATCCTTGCTTTGCGCGAGATGACGCAGGTCGCCGTCAAAGATGACACGGCCTTCGCGCAGAATCAGGAAGCTGAGAGGCACGTTGCAGCCCGTCCCCTTGGGCAGGGCGCGCATGTGGTTGGACTTCTCATCGAACTCGTGAGTCGCCATGGTGAAGGCGTCCTGCAGCCGATGAGTGACAAGCAGGGAACTGGTCTTGTATACGTCACGCTGTTTCACAATCAGATCGATGATGGTGTTCGCCGTGACCGGATCAAGCCCGCCGGTGGGGGAGTCGTAAAGCAGCAGCTCCGGTTGAGTGATGATGGCCCGCGCGATCGCCACCCGCCGCCGCATTCCGCCGGAAAGTTCGGACGGGAAGAGATCGAGCGTGTGCTCTAGTTCAACGAAGCGCAGGGCCTCGCGCACCCGGCGCTCCACTTCTTCTTCGGTAAGATCATGTTCCTCCATCAATCGGTAAGCGACGTTCTCGCGTACGGTGAGCGAATCGAACAGCGCGCTCTCCTGGAACACCATGCCGACGTGGGCCCGCAGCGCGAACAGACCTAGCTCCTCAGTTGCCGTGACGTCCTGATTGAGCACGGTAATCCGGCCCGAATCGGGTTTGAGCAGGCCCAGCGCTAGTTTGAGAATCAGGCTCTTGCCGGAGCCGGCCACGCCGAATACGGCTTTCGTTTCGCCGTGTTGAAGTTGGAAAGAGACGCCGCGCAGCACTTCGTTGTCGCCGAAGGCCAGATGAACGTCTTCAAAAACGATCGCCGGGCCGAGCGGTAGCTCGGGCGGCCGTTTGGAACCCTCCAGCGGGAGAACGGGCGTGCTCATAAGATCAGCGCAACGAAAGAATTGCCATCAGAAACTTGGTGACAAAGAAATCAAGCACCAGGATCAGGACCGACGCCGCGACGACGGCCTGGGTGGTGGCTCGGCCCACGCCCTGCGTGCCCCCGCGTGCTGTCATTCCGTAGTAGCAGCCCATCGTGGCAATGACGAAGCCGAACAGCAGTGGTTTTGTCAGGCCCATCATTACGTCCTGATAGACCAGCGTCTCGTAGGCGTTGCTCCAATACTGCCGGCTGTCGAGGCCGAGAAGCAGCCGCGCCACCATGCCGCCGCCGGCCAGGCCGACCAGGTCCGAGATAATGGTGAGGAAAAACATCATCACCACGGTGGCGATCACGCGCGGCGTGACCAGCTTCTTCATCGGATCGGTTCCGAGCGCGCGCATCGCGTCGATCTGTTCGGTCACTACCATTGAGCCCAGTTCGCTGGCCATTCCCGACGAGTTGCGCCCCGCCACCATCAGGCAGGTGAGCACGGGTCCCAGTTCGCGAACCATGGACGTCGAGACCAACTGGCCCACCAGCGAAACCGAACCGAACCGTTGCAGCGTGTTCGATGCCTGCAGCGCCAGTACCGCTCCGGTAAAAAATCCGGTGAGCACGACGATGGGCAGAGATCCCACTCCGATTAAGTCGGCCTGACGGACCATATCGCCCCAGTAAAGCGGCTTGCGAAACAGGTTGCCGAGAGAATGGATCGAAAGCCAGGTGTACTCCTGTACGGACTCGACTTTCTCTTTGGCGAGATCGATGGGAGAGACGAATTCCATGGGACCGTGTGGCCTGGCCTTTGTGAGGCACCAGCCTGACCGAACTATAGCAGAGTAAACGCGGGTGAATCAGCGGGATGGATGGTCGCTAGGCGCGGTTCTTCTTCTTAATCTCGATGTTCAGCCGCCGGATTTTCTGGTTCAGCGTCGAGAGCGGAACTTTGAAACGTTCAGCCGCTTCGGTCTGGTTCCAGCCGCACTTCTCGAGCATGTCGGTGATCAGGCTACGCTCGATATTTTCCACGATCTCGAACAGAGAAGCATCCGGCGCGGACTCGTGCAGGGCCAGCGATGAGGTGCGGCCAATCATGTGATCGGGCAGCAGGGACAGGTCAATCTCGGTTCCCGAGGAGAGCACGACTGCGCGCTCGATCACATTTTCAAGTTCCCGGACATTACCCGGCCAGGAATAGGTGAGCAAGGGCCGCAGCGCCTCGGTGGTGACGCCGCGCACCGCCCGGCTGTTTTCTTCCGCGTATTTCTTTAGGAAATGCGCCACCAGCAAGGGAATGTCCTCCTTGCGCTGACGTAGCGGCGGAAGATCGATGGTGATGACGTTGAGGCGGTAAAACAGATCTTCGCGAAACTTCCCCTCGCGGACCATCTGCCGCAAATCCACGTTAGTGGCGGCGATGATTCGCACATCGACCTGCAGTTCCTGGATTCCACCGAGGTGCATGAAGCGCCGGTCCTGCAACACGCGCAGGATTTTCGCCTGCGTTTCGGCCCCCATAGTCGCAATTTCGTCGAGGAAGAGTGTGCCTTTGTCGGCGACCTCGAACAGGCCTTTTTTTGAGGCGATCGCGCTGGTAAACGCGCCCTTGACGTGCCCGAACAGGGTGGACTCGAGCAGGTCGGTCGGCATAGAGCCGGTGTTGACCGGGACAAACGGTCGGTCGCGCCGTTGAGAATTCAGGTGCAGCGCCTTGGCGATGAGTTCTTTTCCGGTCCCGCTCTCACCCTGCAGCAGCACCGTGGAGCGGCTGTTCGCGACCTGGGCCACCAGGTCGAAAATTTTCAGCATCGGTTCGCTCTTGCCGACAATGTGTTCGAAGTTGTAGCGCTGCTTCAACGCGCGGCGAAGCTGAACGTTTTCTTCTTCCACGCGTCGCCGGCCGATGGCGGTGCTCACGTCGGCCAGCAGTTTTTCGTTGTCCCACGGCTTCTGAACGAAGTTCACCGCTCCGGAACGCATGGCGCGCACCGCGTTTTCCACGGTTCCGTAAGCTGTGATCATGATCACGGGAAGGTTGCGGTCGATGGCCTGAATGTCCCCGAGAACTTCCATTCCATCGCGTCCGGGCAGGCTCAGATCAAGCAAAACGAGATCGAAGGGCTGGTCACCCAGCCGCTGCAAACCCGCTTCCCCCGTGGACGCGGTGGCGACGCTGAAGCCTTCCAGTTCCAGGATGGTCTGCAACGATTCGCGGATTTCTGCTTCGTCGTCGACGATCAGGACGGATCCACCCACCACCGTTGAAGCTGACTGCGAATTGCCCGCGATCACGGCGGCTTCAGACATGGGCTTCCTTCCGGCTCATTGGGAAGTCGACGATGAAGGTAGTGCCGCGCCCGGGTTGGCTTTCCACGCGAATCTTCCCGGCGTGTTCCTGAATGATTCCGTAGGAAACCGACAGGCCAAGTCCGGTGCCGCGGTTCTGGCCCTCGCGCGGGGACGTCTTGGTGGTGAAGAACGGGTCGTAGATGCGGTGAATATGTTCCGGCGCGATTCCGGAACCGCTGTCGGAGATCTGAACGCTGACGCCCTCTCCATTTGAGGTGGCAATCTGCAGCGTGCCGCCGTCGGGCATGGCGTCGCGCGCGTTCAGAAAGAGATTCAGAAAGACCTGCTGCAAGCGCCCGGCGTTGCCCAGGATTGTCGGGAGTTTGGGCGCCATCTGTTCTTCCACGCGTACTTTGGCAGAGCGCATCTGGTGCTCGAGCAGCGCCAGCGTGTCACGAATGATCTTGTTGACGTCCACTTCGGAGAACTCCGTGCCGCTGGTACGCGAGAAATTCAGCAGGTTGCTCACGATCTCGGATGCGCGGAAGGTCTGCCGCGTTATCTTCTCGAGCGTCGCCGATTTCTGCGGATCGCCCTGCAATTGCTTGGCGAGCATCTGCGTGTAGGAGGAAATCACCGCCAGTGGCGTATTGACCTCATGCGCCACGCCGGCGGCGAGCAAGCCGATCGACGACAGCTTGTCGGACTGGGCCAATTGGCTTTCCAGTTCGATGCGCTCGGTAATGTCGTCCATGATGATCAGGCGGCCAACCACGTCGAACTTGCGCGTGACCAGGGGCGCGATCGCGACGTTCACCACGCGAAACTCCCCCGCCGGATTCTTCAGCCGGAACTTGTAAAGATTGTGAATGCCCGAGCTGCGCCGCACCCGGTAAAACTCTTCTAGGAATTCCGCCGGAAAAACCGAGCTGATGGACTGGGTCAGGGCCTGCCAGCGGGGCAGCGCATACATGACTTCCATCTGCGCGTTCCAGCTTTCGATGCGGTCTTCCAGGTCCAGGGCCATCACGCCCACGTTGATCGACTCGACGATGTTTTCGTTGAAGTTCTTCAGCCGCTCATACTCGGCGACCTTCTGCTGCAGTGATGCGTAGAGCCGGCCATTTTGAATGGCAATGCCGAGATAGCCGCCCAGTGTCTCGAGCAATTCCACGTCTTCGCTGGACAGGAAGTCGCGGTCCATCGTCTTGCCGAGTCCGAGAACCGCGACGGTTTTTTGCTGGGCCTGGCAGGGGATGTAGTAATTCAGGTCAAGCCGCGCAATCGTCTCCTGCGAAGCCGCGTCCTGCGCGGAAACCTGGTGCGTGTTCTCGAAGAACAGATGTCCTGCTTGCTGCAGCAAAGGAGTGCGCAGGAAGCCGAGCTCCAGGTTCGCCGCCGAAATCGCTCCGGCGGATTGCACCAGCTCAAACCGCTCCTGCTCTCCGCGCGAGAGCAGAAAAATCGCGATGCGCGACACTCCCAGGGTGCGGGACAGCCGGTCCACGACGGACGACAACATAGCATCGATGTTCGTCTGCGCCCCGAGTTCGCGTCCGAACTCCAACAGGGTTCGACGATAGTCATAGCGCGTGCGGTAGAAAGTCTGATCTACCCGGTCCTGGATCCAGTTGCGCACCGGGTCGAACAAAAGCGCCGTGATGACCACGGCGAGAATGAGCCCGATGGAGCCGGTCCCAGGCTGGCGCAGGTGGACCAATTCCGCGACGCCGGCCACTCCCGCAAAATAGAGTCCGATGACCGTGGCCGCCGCCAGCGTGTATACCACGCCGCGCTTGAAGATCAGGTCCACGTCCATCAGCCGGTAGCGGAAAATGGCGTACCCGAAAGTGAGCGGCAGCAGCCCCAGCGACAGCACGGAAATCTTCATGGTCGCGCCCGGCAGGCGGCCGAACACATAGGGCAATACGTAAAGCACGGTATAGGGCAGCACGGCGAGCGTGGTCCCGCGCGTCACCCACTTCAGCTGCTGGCGCAGTACGGTCGAGCTGGCGTGAACATAGCTGTACCAGAGCACCAGCGCGGAGGCGAGAAAGAACAGCGCGCTGTAGGAAATCTCGAGGCGGTCCAGGTTCCAGCGCAACCGCTCGCTGGCTGAAATACTCTCAATCGCCAGGACGTGCAGCGACAATAAAATGGCAGCGGGAGCGTAGACCAACGCGAGTGGCCATTGGCGCCTCCGCACCCACAACCGCTTTTCCGGGAAAGTGAGCACAAAGTGCAGGAAGAGGGCTGGCTGCACGATGGATGCAACCACGTTGCTCCAGTAGATCGTCCAGTCAAACTCATTCAGCTTGCCGGTGTACTTAAACGAATACGCGACAAACGCGACCAGGCAGAAAACGTAGAAGTGGGTCGAACCGGGGGCGGTCCAGCGGCGCAGCAGGACGTAGACGCCGATGCCGAGGTAGATCAGCGCGATCAGGCGCAGCCAGTTGTTGAGCGAGCGCTCGGCAGGCACCAGAATGACTTGTGAATCCAGGGGCACTGAGTCGCGAACCAGCGAGTAGTTGGCTTTGGACCAGATGCCGGTGCGGAAAAGCTGCCGCTCCAGGCCCGCGATGTCGTGGACCTCGTATCCGTTGACCGAGACCAGCTTGTCGCCGGTCTTGACCCCGGCTTTTGCGGAGGGACCACCAGGATCGACGCGATCGGCAACCAGCGTGCCGCTGTGCTCGATCCACCAGGCCCCATCGTCAGGGACGGAAAACTGCCGCTCTTTTGCGAAATTCAGACCGCCGAAGACAACCGCTGCCAGGGTCAGCAGGAACAGCAGGACCGCAACCGACCGGACATGGGTCTCCTGGTTCATAGGCGGGAGCAGGTGCCGATCCACTCGCGGTGAGATGCGTGGCGAACCAGCTGCACCAGCACGTTCTTCGACAAGCAACTTCACTGCCATGTTCCCAACCACCAGAACTGGCAGTAAGTCCAGCGCTGCCAGCGACTTCTGTAATTATAGAATCGTTTTATCGGGTTCGCTACGGAATCGCGTAGCCTGATGTGGAA
>Ga0209698_10001759_pt1 | contig 24976 bp, 19 predicted proteins | sample LitLauG_LLR_2012_FD_187203 | JGI IMG/M metagenome (GOLD analysis project Ga0209698, IMG submission 187203) | Freshwater sediment microbial communities from Pennsylvania, USA - Little Laurel Run_MetaG_LLR_2012 (SPAdes) (version 2) | ecosystem: Environmental > Aquatic > Freshwater > Creek >... | reverse complement strand
GCGTCTGGTGGAGGGCTACGTCGAGCATTACAACAACGTCCGCCTGAATAGCGCGGTTGGCTACATCACGCCGAAGGACATGCTCGCCGGGCGTCAGCAACTTCTCGGCCGCCTTCGGCGGGACTACCGGCCCCATTTCGGGGTTGGGCGTTTTCGCGGCCTGCTGGACACTTTCTGGATGCGCCGTCACCCATGCACAAATCGCGAATGCCGGGTGGACAGCAACCAGGCCAAGTATCGGCCTGGAAACGCGGGGACCAGTCGATGGCGCGTTCGCCAACTCCAGAGCCGAGCAATCGTTAGCCGCTGTCAGGCTGGACGATGACGCCGGTTACTCGCGCATCACGGAGCATCCCGGCGCTGCAACACATCCCACAATCACTACTCCAAATACTTCGTCCCCATGAATTTTCTTGACTCTGAAGTGAAGGTTGCGGAGATTACCTGGACGTGCAGCCGGTTGTTGTAAACTAGTCGAATAATGCCGCAGTTCCTGATTGAACGCGAGATTCCGGGTGCCGGATCGCTCTCGGAGGCGCAGATCCGGGAGATCTCACTCCAGTCTTTGCAAACCCTGAATGAGATGGGACCGCAGATTCAATGGCTGCATAGTTATGTCACGGAAGACAAGGTTTATTGCGTTTACCTGGCGCCGGACGAGCAGAGTATCCGGGAGCACTCCCGCCGATCCGGCATCCCCGTCAATCGTATTTCCGCAGTGCGCCGCTTGATTGATCCGGCTAGCTTGCCGTAGCGGAGCCGGATTCTTCGAGAGCATATTTGATAGCGTTATCCAAGCCCATGGCCCAACCCCGGGCGTAAGCGGCTCTGGACTCCGCTTCATCGAGCGATGTCCAGGCTGGCCGCAGCTTGTCGCCGAGTTTCGACTGCTCGGCCGGCATCAGAGGCGCTCCAATCCATTGGCGCAAATGCGCGGCGGCCGCTGTGATGGCCAAGGCACGCGCGGGATCGCGTTGAGCTAAGGCGGAACAAGCGAACCCTTCCAGTGCTCGCGCGATGCCGCGTTTGTGCCCCAGGTTCACGAAAAGCGCCAGCGCCTCGCGATAGGCTCCGTGAGCCGTCACATGGTCTCGCTGGTCGCATGCGATCTGAGCAAGATCGGTGAGTGACCGGGCGATGCCCCACCGGTCATGGGCTTCGCGGAAAGCCGAAAGGGCACGCTGGTAAAGTTCGCGAGCGTTAGCCACTTCACCCTCCTCGCGCGCGATGTCGCCAAGTTGGTTGAGAGACCACGCGGCTCCGCTGTGATCCCCAAGTCCGTCAAATATCCGCCCCGCTTCTTCCAACACTGCCCGAGCGCGCGCATAGTCCCCGCGGCCCCTGACAAAATTGGCGAAACTATTCAGGCAACGCGCGATTGCGATCCTATCGCCAAGGGAACGCCAGCGGGCCAGGGACTCGTCAAAATGGCGTTGCGCCGCAGGATAGTCCTGCCGGTCCCACGCGATGATCGCTCGTGCATTCATCGACACGGCAACACCCCACGGATCACCCAGCGTCTGGGAAATCGCCAGGCTCTGTTCCACAAAATCCGTAGCGGCTGGAAAATCGCCTTGCACCGTTGCAAACGTGGAAAGGTAAACCAACACTTTGGCCCGTTCCCTCGCGGACCCGGATTCCGTAAGCAGAAGTGACTCCAGCCGGGCCCTGCCTTCCGCCAGATGTTCCCGCATTTCCCAGAACCGAAACAGTGCGACGCAAAGCCGGAATCTCCACCCGACATCCGAACTTTGAAACAGCCAATCGAGAGCCGCTCGAAGATTGTCGTGCTCTATATCGCAACACGCCAGCCAACCGGCACGCTCGGTCTCAGCGAGGTCCGGGTTTCCTTCCTCCGCCAGCACCAGGCAATAGGCCGCATGGGCGCGCCGCGTGACCTGCTCCTCACCGCTGTCGCCGAGGCGCTCCAGGCAATACTCCCGAATCGTTTCGAGCATCCCAAAACGAGGTTCGCCGTCGGCTTTCTCGTTCTGCTGGACCAAACTCTTGTCGACCAGCGAGGACATCACGTTGAAGATTTCCGCTCCCAGATCGTTGCGCGTATTGCATACGGCTTCCGCGGCTTCCAGCGTGCAGCCGCCTAGAAACACTCCGAGCCTGCGGAGCAGCTTCTGTTCGGACTCGTTCAACAGGTCGTAACTCCAGTCGATCGTTTTCCGGAGGGTCTGTTGGCGCTCCGGGACATCGCGCGGTCCGGCGGTCAGAAGATGCAGCCGGCTTTCGAGCCTCGTTAACACAGCGCTGGGAGGGAGCATTTTGACGCGTGCCGCTGCCAGTTCAATCGCAAGCGGCAGGCCATCCACTCTCGAACAGATTGCGGCTACCGTGGGTGCATTCTCTGCGGTTATGGTGAAATCCGGTTTAACCGCCGCCGCCCGCTGGGCAAACACCGCCACTGCAGGATTGCTGAGCAGGGCTTCGAGCGAATGCATCTGTCGTGAGTCGGGCAGCGGTAGGGGGGGAACTGGAAATTCGTGCTCGCCGTAAACCCGCAGAGCGGCGCGGCTGGTCACCAGCACCTTCAAGGCGGTGGAAGCGCCCAGAAGCTCCACGACCAGGGAAGAAGCGGCCACAATGTGCTCAAAATTGTCCAGCAACAACAGCACCGGCGAGGGGGCCGCCTCGCGCAAGTAGTCCTTCAGCAGATCTGGCACGTGCCGGCCGCCCGTCTGGTGGATTCCGAGAGATTCCGCAATCGCCATGGGAACCATGGCCGGATCGGTGATGGAAGCCAGCGCTACAAAGTATACCCGTTCTTCAAACCGGTGGAGAAGCTCGCTCGCGACCTGCAATCCAAGTCTCGTCTTGCCGCATCCGCCGGCACCGGTCAATGTGACCAGCCCCGTATCCGGGGAGAGCAGGAGGTGCTTCACGGTGAGGAGTTCCCGCTCGCGGCCCATAAGCGGTGTTCGCGGGAGCGGAAGGTAGTAGCGGCCGGGTACACGCTGCGCAACCACCAGCCTGTCACCTTCGTTTGGAACGGCCGCGGCGGTCTCTTCCAGGGTACTGGAGCGGGCTGGGCTGCCGCCGCCGGTGCCGCTCTCCTCCGTCGTCACTAATGCCGTGAACATGTAACCGCGGCGAGGCACGGTTTTCACGATCTCCTGCGCCCGATCGTCTAAGGCGCGGCGCAGTTCCACCATACACTGCACCAGCGAGTCCTCCGTTACGAAAGCATCTGACCACAGCGCGTGGATCAGTTCTTCCTTGCCGATGAGTCGGCCGCGATTTTCCAGAATATAACGGAGCGCATCGTAGACCTTTGGGCGGAGCTTTACAGCCCGGTCTGCGTTGAGCACGGTACCCCGCGCGGGGTCCAAGGTGAACGCGCCGAACCGGTATTTGAGTTGGCCCTTCGGCCCGGCGTTGCCCATCGATCCGGTCCTTCCCGCGCCGTATCCCCCCTCTTGAAGCATCAAGGCCAAGCACTTCCGAAGGGCCCTTTTGTTTCCTTTGGGCTTTTCTTTGGTTTTCCTTCGTTACTCGCGTCCGGAAAGATGCTAGGTTTTACCATGGCCCGATACACGGCTGCATACCGATTATAGGCCGGATATCGGGCCGAGCGGGGAAGCATGAGAAGACGAGTACATTCAGAGGACAAAACCATGACGACAATCAAGACGTTGATCCACAAATTCAACCGGCGCATCGTGTGTCTGACACTGTTGAGCAGTGTTACCACGGTCGCAACCCTTATCGCGGCGGACGGTCCTGCAACGCAGGAGGCCGAGCAGTCGCATGCCAGTCACGCGCAAGCCGTGCCGGCCAAGCTGGTTCAACTCGTTCGCGATGCCACGAAGCAGTACGCCGACGTTAACGCGGCCACAGCTGCCGGTTACCAGCCGTTTCTGGGCTGCGTGAGCGGCCCGGATCACGGAGCCATGGGCTTTCACTACGTGAATGGCCCCTTGGTCGGCGACGGCGTGCTGGATGCTTCGCGGCCGGAAGTGCTGATCTACGAAGCGTCGGGTGGCGGTCTGCAACTGGTCGGCGTGGAGTTCGTGGTATTCGCCGACGCCTGGCTGGCGAGTCACAACCAGAGTCCGCCGGTTCTCGAGGGGCAATCGTTCCAGTTCGTGAGCTTCCCGAACCGATACGGCTTGCCTGCACATTTCGAATTGCACGTCTGGGCCTGGCGGGACAACCCGAACGGTGCGTTCGTGGACTGGAATAACAAGGTGACCTGCGAAGGTAAGTAGATTGGGGTGCAGCCCAGACAGCCGGCGCTACCTACCACACCGTCACGCCGCCGGGCGGCACCTCGCGTGTGCCTACCAGGATCGGCGTGCCGGCGCCAGCCGGTATCGCTTGCGGCGTTGACGTGAAGTTGGTGGCGACCCAGAAACCGTCGCGCCAATCCACCAGGAAGTCCGGGTGAAGAACCGCGGGGGCCGCGCCCGCCGCCGTGTAGACCTTGCGCAGCAGGGCCGCCTCCAGGTCGCCGTTTTCGGAATCGACGCCGATGTAGGTCACGCTGCCTTTGCCCAGTTTGCGCGTGATGGCGGCGGGCTTGCCGGCATAGAACTGATCGGTGTAGGTGGCCAGCACCTGGGTGCCTGGCTGCGGGTCCAGGATATCGCCCCACGAGCCCCAGGCGTACGGTTTGCCGTCGGCGGTGACGTGGCCATCAATGGGCGGCGGCAGCAGATCGTAGAACGGGATCCTGGCGCCGATCAGCCCGTGAATCGGCTCGGCCCAGAGCGCTTCCCACAACTGGCCCCGGCGGTCCTTCTGGCCCGTTCGGCAGGTCAGCACCAGGTGGCCGCCCTGCTCCGTGTAACTGGTCATTTTGCCGATCAGCTCGCGGTCCACCAACTGGTAAGCCGGCGCCACCAGGAAAGGGTAGCGGGTGAAGTCGCGGTCGTCGGTGATCACATCTACCGGCGCGGTCATGGCCTTGATGCCACGGTAGTACTTCATCCAGTGGTTGATCGTGTCCCAGCGGATGGTCTGCCTGTGGTTCTGGATGTCCCACCGGTTGCTGTAGCTGATCAGGAACGCGGTGCGGCGCGCGGCGTAATCGGCCGGCGCGGGCGCGTTGGGCTTGTAGCGCTGGCGGAGTTTGATGACGTCGCGCATGGCCTCGGCGTATTCCAGGCCGCCGGGCGATGGCGTCACGCCATCGGTTTCCACCAGGCCCTTGTGATACAGCTCGGAGCCGAACAGCGGCTGGCGGTAGCGGTAGGTGCAGACGATGCGCGCGCCGGCGCCGAAGGCGCGCAGGATCCACATGTGGATGGCGCCGGGCTGGGGCCACGCGTTCACCGCCCCCCAATTGACCTGGCCGGGCTGCAACTCCATGAGGCCCGAGATGCCGTTGATGGGCCGCATGAGGTCGTGCATGAAGCTCTGGATGGCGCCCGAGCCCAGCCGGAATCCGAGCGGGCCTTCCTCGGGAAAGAGGTCGCCGTGGACGGGGTAGTGAGTCCAGGAGAAAACGTCGAGGTCGCGCGTGGAGAGGGTGGGGTCCACGTCGCCGTGCATGGCCATGAAGTTGGTGGTGACCCACTGGTTCACGCTGTTCTTGCGCAGGATGCCGGCCTGCATGCGCAGGTAGTCGGCGGCCTCGGCGGCGAACCAGCGATTGAGGTCGAGCAGGGCGTGTGGGCTCGGGTCGCCCGGATGCTCATGCGGATTGGGCATCTCGATCTGGTCGAAGTTCTGATACATGAGCGACCAGAAGCGGCCGCCCCAATCGGTGTTGAGCCGGTCGATGGTTCCGTACTTTTCGCGCAACCAGCCGCGGAATCGCTGGGTGGCGGCGGGCGAGTAGGAATACTGCTTGTCGTAGTGGCTGAGCTCGTTGTCGAGCTGCCAGCCCCAGACGTGCGGGTTGTGGCCGAAGCGCCTGGCCAGCTCGGTGGTGATTTTGGTGACGTACTGGCGATAGAGCGGCGAGCTCCAGTCGGCCTGTTCGCGTCCGCCGTGGTTGGCGCGGCGGCCATTGGCGTCGACCATCAGGATCTCGGGATGCCGCCGGGTGAGCCAGATGGGCGGCGTGGCACTGGGCGTGCACAGGATCACTTTGAGGCCGTTCTGCGCGGCCAGTTCGACGTTCTTTTCGAGCCAGTCGAACTGGTATTTGCCCTCCTCGGGCTCCATGAAATACCAGGCGAACTCGCCCATGTGAACGAACTCCATGCCGAGCTTGCGGATGTTGGCCATGTCGCGCGGCCATTGCGATTCGGGCCAGGCTTCGGGGTAATAGTAGACCCCGATGGTGAGCATGTCGGAAGCAGGAAACCAGTCGGCCGGAGCGGCGGAGGCCGCGGGCAGGGAGATGAGCAGCAGGGCGGCTGCGAGCAGGCGGAAGGCTTTCATGAAGTGGTCAGCTCAATAGCTGTTCTACCACCCGGCGCGTCTCCGTGCGGCGCTACCGCCTCGGAACTAGCAGAAAGACCGTTTGCCCCACAGGAGCACATATCCGGCCAGCATGGCGTTGGTCGTGGCGTGCGCCACCACAGCGCAGAAATCCGAAGGCAACCGACGAGATCAACGGCGCGCCACGCGTCCGTTGCCATCGTTGATCGGATGAATTTCTACCAGCCGGCGATGGGCGGCCAACGCAATTCCGGAGTGCCCGGCGGGGGCCAGGCGCCAATGTGACTTAAACCATAACTTTGCCGTTTGGCAAGGTTATGGTTTATTTGGCTTTCAATTGCAACCTGAATGCCCGCCGTGGGCGACTTTCACAATGGGATCAGACAGCCAGTGGCCACTAAGCCGGGCGCGGTTCCTAAATCCTTCGCGACTACAGCGGATCTAAACGTTCCGGTGTCCGGTCTTGCCGCGGCAGAAAATGCCTTCCATCCCGCCCAGCACGCGTTCGATCGCGTTAGAAGCGTCCGCCTGGCCTCGTTCAAGGCACCAGCGAACGACGACTCCTGTGAGGTGGATACTCACTCCTGCAATGGCTGCGGCGGTCACCGCGCGTTCAGGCGTTTCGGGCAGCCGCCGTTGGTAGGCTTTCGCCACGTGAGCTTGCACCTCTTGTAGCCGTAACATCTCCGCGGAAGCCGCTGCCGGGCTGAGCTTCAGAATCTTGAGATGCTTTCGGGTCCGCGCCTCGTTTCTTAAACCCGCATTCGCAACGGCCGCGACCGACTCCCGAAACACCTCGCGCACCGAGTATCCGTCCGGGCACCCGTCGACTGCCGCCGCGAGTTGCTCTCCAAACAGCAGCAAGGCGAACGACATCAGATCACCCTTGGACATGAAGTATCGGAAGAACGAACGCAGCGAAATGCCCACCGCTTGCGCGATATTCTCCACCGTCGTGTCGTCGTAACCATTTGCCGCGAAAAGCTCCATTGCGGCACTCCAGATCGATTCCCGTACAGCACGTGCTTTGCGCTCCTTCAAACTGGGAACCTCGACGAGAGCCGATTGAACTTTCTGGTGATCGGCTGGCTGAGAACGCTTCCTCATGTGAAGTCAACACGATAGCAATTCTCTGCATGACACGTCTATATTGCCCTATTGTGTTGACTTTGGCATAATGTGCCACTTATACTCGTGCACAATGTCCTCCCGCCTACGATCGGTTGGCCTGCTGATGGTTTCGCTCGCCACTCTCAAAGCCGCACCGCCTCCGGCTCCTAACTGCCGTTCCGGCGGCGGGCCGCACTTCGGCGGTAGCGAGCCGCCGTTGATGATTGATGCCAAGTGTACGGATCCGGATTACAACGAGGCAACCTTCGTGATCGACAGCACCCAGCGGCATGACCTCAAGCTGCCGGACGGCACAACCATCCCGTACACAGAGGTCAAAGGCCATTTCCCTGCCACCAGGACGAAGGCACAGTTAGCCCCAGGAGTCCTTGAGAGCCCGACCACAGTGAGCCACAGCGTCACCTGGCGATTTCCTGACAAGGGTCATTGGCGTAACCGCTTCTTCCAGCAGTCTTATCCGCTTCCAATAGAATCTCTGAACACCGTAGACAGCCGCTTTGCCTTTCTGAGCGGCGGCTACACCGTTGGAATCACACCCGGCGCGCCGAACGTCGGCTATCGGGTCAGCGCAGCGGCAGCGAAGCTCTCCAAGGCGTACGCGAACAAGCTCTACGGAAACACCGCGCGGATTTATGGCTATATCTACGGCCAAAGTGGCGGCTCAGTTCAGATGATGGGTGCCAACGAGGCAACGACGGGTGTTTGGGACGGCATCGTCCCGGTTGTGATCGCCACCGACGGACTCAACACGCACTCGTTCATGTGGGATGCGCTCTACGCGCTAGTCATTCCGGAGGCAAAGCGCGAAGCAATCAGTGAGGCGGCCGCTCCTGGCAGCGGCGCAGATATGTATGCCGGGCTCGACACTGATCAACGCGCAATACTCGACGAATTGCTGAACGCGGGCTTCGCACGCATAGCGCTCGAAGGCTTTAAGTTCAACGTGGCGAGCGCCCTTGTGTTCGCGGGCGCTCTTACGTCATACGATGCTTCCTACGAAGACGATTTCTGGTCAAAGCCCGGGTATGAAGGTGCGAACCCGCCCGCCTATCTCGCCGCCGCGAAAGTCGACGCTTACGCGACCATTACCGGGATCACCCGGAATGCGGAAAACGTCCCGGCCGCGGTCACCTTCGATCCTGCCACAGTCCCGGCAACGGGCTCGATCGGCGCCGCAGGACTGCAGTTTTACGTTTACGCCGCCGACGGTAAAACGCGCGTCATCAATGGGGTCGCACGTTCCCTCTCGGGCAGACTCGATGGGAGCGTGCTGACTCTGACGGGGGCCAATGACCCGACCCTGCTCAATGCGCTGGCCACGGGTGGCAAAATCCGAATCAACAACCGTCTTCTCCTGGCGGCATGCTTTTATCCGCGTCACTCTATCCTGGATAACGGCAACCCAGCCTACGATCAGTACAAGAACGCCGACGGCACTCCGCGATATGTTCAGCGCTCCGTTCAGACGGCGTATCTCGCCAACATCCGGGCGTCCGGAGGACGCCGCCAAACCGGCAAGCTCGAGGTTAAGACGATAGTCATCGAGGATCTGGTAGATCCAAATTCTTATCCCTATGTTGCAGCGTTCTACGCCGCGCAGGTGAAAAGGACGATGGGCTCCGCGGGGACGGACAAGGTCTTCCGCGTTTATTACAACGACAGTTCCGGCCACGGCGCTGCCGGCCCGATTGCCGCCGGAAAACCGAGCACCACAACGATCGACATTGATGGCATCCTCAACCAGGCGTTGCTCGACCTCTCAGCCTGGGTAGAGCGCGGCATCGCCCCGCCACGATCTTCGCAGTACAGGCTGGATGCGAACAATCAGGTAGTTCTGCCGGAAAGCGCGAGTGAGCGGCATGGCCTGCAACCGGTCGTGCATCTTGCGGCTAACGGCAAAACGCGAGCCGAGGTCGGCGTAAATCAGCCAGTCAGTCTCGCTGGCAAGATTGAGATACCCCCGGGCGCAGGCAAAATCATCCAGTACGACTGGTATTTGGGGAGGAGCGACTTCGCCTACGAACCGGCAATGAAGTTCGCCAACCCGCAGACGTTCGTCGATGCCACACGCACGATAAGCTTTTCCACCCCCGGCGAATACACAATCACCCTACGCACCTGGGCACAGCGCGACGGCGTCGGCGACAGCACGAGCACAACATTGTTGAAGAATCTCGCCCGTGTCCGTGTGGTGGTTCGATAGCCTGCGACTTAGAAACTGGGCTTTGACGGCCCAGAACGGACGTGGCCCCGGGCCGCAAAGCAACGGGCAACCAGAAGCGAAACGCAACCGATCTTCGCTGACGGCGTACTGTTTGCCGATCCTACAGAGGGCCAGCGTTTCGGAGGTGGCCGAGGCCGAGGCCGCTGTCTCGTGACGGCGGCGAGCACCCCGCGGCTAGGTCATGCTTTACGATCTGCACTTCCGGCAACATTATGCCTTATCCACCTCGGACGATCCTGGCAACGCGATATGGAAACAAAGAAGTTCCTGCGGCTTTCCCGGCAAGATTATGGTTTATTCGCCGCAAAGATATGCTTTAAACCACAGCCAAAGTCGCCCATGAGGGCTGGGATCTCCGCCGGCGGGAACCTATGCCGGCCGGTCTCGGTGCGCACGTACCGCGCCCGATCGGCGTGGTTACCTTACGGTGTATTCAGTCATTGGCGAGAGTTTTCACCCAGCGACAATCGAGCAGTTGCGAATCTGCCGTGATGAGCGTCAAGGAGAAAACGGAAGCCGTCGCAGCCAGGAATAGATCACCCGGATCGGCTTGGGGCAGTTCCCTTCGGGAAGCCTCGGCTGCCACCGCGAAATTAAACGGCGCCTCTTTGACTGGCACCTGCGCGAATGCGAGGTTGAGCCAGTCGGAAAAGCTCGGTTTCGGCCGCAGTTTGCCGCGACGTACCAAGTGGTGTGCTTCCCAGATCGACACCGGCGACAAGTAGAGACCGCTCTTCGGTTTTTCGATCTGCCGCCGAACTTCGCGGCTGAGCTTCTCTGGCCGTGTGAGGGTCCAAATCCAGATATGGGTGTCGAGCAGGTAGTTCACTTGCGCCTATCCGTACGGCCCGTCCAGCCTGCAAACGCCCCGATGGGCCCAACGATGTCGTCGGAGACTTCGCAAGTGTCTCTCATGCAACCGAGCCTGGACGGCTGGAGCGCAGGAGCAGGTGGAACGATATCGGCCACCGGCTTGCCGAAGCGGGTTACGCGCACCGGCATGCCGGTGCGCCGGACATTCGCCAGCACTGCCAGACACGTCGCTTTAAACTTCGAAACTGCGATTTCCCGCATGCCTCACTTGTACCATAGTCAATGACCATGGTACAAGATGAATGTTCAATCACCGGCCCACAGCTACCTACCTCCGCGTCAGCCCTAACGCGCGAATCCGCTTATGCAGATTGGTCCGCTCCATGCCCAGCGCCCGCGCGGCCCCCGACACGTTCCAGGCCGATTCCTCCAACGCGCGCAGAATGTGCTCCCGCTCGGCCGATTCCCGCGCTTCCTGGATCGTCGATTTCGGTCCGGCCTCGCGCTGCACCCGGACCTCCACCGGGATGGCCTGGCTCGTCAGCCGCTCGCCTTGCGTCAGGATCGCCATGCGCTCGATCACGTTGCGCAGTTCGCGCGCATTGCCCGGCCAGGTGTAGGTTTCCAGTTGTGGGAAGACCGTCTCGTCCAGGATCTTCGGCTTGAAATTATTACGCGCGCAGAAATCTTCCAGGAAGTAGACGGCCAGCAGGCGGATATCGTGCGGCCGCTCGCGCAGCGCCGGCACGCGAATCGGCACCACGCTCAACCGGTAGTACAAATCCTCGCGGAACTTGTCGGCGGCCACCATCCCGGCCAGATCGCGGTTGGTGGCCGAGATCACGCGCACGCTCACGCGGATGATCTGCTCGCCGCCCACCCGGTGGAACTCGCCTTCCTGCAACACGCGCAGCAGTTTGGCCTGCGACGCGCCGTGCAGATCGCCCACTTCGTCCAGGAAAATGGTGCCGCCATCGGCCATCTCGAACTTGCCCCGCCGCATCCCGATGGCGCCGGTGAACGACCCCTTCTCGTGGCCGAACAGTTCGGTCTCGATCAACTCGGTCGGGATGGCCGCGCAGTTCACCTTCACAAACGCGCCCGCGGCGAACGGGCTGGAATTGTGGATGTGCGCCGCCAGCAACTCCTTGCCCGTGCCGGATTCGCCGATCAGGAGCACGCGCGCATCCGACCGCGCGGCCATGGACGCCTGTTCCACGGCGCGCGTCCACGCCGGGCTGCTGCCGATCATCTTCGGCGCGCCGCCCACCAGTTCGCGCAGCCGCTCGTTCTCCTGGCGCAGGCTGGACTGCTCCATGGCGTGCTTGACGGCCAGCAGCACGCGGTCGCGGCTCAGGGGCTTCTCCAGGAAATCGAAGGCCCCGGCGCGCGTGGCTTCCACCGCGTCGGCGATGGTGCCATGGCCCGAGATCATGATGGCCGGCGCGGGCGCCCCGTTCTGCTTCACCGCCTTCAGCAGGTCGATTCCGTTGCCGTCCGGCAGCTTCATGTCGAGCAGGTAAGCATCGGCGCGGTGCGCGTCGGGGTGTTTCTTGAACTCCGCCACCGTGCGGCAGACGTTCACGGCGTAGCCTTCGCGTTCGAGAATCATGCGCAGCGAGCGGCCGATATTCTCTTCGTCATCCACGATCAATACGCGCTTGGATGCCATTGGCTGTAACGGGCAGCAGCACGCGAAAACCCGCGCCGCCCAGTTCTCCTTTCACCAGTTCAATATCCCCGCCCGATAGCAGCGCGCTTTTGCGCGCGATCGAAAGCCCCAGTCCCATGCCCTTCTTCTTGAACGAGATGGTTGGCTGAAACAACGAAGCGCGCGCCTGCTCGCTCAGCCCCGGCCCCGAATCGTGCACCTCGATGGCGATGCGCCCGTTCCCGGCGGCCGTCACGCCCAGAATCTTTCCGCCCTCGCCGGCGGCCTCCGCCGCGTTCTCCAGCAGGTTGGTGAGGATGCCCTTGATCAGGTCCTGATCCGCCACCAGCTTGGGCGGCTCATCGGCCAGGCGGCAATCGTAAGCCACCTCAGGGTGCGCGGTCTTGAGGAACGCGATACGCTCCTGCAACAGCGAGTTCACGTCCACCGGCCCCGGCCGCACCGGCGGCTCGGTGGCGAACTGCGAGAAGGCGCGGATGCGCCGCTCCAGCGTTTCGATCTCGTCCACCACAATCTGCGTGGCCTGCTCCATGAAGACGCGGTCGGCTTCGTCGTAACGCACCAGCATCTCTTCCACGGTGAGCCGGATGGGCGTGAGGGAATTCTTGACTTCGTGCGCCATCTTGCGCGCCAGCGTCTGCCAACTGGCGAGTTGCCGCAGGTAGACCAGGCGCTCCGTGCTTTCCTGCAGCTTGTCCGCCATGTGGTTGAAGGCCTGGATGGCGCGGCCAATCTCGTCGTCGCGCTGCTCCTCGACGCGCGCGCTCAAATCGCCCGCGGCCAGTCGGCCGAGCCCGGCCGTCAGACCCTGGATGGGCCGGCTGATGCGGTGCGCCAGATAGACCAGCAGCGTCAGGGACACCAGCCAGATCGCCGCCGCCAGCAGCACGTAGGCCAGTTTCACCCCGCGCCGTAAGTCGAGGCCCTTGCTTTCCTCCACCAGGTTGCGTGCCGCGCGAATCTCCTTTTGGAGCCGGTCCATGGCCACTTCGCCGAGGCTCGCCGAGTACGACCAGACTTCATCGCCATGGCGCACCAGGTAATCCAACCGGTTGCCTTCCTGTCCGGAAAGCAGAAACTTGTCGGCGTCCTCGCCGGTGGCGAATGCCTTCACGGTATCGGGCCAGTTTGCCCGCTCGGAGGGCAGATACTTCCGCGGGACCATCTCTCCCGCCTGTGCGTGCTGTTTGAGATCTTCGCGGGTGCGCCGGTAAAATTCCAGGCCGGTGCGGTTGAGCTCTTTGGAAATCGTGTCCAACCCCGCGGCGGAGGAATAATCGATGCTCCGCTCCAGCAGCGAGGTGGTGATCCAAACGGTCGCCGCCAGCGGCGCCAGGGTGGCGGCCACAAAAACCAGGATCAGTCTGTTACGGAGCCGGTTCACCCAATTCGCCCGCGGCCCGCCGTGCTGCGCGGCAACTCGGACAGACGCAGGTGCCTCTCAACGGGCGGCCATCTCGGTTCGCCTGCTTTGGGCTTCCGGCTGAGAAGGTCCACGAAATCCCAGAGGCTGACGAAAGGCTTGTCCGAAATGTGGGCCAGATCCTTCTGGTCGGCGGTGGCCAGTTCGAACCGCAGCCAGAATGGTTGATCCGGCCCGATGCCCAGGGTGTTGATGTCCAGGCTATCCAGGCACCAGGTTTCCACCGCCGCCGCCGACAGCCCTTCGGCGGTGCGCGCCGCCGGCGGACCCAATTGGGTCACGGAGAACTTCTCCTCCCACAAGGCGTAACTCACCACGAATTTGCCCTGCCGCTTGCGAATCGGCGTAGCCCGATCGTCCTGCAACATCGACAACTGCGCCAGGTAGGCAACCGAGGCCCCATCCTTCAACCGTTCCAACAGCCTGCCGCTCACGAAGTGCAGGGTGGGAAGCGCGATGCGAAGGGTATCGCCATCGTATTTGACGTCCAGTGTTTCCGCCGCTCCCGCGGGAAACAGAGGAGTAGCGAGGCCGGCCAGAAGCCAGCTCCTGCGGCTCATCCTGTTTCCCCGCGAGGGTTGCTCCATCAATAAATCATGCCCACCATCAAGATCGGCTCCACGTGTCCCGCGCGGATGGGAAATGCCAGCGCGAGCGAAAAGATCGATTCCTTGATCCCCACGCCGACCGAATGTTTCTGCGAGACCGGCTGCCCGCTGTCCCACACGGCCCCGGTATCGTAGAACGCCTGAAAGGGACCGTACCGGTATTCGACGGCGTTGTGCGCCAGGTGGTTACCTCCCAAGGGGTCCAGATCGTACTTGTTCCAACCGCGCAAGTAAAAGGTGTTGCCGGCCACGAACCGGTCGAACAGCGGCGCCCGGCCGGTGATCAGGCCGCCGCTGAAGTCGTCGCGTAACTGGTGTTTGCCGTGGGTCAGGCGGTAATGCAGGCCCCAGGAATGGGAAACGTACACGAAATCGCTGCCGAGCATCCGCGTGGCCGCGCGCAAGGTGTAGCCCGCATCGATGTCCTCCTGGGCTTCGGCCTGATCCAGCCGTTGGTGGTAACGCAGTGCCGTGACCACCGCGTTGGCATCCATATTGGCGGTGTACTGGTTCTCCATCCGCTCGAAACTGGCGCCCACCTCCAGCGTCAACGGCTTGGCCACGGTGATGGTCGCCATCGGCTGGAAATTCTGGCGCGCGCGGTAGGCGTCGGAGGTCACGCCCGGATGCTCCTGAATGGCATCCAGCGTATTGCGGTTCCACTGCTCGTGATAGCTTTCCACATCGAATCGGAGACTCACCCGGTCCGTGCCCAGATGCTTTTTCTCGTAGCTTGCCAGGATTCCGGCGTTCCGTTCCAGCAGCGAATCGCCGTCGCTGGCGAGGCCGAAGCGCAGGCTGTTCTGGTGCACCGTAGCGCCCACCGTGCCGGCCCCGCTCCATCCTTGATTCGAAGTGTAGAGGAATTTGGTGACCCTGGCGTCCACGTTGGCGCGGGCGGGCTTGACTTCGAATTCCACGCGCACGTGGTCGGGTGTATCGCCCCGCAACACGTGGTGATTCACTTCGCGGGCGGAGAACTCTTTCTTGAGGCGTGCGGCCAGATCGTCCAGAATGCCCGGATTCAGCTTCTGCCCAATCAGCGCCGCGAGTTCCTTGCGCAACCCCGGGCTGATCTTGTCGTTCTGATCGGACAGGTTGGTCCGCCATCCTTTGCCCGCTACAATCACGGTGTCTACCGTGTAGCGCTTGTTTACGTTGATGTCGGACTCTTGCGATCCTGCGAAGAGCATGCCGCCCGAGACCAGGCAGGCGAACCAGGCGTATTTCATGCCACCCTCGCAAGCACGTCGCCTACCAGTTCTAAGTTGTTGAAAAGGAACGAAAAGAATCGGGGCCGGATGTGCCCCTTGTTCACAGGTGTCGGTAGCACAGGCCTCCCGGGGGTGGGGGCCGCTCCCGGGCGGGCGAGGTCTGGACTACAGGACCTTCGCCAGCTCGGTCGCAAATGCACTGCGGGGAGACTGCTCCCGATTTTTTCCGCCACGCCTGCGGCGGTCGGGACGATGTTCGGTTCGGATGGCATTGGGTGCTGCGGCTGCCATGCTTGGCGCCGATGCTTGCGGCGAACGCGGCGCTTCCTTGCCTTTAGGCGGCTGAGCCGGGTTGGCGCGCAACAGGCGGTCTTCGAGCGGGGCACGGTCAAACCGCTTGATGATGGACTGCATCTCGTCGGACGTCGGCGCTTCCACAAAGGCGAAGCCCTTGGATTCTTGCGTTTCGTGGTTTCGGATCACCTTAACGGCATCGGCCACGAGATCTTCGGCGGCCAGCCATTGTTTGATGTCATCGGCGGTGACCCATACAGGGAGGTTGCCAAGAAAGACGGTAAAGCTCATTCAGTTGATTTTTTAAACTCCGTTGGTTGGATTTCGAGCCTTCAAGGGGGAGGATTCCAATCTGCCCTATCGATAGTATCAGAAGCTACAAGCCGATTGCAAACAGTTGTCTTAGGGTTGCGGGCCCTTCTTCCTGCGGATGCGAGACAGCCACAGCAGCACCCCGCCCACCAGCAAAAACACCGCGGATTGGGGTTCGGGCACCGTAGCTGCGGTCGCCTGCATCACCGCGCCATGGAGGGCCCCGACGCTCAGCGATCCACCGGACAAACTCACGGACAGGTCTTGCCCGAGCGTGTTCGGAGGCAACCCGACCCGAACCGCCGGGCCCAGGTTCCGCAGCGTCAGCTCCGCGTAGGAGTTGCCAAAAATCTGTTGAGACAGGTGCGCGTTGAGGTGGAAAGACGCCTCCAGCGTGGACACCGGTCCCGCATAGTTGGAACTCGAGAGAACCCCGGCAGCGAAACTGAGCGGTGCGCCCAGTGCCATCGAGAACGAGCCGTCCCCGCTCCGCAGCTCGGCTTCAAACATGCCGGATCCATCGGACACAGCGGAAACCAAAGCAAAACTGACGTCCGTGGGATTCAACGGCAGGCCGAAGTGCGCGGCGTGCGTGCTGTAGTTCCAACTCGGAATTCCGAAAACCAGGGAGTCGCCGGGCGCCAACAGGACCGTAGCCGCGCCCGACGCGTCAATCGTCCCGGCGCCCAATGGCGCGGCCAGCAACAGCAACAACCAACACCCACGGGTTTTCGTGCGGCGCACCGGCAAGCCGGCCCCCGCTGCGAGAAGTTTCATTCCAGTGCAATTGTACGCTGCCGGTTTCGGGGTGAAAAGGCATTGCCGTACTGGTACAACGGTAGTAGTGTCAGGGGAATAGGAAAATGATCTCGCCACTCACTCCTCTCGATTTTCTCGCGCGCGCCGCGCACACCTGGCGCGACCTCACCGCGGTGGTGGATGGCGACCGGCGCTTCACCTACGCCGAATTCCGCGACCGCGTTCACCGGCTGGCCGGCGCCCTGCACCGGCTGGGAGTGGGACCGGGCGACCGGGTCGCCGTGCTCGCGCCCAACACCGTGGCGGCACTCGAGGCTCACTTCGGCCCCATGCTGCTGGGGGCGATTCTGGTGATGCTCAACACCCGCCTGCAATCGGGCGAGCTGGCGTGGATCCTGAACCACTGCGGCGCCAAAGTGCTGCTGGTGGATCCGCAACTTCTGCACCTGGTGGAGGGGGCCCCGGTGGCCCACATCGTCAACGATTACGAGGCTCTGCTGGGTGTCTCCGGTCCCGTGCCCGCCACTCCGCCCATCGACGAAAACGCCTGCATTGCCATCAACTACACCAGCGGCACCACCGGCTTCCCCAAAGGCGTGATGTACACGCACCGCGGCGCTTGGGTCAACGCGGTCGGCGAAATCGCCGAACACGGCATCAACCAGCGCAGTGTCTATCTGTGGACGCTTCCCATGTTCCACTGCAACGGCTGGTGCTTCTCCTGGGCCGTCACCGCCGCCGGCGGGCGTCACATCTGCCTGCGCCAGCCTGACCCTCGCGAAGCCTGCCGCCTGATCCAGGCCGAAGGCGTAACCCACCTCTGCGGCGCGCCGGTGGTGGTGAGCGGGCTGGCCCACTACTGCGCGGCCGAGGGCATCCGCTTCGCGCACCCGCTGCGCATCGTCACCGCCGGCGCACCGCCGCCGCCCGCCGTGATCCGCGCCGCCGAGGACACCGGCGCCGAAATCATGCACGCCTACGGCCTCACCGAAACCTACGGCCCCCATACCATCTGCGCCTGGAATCCCGCGTGGGACAGCCTGCCCGCCGCCCGGCGGGCGCAGATCAAAGCCCGCCAGGGAGTGCCTTATATGGTGGCCGGAATGGACCTGCGCGTGGCCGACCACGAGATGCGCGACGTGCCCGCCGATGGCGAAACCATGGGCGAAGTGCTGATGCGCGGCAACAACGTGATGCTCGGGTATTGGGACAACCCCGCTGCCACCGCCGAATCCTTTGCCGGCGGCTGGTTTCATTCCGGCGATCTGGCCGTGATGCACCCGGATGGCTACATCGAGCTGCGCGACCGCAAGAAAGACATCGTCATCTCGGGCGGCGAAAACATCTCCTCGATCGAGGTCGAAAAGGTGCTGGCCGACCATCCGGCGGTGGCCGAGGCCGCAGTCGTGGCCGTGCCCGATCCGAAATGGGGCGAGGTGCCGAAGGCCTACGTCGGCCTCAAGCCCGGCGGCGCCGCCACCGCCGAAGAGCTGATCGGGTGGTGCCGCCAGCGGCTGGCGCATTTCAAGTGTCCCAAGCACGTGGAATTCGGACCGCTGCCGCGGACCGCCACCGGCAAGATCCGCAAAAACCAACTGCGCGACCGCGCGCGCGAAGGCAATCCATGACGACGAACTTCGAAAACCTGTTGATCTCCGAAGAGGGCCCGGTCACCGTGGTGACCTTGAACCGCCCGCAACGACGCAATGCGCTGTCGCTCGGCCTGATGCTGGAACTGATCGCCTGCCTGGAGGAGATCGGCCGCAACGGCGAACGGCACGCGGTGATTCTGGCCGCCGCCGGCAAGGTCTTCTGCTCCGGCCACGACCTTTCGGAAATGACCGGCCGCGAGCTCGGCGAATACCGCCGCATCTTCGACGTATGCAGCGAGCTGATGCAGAAGATCCAGGCCATCCCGCAGCCGGTGATCGCCGAAGTGCAAGGCATCGCGACCGCCGCCGGATGCCAGTTGGTGGCCGCTTGCGACCTGGCCATCGCCGCCGAGGAAGCTACCTTTGCGACCCCCGGTGTGAAGATCGGCCTCTTCTGCACCACCCCGATGGTGGCCCTCACCCGCGCCATCGGCCGCAAGCGCGCGTTCGAGATGCTGCTCACCGGCGACCCGGTGCCGGCGTGCACGGCGGCCGAGTGGGGCCTGATCAACCAGGCCGTGCCGGCCGCGGAACTCGCCGCCGCCACGCGCCGGTTGGCCGCCAAGGTGGCGGAGGCCAGCCGGCTGGTGGTAGCGATCGGCAAGCAGGCATTCTATACGCAGATCGATCTCGACCAGCCGAAAGCGTACGCGTACGCCAAGGAAGTGATGTCGATGAACGCCCTGGCGGCCGACGCGCAGGAAGGCATCGGGGCGTTTCTGGGGAAGCGGGCAGCCTGCTGGACGGGGAAGTAGGGCAGGCCTCCGTGCGGCACGCGTTCAAGATCGGTATGGTTTTCCCCGTTCTGCTGGCGGCCCAGCAGGTGCCGACCATTCGCGTGCCGGTGCGGCTGGTCAGCGTCCCGACGCTGGTCTATTCGGCCGGGAATCGGCTGATCCCAGGCCTCGAAAGCACCGATTTCCGAGTCTTCGATAACGGGCGCTTGCAGGACGTGACACTCGACACTACGTCCACACGGGTGTCGCTGGCGGTGGCCATTCAGGTGAATCAGGAGGTGCGCGAGTATGTCCCGTTCATCGCCAAAGTGGGCAGCGTTCTGGATGCGCTGCTGGCCGGCGAGTCGGGTGAAACGGCGGTGATCGCCTATCGCGGCGAGGTGGAGACCGTCAAGCCGTTCGGCTCCGGAGATGTGGGGACGGCTCTGGCCAGGATCCCGCCGTCGGGGCGGAAGGCACGGATGATCGACGCAGGCATGCGCGCCCTGGCGATGCTCAAGGAACGGCCCGCGTCGCACGCCCGCGTTCTGCTCTTGATCGGCCAGCCGATGGATGACGGAAGCGAGTCCGGCTTGGATGCCCTCCGGGAAGGTGCAGAAGCGGAGAATGTGACGGTGTATGCGGTGGCGCTGCCGGAACTCAACAAGGCGTTCGTGTCGGACACGTTCTCGCTTCAGGGCCTGTCCAGCCGCTCGGATCGGGGAGGCTTCCAGGCGGGCGTCGATCTCGGCAAATTGATTCCGACGGCGAGCAGAGGCAGCGCGGCCGAAGCGGCCACCGATCCGTTTTCCACTCTGACGGGTGCCACCGGCGGCAGGCAATTCCACGTCCGCAAACAGCGCGAGTTGGAAGGCGCGCTGGCCACCATGGGGGTGGAATTGCGGAGCACGTACCTGCTGAGCTACACGCCCAGCTCCACGGAGACCGGGTACCACAACATCCGCGTCGAAGTGGATGTGCCTGGGGCGAAGGCGTATGCGCGGCCGGGGTACTGGATGAGCAGGAATTGAGTGCGTCGGAATGGCTGTGGCGCTAAAAGTTCAACTGGTCGATGTTGTCCTTGTTAATGATGAGCGGGGTGCCGAGAACGATCTCACTGCCGCGGACCTGGATCGCGCCCAGGCGGCCGGCGCGCAGCGAATCGATACCGGGGCCGATCTGTTTCTGCACCAGCATGGTGGCTGCCTGGACCGTGAGGTAGCCGAGGTCGCGCGTGTTCCAAAGGACGATCGCCTGGACCACGCCTTCGTGGATGTAGGGCTTGCAGATGGTGGGCAGAGACAGGCCGATCACGTCGACATCCTTGCGCGCGGCCTGGCGCACGGCTTCGGCCGAGCCGGGAACGGCGGGTGCGGAGATCGCCATGATCAGTTTCACGGTCGGGTAGACTTTCAGGATGGTCTGAGTCTCGGCGAAGGCCTTGTCGCGGTCGTCGTCGCTGGGGCGGATGGTTAGCAGCTTCAGCCCGGAATGCTTTTCGGCAAGGCGCCTGCGGATGTTGTCGATCCACAGGTTCTGGTTGGCAGCGCTCAGGGCGCCGGTGATGACGGCGAAGTCGCCCTTCTCCGAAAGCAGGCGGGCGGCCAGGTCGGTGAGAGTGAATCCGATGCCCTCGGGCGTGGCCTGGTTGACGAAGAAGTCGCGCGCGTCGGGTGCGGCGTCGGCGTCCCAAGTGAGCACGCGGATGCCGTGTTCGCGGGCCTTGCGCAGCACGGTCGAGATGCCCGCCTGGTTTTCCACGGCCACGGCAATGGCATCGACCTTGCGCGTGATCCAGCTTTCAACCATCTCGTTCTGCCTGGCGGCGTCGAGCCCGGTGGGGCCGTCCCAGATCAGCTCGACGCCCAATTCCCTGGCGGCCTCTTCGGCGCCGGCGCGGCAGCTCACGAAGTAGGGGTCGCCCTTGGCCTTGGGCATCATGGCGATCACGGGGCGATGGCCGTTGGGCGCGGCGGCGGGCGCGGAACCAGCGCCTGGTTCGAGCGACCGCACCATCCACAGGTTGCTGCCGGCTACGATCAGGGCTGCGGCCAGAATGGCGGCGCAGAGAATGGCGATTTGACTGTTCTTCACGAAGAAACTCTCCTCATTGAGTGATGGGGCATCGATGGGTGGAGCCACGGCGGCGGCGCGCGCGCGCGCGTTCAACCGGTCGATGCTGATGACGATCAGCAGCAGGGTTCCGGTGAGCAGGCCGGTGAGTTCGGAAGGCAGCGCGGCCAGGTGCAGGCCGTTCTGCAAAACCGAAATCGAAAACAGTCCAAGCAGGGTGCCCCAGAGCGTGCCGCGCCCGCCGAAGACGGACGTGCCGCCCAGGACCACGGCGGTGATGGCGTCCAGTTCGTAACCGGTGCCGGCGTCCGACTTGGCCTGGCCCAGGTGCGAAACATAGATGATGGCCGCGATGCTCGAAACGATGCCGGACAACAGATAGACCAGCCCGATGCGTTTCGACACCGGCACCCCGGCATAGCGCGCGCCGGCTTGCGTAAATCCGATGACGTACAGGCCGCGGCCGATGGTGGAGCGGTGCAGCAGGATCGCGTAACCCAGGAAGGCGAGCACGAAGAGCGGCACCTGAGCCGGGATGACGCCCCAGAGGTAGCCTTGGCCGAGGAACAGGAACGGCCGCGGGAAATCGGAGTAATTGACGGCGCCTCCGGTAATGCCTTCGGCGATGCCGCGAAACATGGAGTAGGAGCCGAGGGTCACGATGAGCGGCGGAATGCGGAAGCGCGCGATCAGCAGCGCGTTCAGCCCTCCACCGGCCGATCCAACCAGCAGGGCCAGACCGGCGGCGGCGGTCAAGGGCAAGTGCCAGTCGCGCCAGGCCGCTCCAAAAATCACGGCGGCGAGGCCGAGCATGGAGCCCACCGAGAGATCGATTCCTCCCGTCACAATCACAGGAGTGAGCGCGATGGCCAGCAATCCCAATTCGACGCTGAACCGGATCACCTCGAAGAAATTAGCGGCGGTGAAAAAGTTCTCGCCAATGGCAGAGAACAGGGCCACCTCGCCCAGGAGGGCCAGCAGCAGAACCCATTCGCCGTTGGGGAACCAACGCTCGCGCCAGTCTCTACGCGCCGGCCGCGGCAGGGCTGCCTGCATATTTCCCCGATCGGGCGCGGATGGCATCGATCGCCACCGCGGCCAGAATGATTACGCCTTGAATGGCGCGCTCCCAATAGGCGCTCACTCCCAGGAACGTGAGCGCCGGGCCGATCACGCCGAGCAGGATCATGCCCAGCAGCGTGCCCAGGATGGTGCCCTTGCCGCCGGTGATGGCGGCGCCCCCTACCACGACGGCGGCGATCACCTTGAGTTCCAGGCCCAGCCCGGCGTTGCTGGGGATCTGGTTGAAGCGCACCGAATTCAGCACGGCGGCGAAGCCGGTCAGGGCGCCGGTGATGGCGAAGACGGCGCAGGTTACCAGGTCGGGATGAATGCCCGCCAGGCGCGCGGCACTGGCATTCGACCCGGTGGCGTAGACCGCGCGGCCGGCCGCCAGGTTGCGTAACCCCCAGGCAAAACCGCAGGCCAGCAGCAGCGCGCACAGGAAGGTGGCGGCCTGGCTGGCGGATTGCGACAGACCGAACCATTGAAAGCCGGCAGGCAGGTTCTGAACCCAGGCGCCTTGCGTGGCCCAGCGCAGGCCGTCACGGATCGCCACCATCATGGCCAGGGTGACCACAATCGAGGGAATGCGGACGTAGGCGGTGAGGGCGCCGTTGATCGCGCCGAACGCCGCGCCGGTGGCGCAGGCGGCCAGACCGGCGATGGGCGTGGGCAGACCCATCTTGGCGAACTCGCCGGCCGCCACGCTGCAAATGGCGAAGACGGAGCCGACCGAGATATCGATCTGGCCGGCGAGGATCACCAGTGTCATGCCCAGCGCGACGATGAGCACCGGCATGTTGGTGAGCAGCAGGTCGGTCTGGTTCTGCAACGTGAAGAAGCCGGGCGCGGCGAGCGCCAGGACGGCGGCCAGCGCCACGATGGCCAGGGCGACCGAGATTTCGCGCCGGTAGCGTTCGAGCATTCAGTTATCTAGCCCGTGCCCCAGGGCCAGGGCAAGGATCTTCTGCTGGGTAGCCTCTTCCCGCGAGAGAAAGCCGGCGATGGTTCCAGCGTGCATGACGGCGATGCGGTCGCTCATGCCGAGGATCTCGGGCAGTTCGGAAGAGATCATGATAATCGCCATCCCGGCTTCGGCCAAATCGCACATGAGCTTGTGGATCTCCGACTTCGACCCGACGTCGACGCCCTGGGTGGGCTCGTCCAGAATCAGCACCGAGGGCTTGGTGGCGAGCCAGCGCGCCAGGGCCACTTTCTGCTGATTGCCGCCGGAAAGCGAACCGGCTTCGGCATAAGGCGATGACGCCTTGACGCGCAACTGGCCGATGTACTGCTCGGCCAGGGCGCATTCCCGCGCTTCGGAAATCAGACCGGCGCGCGATACCGCGGCCAGGTTGGCCAGGCTGATGTTGGCCGTAATGGGCATTTCGAGCACGACGCCATGCTGGCGCCGGTCTTCGGGCACGTAGCCGATACCAACCTGGATGGCTCCGGCGGGCGAACAGGGGCGCAGGATGCCCCAATCACCTACTTCCAGCGCGCCGTCATCGGTGGGGGTGAGCCCGAAGATGATCTCCGCCAGTTGCGTGCGCCCCGAGCCGACCAGCCCGGCGATTCCCAGGATCTCGCCGCGCCTGACCTCGAAGTTGACGTCGTGCACGCCCGTAGCCCGGTTCCCCAACTTGGCCACACAGAGGGCGCGTTCGCCGATGGCGATCGGGCGTTTCGGAAAAACGGCGGAGAGCTCGCGGCCCACCATGAGGCGGATGAGCTCGGCGCGGTCCACGTCCTTCATGTCGCAGGTGGCGATGGTGTGGCCGTCGCGCAGCACGGTCACGCGGTCGGCGATGGCGGAAATCTCTTCCAGGCGGTGCGAGATGTACACAATGCCGACGCCGTGGCTGCGCAGCAGCGCGACCACGCGGAAGAGGCTCTCCACTTCGCGGTCCGAGAGCGACGCGGTGGGTTCGTCCATGATGAGGATGCTGGCGTTGGCGCCCAGAGCCTTGGCAATCTCGACGAGCTGCTGCTCCGGCATGCTGAGGCCGCCGACGAGTTTTTCGGGATCGAGCGCGGCGCCGGCGCGCGCCAGCAATTCCACGGCGAGCCGGCCGCGAGCCTTCCAATCGAGCCTGCGCCAGACGGACCCGCTCTCGACCGCCAGCGCAATATTTTCGGCTACGGTAAGGTGCGGAAACAGCGAGGGCTGCTGGTAGATGGCCGCGATGCCCAAAGCGCGCGCAATGTCCGGCGAGTTGTGCGTTACGGGCTGGCCTCGTACGGAGAGGCTTCCCGAATCGGCGGTGACCGCCCCGGTGATGATTTTGATGAGGGTGGACTTGCCGGCGCCGTTTTCGCCGATGAGGGCGTGGACCTCGCCCGGCCGCAGGTCGAACGAAACGTGGCTCAGCGCCCGCAGACCGGCGTACGACTTGGTGATGGACGTGGCCTCGAGGAGCGGCGTTGGCATGGATGCTTATTGTAGGATAGGCCTCCTGGCCTGTCTACGGGGCTGGCAGGGCTGGCAAGGGTAGAGACACGTGTGCTAGACGGAGGGGTGAAAAGAGTTCGTTGCGGCGGCCGGGGCTTCGCGGACTTTTCGCCGTGCGTATCCGGCCGCCGATGGATTGGAGAGCCTCTTCCGAGACCTTAGCCCGCTGGATGGCGAGCGGCTCTAGCAGATTCGAGACTCATCCTCTGTGTACCAGATGGGGCGACAA
>Ga0209698_10001758_pt1 | contig 24978 bp, 16 predicted proteins | sample LitLauG_LLR_2012_FD_187203 | JGI IMG/M metagenome (GOLD analysis project Ga0209698, IMG submission 187203) | Freshwater sediment microbial communities from Pennsylvania, USA - Little Laurel Run_MetaG_LLR_2012 (SPAdes) (version 2) | ecosystem: Environmental > Aquatic > Freshwater > Creek >... | reverse complement strand
CGCAACTACATTCTTTCACAAGGTTAGTTTATCGTAGCGCTTGTCGCTTACATCCCATTGGCTGTTCCAGACCAATCGGTTTTGCGCTCCATTTTTACAAATAATATATATATTCCCTTCGGCGAAATGCCGCCAGGTGATAAGACGTACCTGCTGCATTCGGTTCCTCTCCTTACAAAGAGCCTGCCCCTGTCATTGCTCTGGCAGAGAACGGCGCTGCTGTCGGCCGTCCCATTCCAAAAATTTTGCGCTGTACGCATTACACTTCGAAAACATATCAAATTTGTCACTGCGCAAAATATTATTTTCGTGGCTGGCTGCATGGTGTACTTTTGAACGATAAAAAGACTATTATCCACTAATTTTCAGACAATTATCAGCTTATGGACAACCTGATTGTAAAAATTAAAGAAGCAGCGACGTTTTTGCAGGAGCTGGGCGTCAAGGACCCTGAAGCAGGCATTATACTCGGGACAGGGCTGGGCGCCCTGGCAGACCATGTCGTGAATCCCAAAATAATCCCTTACGAGTCTATCCCAAATTTCCCCGAAGCCACCGTGGAATCCCATAAGGGCCAACTGATTTATGGGCTCCTCAGCGGCAAGGCAGTGCTGGTCATGCAAGGGCGTTTTCACTTTTATGAAGGGTATTCAATGCAACAGATCACCTTTCCGGTAAGGGTCATGAAAGAATTGGGCGTCCAATACTTGTTATTGAGTAATGCCGCTGGCGGCATACATCCTGATTTCAAAAAAGGGGAGCTGGTGCTGATCGATGATCATATCAATTTACTGCCCGAAAGTCCCTTGCGCGGACTGAACGATCCTGCTTTTGGCAACCGGTTTGTTGATCTATGTGCCCCCTATGACGAAGGGCTTTTGGAAAAATTCATGTCAGTGGCCAAAACACTGCCCGTCCTATTGAGAACCGGCATATATGCTGCCGTGGCGGGGCCGAACCTGGAAACGCGCGCCGAATATCGGTACTTAAAGACAATTGGCGCCGATATGGTTGGAATGAGCACCGTTCCGGAAGTGATTGTGGCCAACCAGGTTGGTATCCGTTGTGCGGCGGTGAGCGTGATAACCGATGAATGCGATCCGGACCATTTGAAACCCGTCGACATCCGCGAAATCATCAAGGTAGCAGGAGAAGCAGACGGGGTGCTCGCTCGTTTGTTGGAACAGGTCATTGGAATACTCTAAAAAGGGCATTTCCGGCGGCATCGCGATGGGAGCCGCTCAAAGGCACTGTCGTTTCGTTACCACTTAAGTCCAAAATCAATCTAGACCAATCTGTTGGGCCCATTTGCGCCGCGCAGGAGCCGTATGCAAATCAGCTAATTGCAAAAAAAATATCATAGGAGCGCGTATTTTTACTGGATTTTTTGAAATAAATGCTCAAATATTTTTATCTACTAAAAGTATTTATAATTTTACATCCGCTAACAGTCTGCTACCAGACTTCGCTACTCCCCAATCCGAATATACTATTTCAAAACACTTCATAATCAGGCGTGGTTCATTCCATTGCGTCTCCCCAATAGAACTTTGAAAGATTAACTTAGTTTAATCCTCATCTTTTGCATTTCCGCTTACTATTTTTTTACACTCTAAACCGCAAAGAAATGAAAAAGTTCTACACGCTCGTGTTGACTGTACTAAGCGTATGCAGTCTCACTCATTCAAATGCCCAAACGGGGCCTAACTTACTAGGCGCAAAAGGAACCTTCAGTGCTCCTTTTATCACAGTTAATTCAAAGGCTTCCAGCTGCACAAAATCCGGCGCAGCATCCTACAATCCAGTCGGCAACATTGGCAACGCGCTGAACGGTTGTTCTACTTCCGGTTCTGCGCTGCCTTGTTCTGGATACCAATATGTTTACAAAAGCGGTGGACTACAACCGGAATTCACGTACTCCATCATAAAAAATATCGGTGATGCCAATGGCGGCAACTGTATAAAAGGAGACTGGAGAGGCCAGGACCATACTGGTGATGGCGGATATTTTATGGCTGTCAACGGCGCACCTAACAATACCTACAGCAATCTATTTTATCAAATCAAGTCGATTCCAGTTTGCCCCGGTACCCAATATGAGTTTTCCGCTTGGGTGCTCAATATTTTACCTGCTTCCAGCCAATATGCATTAGCGGGATCGCAGCCCAATATTTCATTTAATGTTATTACTGCTGCCGGATCCCAAACCATTGCCAACTCTGGTCCGATTGCTTATACTGCCACTCCGAAATGGGTAAAGGTGGGTGGTACCTTTACACCGTCGCCCACCACAACTTCCGTGGACCTGCAGGTGGTCAATGCTACGGCAGTCGCATTAGGCAATGACCTCGGATTGGACGATATTTCTTTCAATGTTGTTCAGTCAAATATAGCCGTGACAGGCCCCACCGGCACCTGTGATGGCAATAGCCTGACCGTCAATTATGTAGTTACCGACCCCACGCATACCAATTCATGGTACAAATGGCAACTGAGCGTGGATGGCGGGGCTACTTACGCAGACAGTACTTTGGGCGCACAGCACGGTGTATTTATTGGCGATAGTATGAAACTGCCACTGGATCTCAAAAATGTGTCAGCGACCATGAACGGCTATAAATACCGACTCGTCGTGTCTACATCTGCAGCAGGTTTGGCCTACCCCGTCTGCACTTACCTGAATGAATATACTTTGATTGTAAATGAATGTGGTGCACTTCCGGTAACACTGACCTCCTTTACAGGTCGCTATGCCAACGGATTTTCCACTTTAGATTGGCAGACAAGCCAGGAACTCAACAGTGATCATTTTGAGTTATACAAGAGCGCTAATGGCCAGGATTTTTCGCTTGTCGCAACCGTCAAGGCTGCGGGCAACAGCAGCGTAGTGCGCGATTATAGCTACGAAGATCATTCTCCCAATGTTGGCGAAAACGTGTATTACCGCTTGAAAGAAGTCGATATTGACGGGAAATACATCTTGTCATCCATTGTGAACCTGGCCTTGGGAAAAAGTTCTTCCATGGTCGTTTATCCCAACCCATTCAACAGTTATGTGACCGTCTCTTTTAGTGCTAACAATATGGCTCCGGCCATCTTAAAACTGACCAACACCACCGGACAGTTAGTTTTCACCAAAGCCATTTCGGTCAACAAGGGCAACAACGCGATTTTGGTAAACGATATACCACAATTAATTCCAGGCATCTATTTTTTAAGTATCTCTAACGCTGAATTACATTTCAATAGCAAACTACAAAAACAATAAAAACCAAACATTGCCGATGCCGTCTTAGTACCAAAAGTCTAAGGCGGCTTTTTTTTGCCTGCCGACCTTCGGGTGTATTTGGGCCCAAGAGGACACTTTGAAACAATTCCTATTTTTTTATTGCCTCATAGCGACGGGGGAAAGCCGAACAGCCGGTAAAGGCAACGATCTGGAGACCAGTCACTGCACGGCTGTCAATAGCATATTTGCAATAAGCGGGTAATTGTCGACCCCATCGAACCGAACTTTTCCTGATGGTAATGTTTGTAGCCCTGCTCAAATAAAATCCCGACGTATTCCCTTTTACAAAACCTGCTGCCGCTGAAGGTCTGCGGTCATAAATGCCTCCTGGCAAACCCGTGATTCTTTTGATGGTAATATGCACATCTTCAAAGACCAGCTGTCGCACTTTGTCCGCAGACTCTCCGCTGACGTACACCCCGTTTTCGCCCGTGCAGGTTATGTGGCTGAAACCGATATTCTTCACTTCCCCCACTTTTCCCTCGCTAGCCCCTTTGGGGAACCGCCAGTTGGCATCTTTATTATTTGCCGTCGCGCGGCGATAAGCCGTCACGTAAATTGGTTCAGCCTTCCCCCACCACACATCTGAAAAAAGATGGCTATCAATACTGATGTCGGAAAATGTAATATCAGACACTACCCCTTCATCGCGGTTCTGAATCCCCAGGCCGCGGTTGCTGTTTGTAATAATACAATGGGAGAATGTCACCCAGCGGATGGTATCCATATTTTCGGAACCTATCTTGATGGCACAGCTGCTGCTGGTCATCGTGCAATTCGAGACCGTAATATGTTCGCAGGCACCAAATTCTGCATATTCCCTGCGATTTTTGAGACAAATGCAATCGTCACCGCTTTCAATATGACAACGAAGGATGCGAACGCGTTTGCTGTGGTCAACGTCTATCCCGTCGCTATTGCGCACCTTTACACTGTTTAAAAGGGTAATTCCAGAGACTACCACGTTGTTGCAACCCGCCAAATGGATGGTCCAGTAAGCAGCGTTGCCAATATGGATATCCTGTATGCTGATATCGTTGCCTCCAATGATCGTCAGAACATGCGGCCTGGGATCCCTTTCGCTGAAAGGCTTCAGTTCGTAAGAATCACTGCGTTCCGCGCCCATAAAGGCAATGCCGTTGCCGTCGATGATTCCGGATCCGGAAATCGAGACCGAGTCAATATTTTCTCCCCAAATCCACATCGTCCCTTCTCCCCTGTTTTCACGGAATGCGCTCTTAGTGTACAAACTTTCATCAGCACTGGCTTTCAAAACAGCCCCCGGTTCCACACACAGGTTCACATTTGATTTTAACTCAAGGGGGCCCGAAATAAACGTGTAAGGAGCGGGCACAACTACGATGCCTCCCCCGGTTAAAGAGCAGGAGTCAATCGCTGTTTGAATCGCCCGCGCATCGTTGCTGCTGCCGTCCCCAAGGGCTCCGAATTTTCTGACATCAAAAACCCGCTGCCCATAGACCGTACTGCTCACCGCCATCAACCAAATTACCATCCATTTTGTCATCGGCTATTTCAATAAAACTTTCAAAAGAAAATACATTTCTTGGTCACCCTTCTACGGGTTTTCCACATGCCTTCCCTTGTCCCCGGGCCGTCAAAAGTCCGCCTCATCAAAGCGCGGTTATCTTAATTAAAGAAACGCCGTGAGGAGGAATGGTAGCTGCATATTTATCAGCGGCGTCGTGAGCATTGACTTGACGCCACATATCCCTGATTCGATATTTGCCATTCAGGCCCAGGCTGCTGAAGTCTATGGCTATATTTTGATACCGATCACTCATATTAAAAACTCCGATGGCTTTATTTCCATCGGCGAGTTCTTTCACCCAAACCTGAAAATTGCTGGTTTTAATTCTCTGTCGGGCCTGTTTTCCGGCCGGGTCTTGATCAATTGCGAGCACCTCATCATTGGTGAGTAAGTTCAGGGTGAAGGCATCCAGCTTACTGATGTCGCATCCTATTAGCAGCGGCGACGATAAAAGGCACCACAGACTGATGTGGGCATATTGTTCATCAGGAGTAAGATGGGAGGCGTGCAACGTGCCGGACCATCCCAATAACCCGACAACCAGCATATCCGGGTCATTCCAGTTACCTGGCTTTGCATAAGGAGAAAGTTCGGGATGGTCAAAACCATTGGATACCACGCTGGCCCACGAATCATTGATATCGCCGGTTGTACGCCAGCTGTTGCCATGGATTTTTCCACCCCATTTCCATACAGAAGCCATCCCATATTGACACAGGCTGTACACAATATCTCTTGGTTGCTTTTGCAGCGCGGCCTCCATCGCCTGGTAGGGTCTTTGGTAGGCCTGTACCGACGTATCTTTTTGTTTATCAAAAACATCTTGATAACTACACCAGTCGTATTTTAAATAGTCAACCCCCCATGCACCGTATGAAGTGGCATCCTGCATTTCATGTTGCAAAGAACCGGTATACTGACCGCAGGTGGTAAGACCGGGAGACGAATACACCCCAAACTTTAATCCATTGCGGTGCAGCCAGTCAGCCAGTTTGTTCATGTCGTTAAACTTTTGATTGGCGCGGATAGTCCCGTCCGAAGCGCGATCGGGTGCCTGCCATCCATCATCGATATTAATGTACGTCCATCCGTGATCAATGAGGCCCTTTTCAATCAGTGCTTCGGCGGAGCTTTTTACTTTTTCCTCAGTCACTGTGATACCCCAGCAATTCCAGCTATTCCATCCCATGGGAGGGGTCAAAGCCAGTTCGTTGCCCACCTTCAGGGTCCAATTTTGCACCGTGCTGCCTAACGGATTTGTGACAATGAAATTGATTTCATAGGTTCCCCCGGCCGGCAGTTTACCTGTGATAATTCCCGAGGATTCGTCGAGCACTAAACCGTCCGGGAGATTCATGGCCTGATAGCGCAACGGCTTTTTCCCCGTCGCCGCGATTTTAAAAAGAACGGGTGAGCCCGGCCGAACGCCGAAGACACTGGCGCTATTAATACGGGGTTTGTCGCCGGGGAGAGGAGTCAGCATGTAGGGCGAGATTTGCGTGTCCGTCTTCTCTTCAGCTGCATGTTTTTCTTTAAATGAAGCTGTCACTTCCTGTCTTTTGCCGGCAATAATAGGAATGGTTGCTGTCACACTATTAAATGCAGGGATCGTAACGGTCTTTGCCACGGTCCTGATTATTTTTTCGGAAGGCCCTTCTTTCACGGACAACGTCAATGTTCCCTCCACGGGCCGGCCACCATTGTTGGCCGCCGATCCAACATAATCCAAGGACCGGGCTGAGTCCTTTTCCAGACTGACAACCACTCTGTCAATGGGCTGCAGAAATTTTACGGTGGGCAAGCCTTGGAACATGCCACCATCACCGCCATGATCATATACCCTTATGCAAATGATATTTTCCTGGTCCCATTTAATCAGTGGACTACTGGCCGGAAGATAATAAATCCGGTCCACATCCCACATTGATTGATAGCCGCCTGCATCTGTAGGAAAAGCGCCCGTTTGGCCTAACTGCACCCCATCGAAAAATGTTTGGTCGACATCATCAATTTTCCCGAGATGAAATACAAGGGTGTCTCTCCAGTACGCATTTTTCTTAATCGATGAAGGCAACCTAAATGTGAAGCGGTACCAGGCATACCCGTCATAATTGCCGAACCCTTGGCTTTCCCATCTCTCCTCCGTTTTTAAAGAAACCCAATGACTGTCGTCAAAATGCAGGTCTTTCCACTCAGGGTCATCCCCCGTATGAAATCGACCAGTGGGAAAAACCAGGTTCCTCTGGGCAAAGAGATGTGAGGAAATCAAAAACAGGAGGGCAAAAAATAATTTGTTCATACGGTTTAGTTTACTCATCTCAAAAAAAAGAAATACAATAATTCTTACGCCCTCACGCTCTGGCAGGCTGGGCACGAAGGCTAAGGCACTTGATTCACATTGACGGCAGGGTCGCTTAATTTTACCGGCAACCCCGACTGCATCGACAACTTAGCCGCATAGGCAATCTGCATGGCTTTGAAGCCGTCTGCCCCGCCGGCCGGCATTGGCTTATCATACTTGAGCGCTTCAAAAAATAATTTCATCTCATTCAGGTAAGAATTGGCATACCGGTCCATGAAAAAATCCAACGGCAAAGCATGATGAATGCCATTTTCGTCGTAGATAATATTGCGGTTATGCAAATTATTTTCGACTTTAATCATTCCTTTGTTTCCAAATATTTCCAGACGCTGATCATACCCATACGCAGCTTTCCTGCTATTGTCAATCACAGCATACGTTCCATCTTCAAATATCAGGGTGGTCACGGCAGTGTCAATATCACCTGCCTCCCCAACAGCCCGATCTACCAGGTTCAATCCTTTGGCAAAAACTTCCGCCACTTCTTTTGCCATGATATACCTGGCCATATCGAAGTCGTGAATGGCCATGTCCAGGAAAAGACCACCGGAGTTTTTTATATAATCCAGCGGCGGCAGTCCGGGGTCTCTGCTGGTAATTTTTACAATCTGTACGTCGCCGATGACCCCGGCGCGGACTGATTTAAAAGCCTGCATAAAATCGGGATCGAATCTTCTGTTAAAACCAAGCATGAACTTAATGCCCGCCTGCGCTGCCATTGCCTGAAGCGCCGCAGTCCTTTCAAGCGACAAATCCATTGGTTTCTCGCAAAAAATATGCTTGCCACTGCGAATTCCCTTTTCGATCAATTCGGCGTGGGAACTGGTAGGGGTACAAATCAATATTGCTTCTACATCCGGTAATGCAATAACTTCCTGTGCATTCCTGGAAAAGACAATCTTCTTATACTTTTCCGTTAGCGAAGGATCGTATATTGGATCTGCTACGGCAAAAATATTTACCTCCGGAAAATGCTGTTGAATATTTTTAAAATGGATTTTCCCGATACGTCCCATACCGAGTAAAGCGATATTCAGTGGCTTCATCTTAATTTTTTTTATAATTGAATTGGAATGAATGGTTGGCTACAGGCCTTTTTGACGCAAATAAGCTCTGTTATTTGCTGCACACAGCTTTGGGTGCCCCATTCCCGGCAAAACATCCTGCTCCACGACTACCCATCCGCCGTAGTCTTTATTGCTAAGAAATTCAATGACCGCATCGAAATTGACATTTCCTTTCCCCAGTTCGCAGAATACCCCACGGCGCACTGACTCAAAATAATCCCAGTTATGCTGCGCACCCACGGCAGCTACTTGCGAAGAAAAATCTTTAAAATGCACATGCCATATCCGGTCCCAGTACTTTCCGAGAATGTCCAGGGGATTTTTTCCTCCGCCAAACATATAATGACCCGTATCAAAACACAAGCCCACAATTGAGGGGTCAGTTACCTGCAGGAATGCGTTTATTTCGTCCGGCGTTTCAATGTAACCCGCGCAATGATGATGAAACACGGTTCTCATGGCGAAGGTATCTTTGACGGCACTGGCGACTTTTTCGGCGCCTCGGGCAAAAATCCGGAGCTGCGCGGGCGAAAGCCCTTGGTTCCCATGGATCCTGCCTGCATTTTTCGTCCTGTATTCCACTGTGCCATTGGCATCCGCCAGCACAATAAAGGCATCCTTATACCCAGCGTCATACATAAGTCTTGCAACTCTTATAGCATGTTGAACCCCGGCTTCATGAGCGTGTTCGTCTGACAAAGCAACCGGAACAAAAGCACCGAGTAACGCTATCTTTCGGCCAGCTATTGCAAAATGCAATTGCAGCGGATCGGTCGGCATAAATCCCCAGTCGCCTAATTCTGTACCGGCATACCCTGTCTCTACCAATTCGTCTAATACTTGTTCATATCCCATGCCCTTACCGTCCAGCTCAAATTCTAAGGCACCCCATGAACAGGGTGCATTGGCAATCTTAATTTTTTCCATCATCGTATCAGTCTTTTCTTTTAATTGAGATTTCCGGCATTGATTATCAAACGCTCCCAGTATTGTTACATGCACTTCTATTGTCCAGTCTGCCACTTTGAGCATTACTTACCGTCTTTTGGTCCCGGGCTGTCGTCATAAATGATAGCTTTGCTTTTGCTTATGCTGCTGCAATTTTTTAAGGCTGCCCCTTACGCCTTTCAGCCGTGATACCTCCGCCACGGGCACTTCCCACCAGGCATATCCGTCAACCCTATCCTCAAGGTCAGTTTCAATGTATATTACCGTTGTTCGCGGGGTGGTTTTTGCCTCCGACAACGCCCGTTTAAATTCATCAATAGTCCGGGTTCGGATGACAATGGCGCCCAAACTCTCGGCATTCGCAGCCAGGTCGACGGGCAGGTTTTTTCCATCCAGTTGGCCACTTTTTTGGCTGCGATATTTATAAAAAGTCCCAAAGCCTTCGGTGCCCAGCGATTTTGACAGTCCCCCGATGCTGGCAAACCCTTTATTATCCAGCAAAATAATGGTAAGCTTGCAACCTTCCTGCACGGAAGTGATGATCTCTTGTGACATCATCAAATAGCTGCCATCGCCCACCATTGCGTATACTTCCCGCGATGGATCGGCCATTTTAGCACCCAGGGCGCCTGCAATTTCATACCCCATGCAGGAGTAGCCATATTCAAGGTGAAAGCCCTTGCTATCACGGGTTTTCCATAATTTATGTAAATCACCCGGCAAGCTCCCCGCAGCGCAAACGACGATATCTCTTGATTGGGAAAAGTGATTCACCGCACCGATCACCTCACCCTGGCTTACCGGTACACCATGATTGGCCGAGAAAACGGTCTCTACCGTCGCGTTCCAGTCAATATGGTGCTTACGAATCATCTTGTCATAATTGGCGGCAACACGATAGTCTTTCAGTAAAAGGTCCAGTTCTTTAATGGATACTTTCGCGTCTCCGGTAATCGGAAGCGCCGATTGTTTATAAGCATCCATTTCGGCAATATTAATGTTGATAAACTGAACAGCTGGATGTTGAAAGGCGCCTTGTGACACCGTTGTAAAATCGCTGTAACGGGTTCCGATGCCGATTATGACATCTGCCTTCGCGCAAGCCGAGATGGCGCCCGGGGTGCCTGTAACGCCCGCTGCGCCAAGGTTTTGAGGTTCATCAAAATGCAGACTCCCTTTTCCAGCAAAGGTTTCCGCTACAGGAATACCCGTTCTGTTTACGAATTTCTTTAATTCCTTGCAGGCGTCACTGTAGATCACGCCGCCACCGGCAATGATCACTGGATTTTTTGACCGGCGAATGACCATGGCGGCCTGCCGCAACAGATTTTTATCGGCTCTCATCCTCGGAATGTGCCAGACGCGCTTTCTGAAAAAATTTGCCGGAAAATCATGTGCCTCGGCCTGCACATCCTGGGGCATGGCAATCGTCACAGCCCCTGTTTCCGCCGGAGAGGTCAGCACCCGCATCGCATTCATCATGGCAGGGATCAATTGCTCGGGCCGACTGATCCTGTCCCAATATTTGGAAACAGGCTTGAAGCAGTCATTCACGGAAATATCTTTGGAGTTTTGAAGTTCCAGTTGCTGCAAAACAGGATCCACGCGTCTTTTAGCGAAAATATCCCCCGGCAGCAGTAACACGGGTAGGCGGTTAATCGTTGCGGTGGCAGCGCCGGTTATCATATTGGTAGCACCAGGGCCAATCGAGGAAGTGCAAACAAATGCCCCCAGCCTGTTTTTGACTTTCGCATAGGCGATAGCGGTATGAACCATTGCCTGTTCATTTCTGGCCTGGTAATACCGGAACGAAGGATATTCATAAAGCGCCTCCCCTATCCCGCCGACATTCCCGTGTCCGAAAATGCCAAAACAACCGGCAAAAAATCGACTTTCGATGCCGTCTCTTTCCACGTATTGCTGTTGCAAAAATGCGATCGTCGCCTGTGCGGTAGTCAGTCGTTTGGTTTTTTCTGCCATAACTTGTCTTTTAAAAGGTTTTTTATGCTGATTGCGGGACTAACCCCCTTTTGATTGAATAAACTGCATTAATTCATCGAGGTAAGGCATCGCGTTAGCGCACCCCGACTGTTGCACCACCCACGCTCCGCTGGCATTTCCCAGCCGGCAGGCCCTGAAAATATCCCACCCCTGCAAATAGCCATAGATAAATCCGCTGGCAAAAGCGTCTCCGGCCCCCAAGACATTCAAAACAGTCACGGGAAACCCGGGCACCTCCAGCACGCGACCATCGCGAAAATATACCGTCACCCCCTTGGCACCCCTTTTCAATATCAACATTTCCGGACCTGAATGTATTATTTTTTGAACAGCCGCCCCCAGGTCTCCCGTCACCTCAGGCGCCGAAATCTGCTGATGACGGATATGGACCTGCCCGGCGTCGTGCAACGTAGCCGCCAATACTTCTTCCTCAGTGCCGATGGCAATCGTTACTTTTGGCAATATCGCCCTGACCATCAGGCCAAAAGATCTCAAATCTTTCCATTGGTCGGCCCTGAAATCCATGTCTAAAAGGATGCCCGTGTGATGGTCAGCGGCGGTCTCCACTGCGTAAAATACAGCGCTGCGGCTGGGTTCAATATTGAGAGCCGTGGCAGAGATTTCCAGGATCCGATACCGTTCAATTTTTGCAGCAATGACGTCATCGATCGTCACCTGGCTATCCGCTGCATTATCTCGGTAATATACCAGCGGGAAACGGTCTGGAGGCTCAATACCCAAAACAACCGCGCTCGAACGGGCTCCTTCAATTCGGGCGATGGTGTCGGTGCCCACGTTTTGAAGCTTCAAGAAATTTATGATGAAGTCGCCCACTTTGTCGTTGCCGACACCTGTCAGTAAAGACGCAGTAGCACCCAGCCGGCTGGCGCCCACTGCAATATTGAGCGGCGAGCCTCCAACAAAAGCGTCGAAGCCTTTAATATCGACAAAGTCTGCGCCAATATTCTGCGAATAAAGGTCCAGCGATGAACGCCCGAGGGTTATTAAATCAAATTCCTTATCATTCATACATATAGTTTCATTGACGATTCATGGCTGCTTTTACAACGGGCACACGCGAATCAATCCCTTTCCATGTATTGAAAATCCATTGATGATCCGGGTCGGGAGTATTGGCCAACGACTGATCGCTGCCGGACAAAAAATTTAAGTAATAGCAGTTATACCCATGAGCCGCCACCACGGGATGGTATCCTTTTGGAATTATTGCAAGGTCATTATTTCTAAGTTGCATCAGTTCATTGAGGCTGCCATCAGCGGTGTAGACTTGCTGCAAGGCATATCCCGTTGGCTTATCTATTTTATAAAAGTAAAATTCTTCCAGGCAGGCCTCAGTGACTACGCCGTTGTCATCCACTTTTCTTTGATCATGCTTATGAGCCGGGAATGAACTCCAATTGCCCGAAGGAGTATAGACTTCTACGGCAATCATTTTGCTGCACCCGAATCCTGGTTCCACAAGACTATTTATTTGACGGGTCGCATTGTCCCCACCGCGAATTTCAATTGCTGCTTCTTCGGGCAGCTTCAATTTGGCAGGATAATCTTCTTTTACCGGGCACCAGCCGGCGGCAATATCCAGCAGCCCGCTAGTCGCCACCAAAGAGAAAGACGTCCGCCGGGATAAATATAACGTATGTGCTATGCCATCAAAAACGCTCTTCCGGCCATTGGTTGTCTCCCAGTTCCCCCTGTCAGTGGATACCGAATAGTTACCGCTTAACAGGACAAAAACATATTCATTTTCTCCGGTATAGCCTTCCCATACTTCCCCCTGAGCCATGAGGCGCGCTTCCATATTAAGGTGTGTCCAGCCTGCGTTTTCAGCGGTGATCTTGTGATACACGCCAGCACTTTGCAAAGGATGTCTAATAAGATGGCTTTCTTTCATACTGCTGATTTTATTTTAAAAGAAAAGAGCGCGTTTTCCCTATGCTGCCAAACACTTCAAATCTTTCCATCATAAATTCTTTATAGCGGATCATATATTCTTTACCCGGGACCACGGGATCAAATAATGCCGGGTGTTCACTAAAAAATTGGCGGTGTACCCGGGCCCAAAGTAACCGAAGGTCGGTGGCAATGTTCACTTTGCATATTCCTAACGGAATGGCTTTTTTTATATCCTCATCGGAAACGCCGCCTGCATGGGGACTCAATTGTCCCCCATATCGGTTTATCTCCCTGACCACACGTATGCTTACGCCGGAACTACCATGCAGCACCAGAGGAATTCCAGGCAATTGTCGCTGAATTTCTGCCAACACATTTAATTGCAACCCTTTTCCGCCGCTAAATTTATACGCTCCATGGCTTGTTCCCACTGCTACCGCCAGGCTATCGCAACCCGAACGCTCGACAAACTCTTTAGCCTGGAGGGGATCCGTATATTTGGCACTCCGATCGCCGACGCTCATTTCGTCTTCCACCCCACTCAAAACTCCGAGTTCCGCCTCCACAAAAATATCACGCTGATGCGCTGCCGCCACCACCGAACGGGTTCTTTGTATGTTGCGTGAGAAATCATCGTGAGAAGCATCAATCATCACCGACGTATAGCCGTTGGCAATTGCGTCTAAGGCATGTACCTCATCGCCATGATCCAGGTGGACCGCATATAAAACCTTTGGGTATATATCAGCAGCGGCCTCTATCATTGACAGGAGCATTTTGGGGTGGGCATAATTCCTGGCGGCCGGTGTTAATTGCACGATCACCGGGGTGTCGGACTGTTGCGCTGCCGCGAACAAGCCATGCACTTGCTCCATGGTAAAGACATTTACGGCCGCAATCGTATACTTGCCATAGCAGTCGTCAAAAAGTATTTTAGGAGAAACCGCCTTCATTCAAGTTGTGCTGTTGGTATTTCAATAGCCCCGCTATTGCAAAAGTATTTAAAATTGTCGCCGCCTATTTTTTGAATTCCCGGTAAAGGGTAATTACCAATCTGCTTCGGTTGCGATCACCGAACGATATTTTTGATACATCGCCCGTGCTGCTGCAATGGGATCTCCGGTCGCAGACGAGGGATAATCTTGCCTGCGGTGGGCCCATTGCCATTCCCAGTCTTTTATTTCTTTGCGGAATCTTTCGGTGTCCAAATCTTTGCCATCACGCAAGGCCAAGCTGGCAAGGGAAAAAAATTGCTGCCAGCGCGGTTTATAAAAATCATTCATCAATCCGCTCCACTGCCGGCACGCATACTCGTTCAGGGGACAGTCCTTATCCCCCCAAAGAGTAATCAAATCTTTCGCATTAAATTCATACAGCGCTTTTTCCGCTTCCGTACTGCCCCACCTTCTGGCACTGGCTACCCAAGGCCCTAGCAAGAAGTCTTTGCGTGTTGCCAGCAATTGGTCCATGTCGCCGATCAAACTAAGAAATTGTTGGCTGTACTTCTCAAAGGCTAACGTATCCCTGTCCTTAAAGGCGCGAACAAATTGCTGCTGCAGCGGACTGGCATAATTGGCGAGTACCTGACGGGTCACATCGACCAGGTCAAACTGAAAACCATCGCTGTTTTTGCAGGAAGGGATCGCCTGGAGCATCTCATCCCAAGCTGGCAGTAGGTCCTTGGCGGAGTAATTTAATTTGGTGTTGGCCCACTGGGTCGCCGAATCAAAAGTAGGCCGCGCCTGAATGATCGATTCCGCGCCGTCCCTTTTGTATTTATCGGACGGAACAGTATATACTGTTTTGCGTAATATATCCCAGGCCTTTAAAGCGTGCGCATTGCTGGCCCCATACCGGTTCAATAGGTATTTGGTCAACCAGGCGTCCAAAGGTATGGATTGCCTGCGCCAGGTATTTTCCAGCATCAATTCATATAAAACCGGATTTTGTGCAATAGCTTCCATGGTAAGGCCGATGCCTTTGAGATTGCCGCTTTTTGGATCATTTAATGCAGCGGCAGGTTCAGTAGCTACAGTTTCCATGCGGCCAAACAAATTAGTATTGCCGCCAAAATTGTTGAGCATGTTCCATATCCATGGCTTGCCAAAAAAGGCATCGGTCCTTTTCCATACCGGTTCAATTTCAGTAGCAAGGTCCAGCACGATCATCTTATTATCAGGCACTGCTTTTAACAGGGCCTCCGTCTGAGGTAACTTCCAGAATTTTCTGTCATTAAAAAACAGCCAGCCCTGCATCACCCACACAGCGGCACTGTCTGCAGCGCTCATGCCATCATATACTTTGGCACTCAAATCGCTTAGGTAAGATGGATCGTCGGAAGGTGGTTCATTTTCGTTAAAGGTATCGGCACTGTATAAATGATCCGTACCGAGTAATGACGTTTGCTTTTGCAAAAAACGCTTGCCCAACTCCGCAAAAAGCGGATCGTGGGCGTCCAGAATATAGGTATCTGCAAAGCCATTGGTCCAGTTGGTCGTTTTCAACTTCGCACCCGGGAATCTCGTTTTAAAAGAAATCGGCACATGTCCCGTAAAAGCGGGAAGCACTGCTCTCATTCCCAAAGCACGCTCGCGATGCAGAATCCGCTTTTCCAATTCGAAGTGAGATTTCATCCAGCTCAATGGCAACGGGCCGCCCCATCCATCGAGATTTCCCATCCAAAACCACGAAAAATAAGCTGGTCCGCAAAAGAAATCTTTCAGCTCATCGTCACTGAAGCCCATGTCTTTGTATACCAGGTACCATGTATATTCTTCCCCCGTTATAGCCAAAGGCATGTTAATACCGTGCAAAGCCATCCAGTCAATCTCTTCTTCCCATCGCGGCCAGTCCCACCAACTCATGCTATAATTGAACGTGCAGTAGTTCATGTAATATCTGCATTCATAGGGCGTCACTTTTCTGATTTTCTTAGCTGGAAACGGAAGCCTGGCCGGCAGTCTCAAATTGGTTCCGTTCCAGGTAATCTGCGCGTGACAGTATTCATTCAGATAATAGTACAGCGCGGACGCAACAGACACCCCATTGTTACCTCTTAAGATTATCTGATTATTTTTCGTTTCAATTTCAAAAACGTCCCTATTTTTTTCGGCAGGAATTTGCTGAATGGCAAACTGGCTGGCCTGACGGGGAACTATTCGCCTGATTAACGCCTGCGACGCCTTCAGGGACAACTGCGATTTGCAGGGGACGAAACAATTCAGCAATATGGTGGCAACAACTAACGTCCGCATCTTAGATAAATTTTAAAAATGGCCTTGAAGCAAAAATGACATTACATTGATATGCCAGCAAGAATATTTTCCAATGAATCAGCAGTGTCACCCGGCGCATTATTTTGATAGAAATGAGCCAGCAGCAATTCAACCAGACAATCATTTTTTCACAGTCGAAATGACAAATGCTAATTTCCAACTTTTTCAACAGTTTTGACAAAAAGGTCCGGTTTTATTTAAAATGGCATAATTCTTATCGATGTCTGGCAATTTTCCTATTTGGCAAAACCAGTATCTGAAGAAAAAAAATAGATATGTTCCGGAGACACCGGGCATCGATCGGCCTGCTCCGGCCGCCACCACCTGCTGGATGAAGAAAACATCTTGGCTATAGCAAAAACTTCCTGAACCCGTCAGCGGCCAAAACACGAAGGCATTTTAGGCAGTTTGAGAATAATGGCCTTTCAAGTAACGCTCCATTTTGATTATCATATGCCTAACAGGGGAAACTACCCGCAATGGCCATCCCGGATGCTGCTGGCAACGGGAATAGATAGCGGGATGTAACCGGATGCCTGTTGGCCAATCAACAGGCGCCGGCTGTTGTTACCAGCGGGGATACCTCGTCCGGAAAATTTCAGATCCCCTTGGCCCGCGAAATCCTTTCTGTTTTTTTGGTGGATTTTCTATGGCAAAAACTTTTCAATATTTAGTGTTTTAAACAATATATTGCGTGACTTTTCCTTCTCACTAATTGTACGATTGACATGAATCTTCACCTGGCAGATTACCTCATTATTATCGTCTATTTTCTTTTTGTGATTGGCGTTGGATTTATCATCAAAAAGCGGATAAAATCGAGCAATGACTTTTTGACAAGCGGCCGGAATATTCCGTTATGGATCACCAGTCTTGCATTTATATCGGCCAACCTGGGTGCCCAGGAAGTGCTGGGTATGGTGGCGTCAGGTGCCAAGTATGGAATCATGACCGTTCATTTCTACTGGATGGGTGCCATATTCGCCATGGTATTTCTTGGCGTATTTATGATGCCGTTTTATTACGGTAGCCGGGCCAGAAGTGTCCCCGAATATTTAAAATTACGGTTTGATGAAAAAACACGCGGGCTCAACGCCGTTTCGTTTGCAGTGATGACGGTTTTTTCCTCTGGAATATCCTTATATGCCCTGGCAAAACTGCTGGAAGTGATCTTGCACTGGAATTTCGATCTTTCGATTTGGCTCGCCGCCGGCATTGTGATGATCTATACTTTTCTCGGAGGCCTTACCAGTGCGGTATATAACGAAGTGCTGCAGTTTTTCCTGATCGTCCTGGGACTTTCCCCGCTGGTCATAGTTGCTTTGCATGACGCCGGCGGCTGGTCAAATATTAAGACACTTTTACAGCCACAACTCACCCATGCCTGGAAATATATGGGACACGCGGACTCGAACCCCATGGGAATTAATTTTATGTCACTGATATTTGGACTCGGGTTCGTCATGTCATTCGGGTACTGGTGTACCGACTTTCTGGTCGTACAGCGGGCCATGATGGCTAAGAATATGAATGCTGCCCAGCGGACGCCCATTCTGGCAGCCGTTCCTAAAATGCTGATGCCCCTGATTGTCGTTTTGCCGGGCGTGATCGCCATTGCGCTCATGCAGCCTGCCCTGGCCTCCAAAGGATTTGTCATCCCGTCGGACAGCAAAGGGGGAATAGACTATACAATGACGTTACCTTCTCTTATTTCCCATTACTATCCCACCGGATTGCTGGGCGTCGGTATTACGGCGTTGATTGCTTCATTCATGAGCGGTATGGCAGGAAATGTAACAGCTTTCAACTCGGTGTTCACTTTTGATATTTATCAGTCGTATTTTATAAAAAACAGGTCAGACAGGCATTACCTCATTGTCGGAAAGATGGTAACCGTCGCAGGCATTCTTTTTTCCATCGTGACCGCTTATATCGCAAAAGGTTTTAACAACATTAATGACTTTCTGCAATTGGTTTTCAGTTTTGTCAACGGGCCGTTATTTGCGACCTTTCTGCTGGGCATGTTTTGGAAAAGAACAACCGGTCATGGTGCTTTCTGGGGACTTTTGACCGGAACAATAGCAGCGGCGCTGACCCATGGGTTAACGGTTGCAGAGGGTAAAGGCGGATGGATCTTTCCCTTATTCGAGATCCATAGCGGCATGGGCCAGGCATTTATCGTCGCCGGTGTTTCGTGGGTGGCGAATTTTTGTACAACGATTCTGGTGAGTCTGATGACAAAACCAAAGCCCGAGTCCGAATTAAAAGGTTTGGTGTATTCGTTGACAGAAAAACCCACCTACCACCAGAATAAATGGTACCTTAAGGTCATCCCTCTCGGTCTTATCTTAATCGCCATTACTATTATACTGAATATTATTTTCTTCTAAATCCACCCATCAGATGCTCAAAAAATTAAATAATCTTGGTTTCGTGATCGGTATTTTTTTCTCCATTATTGCGCTGATTCTTATCATCGGCGGTCTTTTGAGTGAGTCCCTATCGACGCGCCTTAATTTCTATACTGGTTTTGTTTTCCTGGTCTTTGGCGTCCTCATGGCATCTTTCAGCAAAGACGGCAGCCCCAGGGAGGAAACGAAAAGGCCTGAATAGTTTTGAAAAAGTCCTTTCCGTTTCCACGCGGGTATACGAAAATTACGTAGGATCAGCTGTTATATCTTGCCGGCCTGGCATTTGGTCCAGGCCCCCCTTTGCCGGCCTGTTTTCAACTAGAAAGCGTCGCCCATTGCAAACTCCGGTTTTCGGTACATCCACTGTCCACCCGTAAAATCGGGAAATTCAACCGTCTGATTTCCCAGTTCGATGGATTGTTCGCTCAATGGTGAAATGACGCTCCAGGCGGCAGCATCGTACACGTCGAGCGGCGTGGCTGTCTTTTGTTTCACAGACTCTACAAATGCGTGCATAACGAAAAAATCCATACCCCCATGGCCCGCGCCAGCGGTCGCTTTGCTCCATCTGGTCCAAAGCGGATGATCGTACTGATCGAGCCATTTCTGGGCGTCATCCCATTCATCTTCTTTGGTCGATTTGTCCTGGATATAAATGCTCTTGTTGACATCCATCCATAACCCTTCTGTGCCCTGCACCCGGAAACCCAAAGAATAGGGCCTAGGCAGATCCGTGTCATGCTGCAAAAGGAGCGTCTCCCCATTGGCACAATTTATGGAAGTGGTAACGACGTCTCCCAACTTGAAATTCACTTTCGCGTTGGGATGGTTTTCTCCTCCCCATTTTTCAACATAGTTATGCAGCCCCCTGCTTTTCGATGAAAAGGAACACAGGGACAAAAAACGATTGCCGCGATTAATGTTGATATAATTGGCAAGCGGTCCGACCCCATGGGTAGGGTACAGGTCGCCGTTACGATGCACAGAATGTTGGGTTCTCCAGTGCGCTTCAGAATATCCTTTCTCTCCAAATTCAACGCCGTGTGGCGGCCCGTTATATCCATTGTTGAATTTTACGTCTCTTAAGTCATGCTGGTAGCCTCCCTGGAGATGAATCAATTCGCCGAAAAGTCCCTGGCGTACCATATTCAACACAGCCATAACATCCCGTCGGTAGCACACATTTTCCAGCATCATTACGTTGGCACCGTATTTTTCGGCTGCTTTCACCACATCCCAGTGATCCTGAACGGATATTCCCAGGATCACTTCCGTTGCAACATATTTTAGTCCCGCCTCCAGGGAACCCAGTACCATTGTCTTATGCCATTCCCAGGGTGTGGCGATCACCACCCCATCCAATCCGCCTTTGACCGCCAGCATACTCTTCCATGCGTCATTGTCTCCCGTGAAAACCTGCGGCATTTTCTTGCCGTTTTTACCGATCATAGCTTTCGAATTTTCCAGGGCATGAACTTCTACGTCGCAGATCGCTACAACGTCTACGTCATCCCTCCGTAAAAGAAGGTCCAGGTGGCTTTGGCCCCGGCCACCTACACCGATGATTCCCATCTTCACTTTTGTTGCTGAATAACCGGAAAACGCTTTTGCAGCCGGAGCCAAAGCGATGGCCGCAGCAGCCATGCTGCCAGTCCTCACAAATTCTTTTCTGTTCATCGGTAATAATTTTTTTGTGTTTACTTGATAATTAATATCCAACCTTTTCCCTTGGCTACAGGTATTCTTTCGTGTAGCCCGAAGGACCGTCCTTCCTGAAAATTCTTGATCCCTGGCGCCCGAATCGTTGCTTTCGAGGGATCAATACCTAATTTCTTCCAGTCGATTTTCAGCGAGATGTCTTCATCGGAAGCGGCCCAGCTGGCAACAGCTACCAAAGCACTTCCTTTTTTCTGATACACCGTTGCCAGGATGCGGTCGTCACTGGTTGTAACCGGGTTGCCCGGGACCCAATAGCCGATCATCCGGGATCCCTCCATTCCAAAATCATCCCAGACCTTCCAGATAGGCCGCGGGTCAGCATTATCGCTCCAGGGCATGCGGTTCGTCATTCCATATATCATCCCCCGCCACGGATTACCTCCTCCCTGTAACATCTCTCCCATTAATCCAAAAGGAATACCACTGACTTCGGTGAGAAAGAAATCAGGTGCATTATTTTCATAGTCAAAATATTCTCCAAACCAAAGACGATTGAGGTATGGAAAGTTTTCCATGTATAAATTGGCACTGTTGTTAAATCCGTCATTTTTGTCATACTGATTGGCAGAATGCAAATCTATGATTCCAGGATGTCCGCCGGCGGTAAGCACTCGCTTAATCCTTTTCATCGTCACCCGGTCGAAGGCGACATCGTCGAGATAGATTCCATCGATGCCCACCTGTTGGTTTAACCAGTTCATGCCTTCGACATAGTAGTTATGCCAGCGATTCATGCCGCTGTTGATGATAGCAGCGTCCTTTAATTCAGGAACAAACCACGCTGCGATATAATCGCTGTCAAGATGTTCCTGCAACCAACTAAAACCGCCACCCTTTCCCGGGGCATAAATCTCATGTCCCAGGCTTCTGAGTGCAAAAGTTTCATACGCGTGGTCGGAAAGTTCACGGATCGTATTATAAATCTTCACTTTCAGACCCATTGCATGCGCAGAATCTATATACGCTTTCATTTCTTTCCAGGCAATGAACGGATAATTAATGTAGGGATTAATGGCCGTGGCGTGATGGATATTGATCACGGTTGCGCCGGTTGTTTTGATCGTATCAAGGGGCCGGTAAGCGTGATAAAACCGGGTCGCCCATTGAAAATCAGTATTAATCGCATGAAAGGGTGTAATAAGCAGGTTAAAATCGTAATACAAAACATCGCCCTTCTTCAAATTCCTTTCCCCGCTGTAATTATCCGCCAGGACCGATTTACTCTCTTCAGTGATCGTGATGCCCCCTTTGCCTTCATTGCCCCATGACGAAGGCAACAGTAACGGTTTGAGCAGGTAAAAATTCGTGTTAAGCGGCCGGACATATTTTTCATCACGAAGAGAATATTGAAGCCCTGCATTCACATTCCCGATCCATGCCCCATCCTGGTTCTTATGAGCGACATCCCACTTCCAGCTGAATTTTTCAGGTCGCACACCACCCTTCTGCCCTAATCCCATCATATATTTGGCAGCCTCTTTTTTAAAGGGAATTTGCAGGGACAGCTGCTCCAAATGCACGTCCTGCAATGCAGTCATTTTTACTTTATAAGAAATAAAGCCATCAAATTCCATCGTTGCAGTTACGGCCATCTCGAGCGTATCGTTGCTGCTTACGGCACGCCATTGGACGGTTCCGGAATCTTTTTGAGTGAACTGGAATTCTTTGCCCGTAAGTGTCATTGTATTACCATTCGTTTGGCCGGTGATCACAAAATTAATCGGAGATTCCAGCAACTCATTCGGACGCGATGTGTAAGAGGTCATCTCCGGCGAAAGAAACGTCTCTATTTTTTCGGGAAGCCCCTGCTGGCTGATCCAAAGTTTTCTGCCCAAGAGGCTGACCACATGCCCATTCACTTTCAGGGGCGTATAAGGCGCAATGACCGTATTTTGCTGTGCCATGGTAGAATTGAGCCACCGCAGCCGGGTCATTTTCCAAGGCTCGTTTACGCCCCTGTTGGTAGCCAGGTCATTGGTAACGGTCAGTTGGATTTGCACGGTCTTGTTCCATTTATTCCCTGCTTTAACCACGCCGCTTCCAACATAAGTTCCCGCCTCGGCATCACCGGGAACATTAATACCGCACCACAATGCCTGTATTTTTCCAGCAGTTACGTCGACCCTTTTGAAAAATGGATTTCCATCGTAGCCGGTTCCTTCGGTGTTGATGCAAAAAATATCTTTGGAGTAAATTCTTTTCCCGAAAGGAGAAACCAAGTCAGCAAATTCGACCGTCACGCTGTCGAGATTTTTCAACGCATAGATGCCCAGCTGAAAAGAAAAATTTTCTCCTTTGGATGACTGACCCGTAAAATTACTGCTCGGTCCGCGTTCTGTCCATCGCTCGGGAAGATCACTGTTCATCTTTATCGGATGCAAGCGGTCTTCCGGAAAAACCAGGAACGGTTCTGCCCGGTTGTTATTTACCAACTGCTGCGTTTCCTTCCTGGTCGCTATGATTTCCATGGGATAAAAGCTATTGAACGAATCGATCGACTGCATTTCATCGGTGACGGCCATCGAAACCGGCGCCGTGTCTATGCCTTCCAGCCACGTTGCGGCAGCCGTTGTGTCCGGGGATAAGTACACCCCCTTTGGATAATTGGACCGTCCCTCATTTTTATAGGGCATGTAATACAGGTAGTAGGTTCCCGCGCCGGATAGCGGCTCAAAATATATCTCCCCGGACTCTCGGGAGATGTTTTTTGCCGCAACATTTCGGACTCTTTGATCGGTCGTGGCGTCCACGACGATAATTCTTTTCTCCTGCGGATTATGATCTCTCCTCCTCCAGGGTATCAATACGCGCGCGTACCGGCCGGTCCCGGAAAAATGAATGATAAAGCGGTGGTTTCCCAGGGAATCCGGATTCCAGCATTGAGCACAGGTTGTAAAATTCAATTGCTGCCCAAAAGAAGGCATGGCAAAAAACCAGGATGTGGCTACTAATAATCCAATTTTCATTTTGGCATTTTTTCAAAAAAAAGCGTCGAATAAATTGCAGATTCCTACCGCCTCATTGACAAATAAAAGTAGAACTATCGGCGTATATTATAATATTATTTTGCCCGGCCACAAAAAAATGACCAGGCGCCTAAGTTGGGCAAATGACTTATTTTCATTGCACCATGTTACAACAAATACTGACAGCCTATCGGCTATCGTCGGAGGATTCAACAATTGAACTGATCAACAATGGACTGATCAATCGAACCTGGCTCGTAAAAAATCACAGGGGCGCATTCATCGTGCAAAAAATCAACACAGTGGTTTTCAGAAATCCCCGGGCCATTGCTTCCAATTTGCGGCTACTCAACAACTATCTTACCCAACACGCTCCCTCTTACCTGTTTGTAGCACCCCTGCTGACCAGCGATGGAGAAGAAATGGTCTTCATTGAAAACGAAGGATATTTTCGGGCTTTCCCCTATGTACCTCATTCACACACTGTAAGCACCGTAAAAGAGCCCCGTCAGGCTTACGAAGCCGCGCGAATGTTTGGCAAGTTTACCAGGTTACTGTCTTCGTTTCCGGTCAGCGGTCTTCAGACTACCATACCTGACTTTCATAACCTTTCTCTAAGATACCGGCAGTTTTCTATGGCAGTAAAAACGGGCAATCCCCAAAGGATCGTCGCCGCTGCAGATTTGATAGATTTTATTATTGTCCATAAAAATATTGTCGAAACCTATGAAAAAATACTCCCGGGTACGGCATTTCAATTGCGCGTGACCCATCATGATACGAAAATCAGCAACGTGCTTTTCGACCCCGACGACCTGGGACTTTGTATTATAGATCTTGACACCGTGATGCCCGGTTATTTTATAAGCGATGTTGGTGACATGATGAGAACTTATTTGTCTCCCGCCAGCGAAGAGGAAAGAGACTTCGCTTCCATCCATATCCGCGCGGAATATTTTTCGGCAATATGGAAAGGATACATGAGCGAAATGAAGAACGAATTGTCACAAGAAGAAAAAGATCATTTCATTTATTCCGGGAAATTCATGATCTATATGCAAGCCATCCGGTTCTTAACTGATTTTGTCCAAAACGATGTGTATTATGGATCTTCCTACGAAGAACACAATCTCATCAGGGCCGGCAACCAGGTAAGGCTGCTACAGCAATTAATGGAAACAGAACCTGCACTGCTGCGCATGATGAAGGAATCGTAACCAGGGGATTTCAACTGCGAATAGCTGCAGATCCTGAGTCTCGCTATCTTCTTTCAATTATCGGTTTTTTGGCAGCGCACATCCTAATTAGCGAAAGGCGCTTTGCCTGCTTTTTTCTATCCATGTTTAATCAGTTTGGCTTCGAGTTCTTCCAGCGGCACACCCTTGGTTTCAGGCATCCTAAAGATGACCCACAGCAGTTGCAGGACCATCATGCAGGCAAAAAACAGGAACAAAGGGGCCGCACCGAATTTGGCTGC
>Ga0209698_10001756_pt1 | contig 24986 bp, 21 predicted proteins | sample LitLauG_LLR_2012_FD_187203 | JGI IMG/M metagenome (GOLD analysis project Ga0209698, IMG submission 187203) | Freshwater sediment microbial communities from Pennsylvania, USA - Little Laurel Run_MetaG_LLR_2012 (SPAdes) (version 2) | ecosystem: Environmental > Aquatic > Freshwater > Creek >... | reverse complement strand
GTTCCGCACCGTCGGCGGGGCTAGCGCGGTCTGGCGCAGGAAGTTTTCCAAGGTGCTGACGCTGCTGGCGGGGACCGATTATCAGCGCGAGGCTCCTCGCCGCGACGATCTGGACCACTATAATTTCCCCAACCCGGCGAATCCTAATTCCTACGGGCCGTTCAGCAAGGTGGAGTCGGCCAACCTGACCATCACTCCGGTGACGCCCTATATCGCCGCCGAAGGCCAGTTGAGCCCTTTCCTACGGTATTACGTCGGCCTGCGCCGCGACGAGATCTTCATCGCCAATCAGGATTTGCTGGCGCCGGAGAACTCCAGCAGCAGGCTGGTGGGCCTGAATTCGCCCAAAGCCACGCTGACGTTTTTTCCGAAGGATTCCTGGTGGCTTCCCGAAATCGCGGTGAGCTTCGGAAGGTCGTTCTTTACGGAGGACCCGCGCATCGGCTCCGCGCAGGCGTTGGAAACGGCGCGGTCTTATCAACTGGTGGCATCGAGGCGCTTCCGCAACACTGAATTGAGAGTTACGCTCGGCCGTGAAACGCAAACCGCCGAGTACGGCAAAATCGACCCGGACACGGGCCTGCAATTCGACCTGGGCCCCGGCCGTATCCGGTATATTGGCGCGACGCTCCGCCAGAACTTCAGCCAAGGGGCGTTCCAGGCGACGTTCGAGCAGGCCGACGCGCGCGAAACGAGCTCCGGGCAAGCCACGCCGGAAGCGCCTCGCCTGATTGGCGACTTTTCCTGGACCTGGCAGAAGCTGCCGTTTCACTTGCAAGCCAAAGGCGAGTTCGAATATGTCGGCCGCAAGGTGGTGGGCGATAACCCTGGCGGCTATGCCGTCGGCGTGCCGAACAAAGAGCTTCGTCTCGCCGTGGTCCGCGCGTTCCGGGAAGGCAAGATCAACGTGGGAATTAATATGATGCTCGCCCGCGGCTACACGGGCCAAACCACTGAGACTTTCGCAACGAACGTGGCGGAAGTGGTGGGCGTCCGCATTCCTTCGTACGCCAGCGTCAACCTCACCTACCGGTTCGGCCGGTGAGCTAAACTGGCGCGTATGCGCTGGCTCCTCTTGGCAGTGGCTGCTTCCTTATCGTTGGCCCAGGACACGAGCCTTCAGGATCTTTACCGCGGCCATAGCTGGAGAGAACTGAGCGAAGCGCTAAGAAAGCCAAAGGGCGACCCGCTGTATCAGGCCGCCGTCGCGGCGGTCTTCAATGAAGACCAGCGCGCGGAAATGCTGTTGCGGAGGATCATCCGCTCCTCTCCCCATTCTAACGACGCCTACGAAGCGTATGAGTGGCTGGAGCACATCTACATTCGGACCGGACGCTATGCATCTTTGATCAATGTGGTGGATGCGCGCAAGGCGGCGTTTCCGGATAAGAACAACGACGTGGCCGACACCGCGCTCTTCCGCGGCCTTCCCGACCAGAAAACAGGACCGCCGAGGCGTTCCAAACTGCCGCATGAGCCGGGCGAGATCTTCATCCCCGCCTCCATCAACGGCAAGCCGGCGACCTATTTTTTCGATACAGGCGGCATGGTGAGCTGCATGAGCGAATCCGAGGCGAAGCGGCTGGGAATGGAAGTGCATGACACCTCCGGAACGATCGGCAATTCCGCCGGGGGCCGCGTGGGATTGCGTACGGCGGTAGCCCGTGAAGTGACAATCGGCTCCATCCAATACAGGAATGTGTCCTTCGCCGTCTTTCCCGATACCCAGGAGCCGTGGTCGGATTTGCCCGCCGGACGCAGGGGCCTGATCGGACTGCCTCTGATTCTCGGCTTTCACACCTTGCGCTGGGAATCGGGCGGCGGCATGGAAATCGGAGCTCGGCCGGCGAAGCTCGACCGGCGTGGTGCAAACATTGCCTTCGACAGCGACAACCTGGTGGTTACGGCCGCGCTTGGTGACGCTAAGGTTCTTGCTACGGTCGATACAGGCGCTAGCAGCACCGATCTTTACGACAATTTCAGAAAGCAATTCCCAAAGCTGGTCAGCGCGCAAGGCCGGGTGGATAAGACCGAGCTGCACGGTGTCGGTCAAACGGATACCGTGGAGTCCACGACGCTGCCGAAACTGGAATTCATGCTCGGAGGGACGAAGGTCACACTAGCGCCCGCGCGCGTCTTAGCGACACAGATCATAAATCCACGCGTTGCCGGCAACTTCGGCATGGATTTGTTTCGACAAGCGAAAGCGTTCAAGCTTGACTTCGGGGCAATGCGCCTCGAACTGGAGCCTTTCCCGCCAGGATGAGCGCTAATCGGCGGGCCCACGTTACAATGAAAATCAATGCAGCTTTCCGACATCTTTCTCGGCCTGGGCGAGGACAATTTTCTGCAACTTATGCGCTCCGTCTCCATGGGCCGCTTGCGCACCTACCAGCTCTTCGACCGCGTGAAGACCCGCCTGCATCTGCACAAGCTGTCGTCGGAGACCCTCCGCAAGGCATCCCCGCGCCTGTTCGAGCGTCTTTCTGAAAAAGACGAGGACTACGCAACGGACCTGGCGCAGGCTATCCTGGTTTCGCATCTGGACCTGATTAAGGCTGTGCTGGACCACCTGGGCGTGCCGCACGAAGACGGCTTTTTTCAGAAGGACGCCGACGTCTCGGGCTATCTGAAAGACGGCTGGCAGCAGGACGCATGGGTGAAATTTCAAGGCCAGTTTTCGCCGGCCGCGCTGCTATTCTATATAAACCACCTCGCTTGGGAAGTCGCCAAAGCGGAGACGGTCTTCTTGCCCCAATGAAGGAACTTTTCGAGGCCGTTCGCGCGGGCGATCTGGCACGCGTCAAAGAACTGGTGGCGGCCAATCCTTCGCTTGAGCTGTTTGCCGCCGCCATTCTGGGCGATACCGCCAAGTTGGAAACGCTGCTCACCGCCAACCGTTCTCTCGTCGGCCTGATGTCCGAAGACGGCTGGACGCCTCTGCATCTGGCTGCGTTTTTCGGCAAAACGGACGCCGCGCGGCTGTTACTCAATAAGGGCGCGATCGTCAACGCGCGCTCCACGAATCAAATGGAAAACATGCCTCTGCACGCCGCGGCCGCGGGCCGTCATGCGGAGCTGGTGAAGCTGCTGATCGAGCATGGAGCTCCGGTGAACGCGCGCCAGCACGGCGGATGGGCTCCTCTGCACGCTGCCGCGCAGAATGGCGATCTCGAAATGGCGAAGCTGCTGGTCGAGGCCGGCGCGGACGTCCAGGCGCGGGCGGAAAATAATCAGATGCCGCTCGATATGGCGCTGAGCAAAGGCCATCAGGCGATGGTGGATTACCTCGAATCGAACGGAGCGAAGCTGTGATCCCCGGGGAGCGAAGGGGACAGCCCGCTGTGTCCACCGGTCGCGTTTTGTTGAAACTGCGGCGTTTGTGGATCGGGGACACAGTAGGCTGTCCCCTTCGCCCACAGGCTCTTTGGGAGCGCGTGTGTTAGACAAGCAAATCGCGGCGTTGCACTCCCATGCGCTCGAACAACTCGCCTCGGCCGTGACGCTGGAACAAGTGGAGGCGGTGCGCGTCGAGGCGCTCGGGCGCAAGGGCAAGCTGGCCGAACTCAGCAAGGAACTGGGCAAGCTGCCGCCAGATCAAAAAGGTCCGCAGGGCAAGCTGCTGAACGCCGCCAAGCAGGAGCTGGAGTCGATCATCAACGCGACTCTTGCAGCGATCGAAAAAGAGGCCCTGAACAAGCGCCTGGAAGCAGAATGGCTCGATTTGACGACGCCCGCGCAGGGCATTCACCCTGGCAGCCTGCATCCGGTGACGCAGATTCAGCGCGAGTTGGAAGAGCTGTTCGCCTCGCTTGGCTTCGCCGTGGTCGATGGACCGGAGGTCGAAACCGAGCACTATAACTTCGACACACTGAATATTCCCGCCGACCATCCCGCTCGCGACATGCAGGATACGTTCTGGCTGAAGGGCGGCAAGCTGCTGCGCACGCATACGTCGCCCGTGCAGATTCGGGCGCTGGAGAAATTCGGGCCGCCGCTGAAAATGATCGCTCCCGGCCGCGTCTTCCGCAACGAAGAAGTGGACCCTTCGCACGAGCACACCTTCTATCAACTGGAAGGCATGATGGTGGATCGCGACGTCAGCGTCGCGCACCTGATCTACTTCATGAAGACGTTCTTGTCCGCCATTTTCCGCAAGGACGTGACGGTGCGTTTGCGGCCCGGGTTTTTCCCGTTCGTCGAACCCGGCTTTGAGCTGGATATTCAATGCCTGATCTGCGGAGGATCCGGCTGCGCGGTTTGCAAGCATTCCGGTTGGGTGGAGCTGTGCCCTTGCGGCCTGGTGCATCCGGCGGTGCTGCGCGCGGGCGGCGCGGACCCCGAGCAATGGGGGGGCTTCGCGTTCGGCCTCGGCCTCACGCGGCTCGCGATGATGCGCTACCAGATCGATGATATTCGGCTGCTGAACGGCGGCGACCTGCGCTTCTTGCGCCAATTTTAAGAGATGAAATTTTCGTATTCCTGGCTACGCGAACTTGTGGAGGGCCTGAACGAGCCTCCTCAGGACCTGATGCGTCTGATCACTCTGCGAACCGCGGAGTGCGAAGGGGTGGAAGAAGCAGGCGCGCTGCTCGCCGATGCGTGCACAGCGCGCGTCGTTTCGGTCGAGCCTCTCGGAAAGAACGTCAAAGCTGTGGTTGAAACCGCGAAATACGGCCAGAAAACGGTAGTCTGCGGCGCTCCGAACTGCAAGCCCGGATTGACCACGGTCTACGCGCCGCTGGGCAAGAAGAAAATCGAAGGCGTCGAAAGCGACGGTATGCTCTGCTCCGCCGCCGAACTCGGCATCAATCGCGACCACTCCGGCATCATCGAGCTTAAGGACAAATTCGACCTGCATCCCGACTGGATCATCGAGGTTGACAACAAATCCCTCACGCATCGGCCCGACTTGTGGGGACACTTTGGGATGGCTCGCGAAGTGGCGGCGATTACGGGCAAGAAGCTGGTCGATCCGGTGAAGGAGACGTTGACGCTGGATCCGCAGATCGGCGTCACGATCGAAGATTATTCGCTCTGCCCGCGCTATTCGGCGCTGGTGTTCGAAAATGTGACCATTCAGCCGTCGCCTCTGTGGCTGCAATACCGGCTGGAGGCCATCGGCCTGAACCCGATCTCGAACATCGTGGACGTGACCAACTTCGTCATGGCGGAATTGTCGCAGCCCATGCACGCTTTCGATGCCGATAAATTGCGCGGCGGCCAGATCATCGTCCGCCGCGCGCACGATGGCGAAGAAATGGCCGCGTTAAACGGCGAAACGTACACGCTCGATTCGTCGAATTTGGTCATCTCCGATCCGAAAGGCGCAGTGGCGCTGGCCGGAGTGATCGGCGGCGCAGATAGCGCGATTTCTTCGACCACAACGCGAATTGTTTTGGAAAGCGCGTGCTTCAACGCGTCGAACGTGCGCAAGACTTCGTCCAAGTTGAAGCTGCGCACCGACGCTTCCATGCGGTTTGAAAAAGCTCAGGACCCTGTGAACACGGTGCGCGGACTGGGTCGCGCGCTGGAGCTGTTGAAAGAAGTCTCGCCCGGCATCCGATTGGTCGGGGGCATGGCCGACGCGTATCAGCCGCTGCCGCAGCCGAAGCCGATCGCGCTGGATCTGGCGTGGCTGAATCGCAAGCTCGGCCGCGAGGTTCCCGCCGCCGAAGTGCGGAAGATTTTGGAATCGCTTGAGTTTTTGGTGGACAGTTCGTGGAACGTCACTGTGCCAAGCTGGCGCGCGACGAAGGACGTTTCGATTAAAGAAGACCTGGTGGAAGAAGTCGGCCGCATGATCGGCTACGACAATATTGTGCCGGTGGCTCCGCTGAGCCCGGCGCGCGTGCCTCCGGCGAATCCCGAGCGCGCGTTTCATCACTGGGTGCGGCAGATGGCCGCGTCCCAGGGATTCACCGAGGTCTACAATTATTCGTTCATCAGCGAAGAGTCGGCCAAAGCGTTCGGCTTCACCGACCTGGTGGAAGTGGCGAACCCCATCGCCAGCGATCAAAATTATCTGCGCCCCAGCTTGCTGCCCGGAGTGCTGAAGAACATCTTGGAGAACGATCGGCATTTCGATTCGTTCAGATTTTTTGAAATCGGCAAGCAGATTACGAAGGAGGGCGAGACGCCTCACTTCGCGGCGGCGATTTTCGGTAAGGAAACGGGGTTGTTCGAGCTGAAGCGCCTGGCGGAGTGCCTCTTGCCTGGCGTGAAGGTTCAGCCGACAGAGGCGCGGCATTATGAGCATCCGCAGCGCTCGGCTGTGGTGGGCGATGTCGGACGGCTGTTCGAATTTCATCCGAAGATGGTGGAGAACGGACGCGCCGCGGTGCTGGAGCTGGACCTCACGCTTCTGAATAAGCCGCGCGAAACGCGCTACAAACCGCTGCGCCGCTTCCCGGAAAGCGCCTTCGATTTATCGGTGCTCGCTCCGGCGCGCATGCTGATCGGCGAGGTTCAAAACGCCATGCCGGCGCTGCCGGAGATTCTGTCCATCGAATTTTTGCGCGAGTTCGCCCTGCCGGACGCCAAGCGCAGCCTGACGTACCGCATCACGCTGGGCGCGGCGGACCGCACGCTGACGTCGGAGGAGACGGGCGCGATCCGCGAGCGGATTATTGAAGCGGTGAAGCTCCACGGCTGCGAATTCAGGTCGTAATACTCAGGTCCGCTTTCCCCTGGCTGATGCCAGGGGTTGTAGACCCATGCGCTCGCCCTACGGCGGCACCATGCAGGCTGGGCTTCTGCCGTCGACTGCCCGCATGCTGACCAAGCTGCGGAAAAAGTCGTTTCTGTTGGCATTTGGCAGCGGACTTTTTCCGCAGCTTGTGACGCACGGCGGCTCAAAGGCTGCTTCACTTCCTTATCAACGTTTCCGCCCTCTGAAACGTATCTCCTTGTGAGTGGCCGAGGAGATTGCATTGGCGTGGTTCGACCGGGTGGTTCGCCTGCACGAACGCATGGTGCTGGGCGTGGCATACCGTTTACTTGGCCGAATGGAAGATGCTCAGGACGCCGCGCAGGAAGTGTTTTTGCGCCTGCTTCAGCAGCAGAATCAGGTTCAGGGCGACCCAAAACCGTGGCTTTACCGCGTGACGGTGAACGTGTGCAACGACTGGTATCGCAAGCGTGCGCCGGTGGCGGAGCTGCATGAAAATGCCGCCGATACGTCGCCGGATGCGCTGACTTCGATCACCCTGGACGAGCGCAAGCGACTGCTGACCGTGGGCCTGAAGACACTGGGCGAGCGCGAGCGCGCGGCCATCGTGCTGCGCGATATCGAGGGGCTCTCGACGCAAGAAGTCGCCAAACTTCTGGGGATCGAAGAGGTGACAGTGCGAAGCCAGATCAGCATCGCACGCGTGAAATTGGCGAAATATGTGAGGAAACACGCATGACCTGCCAGGAATGCGAACTATTGCTCGGGAATTTCGAAGGAGCGCCGGAGCATTTGGCGGAGTGCTCGGAGTGCCGCGCGCTGGCGGAAGAGCTGCGATTGAATCGCGCCGCGCTGCAACAGATGCAGGAGCGTCCGGCGATGCGCTGGGCTTTGGCGGCGGCGGCGATGATCGCGATGGCTATCGGCGCTTGGAAGATTCAGCCTCTTCCGGCGGGGCATGGCCACGTCCCACGGCAAGTGGTGGCCAAGATTGAAACTCCGGTGCCTGTGGCGCGGCGGCGGGTTCCGCGGGCAAAACAACAAAAATTGGAACCGCTGAAGGTGAAGCTGCTCACGTCCGATCCGGACGTCGTCATTTATTGGATTGTCGATCGAAAGGAAGGAACCGAATGAAAACTCTTTTGCCGTTGTTGGCCTGCTCGATGCTGGCCTGGGGACAGGATCCGAAGCCGGACCGGAAGCTGATTCAGCTGCATTATGTCGATGCGGGACGGGTGCGAAATCTCGCTGGAACGTTCGCTGGAAGGGATCTGGTAATTGACGCCAACGACAGTCTGCACTGGATCGCCGTGCGCGGGCCTGCCGAAATGGTAGCGGCCTTCGAAGAGGCCGTGAAGAAGCTGGACACGCCGCCGCTGGGTTTTGAACTGACGGTGTACCTGATTTCGGCCTCGCCGCAGCCGGGCGACCATTTGCCGGAGGCGCTGGCGTCCACGGCGAAACAGCTGCACACGGTGTTTGCCTATAAAGGATACGACCTGCTGGAGTCGTTCGTGCTGCGCGGGAAGGACGGGCAGCGCAACGCCAACGCCGACGGTGCGATCAAGACGTCCACCTACCAGTTCCGCTACAATCGCGCGTCGGTACTGGACGGCGCGGCCAAGACGGTTAGCCTGGAAAACCTGAGCCTGCAGCTCCGCACGCCGGCGGGCCGCGTGGATTCGAAGGGCAATCCGGAGATGAAGAACACGGGCCTGAGCACGGACGTGGATATTCGCGATGGGCAGAAAGTCGTCGTGGGCAAATCGGACGTCAATAGCGAAGACAGTCCGCTGATTTTGGTGGTGACAGCGAAGGTGGTGGAGTAGCGAAGTTGTCTCGCTCCTCGACGAGCATTGCGGAAGCGAAGGGGACAGACCGCTGTCCACTGAGCACGATTTGTCGAAGGCGCGGCGCTTGCGGGTTGGGGACACAGTGGTCAGTCCCCTTCGCTATGGAAGACTTTCTTATGGGAGAGTTCTTACTCGACGCCGAATTTTGCGATGGCGCCTTTTGGACCCACGGCCCAGCCGGCGTAGCTGAGCAGGAACGCCATGGCGTTGTAGTTGCCCTTGTCGAAAGGCTTCCACGTTTTGCCCTTGTCGGTGGATACGTCGGAGCCTGTTGTGCCAGTCGCGATCCACACTTTGCGGTCGGGCAGATAGGCGATGGCGCTGCGAAAGCCCCCGGGGCCAGCTTCGGGGGCGGTCCATTTTTTGCCTCCATCGACCGTGATCGCGATGTTGTGCGAGGCGTCCTCGGGATGGGAATAATCGCCGCCAATGGCGATGCCGAACAGAGGGTTCATAAAGGCCAGGGAGAAGATTCCGGCGCTGGCTGAATCGTTGCGGATCGGCGTCTGGTAGACGGTCCACTTCCTACCGTTATCTTCCGATTTAAAAACGCGCGCGCCCTTGGGGCCTCCGGTGCCGAACCAAACTTCGTGGCGGCCGAGCACGAAGAGGCTGCTGTTGCTGGCCGCGAAGGCTCCTTCGCTCGGCATAGCGGGCGGAGTCTTTTCGCGATGCCAAGTGTCGCCCGCGTCTTCCGTGGTCAGGATGACGAAGCGGCCGTCCACGGGGTCGCCCAGCAGGATGCCGTGCGTCGAGTCCCAGAAGGCGATAGCGTCGAAGAATCCTTTGGGGTCGGGATTGGTGTAGACCACGTCCCATTTCGCGCCGCCGTCCTTGGTTTTATAGATGCGCGACTGCTCGCCGGCGCCGATGCTCATCAGGATCACGGTCTTCTCGTCGAACACATGCAGCGCGCGAAAATCCAGATTGGCCGCGCCTGGCACAGTGGATGCCGTCCACGTCTCGCCCGCGTCCCTGGTGATGGCGTAGGTTCCTTTCGCGCCGCTGGCCCAGGCGACCTTCGCGTTCAGCACGCCGATGCCGCGCAGGGCGGCGGTGGTGTTGCTGGTTTGGACGGTCCAGGTCTGCGCCGACGCCCCGACGCAGGCCAGGAGCGCGAAGAAAAATTTTGCCATCATTCAACGTTACAATGAGCGCATGCTCGCTGGTAAAACCGCGCTGGTCACCGGAGCCAACGGAGCGATCGGCAGCGAAATCTGCCGCTCTCTGGCCGCCGATGGCGCGCGCGTTATCGTCAATTATTTTGAAGACCGTGCGGGTGCGGAGGCGCTGGCGGCATCGGTCGGCGGCGTTGCGGTGTATGCCGACATCGGCAAGCCCGAGGACGTGGACGCGTTGGTCGCGCCATTCCCGCGCATCGATATTCTGATCAACAACACAGGCATCCAGACCTTTCATTCGCTGCTGGATATGCCCGACGAAGCGTGGGAGCGCGTGATCCGCACGAATTTGACGGGGTGCTTTTTGTGCACTAAGCGCGTCGCGCGGCTGATGAAGGCCAACGGCGGCGGACGCGTCGTCAACCTGGGTTCGGGCGCGAACAAAACGGCGTTTCCGGGCCTGGTGAATTACACGGCGAGCAAAGGCGGCATTGAAATGTTCACCAAGGTGAGCGCGGTGGAGCTGGGTGCATATGGCATCACGGTGAATTGCGTCGCGCCGGGGGCGATCGAAACGGAGCGGACCCGCCTCGAGACGCCGGATTACGCGGGAACTTGGGCGAAGCTGACGCCGCTGGGGCGCATCGGGACCCCGGCGGATGTGGCGCGCGCGATTCTGTTTTTCCTGGGCGACAACGCGGCGTTCGTCACCGGGCAGACGCTGTGGGTGGACGGAGGGCTGTTCAGCAAACCCGCATGGCCTTACTAGACAGGCTGCTGCACGGTATCAAAGCCGGAGTGCTGGGCGGCGTGGCGCTGCTCGGGTCGCTGGCGGTGTTTTCGCTGCTGCGGAGGCGCGTGTGGTGGGAGGTGCCGAACCTGCTGGGTTCCACCTTTTATCATTACAGGGCGTTCAACGGAGGTCCGGGGCAGCCGACCCTGGCCGGCGGAGCGTTGGAGTTGACGCTGGCCGGACTGATCGGCGCGGTGTTCGGCTTAGCCTGTGGAAATGTGCGCTCCCGGCACAGGCTGATCCTTTTAGGCACGCTGACTGGGCTGGCCTGGTTCTACCTCGCAAACATTTTCCTATGGCCACGTTTGAACCCCTGGGTAGCTTTGTATTGGCCGCAACCGGCTGCGGTCCTTTGCCATGCGCTATTTGGATGGTGTCTTGCCCTGGCCCTGCCGCGTCAACCGGATCTTGAGGCGCAAATGGCCCCTCGGATGCGGTAAACTTATAGTTTCGCTTCTGCGTTCGAGTCTCCCTCCCCTTGGGTCGCTTGTTTCCGGTCCTTCGATCGATGAAACCCCAGGAAGAGTGGGAACGTCTGGAGTGAGGCGCAGAGTGGAAAGGAACCGGTTTTAAAAAGGATGACGTTTTTCAGGCCTGGACGCCTGCGCGGATTCGCGGTCTGTCTTGTCAGTGGAGTGGGCTTATATGCCCAGCAGCAGACTCCGCCAGCGCAACCTCCTCCGCAGCCGCCCCAAACGCAGCAACCTCCCGCGCAGCCACCCGCCGGACAGCCACCGGCTCAACCTCGTCGTGCGAATCCGTTCGAAACCGTTCAGCCGACCACCGAGCAGCAGCCTCCCAAGCTGGAAGCGCCCAAGCCGGCGGTGGAGCCGGTTGCCAATCCCGACCGTCCTTCGGAAGACAGCATAGAACTGATCGAGTTTCGCGGGGCACGCCGCGTGCCGCAAGATACGTTGCGCGCGCTGATCGTCACAAAAAAGGGCGACAAGTATGACGAAGAGTCGCTGCATCGCGACTTCATGGCGTTGTGGAACACGGGCCGCTTCGATGACATCCGCATGGAGCGCGAAGTGGGCAAGACGGGCTGGATCGTGCGCTTCACCGTGGTGGAACGCCGCATCGTGCGGTCGATTAAGTACGACGGCATGAAGTCCATTTCGCAATCGGAAATCCTGGACCGCTTCAAGGAACGCAAGGTTGGGTTGAGCGTGGAATCGCAGTACGATCCCAACAAGATTCAGCGCGCTCGCAACGTGCTGCAGGATTACCTGGCGGAGCGCGGACGCCAGTTCGCCACAGTCGAGCCGGAACTGCGCCAGGTGCCTCCGTCGTCTCTGGAGCTGACGTTCAAGGTGAACGAAGGCCCCAAAGTGAAGGTGCATGAGATCACGTTCGATGGCAATAAAGTGTACAGTCCGCTGCTATTGAAGCGAGCGATGAAGAACCTGCACAGCATCGGCATTCCGTATTCGATTTACGCCGAGGACTTGTTCTCGAAAACGTACGATTCGACGAAGCTGGAAGAAGATCAGCAGCGCATTGAAGAGTGGTACAAAGACCACGGCTACTTCACCGCGCACACCACCGGCGCCAAGGTGCAAGTGGTGAACACCGGCGGCGGATACTGGCGCTTGCCGCTGATTCTGTCCAACAGCCGCGGCAAGGGCGCGAACATCCACATCAGTATCGAAGAAGGGCGCCTGTATCACCTGAATAACATCAACTTCGTCGGCGTGAAGCTGTTCCGCACGCCGGAAACGCTGATGCGCCCGGTGTTCCAGATGAGTTCCGGCGACGTGTTCTCTACTGAAAAATTGCGCAAGGGTTTTGAAGAACTGCGCAAGCTCTATGGCAACTTTGGCTACATCGATTTCGTATCCGAGCCAAACATTGAGACTGTGCCGAACACCGATAAGGTCGATTTGACGCTGAACTTCGACGAAGGTAAGCAGTTCTTTGTCCGTCGCATCGATTTTTCGGGCAACACAACCACGCGCGACAAGATCATCCGCCGCGAGTTGTTGGTGGACGAAGGCGATATCTACAATACCAAGCTGTGGGAGGTCAGCCTGCTGCGCCTGAACCAGCTCGGGTATTTCGAGCCGCTGAAGGCCGAAGACGCGGTGGACATCAAGCGCGACACCAAGACCGACACCGTGGACATCACGCTGAAGGTGAAGGAGCGCGGCAAGAACTCGATCCAGTTGAACGGCGGCGTTTCGGGCATCGCCGGCAGCTTCATCGGATTTTCCTACTCCACGAACAACCTGCTGGGATTGGGCGAAACGTTGAGCCTGAACACGCAGTTGGGCACGATGCAGGACAACGTGACCATCGGATTCACGGAGCCGTACTTCCTGGACAAGCCGATACAGGTCGGCATGACGGTGTTCTACACGCGCTTCGATTACAACCAGGCGCGTGAGGCATCGATCTTCGCGGGGCAGAATCTGACGGCGCTGTATAACCAGTTGGGCACGCAGAACCTGCTGAATTATGTGAGCGATTCGCGCGGCTTCACGGTGTTCGTCAGCAAGGCGCTGCGCCGCAGCTTCGCCCGCGTGGGCGTCAGCTACGGCTATTCGGTTCAGAACGTGAAAACGCTGACCGACGCGGCCACGGCGTATTACACTTACATCGACTTTTTACGTATCAACGGGCCGAATCCACTGAACGGCATCACGCAATCGGCCATTACGCCGACGTTCACCTATAATTCGGTGAACCATCCGATCACGCCAACGGCCGGCAAGAGCCTGTCGGCCTCGATTCAGTTCGCGGGCAGCGTACTGGGCGGCAACGTGAACCAGATTCTGCCGACAGTAGACGCGAAGTATTTCCACACCTCGCCGTTGAACCGCAAGCATGTGATCGGCCTGCACGCGCTGGGCAAATTCGTCAGCGGCTACGGAGGCAAGGTGGCGCCGCCGTTGAACCGGTTCTACATGGGCGGTGAAAACGATATCCGCGGCTTCGATATCTGGAGCATTTCCCCCATCGCGTACATCCCGACCTCGGCCAGCGTGAACCTGTTAAACAACGACGGCACGCCCCGCGAGACCAGGGTGACGATCAACGGTGCGACCAGTTATGTGCCTGTCACGCAGACCATTCCCAGCTATCAGTTGGTGACACCGGGCGGCGATCTTCAAGGCGTTACGAACGTGGAATACCGCATTCCAATCTTCGGACCGGTCATTCTGGCGGCGTTCCTGGACGCCGGTATCGATAAGCTTGCCTTGAGCAAGCAGTTGAAGCTCAACTCCGACCGCGTGGCGGCGCTGGCTGCGCAGTTCCCCGAGGCGGCGTTCCCGAACCGCGCGGTGATTGCCGCTGGCACGCAGAGGATGCGCATGTCCACCGGTCTGGAACTGCAGGTGATGCTGCCGGTGGTGAACGCGCCGTTCCGCATTTACTGGGCGTACAACCCCATGCGCGTCGAAGAGTATGTGCAGCCGCCGATCGTCGCGGACCGCAGCTATTTCCCGAATTCCGCGTCGTTCTTCAATTCCATCGCCCAGGTGGGTCAGGCGTACCCGGTGTTTGAGAGAGCCTCCACGTTCCGCTTCACCGTCGGGCGAACCTTTTAATACGGCGTGTTAACATAAACGAAGAAAAATAGGAGTCTATTGTGAATAACAGAATTTTAGCGCTTCCTGCGCTGGCCCTTTTCGCGGCCGCCATGGCGAGCGCACAGGCGCCCACGAAAATCGGCGTCATCCAGATTCAGACCGCGCTGGTGAGCACCAAGGACGGGCAGAAAGCCGTGGCCGACCTGGAGACGCGCATGGCGCCCAAGCAGAAGGAAATGGAGCGTAAGCGCACCGAGATCCAGGAACTGCAGGATAAGCTGAGCAAGGGCGGCAGCGCCATGGCGCAGGCCGCCAAGGACGATCTGGCCCGCACCATCGACACCAAGACCAAGAGCTTTAATCGCGACATGGAAGACGCGCGTGCCGAACTGGATCAGGAACAGCGCAAGCTGCTGGAAGACCTGAGCGGCAAAATGCAGGTGGTGATCGACAAGTTCGCCCAGAGCAACGGCTACGCCGTGATTCTGGACGTGAGCAATCAGAACACCAACGTTCTGTATGTATCCACGGGCGTGGACATCACCAAGGAAGTGATCGACCTGTACGATAAATTGAATCCGGCGGGATCGTCCAAGCCGGCAGCAGCTCCGGCCGCGCCGAAGCCGGTGACCCCGGCTACAACGCCTGTGAAGAAGCCGTAGTAGGTTGTCAATGACCCCGCCCTTATGGGAGTGGTTGTAGGTAGTTTTTGATCAGCAGGGACGCGGCCTCATCGCACGCCTTAAAGGCCTCGTCCTTGCCTGAGTTCGTCATCACCAGCGCAGCGAAATCCTTCGCGGGCGCGATCCACACTAGGGCGAAGTTCATCGTATTGCTGCCTGCGTGCATCAGCGCAGGCTTGTCGCCAGCCCATTCCCGTTTCACGATCATCCACCCGAATCCATACTCGCCTCCCATGGGAGCGCTGTGCAGTTTTTCATATGTCGCCGGCTTGAGCAGAGGCTTTCTCCCCAGGTGGGCCTGAATGAACTTCGCCCAATCGCCGACGGAGCAGTGGACCGTGCCCGCGGGTCCGAGCAGGGGCGGATTGTCGGACAAGGGTCCCGGCTCGATCGATTGAAACTTGGTGTGCTGCCGGGGCTGGTCGAGCCTGCCCGGCGTCCCCATCGCGCCGAAGCCGCAGGTGGACATGCCCAGAGGATCGAAGAGGCGCGTCTGCATCAGGTGCTCCCAGGAATCGTCGGCGACGCGTTCGGCGATGGCTCCGGCGACAATGTAGCTCCGGTTGGAGTACTCGAACTTCGACCCCGGAGGATACGCGGGCGGCTCGGCGAGAATCATGGCGAGGTACGCGTTCCTTTGCTCTCGCGGCGCTCCGGGAAGGTTGCGCAGGTCGAAAATCGATTTGCCTTTAGGCCAACTATCCGCGGTGAATCCGGCGCGGTGCGCCAGCATTTGTTCGATCGTCACGCTACGATAAGCCGGGTCCATTTTGCCGGCCAGATCGGGCAGCGCAGCGGCGAGCGCCGTATCCCAGCGCAGTTTGCCTTCCTCAACAAACATGGCCAGAAGAGTCGCTGTCATGGCCTTGGTGTCGGAGCCCAAGTGGAACTGGTCGTTCACGGTTACGCGCACGTCCTCTCCGTACTTGCGCACTCCAGTTACGCCGATGGCGGTGACGCCGTGGCTGGTCACCACGGCGGCGCTCATGGCCGGCAATTGATACTTCACGCGGATGGGTTCGAGCTCCGTACGCAGATCCTTCACTTGCGGCTGCTCGATCATCAGAAGACTCGCGAAGAGGAATTGGCTCCACATAGCGCCTCGTGTTTAGTATGATCGAAACCGTTGCCCCACTCCATTGAACCGGCGGCCGAACCGGGCGATTTCAGCGTCCAGAGCGACGACGCGGTCTGCTTCACCGCCGGACTGCACGGCGTGAGCTTCGGCGCGGGTGCGATTCACGCGTACTTGGCCTCGGACCGCAAGCCTCCGAAAATCGCCGCGGGAATCTCCACCGGCGCGCTAACGGCCGCGGTGATGGAGAGGTCTTATAAAGAGCTGAGTGGTTCGCGCACCGAAGCCGCGCGCTGGGCCTGGTTCCGGCGCTATCTTTCGCTGCTGCTCGACCGTCCGTACGATGTGGCGTGGCACGCGATTCCTAATCCCAGCGATTTTGTGGCCGACCTGCCTCCAGTGGCCGAAACGGTGCTGCCCACGCTGTCCGACGGCTCGCCCGATCCGGCATGGGAGCTGCGCGAAGCCCGGGCGAGGCGCAGGCAGCACATCGTCGCGCGCTTTGGACGCTGGTGCTCCCATTTGCGGGTGACCATCAGCGGCGCGGCTTGGATCGCGGTGCGCTATGCGCGGCATCGAGAAGGATACTTTCCGACGCGCATTGCCCGCTGGTGGAACGCGGTGGCGCTGTGGGCGCGCGTTCTGCGGCTGGAATGGACGGTGCTGATCCAGATCATCGTCCGTCCGCAGTTTTTTCCCGAGTGGAGGTTTCGCGCCAGAGGCAAGCCCCTGTCGCGCTGGCCTGTGCGTCCTCTGTTCGGGTGGAAATTATGGCTGGCGACGGTGTTCTTAGGCTCCGCCACCATCGCGCTGTGGGCATGGAACTTGTGGCTCTCGCTAGAGGAGGCGTTCGGCGCCGGGGAGATGCACGCGACACATTTCGGCCTGCTGCTGCTGTTCACGGGAGCGCCGCTGATCCCGATTTTTCTACGTTCCTGGATGCACCGCACCAACAACTGGGGCTTCAAGAAAATCCTCACGCATCTGGGCATTCGTACGTCGCTGCTGGACGATTTTCATCTGCGGCTGAAGCTGCATCACCTGTTCGCCGACGGCGGCGCGGAGCCTGCGCTGAAGGACCTGCAATTCCCCGTGCTGATGGTCGCCGCGCCTTTGCAAATTGTCGATGAGGCTCCCAGCCAGCTGTGGCCCGCGACGGGGAGCGGCGTTTCCGTGGTGGATGCGCTGCGTGCCAGTTTGGCGATTCCGCGGCTCTTCGCGCCCAGTGTCGTGACTGGGGACGAGTTGAAGGACTGGCTGGAGCAGGGCAAGGCGGTTGAGCGGCTCGATCTTGTCGACGGCAGCGCGGTGCGCCATAACCCCCTACCGGCGCTGGGGCGCTTCTTGTCCGAAGAGAAGAACGCGTCTCTTGCGGACACCCTTTCGTGCCCGGACGCGCGCGTGTACCTAGTTTACGATATTCCAATTCACTCCAAAGCCGCGCCGGAAACGGGTGAGCTGCCGCGCATGCCGAACGTCGTCGATACGGGTTTCGCGGGCAAGCGCCTCGAGCGCCGCCGCGATAGCCGTTTGGAAGTGGTGCGCACCAATCACGTCACGCAGATTGAACGCGCGTTGCAGCAAGCCACGGGCGCGGTGAGCTCGCCCGAGGTCTGCACGATCACGGTGGATGAGATCGCTCCTGCCGAGGAACTTACACTCAAGAACACCTTGCAGCCGACCGAGACGGAGATTCTCGAGCACGTCGCGACGGGCTGCCGGCAGACGCTCTCCGTTCTCTATCGCGGGGAGATCGAAGCATGCGGCGGCTCGGCCGAGTGCGGAGCGCTATTGCATGGCATCGCCCGGAAGCGCGCATGGACGGGCGCACCGGGGCTGCCAGAAGTCTGTGGACGGTGTTCGAAGACGCTGCGCGTGGTTGCGCCGCCGGAGGATCGCCTGTTGCCGGCGTCGTTCCATGCGGGTGCGGGTGAACTGGCGCGGCGATTTCCAGAATTGGCCGGCGACCGGCCGCGGGTTGTTTTTTTAGCCAGCGGAGGCGTGTTCCGAGGCTCGTTTCACGTGGGCATGACGGCGGCGATGTACGCGACGGGGTTGAAGCCCGATCTGATTGTCGGTGCGTCGGTGGGCACGCTGTTGGGCGCGGCGTTAGGGTCAATGTTTTCATCCACGCCGGAGCAGGCGGCGGTGAAGCTGCGCCGGCTCACGGGCCTGTTTCTGGAAGTGGACCGCCGTGTGGCGCTGACCAAAACGCTGAAGGCTGCGCTGCGCGATCTGGGTATACGCGGGCGCGGCGCGAGCATGGATCTTTCGCCGAATGCGCTGCGCAAAATGGTGCGCGCGGGCAGCCGGGGCGACGCCGGCACGGCGGTGACGGGCGCTCCTCCGGCGCTGATCGACGCCATTTCCGATTTTTTCCTGCTGCCGTATCGCGCCACCGCGCGCATCGCCGCCGAGTTCGCCGCGGGGCGCGTGACGCGGGCCATTAACAGCTTCTGGACGCAGATCAAGACGGAGACCATCGACCGTCTGGGAATTCACGACGCGCTGATCGGGTCGTCGTTGCTGGAGCGCGAAACGCGGTTGGTGCTGGGCGACGTTCCCCCAAACGCACAGCCGTTTCTGGAGCCCAGCCGTATCGCGTTTTTCGCCACCGCGGTGAACCTGGCCACGGAATGGATCGCGATTCTGGGCGCGGAGGCGGAGGGCTCGCGCTACGATTTGATCGAGGCGCTCCTGGCATCGAGCGCGTTCCCGATGGCGTTTGCACCACGCCGCGCCAGCGCGCTATACCCCGGCTCGGGCCATCGTGAAGTGCTGTACGGGGATGGAGGCATGTTCGACAATCTGCCGTTCCTGCCGGCGTTCGAGATTCTGCGCGAAGTGCAGTTGGACCATTGGAAACCTGGGCGATGGCGCGAGGATCTGGTGCGGCGCTATCGCGAACCGGATTTGTTTTTGACTGGAGCGTTGAACGTCCGGCAGACAAACGACGATGAGGACTACGATTCGCTGCGAAAGATCGCGGCGCGCGCGACGTCGCTCGAGGACAACGAAAAAATCTACGGTATGGAGCGCACGTGCCGCCAAATCGACCGGCAGTTGAGCCGCATCAGCACTCAGCCGTCGCACGGTGCGCCATCGCGCGAGACAGAGCGGTTCCTGGCCGGTATCGTCAACGCGGCGGTGATGCCCGTGTTTCCCGCCGATGCGGAACATTTAAATGGCACCTACGAGTTTTGCGGAACCATGGGCATGGATGTGGCGAAGATCCGGCGCTCCATTGCCGACGGATGTTTTCAAACCCTGCAAGGTGTCGCGCGAGGGCAGGAGGCGGGTCCGGATTCGATGGTGGGCCGGAGCCTGGGCGCATTGACGGCCATCGGCCGCGTGCCGCGGATCACGTTTGAGCATGGACGCAACACAACCGGCGGTGCGTGTCCGTTTTTCCGCGTGAACGGCAACTCGGTTGCGTGTCCGTTCTATGGGCACGAGACGATCTATGAGGTGTGCGTCGCGGATGGCGTGCATACAGGGCAGTTACGTTAAATTCTCGCTCTTTAGGTCTACCAGAAGATCTCCACTCGCGTTTTTTGGATGGCCGAAATCCCAGAAAGGATCGCCGGGGGCGCTTTCCCAGACGCGCTTTTCGCCAGTGAGCATCTTTTCCAGACGCGCGTCGAGCTCCTGCACTTCGGCATCTTCGGCGTCGGCCAGACGCAGGATGGCGCGGGCGTCCAGGTCGTTGCGGTAATTTTCCAGGCCGAGCTTATAACCGTGCTCCACCTGCTTCACAAACTCGCGATAGCTGTGCAGCAAGCCCTCGCGGCCCGCCTTGACGACATGCTCGGGATAGCCGTTTTCGCGCAAATATTCGTGGATGGTCATGGGCGGCTCGCCTGGCGGCGGAAGTAACGCTCGCCGTCGTTGGGTTTGAAAAACGTGCGGATGGTGCGGTCGGGATTGTAGGCGCCGAAGGCTCCGCTGCGGCGGTCGAAGCGGGTGATGATGCGGTCCGGCTTGACGATTTCCAGAATCGGTCCGCCGGCGGGTGCGTCACGCAACTCCTGCGCCAGTGCCAGATATTGTTCCGGGGTGACGCGGCCGAACTCCGCGCCGTGCTTGGCGAAGTGCTCGTCGAACTGCCTGCGGGAGCGAAAGCCCGGCCCTCCCGCGAGCAGCAACAACGCGCCGACCAACAACGCGATGGCTATTCTTGCGTTTCTCATAAACTCTCTTCGCGTCCTCCGTTGAGAATCGATTTGCGCGCGGCCTCGATCACGCGCTCATTATGGCGGCTGTTGGAAGGTGTCGCGATCAGGCCCTGGCCGTCGACGGTTTCGAGCGCTTGCGGATCGTCTTCCACTGTACGGCAGGCAGCGACGATGCTTTCCATCGACCGGTAGCCGTAGCCGACTGGAGCCAGGCCGCGATCACCCGTCGGCACGTACTGAAAATACTCCGAGCTGGGCTCGCTGTATGGGCCGCCGAGGTAGGAATATTCGATGCCGCGGTATTGATCGGAGTGGCGGATCATCGCGCCTCCATCGGAGCCGGAACACCACATCGTTAGGCCCTGCGTGTTCGAACCCGGACCTTCCTCGGGATAGCCGAGGCTGTTTTGCACGTTGAGGCACGCGCCGTTGGACCAGCGCACGCGCGCGTCGGTCCACAAAAAACCTTCGTTGCCGTTGGGATAGCGATCGCGCAGACCGTAGACGCTGACGGCGACGGGTTCCAGGCCGGTGATGAACTGCACCAGATCGACGTAGTGGCAGCCGATGTAAGAGAAGGCGTCGGAGTTTTCGCAGGTACACCAGTTCTGAAAATTCGAGTGGCGATAATTCCACTTCTCGTGCAAACAGGCGTTGCCCAGGCGAAACTCGCCGAATTTCCCTTCGCGATAGGCGCGGCGGGCCATTAAACTGCGGTCGTCAAAACGCTTGTGGTAATCGATGCCGACGAACAAGCCGCGGCCGCGGGCGGCCTTCTCTATCTCGATAGAATCGGCGACGCTCATCACCAGGGGTTTTACCGCGCAGACGTGCAGATTGGCGTTTAATGCGGCCATAATCACGTCGCGATGCAGAGGATCGGGCACGGCGACCACGGCGAGCTGCCGCGCTGGAGTCGATTTCAGCGCTTGCTCGAATGGTTCCGTCGTGGCTTCGAAGGATTGATCCGGGAACGCGGCGCGCAGGACTTTCGACGCGGCCAACTTTTCGAGCGTCGACAGGTTGCGTGCGCAGACGCGGATGCGTCCGATCTGCCCCAGGCGCTGCAATTGATACAGCGACGGCAGCAACTGATCGTGCGTGATCATGCCTCCGCCGATGACGATGGCGTCGAATGGGGTCATGCAGCTTCGCGGGCGGCCAGCGTCTCTGACGCGGCCTGTTCGAAGGCGTCGAGGCTTTCTTCCATGGCTGCTTCGGTGATGCACAGCGGCGGGCAGATTTTCACCGTAGCTCCGCCGAAGCCGACGGGCGCGAACATCAGCACGCCTTTTTGAATGCTGCGCCAGACCAGGTCGAACGCGGCGTCACCGTCGGGATCTCTCGTGCCAGGACGCACGATGGCGACTCCCGCTACCAGGCCTTTGCCGGCGACATCGCCAATTTGCGGATAGTGATGTTTCATCGCGTGGAGGCGCCGGTGCAGAAGTTCGCCCATGCGGCGCGCGTTGTCCACCAGGCCTTCCTTGACGATCAGTTCCATGGACGCGAGCGCGGCGGCGCAGGCGATGGGATTGCCCGTGTGCGTGGAGGTCATGCTGCCCGGCGGATGCAGGTTCATCACGCCGGCGCGTCCGGCCACGGCGGCCAAAGGCAGCGAGCTGCTGATGCCTTTTCCGAACAGCGCCAGATCGGGCACGATGTCATAGTGCTCAAATCCCCACATGGTTCCGGTGCGTCCGAAGCCCGCCTGCACTTCGTCGCAGACCAGCAAAATTTGATGCGCCGCAGTCCAGTTCCGCAGCGCCTGCATGTATTCGCGCGGAGCGAACGCGGCGCTGCCGCCCTGATAAGTTTCAAGAATCACTCCGCAGACGCTAGGCGCGTTCACGCCGGCCTCAGAGAGCGATTTTTGAAAAAAATCGAAGGAGACGTCGGGCGTGCGGAAGCCGTCGGGAAAAGGAACCTGCGCGAAGCCCTTATCCGGGTTGACGATCCATTCCTTCAGCGCGGGAATGCCACCGGCCAACTGCGAACCGAGCGTGCGTCCGTGAAAGGCTTTGTCGAAAGATACAATGACGTGCTTGCCGCGTCCACCGACTTTGACGCCATGCGTGCGGCACAGCTTGATGGCGCACTCGACCGTTTCCGATCCAGTGGTGAGCAGGAACACCTTGTCGAGAGAGAGAGGCAGCAGCGACGCGAGCTTTTCCACCGTGCGCGCGCGAATGGCGCTGGGGAAACAATAGTTATGTAGCAGGCCGGATTCGGCTTGCTTGGTGATCGCCTCGATCATTTCCTTGCGGCCGTGGCCGGCGTTGGCGACGAGAACACCGCTGGACCAATCGATCCAACGATTGCCGGATGCGTCGGAAACCTGGAAGCCTTCGGCTCGATCCCACACGATCGGGGGCTGGCCTTGCATGGAGACGGGCTCGTGCTTGTGCAGCGTTTCGAGCACCGCGATGGAATCGGGCGCTGGCAGCGGCGTGACGATCCTGCGAAGAGCTGTTTCGACGCGCGGCACCGGGCGCGGCGTGAGATCGAATTGCCGGGACATGAGTCTTTTATTGTATCCGGCATTGTATCCATTGGACCGGCGGCTAGAATGGAAGTGCCGATGCCTTCCACTTTTCCCCCTGAACACACCCCGCCGCCTGTGTCGAAGATTGCCGACGGAGCCGATCCGTATGCCTGGCTGCGCGACCGCAAGAATCCGGACACGCTGGCATATCTGGAAGCGGAAAACGCCTACACCGCCGATCGTATGAAGCACACCGTGGACTTGCAGTCCAAGCTTTATTCGGAACTGCTGGGGCGTATTTTGCAGACGGATAAAACCGTACCCACCAAGCGCGGTGAGTATTTTTATTACACACGCACCGAGGAGGGCAAACAGTACGCGATCTATTGCCGCACGCTTGGCGAGCAGGGCGCGGAAGAGATCCTGCTGGACGGCAACGCGATGGCGGAGGGGCAGAAGTATTTTCGTGTCGGCAATTTCACGCCGAGTCCAAATCACAGATTGCTGGCGTATTCGGTGGATTTTGCCGGCGACGAAACATACACGATCCGGGTGAAAGATCTGCAAACGGGCGCACTGTTGGCCGATACGATTCCGAATACCTATTACACGCTGGAGTGGGCCAACGATAACGCGACGTTTTTCTACACGGTGCTGGATGAGGCCAAGCGTCCTTATAAAGTGTTCCGGCACACCCTGGGCGTGGCCGAGGATGCCCTGGTTTATCACGAGACGGACGAGCGCTTTAATTTGGAAGTGCAAAAGACGCGCAGCGGCGCGTATATCATCATCGAAATCGGCAGTTCGCTGACGTCGGAGGTTCGCTATGTGAGCGCGGACCGGCCCGACGGCGCGTTGTCGATTGTGCTGCCGCGAGTTCAGGGCACCGAATACGACGTGGCGCATCGCGGCGATTCGTGGTTCCTCCGCACGAATGACGGCGCGCGCACGTTTCGCGTGGTGGAGGCCCCGTTGGCCGATCCATCGCGCAAGAATTGGAAAGAAATCATCGCCGCGCGGCACGACGCGACGATTGAAGACGTCACGGCGTTCGCCAATCACCTGGTGACGGTGGAGCGTGAGCGGGGCCTGACGCGCATCCGGGTGCGCAATTTCGCGAGCGGCGAAAAACATTTTGTCGATTTCACTGAGCCTGCGTACACGGCCGCGCTGGGCGCGAACGCGGAGTTCGAGACGAGCCTGCTGCGCTACACCTACGCGTCGCTGGTGACGCCCAATTCGGTGTTCGATTACAACATGGACACGCGGGACCGCACGCTGAAGAAACAGCAGCCCGTGCTGGGCGGCTACGACGCGTCGCACTATACTTCCGAGCGAATTTTCGCGACCGCGCCGGATGGCATCAAGGTGCCCATTTCGCTCGTCTATAAAAAAGGATGTAAGCGTGATGGGCAAGCTCCGATGCTGCTGTACGGCTACGGATCGTATGGCATCAGCATGGACGCGGGTTTTAATTCTGACCGGCTGAGTCTGCTGGACCGCGGCACGGTGTACGCGATTGCTCACATTCGGGGCGGCGCGGATCTGGGCAAGCCGTGGCATGAAAACGGACGGCTGCTGACGAAGATGAACACATTCACCGATTTTATCGCCTGCGCGGCGCATTTGATCGCTCGCAAGTACACGTCGGCGGATCGCCTCGCGATTCAAGGTGGCAGCGCCGGAGGCCTGTTAATGGGAGCGGTGACGAATATGCGTCCCGATCTGTTCGCGGCGGTAGAAGCCAAGGTGCCGTTTGTCGACGTGCTGAATACCATGCTCGACGCGACGCTGCCATTGACCGTCGGCGAATACGAAGAGTGGGGCAACCCGAATGAAAAGCCGTACTACGACTACATCAAATCCTACGCGCCGTATGAGAACGTAGCGCGGAAAGAGTATCCGGCGATGCTGGTGACGGCGGGGTTGAACGACCCGCGCGTGTCGTACTGGGAGCCGGCGAAATGGGTGGCGAAGCTGAGGGCCATGAAGACGGACCGGCGTCCGCTGATGCTGAAGACGAATATGGGCAGCGGACATTTCGGAGCCTCTGGGCGCTATGAATACATCAAGGAGACGGCGTTCGACTACGCGTTTCTGTTGAGCGCCCTGGGCGTCGAATGACGATATCCTGAAGGCATGCACCCACAACCGCAAACCGAGGTTACCCTGGCCAACTCGGCCGATTATCGTGAATCGTACGCCAACAGCGTACAGGTCCGCGTCAGCTTGTGGGATTTTTTTCTGCTGTTCGGCACCATCAACCAAGCTGCGCCCGACAAAGTCACGATCTCGAATTTCCAGGGCGTGTTCCTGAGCCCGCAGCAGGCCAAGGCGCTGGCCAGCGTGCTGAACCAGAATGTGCAGCAGTACGAATCCGCGTTCGGCGAAATCAAGCTCGCGCCGCACACCGGCGCAGCCGTGATTAACTAGCCCGTGGCGACGTCCCGGCACACCTCGCGGGTCCTGTTTTTCTTCGCCTTTCTGGCGCTGATGTTCGCGCTGCACTTGCCGATGCTGAAGTTCCCGTTCCATTGGGACGAACTGGGGCAGTTCGCTCCGGCGTCGCTGGATTTGTACACCGATGGTTCGCTGGTG
>Ga0209698_10001755_pt1 | contig 24994 bp, 21 predicted proteins | sample LitLauG_LLR_2012_FD_187203 | JGI IMG/M metagenome (GOLD analysis project Ga0209698, IMG submission 187203) | Freshwater sediment microbial communities from Pennsylvania, USA - Little Laurel Run_MetaG_LLR_2012 (SPAdes) (version 2) | ecosystem: Environmental > Aquatic > Freshwater > Creek >... | reverse complement strand
CGTCGCGTGGGCCTACATCCGATCCGAACGCAGTGCCGTCATCGCCGGGATCATCCTCGCCTTCTTCGGCGGTGCCGCGTGGGGCCCGGGCAGCACCCTTCTGGCGAGGCTCGTCGCTCCCGAGCACCGGCAACGCGCCTACGGGGTGAACTTCATGCTGGTCAATCTGGGCGTCGGACTGGGCGGCCTCATTTCGGCCGCCGTGGTGGATCTGCACCACCCCCTCACGTTTCGCTGGCTCTACCTCGGCAACGCCACCGTCAGTCTCGTCGCGGGCGGCGTCTTTGCGAGCTTGTGGTCGCGGGCCCGTTCGACCGCGGGTGAGTCGACCGGCGACCGCGACGCGAGCGCCTCCCCGGACTCGGCGACGTCGGGTTCGTGGCGCGACGTGGCCCGCGATCGACGTCTCGTGTTGCTGGTCGCGGCGTCGGTGGTATTGATGCTGGGCGGATACGGGGCCATCGACGCGGGGCTCAGCCTCTTCGTGGTGAACAATCTTCACTTATCGCTACACGTGATTGGGGTCTTCCTCTTCCTCGACACCATCACTATCGTTCTGGCTCAACTCGTCGCCATCAAGTTCGTCGAGGGACGCAGCCGGACCAGAGTGCTCGCGGTCGTGGGCTTGCTCTGGTCCACCTTCTGGATCGCGCTGGCGATCACGCTGGCCCTGCCGACGCCGGCCGTCATCGTCACCATCGCCGCGGCGATCGTGGTCTTCGCCGTCGGCGAGACCCTGATCTCACCGCTGGGCCCCGCCCTCGTCAACGAGATCGCTCCCGAACACTTGCGTGGCCGCTACAACGCGGCCAACGGATTGTCGTGGAGCGTGGCGGGCACGGTCGCCCCCACCATCACGGCCGTGTTCTTTGACAATGGTCTGAGCAACTGGTGGCCCCTGAGCGCGAGCGTCTTCTCACTCCTCGGCGGAGCCATGATGTTGAATCTCCGCCATCACTTGAGCGCCAGTGAGGATGGACGATCCACTAACTGAGAGTTCTCTCAGTGAAAGCGCTCACTTTCACGCCGTCGAGTTGGGCGTATGTTGGGTAAACCTGGCACGGGCCGGTGCGAGGCGCGCATCGCGGGTCCGCCGACCTGGCTGAACTCGACCTCGACGTTTATCAGGGACTTCGCCGACCATTTCGAAGTGTGGACCCTCTATAACAACGTTCAGAATTGGAATATCTCAATCGACGAACCTGTGCATAACTGGAAATAATTTCACCATTTCCATCAGCGATTACCCCATCTCAAATCACTGACAAAAGCCAGGTTTTCTAGACATCCAGGGTTAGCGTTTTCGAAACCTACTTGTTAGGTGGCAATGAATGTTGCCGACGCAGTACCTACCGAACACGAACCACCCGGTTCACAATCAAGGGGAAAGTAAATGTTTAAGTTCAAGAAGGTGTCGACGCGTTTCGGTGCGTTGGCGACCGCGTCACTCGCGGTGGTGGCCCTGTCCACGACGGCCATGACCTCGCTCGCCGGTTTCAGTGCGCAGATCGTCAATAACTCCAACACCTTCTCCGCGGGCACCATGCAGCTCGAGGAGTCCCAGGGCGCGACGACGTGCTACTCGACCGGCTCCGGTACCGGTGGCACGGTCTCGACCAACTCGGCCACCTGCGCCATCAACAAATTGGTGGGCACCCTCGACCAGGTCCCCGCGGGCACGCCGCTGACCGCCACGGTCACGATGAAGAACACCGGCAACGTGACCGCGTCGGTGGAGAGCCTCGTCTTCAGTGCCTGCACCGCCGCCGCAGCGTCCGACGCCGGTGGCTACGTGGGTTCCGACACGGCGGGCTTCTGCGGCAAGGTCGACTTCAACGTCGGCATCGTCGGCAAGTGCCTCTACCCGGCCAACACCGCCGCGTCGTGCCCGACCACGCCCACCAGCGCCGGAACCCTCGCCGGGGCCGCGACGCTGGGTACCATCAACCAGGCGTCCTCACCCGGCATGGTGCTATTGGCCCCCGGGGCGACCCAGGCCTACACCTTCACGGTGATGCTCGACTCCTCGGCGACCAACGCCGATCAGGGTCTGGCCGCTTCGATGACCATGACCTGGAACCAGGCATAACCCCTAGTGCGCCCCACCACGCCGGCACCCTGATCCCTCGCGATCGGGGTGCCGGCGTGCGTTCGCGGAGACTTTTCCCCGGACACCATTTTGCAGTTCCGATGAATCAGTGACGAGACCACCCGACGTGCGAACACGAAACTTGACTACGGCCCGACCGAGCGCATGGCGTCACCCCGTGCGCTTCCTCGCCGCCCTCGGCGTCGGAACCGGCTGGTACGTCGTGGTGCCGACCTTGGCCGCGGCGGCGGTCTTCTCCGCCGCCCTGAGTGACAACGCGAACGTCTTTGCGAGCGGCAACCTGATCGTGTCCGCCTCGAGCCCCGGGCCAGTCGTCTGTGCGTCGAGCGGATCGACCATCAGTTCCGACGCCGCCGCCTGCAGCGCCAACCCTCTGCCCGTGGGACCCTTGACGACGACCGCGGCGAGCGCCACGACGACCTTGTCGAGCACCGGGTCCCTCTCGGCCACGTCAGCCCTCGTCACCTCGAGTGGCTGCGGCGTGCAGCAGTTCGCCGACACGTCGGTGGCCGCGTCCAATCCCGCCCTCCCCCTGGCCGGCGTCACCTTCGGCGCCTCGATGGTCCCACTGGCCTCGACCTCGGCCACCTTCGACGGGGTCGCGGGGTACGCCGAAACCGTGAAGTCGTTCGCGAATCCCTCCACGTTCTCGCTGGTGGGGTGGTTCAACACCACGAGCAAACAAGGGACCCTCCTGGGCTTCTCGAGCGTCCAGACGAACGCCAGCTCGACCTCGAACGACCGCGAGTTGTGGATCGACTCCGCGGGCAACCTCGTGTGGGCGACGGCCACGAGCGCCACCGTCACCGCCGAGGCCGTGAGTACGAAGAACTACGCCGATGGCGCGTGGCACTTCGTCGTCGCCACCATCGGGGCGACCAACAAGATGCAACTCTTCGTCGATGGGCAGCCGGATGGTTCGGCGACCGCGTCGAGCGCGTACAACTACACCGGGTACTGGCACCTCGGATGGGGCTCGGAGCTCGCGGCGTCGCCAAATTTCTCCAACAAGCCCACCAACGCGTACTTCAAGGGCGCCCTCGCGGGTCTCGCCGTCATTCCCAGCCAATTAAGCGCTGCGCAGGTGACCTCGCTCTACGCCGCGACGACCCAGGCGAACTACAACGCGGCGATCGGCGCACTAGCGCCCACGTCGTATTGGCCCATGACCGACACGGGCAACACGCCCTACACCGGAGCGCTCCCCACGCTGGCGGCCACCACGGTCAAATTCCTCGACGCGTCGGGCCACTCCCACGTGGCATCTCCGGGCACCGGCACCGTCACCACGGCCGCGGCGGGTCCGCTCGGGGGCGCGGCCGTCACCCTCAGTGGGGCGGCGGGTTCGGCCATCAACGCGACCGTGGCGGCCACGACGGTTCAAGTGGAGTCACAATCCGTCTGGTTCAAGACCACCGCATCGGGGGTCGTGATGAGCGAGAACACCCTCGCGACCGACGGCGGTGCCCCGGCGTCGAGTGATCACCTGCTGTGGATCGACAGCACTGGTCACCTCGTGTACGGCGTCGCCTACGGCGCGACGCCCACGCGACTCGAGGTGACGTCGCCGCTCAAATACAACGACGGCACCTGGCACCTGGCTCTCACCACCGTGAGCGCCACCGGCGCGTCCCTCTACGTCGACGGCGCCCCCGTCGCCTCCTATTCATCGGCCCTCTCGGTGCAGTCCTACAGCGGCTACTGGCACCTGGGCTACGGCTACGTGAGCGGCTGGACCGACCCCCCGACGTCGTCGTATTTCGCCGGATCCCTCGCCCACGTCGCCGTGTACCCCGCCACGCTCAGCGCCGCACAAGTGGCCACCCTCGCGCTCCCCACCACCTCGGCGGCGCAGACCAACGCCATCCTCACGCTGTCCCCGAGCGACTACTGGCCCCTCAATGACGTGGTGACCTCACCCGCCTGCGCGCTGGCCGAGGTCACCCTCGGCGCCACCAAGGGGGCCGCCGTGACCTGCGTCGAACCGCTGAGCGCGAGCGCCTGCACCGTGCCCACGACCGCCGTCGAGGCCAACACGCTCCTGCCCGAAACGATGCCCGTGCCGGTGAGCGCCACGCCCGTGAGCATCGTCGTCAGTCTCAAGGTGGCCGCGACCCCCGCGGTAGGACTCGCCGGACTGCACCTCCTGATGCCATTGACCTTCATGACGCAGATATCGACCTTCACCGCCGAGGTCTCGTACGCCATGAGTGAGACCCAGCTATGAGTCGGTCCGCGCCCCGCCACGCGCGCCCCCGCGCCCCGCGCAACGTTCCCACTGCCTCGCCCACGCCGCCCATGATCTGGAGCCTGCGCGTGGCCCTAGCCGTCGTGTGCCTGTCGATCCTCGCGTCCGCCGGGTGGCGACTCAGCGGGGGTAGCGACTACGTCATCACCAGCCCGTCGATGTGTCCCACGTTGTGCGTGGGCTCCCTCGTTCTCGACCGCGGACCCGCCACGCAGTACCACGTCGGCGAGGTCATCAGCTTCGTGCCCCCCGACATGGGCACCGTGTACACCCACCGCATCGTCTACGTCTTCGCCAATGGTTCGATCGAGACCAAGGGCGACGCGGCCAACATCATCGACCCCTGGCGGGTCTACCCCTCGATGATTCGAGGACGCGTGGTGGCGGGAGTCCCCGCACTCGGCTGGTTCAATCTCGCCTTGCCGTTCTTAGCCATGGCCCTGACCCTGATCTTGCTGGCGCGCCGACTCCTCCCTTCGGTGCACCGTCGTGAGTGGGACCGACTCTTCGTCACGCTGATGGGAGTGATCCCCATCTGGCTCCTCAAGCCCCTGGTGCGCGGCATCATCGTGGAGACGACGTCGCTGCGTCCGGGAGTGAGCCAGATCGTCGTGGTCAACACCGGCATCTTCCCCGCGGAGTTCCGCGTGCCGGGGGGCGACGTCGCCTCCTTCATCGCCCCCGGTCACCGCGCGACCTTGAGTGGGGCGGTCGGTCGTGGGGGCCAGCTCGATTTGACCCAGGTGGCGTCGTTTCACTGGTACGGCTGGCTCGCGGTGGTGGTGGTCGTGGCGTCACCGTTGTGGTGGTACCTCGCGCACCTCGCGCGCCCCTCGTCGCGGGCCGAACGCCACCTCGTCCTACGCGGACATCACGTCGCGGTGCCCGCGGCGCCCCCCATGCCCGCCATGAACCGCGTCCACCACGCGCGCGGCGAGCGGGCGGACGCGCGCGCGAGATCGGAACCGCCGACCCACTGAACGCCCTCGGTAGGATGAGAGGCGACCAATGGCGCGACGGGTCGTCGATACCTCACTACGTGCGCCCCGACGAGAGAAGAGTGACCCCCGTGACGCACCTCCCGGGTGCGGTCCGAACGGACCGGTATAAGTGGACCGCCCTCTTCGTCGTCACCCTGGGCATGTTGATGGCCACCATCGACTCCTCCATCGTGCTCATCGCGATGCCCGCCATCTTCAAGGGCATCGGTCTCGACCCCCTGCAACCCGGCAACTCGTTCTACCTCTTGTGGATGATCCTGGGATTCCTGGTCGTCACCAGTGTTCTCGTGGTCAGCCTGGGTCGTCTCGGCGACATGTACGGACGAGTGCGCATCTATAACGCCGGATTCGCGATCTTCACGGTCTTCTCGGCGCTGCTGTCGATCACGTGGATGCACGGCCACGCGGCGGGACTCTGGTTGATCATCATGCGGTTGTTCCAGGCGCTGGGCGCGGCCATGCTGATGGCCAATTCCTCGGCCATTTTGACCGACGCCTTTCCGCGCGACCAACGCGGACTGGCCATGGGGGTCAACCAAGCCGCCGCCTTCAGCGGCACCTTCATCGGACTCATCGTGGGTGGGCTCCTCGCGCCCTTCGACTGGCGACTGATCTTCCTGGTGTCGGTCCCCGTCGGCCTTTTGGGCACGGTGTGGGGATACACCCGACTTCGCGAACTCGGTGAGCGCCACCGATCACACGTGGACTGGCGAGGCAACGCCACCTTCGCCGTCGGCATGGTCCTGGTGATGGTGGGCCTCACCTACGGCATCGAGCCCTACCGGGGTCACACCATGGGCTGGACCAGTCCGGTCGTGCTGGGATGCGTCGGCGTCGGCGTCGCGACCCTGGTGAGTTTCGCCCTGATGGAGCGGCGCGTGGCGACGCCGATGTTTCGCCTCCAGCTCTTTTCCATCCGCGCCTTCACCGCGGGCATCATCGCGAGCTTCCTCGCCGCCTTGAGTCGGGGCGGGCTGATGTTCATGCTCATCATCTGGCTGCAGGGCATCTGGTTGCCGCTGCACGGCTACAGCTTCGACCGCACCCCCCTGTGGGCCGGCATCGCGATGGTGCCCTTGACCATCGGAATGTTGATCTCGGGACCCCTGAGTGGGTACCTCTCGGACCGTTTTGGTGCGCGACCCTTCGCCACCGGCGGCATGCTCGGGACCGCGGTGTGCTTCGGATTGCTCGAGGCGCTGCCGGTGAATTTCTCGTACTGGGTCTTTGGCACCCTGCTCTTCTTCACCGGTTTGTCGATGGCGGCCTTCGGATCGCCCAATCGCGCGGGCGTCATGAACGCGCTGCCCTCCGAGCACCGCGGCGCCGGGTCGGGCATGAACACCACCTTTCAGAACTCGGCGCAGGTGTTCTCCATCGGCCTGTTCTTCACGCTCTTGATCGTGGGGCTGTCGAGCTCGCTGTCCACCAATCTCTACGCCGGCCTCGTGGCGCACGGGGTATCGGCCAGCGCCGCCACCACCGCCTCGCACCTGCCGCCCATCGCCACGCTCTTCGCGGCGTTCCTCGGGGTCAATCCGATCGCCCACCTCCTGGGCCCCGCGGCCCTCTCGTCGCTCAGCGCCGCCCAGCAAGCCACGTTGGTGGGACGGGGATTCTTCCCCCACCTCATCGGTGCGTCGTTTCGGTCGGGACTGCACGCCGCTCTCGACTTCGCGATTGTGGCGAGTCTGTTGGCCGCCGCGGCGTCCTGGGTCCGCGGACCCCGGGTCGACGAGAACAGCGACCTCCCCGTGGACGTCGAGGTCGACGTCACCATCGACTAGAGCTCGCTCGTCAACTCCTCCACCCGAGCGCTCCAATCACGCTCGGTGCTCTCTCCCGCCTCGTGCAGCGCGCGGCGCTCGTCACGCAGGGTCTGGGCTACCCGTCCCAGACCCACGGGCAACGCCTGTTGCACCCGACGCCGCACCCACTGGGCCAGCGACGGCGAGGCGCCCGACGAGGACACGGCCACGACGACGTCGCCGTCGCGATGCACCGCCGTGAAGAAGAAGTCGCACCGCGGCGGATCATCGACGACGTTCACCAGTACGTGACGTTCTCGCGCCTCGGCCACGATGTCGTCGTTGACCGGTCCGTTCGCCGTGGCCGACACCACCAAGAGGTAGCCCTCGAGGTCTCCGCGCCGGTAGGGCCGCACCTCCAGGCTCGCGACCCCCTCAGGAACGGGTACGAGGACCTCGGCGGTCACCACGTGCACTCTGGCGCCCGCCTCCATCAACTGGCGGGCCTTGTGCGCGCCCACGCGGCCCATCCCCACGACCAGGACGTCTCGTCCGGTCAGTTCCAGCGCGATGGGCAGCATCACGAGGCGCCGACCAGGGCACTCCGGAGTTCGCCGAGACCGAGTTCCAGGGCCGCCACCGCCCCGATGACGATGACCGCTGGAGCGACCACGTCGAGCGACGCCAAGTCCTCCAGGCGCGCGCGCACCACGCGTTGGGACGCGCTGGCGGCACGCTCCACTACGGCCACCGGGGTCGTTCCCGACATACCGCCTCGCTGGAGCTGCTCGGCGATGGCCCCGCGGCGCGCCACCCCCATCAACACCACCAGGGTGAGCGAGGTCTGCGCCAAGGACTCGAAATCGAAGTCCGTGCCGTCGTCGGTGGTGGCGGTCACCACGCTCACCCCACGCGCCAGCCCTCGGTGAGTGACCGGGATACCGGCCAGCAGGGGCGCGGCGAAGGCCGACGAGACGCCCGCGACGACGTGCACCTCGATGCCGAGTCGGCTGAGGGCGAGCGCCTCCTCGCCGCCACGACCGAAGACGAAGGGATCGCCGCCCTTGAGACGGACCACCACGTCGTAGTGAGCGTCGAGTTCCGCCAACAAGTGATTGATGTCCTCTTGACGGTGTGACGCACCGGGGACCTTGCCGACGTCGACGCGCAGTGCACCGGGCGCCACCACGTCCCAGACCGAGTCGCCGACCAGTCGGTCGTGCACCACGACGTCGGCCGTGGCCAGGATTCGCGCCGCCCGCAGGGTCAACAAATCGACGTCGCCGGGTCCGGCCCCGACCAGGTAGACACTCACGGGTTCCACGTCCGGACGTAGAAATCGCCGAAGGCCTCACCCTCGTGGCCCTCGTCGCGCCATCGCGCGAGCAGCGGTTCGAGGACGGCGGGGATCTCGTCGAGCGTCAGCTTCTCCTGGTGCAGGCGCGCGAGGCGATCACCGCGCGGCCCCCCTCCCAAGTACAAGTCGTACGAGGACTTCGTGCGTCCCACGACGCCCACTTCGGCCACCGCCGGACGGGCGCAACCATTGGGACAACCCGTCATGCGAAGTTGGAGCGGACGACGCGCCAGGCCCGTCGCCGCGAGCGAACTCTCCACCTTCTCCACCAGCGAGGGCAGGCGACGCTCCGCTTCGGCGAGTGCCTGCGAACACGTCGGCAGGGCGGGGCACGCCAACGCCGTGCGTTCGACACTGCCGAGTTCGTCATCCGCGCGCACGCCGTGCGCCGACAACAGCGCCGTCACGAATTCGCGGTCGTCGGGGGCGATGCCCGACACGACGATGTCCTGTTGGGGCGTGATCAAGAAGTGGAGTTCGCGCGTGGACGCCAGCGCGCGCAGGGCGCTGCGCAGCCCCCGACCCGTCTCTTCGTCGCGCACGCGGCCAGCGCCCACGCGGACGCCGACCTCCCACTGCCCGTCGCTGCGCGTGCGCCATCCCAGGTGATCGTCCGCCGCTCGCAAGTCCACGGGCAGGGCGGAGCGCAGCGGTCGCCCGAGTCGAGTCTCGATCTCGCGGTAGAACGTGTCGGTCCCCAGGTCGGCCACCACGTACTTCATACGGGCGCGTCGGCGGTTGGTACGATCGCCCAGGTCCCGGTACGTCGTGAGGACCGCGCGAATCACGTCATCGAGTTCGTCGGGCGTGACGAAGGTCAGGGGGGTGGCCAACCGGGCGAAGGTGTCAGGCTGGGCGTAGGAGCGTCCGAGTCCGCCCCCGATCACCACGTTGAACCCGCGACCGAGCTCGGGGTGCGTCGCGGGAATCAACCCGAGGTCCTGGGCGAGCACGTCGACGCAATTCTCATCGGGGTGCGCGATGGCGATCTTGAACTTACGCGGCAGGTACGTGTCGCCGTAGAACTCGTGTTCGACGTCGGGCTCGATGGTCGCGGCGCGTTCACCGTTGACGAAGATCTCCCAGTGGGCCTGCGTGGTCGGCTTGAAGGTCGTGGCAATGTGGTCGGCCAATTGCGTCACGTGGGTGTGAGCGTCGTCACTGACCAGGCCCGAACACATCACCGTGTTGCGCACGACGTCGCCGCAGGCCGCGAACGAGGTCATCGCGTGGGCGTGGAGCTGGGCACTCAACGTCTGCAGGTCGAACTTGGCCACTCCGTGGAACTGCACCGCTTGGCGGGTCGTGAGCCGGATACTCCCGTCGGCCAATTCCTCCGCGATGTCGTCCAGGGTGCGCCACTGCGTCGACGTGAGGCGACCACCGGGGATCGCGACGCGAATCATGAAGATGTACTCAAGGGCCTCTCCCGCCTGGGCGCGAGCCCGACGCACGTCACGATTGTCCTGCGCGTACATGCCGTGGAATTTCAAGAGGTGCTCGGACGGTCCCGTGAGGTTCGGCGACGCCGTGGCCAGGTCCTCCAACAGATTCCCCCGCAGGTTCCGGCTGGCGAGCTTGATGCCCTCTTCGACCACGAGGGTCACCGCTTGATCTGACACGTTCCCCGACTCCTTCATCTCCATCGCACGACAGTAGTCATGAAATCTTAGTGGATTAGTCAGGAATTAAAAAGGCCCTCTTTCATTGGTTGGTTCGCCCGCGACTCCGTGGCCGCAGAGGGGCGTTAGAGCGAGCTGCGGGTGTGGCGCACGGCGTACGTCACCAGCGCGATACCCCCCAGGAGCGCGACGAACGCCGCCAGTGGCCCCGCGACGTAGTGCGCCAGAATCCGCACGACGAAGATGAAGAAGATCACGGCACCCGCACCGGCCACCGGGATGCGCTGGAGACGCAAACCCGTGGCCACCGCCGCGGCACCCACCACCAGACCGACCACGAGGCCGAGGGCGAGCGGGTGGGTCAAGAGCGTCGAGCCGATCGTCGCACCGTAGAGCCCGGCGGCCATGACCGCATTCTCCGGGCGCGTTCCACTCACGCTCGCCACCATGGCGGCCACACCAATCAGTAAGAACACCAGTCCCGACAGGTCACTGGCCGGGTGCTTCGTGAACACGATGAGGACGCCGATGGCGGTGACGTTGAGGCCCACGTACGTGACCAAGAAGAGCAGCGCGCGGTCACGATTGCGCCACGTCAGTGCGCCGGCGAGGGACACGACCACCCCGACGATCAACGCGTCACCGCGAAAGTTCGGGGCGAAGCGTTGGAGGATCTGTCCCACCAGGGCGAGGAAGGACATCAGCGCCACGAAGTACGCGAAGCTCGCGAGGCGCGTCAAGGCGGTGCCCTGGTAGCGCCGCAGTTGCGTCGCGACCAGGAGTGCGAGACCCCCCAGTGCCACCGTGAGACCCAGTCGCCCGGCCACATTGAGGTGGGGACCCAGACGAGAGACCAGCAGCAGGAAGCTCGCCAGGACGAACGTGGCCCCCAGGTAGGCCAGCAGCGTGGAGCGCTCCCCCAAGGTGGCGTTGGCCGGCGCGGGTTCGAACGCCCGGATCTGGCGCTCCTGCTCCGGAGAGATGATGCCCGCGGCCACCAATTCGCGCAGCCGCTGTTCGCTCCACATCGCGCTCGTCGGCCCCGATGCATCGCCTCCGTCAAGGGAGTTGGACACGACCACCTGCTCTCTCGTCACGCGCTCTCGCTGGCCCCATCTTGTCAGGCGGGCGCCTCACTCACAAGCGCTCGGCAACCTCGCGATGCGCCCACGCGAATGACCAGCCGAGGAACACGAGGGCCGCCAGGGTGAAGCTGTTGCCCGCGACCAACGATGCCCCGTGTTCGTGAGAGTCGAAGGGCGGACCGTGCGCGATGCGCCACATGGGTGCCACGAAGAACAGGGCGGCTCCCCCCACGGCCCACCACCGGGCGCGGACGGGCCGGTCCTCCCCCCACCACAACCAGGCCAGCACCGGCACGATCCACACCAGGTGATGCGCCCACGAAATGGGTGACGCCAAGAGTCCGGTATCGGCCACCACCAAGACGGACCAGAAGTTCGACGACGACCGCCACAGTCGTCGCGCCGCGACGAGACCGATAATCACCGTGGCCCCCTGCACCGCGATCAGGGCCCCGCTCGACCAGGCGTGGTGCGTGACACGTTCGAGGGCCCCCTCGAGACTCTGATTGGAGACGTAGGTGATCGATCCGATGCGACGTTGATCATTCACGTAGTGAGTCCAGAACGCACGCGACGCCGAGGGAGTGACGACGGCCGCGAGCGCCGCGCACGTCACGAACGTGACCGCGGCGCTCATCGCGGCGCGGAACTGTCGAGTCACCAAGAAGAACACGACGAAGAGGGCGGGCACCAATTTGATGGCGGCCGCGATCCCCACGCCCGCTCCTCGCGGCAGGTCGCGACCCGCGACGCTCAACGTGCTGGTGGCGTCCACCAGGACGAGCAGCACCAGCAGCAAATTGATCTGGCCGAAGCTGACGTCGAGCATGACGGGTTCGAGGAGCACCGCCGGACCGATGAGGAGCGCCACGAGGGTCCAGGGCACCGCCGCGGTGGCGTCACGGTCGTCGGGACGCAGGTACCACAAACTAAAGGCCAGTAGACCCACGAGCGCCGCGAGGTTCACCAGCGCCCACACCACTTGGGCCGTGGCCACGTCGAACCACGTCAGGGGCCACATCACCAGGGCCGCGAAGGGAGGGTAGGTAAAGGGCAGATGGACACCGGCGAGATATTGGTCGTAGAGATGGGCGCTCGTGAGATGGCGCGCGCCCATCAGGTAGACCTCCACGTCGACCTGGCGGCGATGGATCGACCATCCCACGGTGCCCACTACGCCGAGGGCCAATGACGCGAGCGCCGCCACGCGCACCAGTCCGCGATAGTTCGTCGGCGCCCTTCGTGGCGCCGTCCGCGGGCGATCAGCGCGCAGACGAACCACCGCGTGCATTACGGCGTCCAGGCGATGGTGGTGGACGCGACCGTCAAGACGCCGAGCGCCACGGCACTGAGCGCAACGATCATGCGAAACCGCGCGACGCTCACGCCAGCGGCCACGATGGCGAACAGCGGGAAGCCGCGCACCAGGAGGCGAGGTGAGATCCCCACGATCGGCGACATCACGCCGAAGGCGAGGACCGCCCCGGCGTACGCGCTCCAGAGCACCGGCGGACGCAGGCGGCGCCAGATCACGATGATGCCGATGGTGGCCACCAGGGCGATGGTCTTCATCACCGAATTCAGGTCCGACATGCCCGACGCCAGGACGCGATAGAGCGCGTACAAAATTCCCGTGCCCATGGGACCGGCCTGCCAGCCTGCGCGCTGGGCGAGATACCAACTGAAGGGCGAGCCCGTGTGGAACCACAGGTAGAGGAAGAAGAGAACGACACCCGAGGGAGCCAGGGCCGGCGCCCACCACGCTCGTGCGTCGCGTTCGCTGCGCCACGCGCCGTACGCCGCCACCAGGCACGGGACGATGATCGCGCTCGCCACCGGGTCGCACGCCGACGCCAGGCCCGCCGCCAGACCCGCCAGGACCCATCGGCGCCGACGCAGCGCTAGCAACGTGATCGTCGCCAGGGTCACGATGAGCCCCTCGGAATAGACCAGCGAGAACACCACCGCGGCGGGCGAGAAGAACAAGAGCGCGACGGCCCGATTCGCGACGTGGTGGTCGTAGTAGTCGCGCACCATCCACCACACCCCCACCGACGCCGTGGCGCCGGCGAGGAACGACACGAGTTGGCCCGCGAACGGCAGGCTCACTCCCGCGACGAGGTGCGTGAACCGGATCAAGACCGGCATCAGGGGAAAGAAGCCCAGGTTGACTTGCACGCTGCCGTGGCCGTGCGGAATGGCGGTGGCGTAGCCGTGACGCGCGATCTGGATGTACCAGTGCGAATCCCAGCGCGTCAGGTAGTGGCCCAATGGATGGTGGCGCACGGCGGCGACCACCCCGAGGACCACGTAGACCAGAGTGCGCGACAACGCGTAGATGGCCAACGCCGGCCCGCTCGCGACGACGAGACGACGAACCGCCTCACGACGCGAGGGGGCGACAAGCAGCGTCGCCGACGACGTGGTGGGGGGTTGCACAACACCCCACCCTACTAAAACCTATATTTCAAAAGGGTTACGCGTGGCGTCGCAAGAAAGATGTCACACCGTCGAAATACGTCTCCTGGTCGTCGTACATCGCCATGTGCGATCCGTCAGGGCAGTGCCAATACTCCCCCGCCGGCAACAACGTCGCCATGTGGCGCATGTGCTCCGGGTCCATGGTGTCGTGCTGGGCCCCGATGACCAAGGTGGGCACGGTGATGGACGCGAGGTCCGCGGTGCGGGACCAGTCGAGGAGGACGCCGCTCACCCCGAGCTCACTGGGCCCCTGCAGGGGTACGTAGATGTCGCGATTGAGGTGCGCGAAGGAACGCACCACCGGCTCGGGCCACTGGTCCACCGGGAGCCGCAGGACGTGGTGCACGTAGTGCTGCTCCATGAGCAGTTCCTCGTAGCGGGGGTTCGTCGTATCGCCGCGCGCCTCGAAGTCCTTGATCTGCGCCAGGGCGACCTGATCCATCGGTGGCATCAGGACGTCGCGCGCGTAGGCGTTGTAGGCCGGACCGTCGGACATCATGTTCGAGATGATGAGCCCCTTCAGGTGCTGCTGGTAGCGCAAGGCGTACTCGATGGCCAAGACGCCACCCCAGGAATGGCCCAGTACGAAGAAGTTCTCGGCACCGAGACCCAGAGCGAGTCGGACCTGCTCCACCTCATCAACGAAACGCTCGATCGTCCACAATGACGGATCGTCGGGGACGTCGGAGAGCCCCGACCCCAATTGGTCGTAGTAGTAGTACTCGATACCCGCCGCCGGCAGGTACGAGTCGGCGGCCAGGAAGTACTCGTGCGTCGCGCCGGGTCCCCCGTGCAGGAGCAGGAGCGCCACGTCGGGATTGTTGCCGGTTCGCTTGGTCCACACGTTGAACGTCCCGACGGGGGTCGTCACCGGTACCACGGTGATTCCTCCGCTCAGCACTCCGCGCTTGCCCGCGCGATTGAAATACTCCTCGTAGTCGACCACCACCTCGCCACCTCCTCGACGTACCTTAAGCCGTCGCCGACCGACCCACGCGCCGAGGTCACTAGCGTGTGCGAGGAATTCTTTCCCCCTTCATCCCAACCCAAGGAGCACCATGACCACCCGTGGCTACGTCGTCCCCGCCGCCAGCGCCGAGCTGATTCCCCACACGTTCGAGCGGCGCGCCCTGCGCCCCCACGACGTGGCCTTCGACGTCCTCTTCGCCGGGATCTGCCACTCCGACATCCACCAGGCGCGCCAGGAGTGGGGGCCGTCACTCTTCCCGATGATGCCGGGCCACGAGATCATCGGCGTCGTCACCGCGGTCGGCAGCGACGCCACGAAGTTCCGCGTCGGCGAGCGCATCGGGGTCGGCGTCTTCGTGGACTCCTGCCGTGAGTGCGAGTATTGCCGCGACGGACTCGAGCAGTACTGCACCGCGGGAATGACCCCCACGTACAACGGATACGAGCGCGACGGGACCACGATTGCCTTCGGCGGGTACTCGAACCAGTTCGTGGTCGACGAGGCCTACGCGGTCCACGTCGCCGAGAGCCTCGACCCGGCCGGGGCCGCTCCCCTGCTGTGCGCCGGCATCACCCTGTATTCACCACTGCGTCACTGGAACGTCGGACCGGGCTCGCGAGTGGGCATCATCGGACTGGGGGGACTGGGCCACATGGGCGTGCAGTTCGCTCACGCCATGGGCGCGCACGTAACGGTGTTCTCCCACTCGGCGAGCAAGGAGGCTGACGCGCGCGCGCTCGGCGCCGACTCCTTCGTCGACACGTCGTCGCGCGCCGCGCTGCGCCAGCACGAGCAGCGCTACGACGTCATCGTCAACTCGACCTCGGCCGACATCGACCTCAATCCCTACCTGAAGTTGCTCGCCCTCGACGGCACGCTGGTGATCGTGGGTCTCTCGGGCGTCCCGGTGAAGATCCAACAACACCTGCTGTTGGAGGCGCGCCGGTCCCTCGGTGGATCGCAGATCGGGGGCACCAAGGAACTCCAGGAGATGATGGACTTCTGCGCCACCCACAACATCACGTCCCAGGTCGAGGTCATCGGCGCCGAGCAGATCAACGAGGCCTGGGAGCGCACCGTGGCCTCCGACGTCAAGTACCGTTTCGTCATCGACGCCTCGACGTTCTAAACACCGGTAATTTCTCGCCGCGGGCGACAAGAACAAGGTGCAACGTACGAAAGGTTTGATATGAAGACACTGCGCTCACTCGCCGCCGCCACCGTACTGGTCGGCGGCGTCACGCTCGCTTCCGGGGTGGCGTCGTCCGTCGTCTCGGCGACCACCGTCAAGAACTGCCTCGCCGCGCACCTACGGGTGTCCGTGGGCCAGTCGCAGGGAACCGCCGGCACGATCTATTACCCGATCGTCTTCACCAATGCCGGTCCGGCCTGCGCGCTGTGGGGAGCCCCGGCGATTCAGCCGGTCGTCGGTGGACCCACCCATAGCCACGTCGCGGTCGGACCCGCCGCTCGCTACCTCAACATGGGGGCGATGCCCGTTCGCCACGTCATCGCCACCGGCAAGTCAGTGAGCGGGGCCTTCGGGGTCTCCGAATCGGGGAACTACACACCGAGCCTCTGCGGGGCCAAGACCGCCCACGCCATCGTGGTCACCCTGGCTGGTTTCGTGCCGTCACGGTACTTGCCGCTCACCATCTCGGTGTGCACCAAGCGCACCAGCACCACCACTCGATTGCTCGTCGCCGGCACCACCGGCTACTGAGCCGTCGCACCTCGTCGGGGAGAATCGCGAGCACCACGTCACCCGTGACGTGGTGCTCGCGATGACGTCGTCGTAGCGTTTAGCGCTTGGGCTCCCACGAGAAGAACCGCAGTGACACGGCGAGCGCGCCGAGCCCCCAGGCCGCCACCACCACGACGTCCATCCAGTTGAAGGTAGTACCGACGAATCCCGCGTCCATGCCGAGGGCGAAGTGACGCACCGGAAAGATCCGTCCGACCCAGATGATCCACGTGGGGGCGGTGGAGGTGAGCGGGATGAACACGCCCGACAAGAACAGCAGCGGCAGCATGCTGGCGTTCACCACGGCGGGCGCCGCGTCCGCGTTCGGAATCGCGCAGGTGATGGCGAATCCCAACGCGCAGAACGCGAGAGCCCCTACCAGCAACATGATGAGGAACTCCACCAGCGGCGTCCCGGTCGGCAGTGAGGCGTGATAGAAGAAGCGACCGTAGGCCGCGGTGATGACCACCAGGATCACCGAGACGAACAGCGCGTGGACCAGTCGACCGGCGATGTACACCCCACCGGGGATCGGGGTGCCGCGGGTGCGCTTGAGAACACCCGCGTCGCGCTGGAAGGCGAGTCCAATGGCGATGTAGTTATAGCAAGCCGAGATCACCGCGTTGGCCGCCATCGCCGCCACGTAGTAGGTCGACACGTCGATGGTGTGTCCTGGTTGCAGGGTGATCGGATGGTGCCCCAACAACGACGTGAACACCACCAGGAACATCAACGGGAACGCGAAGGTGAAGAAGGCCGAGGCCGGGTTGCGCCAGAACGCCTTGTTGACGTACTTGAGTTGCGTCGCGAGCATACGCAGCCAGGTCATCGGACCACCTTGGTCGTGACCGCCGCCGTAAGCTCGAGGTACACGTCCTCGAGCGTCGGGCGGTCCACGCGCAAATCGCCGAGGTCCACGTGGTGATCAAGGGCCCACGACGTGAGTCGGTGCAGATCGCGCGTGACGTCGAGAGTGGCCAGCGCGAAAGTATTGGTCGCGACCATCTCGAGCGCCACGTCCTCGGGGGGCGCCACGTGGTCGGGAAGTGAGAAACGCACCGTGGCCGTCATACGATCGCGTCCCGCCAGCGTGTCGGGGTCGCCCTCGGCCACGATGCGACCATCGGCGATCACCGCCAGACGGTCCGCGAGATACTGGGCCTCATCCATGAAGTGCGTCGTCAGGAGCACCGTTTTGCCCAAGTTCCGCAGGTTCTTGATGACGTCCCACACTTCGCGCCGGGCGCTGGGATCGAAACCAGTGGTCGGTTCGTCCAGGAAGAGCAGGTCAGGGTCACCGGCCAGAGCGATGGCCACGTCGAGGCGTCGTTGCTGTCCTCCCGAGAGTCGCAGGACCCGTTCGTCTCGCTTCGCGTCGAGGCCGACCAGAGCCACGATCTCGTCGACCGGGCGCGGATGAGGGTAATAGCTCGAGTACATGGCGATCGTCTCGGCCACGCTCAAGTAGCGGTCGACTCCCGTCGATTGCAGCACGATACCGATGCGAGCCTTCAGGGCCATAGGTTGGCGGTCCGGATCGACTCCCAGCACCCGCACGTCGCCCGCGTCGCGGTGGCGAAAGCCCTCCATGATCTCCACGCAGGTCGTCTTTCCCGCGCCATTAGGTCCGAGCAGGGCGAAGATCTCCCCGCGGCGGACCTCCAGGTCGACGCCACGCAGCGCGAGGGTCGCGCCGTAGGACTTCACGAGTCCGACCACCGAAATTGCGCAGGAATCAGTGGTGGCATCCATTGTGGACAAAGGTACACTGTCCACAATGGATGGTCAAGTATCACTCAACGCGACGGCGGCGGCCATGCTCGGACTGCTCTCGCAGATTGGGCCGATCAACGGCAACGGCCTATCGCGCTGCGCCGACGTCATGATCGGCGACTATTGGACGTTGACGCGTAGTCAGGTGTACCGCGAGTTACAGGGTCTCGAGTCCCTGGGGCTCGTCAATGCTGGAGAACCGGGCCCGCGGGCCAGTCGGGAGTTCGCCATCACCCCCGAGGGCGTCGCTGCTCTCGAGACGTGGTTGCGCGAGGGCACCACCCACGAAGTGGTACGCATGCCCATCCTCCTGACGATGCGCTTCGGTGCCGCACTTCCGAGTGACAAACTTCGCTCCCTCCTCGAGGATTTCGCGCAACGTCACGCGGCCAAGCACGACTTCTACGTGGAACTCGAGCACGACTTAAGGTCCACCCGCGGTGACCCGTACGAGCTGGCCACCGTGAGATTCGGACGACTCTTTGAGGAGGCCGTGGCGACGTGGTTGGCGGAACTGCCCGAGTTACTCCCCCATCTCGACACCCCCCCTCGCGCGTCGGAGTCCTCGGCACCCGCCACTTGACGCTCTCGTGGCGACATTGGAACGACGAACGGGCGCCACTCAATAAATAGTGGTTCATCTGCGCTTTTACTCAGTGTGGCGCCATCGTCGCTCCGTCGCCGCCCCGGGACGACCGAGAATTTATATTTCGAGTATCTTTCCTGTTCAAAGCCATTAAATATCGGTGATGCCGCGGTGAAATGCGCCGAAATTTCACCCGTCCGTCGTAGAATGGTCACGCAGTCATTACTGCTGAGTTGTTCCGCGAGCCGCCGCGCCGCGCGAGCAACGTGTACGACCCTCGATGGGTGACCACGAACGAGTAGCACCTCGTCACGCGACCACAGCCCTCGGGTTCGGTCACGCCACGGGGTGCCTCGAACAAGGAGACAACGACGTGCGACGCATCATATTGACCATGGCAGTTTCACTCTTCACCGTGACGGCACCGTTGGGACCCGCCAGCGCGGCCCACGCCGCGGGAATCCGCCACCCCCTCGCCGCGCCCACGCCGGGTGCCCTCGCTCGCGACGCCTTCCAAGACCACCGTGCCTTCCTTCAGCTCGAGGCCGCGCTCGCCCTCGACGCGATCGCCGGGCGATTCAATTCGACCCTGTCGCAATTCGTGGCGAAGTGGCAGCGCGTGGCCGTGTGCGAGGTCAACGGAAATTGGTCCATGGTCGGCCCGTACTACTCGGGCATCGGCTTCTCGAACGCCACGTGGGCGCAGTACGGGGGCACCCGTTGGGCCCCGAGCGCGGGCCAAGCCACGCGCCTCCAGCAGATCCTCGTCGGCATGAAGATCACCAAAACCTGGATTCCCGACCAGTACGGCTGTTCACCGATCGGTTGGTGATTCCTAACGTCGCGCGAGGACCTCGAAGCTCGGCACCACGAAAATGGCGTCAGGCGAATCCGCCCAGCGTCGGAACGCCGCGGCGATCTCGCTGAGTTCATCGGGCGTCGCCAACGCGTACTCCACCGCTTGACGCGCGAAGTCGCTCTGGGTGACACGATCGGCCCACAGGCCGCCCCACCACTGGCGCTCGTCGTCCGATTCGTAGGTCCAGTTCGAGGTCGTCACCGTCAGGTCCGCGAAGCCGGCCGCACGGGCCCACCTCTTGAGGTGACGCCCCCCGTCCGCGTCGGCACCGTTGCGCGCGGTCACCTCGTGGTAGAGCGTCATCCAACGCTCCAGCGCGGGCTCGGTGGGGCTCCAGATGAAACCGCCGTAGTCGGCGTCGCGCGCGGCCAGCAACCCGCCGGGGGTGAGGACGCGGTGCATTTCGCGCAGCGCCGCCACGGGGTCACTGAGGTGTTGGAGCACTTGGTGGACGTAGACGACGTCGACGCTCGCGTCGGCGAAGTCCAGGGCGAAGACGTCACCGGTCTGGAAGGTCAGGTTCGCGTGGCGTGACGCGGGGAAATCGTCGCTCGCGCGCGCCACGATGTCGGCGGAGCGGTCAACGCCGACGACGCGACCCCGCGGTAGCCGCGCGGCGAGGTCGGCGGTGATATTGCCCGGTCCACATCCCACGTCGAGGAGCACCGCGTCCTCGCGCAAGTGCGCGAGCAGGAATCCCGCCGAGTTCTCCGCCGTGCGCCACCGGTGAGAGCGCAAGACCGACTCGTGGTGGCCGTGGGTGTAACGCTCAGTCGCCATCGTCTCACATTAGGCACCGCCAAACCCTCGCGCCACTCCGCGCGGACCACGTGACCACCGCAGCTCGATGAGTTCCGTACCCACCGGGATGCGGACCTCGAGCGCGCTCGCCGCCGCCTGCGAATCATCCAAAGTGGCGCGCGCCGTGACGTTGACAACGTGTCGTCCGTCGAGAACGACGGCGACGTCGCCATCGTCGGCCCGGCTCCGTGGACGTCGCTCCCGCCCCCGTGCGTGGTACCCCTGGCGCGCAACGTCCTAGGAACCTCCACTACACGCACGCAACCAGCGTGGGACGCGACGTCGTCTCCGACGTTTCTAAGAAATCTCTTCGTCGCGCCGAAGGTGCAGCGGGCAGACTGTGCGTCGCGCCCCGCGCGCCGTGACCACGAGGACCAGCATGCGAGAACATCACGTACGGGTGTACCCCAGCGCCGCCACGCCGGTGCGCAGCGAATTGCTGGCGTGGCAGCTGGCGCTCGTCGCCCACGACACGACTCCTCTCGCGCCCGACGTGGCGGACATGATCGTGAACCGCATCATCGACAACACCGGGGTCGCCGTCGCGGCCCTGCGCCGGCGACCGGTCGCTAACGCGCGCGCCCAGGCGCTCGCCCACCCCCACGTCGGCGGGGCCACCGTCATCGGCGTCGATCCCGCCCGGCGGGTGTCGTGCGAGTGGGCGGCGTGGGCCAACGCCACCGCGGTGCGCGAACTGGACTTCCACGACACCTTCCTCGCGGAGGACATGAACCACCCCGGCGACATGATCGCCGCCCTGATCGCGGTGGGCCAGCAGTGCGGCGCGTCGGGGGCCCAACTCATGCAGGGCGTCGCGACCGCCTACGAGGTCTCGGGCGCGCTGACGACGTCCATCGCCCTGCATCCGCACCGCATCGATCACCTCCCCCACATCGCCGCGGGCATGGTCGCGGGGATCGGCGCGATGCTGCGCCTGGCGGTGCCGGTGATCTACCAGGCCCTCAACCACGCGGTGCACGTGACGGTGACGACGCGCCAATCGCGCAAGGGCGAGATCTCCACGTGGAAGGCCCACGCTCCCGCGCACGCGGCCAAGATCGCCGTCGAGGCGGTGGACCGGGCGATGCGCGGTGACACCTCACCGTCGCCCGTCTACGAGGGTGACGACAGCATCATCGCCTGGTTGCTCGACGGACCCGACGCGGCGTACGTGGTGCGCCTACCCGAGGTCGGCGAGGGCAAGCGCGCCATTCTCGACACGTTCACTAAAGCCCATTCGGCCGAGATCCAGGCCCAACCGTGGATCGACCTGGCCTTTCGCCTCCGGGAACGAGTGGGCGACCTCGCACACGTGGACGAGATCGTGATCCACACCTCGCACCACACCCATCGCATCATCGGTAGCGGCGCGGGCGACCCGCAGAAGTACGACCCCGACGCGCCCCGCGAGACGCTCGACCACAGCCTGATGTACATCTTCGCCGTGGCCCTGGAGGATGGTTCGTGGCACCACGAGTCCAGCTACTCCCCCGACCGCGCCCATCGAACATCCACCCGCGATCTCTGGCGCCGCATTCGCACCGTCGAGGATCCGGAGTGGAACGCCCGCTACCACCACCACGACCCCCACCGGCGCGGCTTCGGTGGACGCGTGGAGGTGCGACTCGATGACGGGACCCTCATCGTCGACGAGATCGACGTGGCCGACGCCCATCCCCGCGGGCGACGGCCCTTCGCGCGTGAGGACTACGTGGCGAAGTTCACGTCGCTCGCGAGCGAGTTCGCCACGGCGAGCGAGCGTGAGCGGTTCCTCGCCACCACCGTCGCCCTCGCGCGCCTCGCCCCGGGTCGGCTGGGCGAGATCAACGTGATGGTGCCCGCGCCTCTGCTGCAGGTCCCGGGGCTCACGCCGGGACTCTTCGAACGCCGGGGCACGTGAGTCTCGGTACACTGCCTGAGCGTCCGCGGCGAAAGAGGTGAGGTTATGGTGCAACGCGCCCTACGAGCCGTCTTCATGCGTGGTGGCACCTCGAAGGGTTTGATGTTGCACGCCGGCGACCTACCCGCGGACCGCGAGGCGTGGACCGACATCTTGTGCGGGGCCATGGGGTCACCCGACCCCTACGGGCGTCAACTCGACGGAATGGGTGGCGGCGTCACCTCACTCTCCAAGGCCTGCGTCATCGCCGCGCCCACGCGCGAGGACGCCGACGTCGACTACACCTTCGCTCAAGTGATGATCGGCGCGCGACGCGTCGAGTACCGTTCCAACTGCGGCAACATGTCGAGCGCCGTGGGCCCCTTCGCCCTCGATGAGGGACTCGTCGCGGCGAGCGCGTCCACCGGCGTGGTGCGCATCCACAACACCAACACCGCCAAGATCATCCGGGCCACCTTCGAGGTGCGCGACGGACGGGCGCACTACGACGGCGATCTGGTCATCCCCGGACTCTCCGCTCCGGGGTCCGCGATCCGACTCGACTTCCTCGAGCCCGGCGGAGCGACGACGGGCCAGCTGCTGCCCACGGGACGTGTCCGCGACGAGATCCACCTGCCGGGACGTGCGCCGATCGACGTGTCCCTGGTCGACGCGGCGAACGCGACCGTCTTCGTCGACGCCGCCGCCGTGGGACTCGCGGGTACCGAGCTGCCCAGCGACCTCGAGCAGCGCCGCGACGTGCTGACCCTTCTCGAGGATCTGCGCCGCCACGCGTCGGTCGCCATGGGCATCACCGCGGACCTGACCCAGGCGGCCGCGGTCACGAGTGTTCCCTTCGTCTGCGTGGTGAGCTCGCCCCAAGCGAGCAGCACGCTGTCCGGTGAAGTTCTCGCGGCCGCCGAGGTGGACCTGGTGGCTCGGGCGATCTCCAATGGTCAGCCCCATCGAGCGCTCCCCCTGACCGTCGCCCTGTGCACGGCGGTGGCGGCGCGCCTGGAGGGGACGGTCGTGGCGGACGCCACCGGCGAGGTCGACCGAGAACTGCGCGTGGCGATGCCCTCGGGCGTCGTGCCGGTCGACGCCGACGTCGAAGTGCGCGACGGCGACGTCACCGCCCTCTCGGGCTCGTTCTATCGAACCTCGCGTCGACTCTTTGACGGACGAGTCTGGTATCGGGCCTGACGAGGGATGATGCGGTGCAGGCCACTCCTCACACCATCGCACCGTTGCGCCCGTCGTCCACTTCGCGTTTCCCGAAGTGGACGACGGGCCTCTCTCTTGTCGGGTGCTCCTGCGCACCGCGTTCACGGCCGCCGGAGGCCACGTAAGTCCCGTTCAAGGGGTCTTTTTCAAAATTTGATGATCGAGAGAATTTTCTTCACACCGGTCAATGAAATAGATAGACTTGGCTTTCGTATCTCAAAAATGATTAGCGAGTTCGGGTCTAATCTCAAAAACGAATTAGCGACGTAACATCACCTCATGACGTTGAAGGAACCCCCCATGACCGAGAACGCAGTGACTCCCCGTCGCGTGGCCGCCCGAGTGGTCGCGACGAAAGCGGCCAGCGCTAAAGCTCCGACGAAGTCTTCGACGAAGGCTCCTGCGAAGGCGGCCGTGAACAAGGCCGTCGCCCCGAAGTCTGGGGCCAAGGCCCCGGCGACCAAGAAGATTGTCGCGAAGAAGGCTCCCGCCAAAGTGGCCTCGGCCAAGAAGGCGGCGGCCAAGAAGCCGTCCGTCTCGGCTCTCCAGGGTGAGCAGCTCGTTCGCTTCTACCGCGACATGATGCTCATTCGCCGCTTCGAGGAGCGCTCGGCGCGCGCCTACACCGAGGCCCTGATCGGCGGATACTGCCACCTGAATCTCGGTGAGGAGGCGGCGGTGGTCGGTCTGATGGCCGCCCTGCGCGACACCGACTACTTGTTCACCAACTACCGTGAGCACGGCTACGCGCTGATGCGCGGTATCGACCCCAACCGCGCCATGGCCGAACTCTACGGCCGCGTCGACGGCGTCTCCAAGGGGTGGGGCGGTTCGATGCACATGTTCGATATGGACCACCGTCTCCTGGGTGGCTACGGCATCGTCGGTGGTCAATTGCCCCTGGCGACCGGTGCGGCGCTGGCGATCCAGTATCGCGGTCTCGATGAAGTGGTGATGTGCACGATGGGTGACGGCACGGCCAACATCGGCGCCTTCCACGAGTCGCTCAACATCGCCGCCCTCTGGCACCTGCCGGTGGTCTTCGTGGTCATCAACAATGGCCTGGGCATGGGCACCACCGTCGCCAAGGCGTCGGCCGAGCCCGAGATCTACAAGCGCGCCAGCGCCTACGCCATGGCCTCCGAGCGCGTCGACGGCCTCGACCCCCTCGCCGTCCTCGACGCCGCCCAGCGCGCGGTGGCCTCAGCGCGCGCGGGTGAGCCGTTCTTGCTCGAGGTGGTCTCGGAGCGCTTGCGCGGTCACTCGGTCGTCGACCCGGCCAAGTACCGCAGTGCCGAGGAGGTCGCCCACCTGGCCCAGTTCGACCCGGTGCCCGCGTTGGCCGCGCGACTCGTCAAGGAGAAGATCCTCTCGGCCGCCGAGGTGCACGCCATCGACGAGGACGCCACCGCGCGCGCCGAGGCCGCCGACGCCTTCGCCCAGGCCAGCGCGCAGCCCGACGTCACGACGTTGTTCGACTACAACTACGCCACGCCGGTCGTGAAC
>Ga0209698_10001753_pt1 | contig 25004 bp, 22 predicted proteins | sample LitLauG_LLR_2012_FD_187203 | JGI IMG/M metagenome (GOLD analysis project Ga0209698, IMG submission 187203) | Freshwater sediment microbial communities from Pennsylvania, USA - Little Laurel Run_MetaG_LLR_2012 (SPAdes) (version 2) | ecosystem: Environmental > Aquatic > Freshwater > Creek >... | reverse complement strand
CGACCTCGTGGTGAACCCCATCCGCGAAAAGAAGCTCACCAACGTCCGGGCCTCGGGCAAGGACGAGCACATCGACCTCGTGCCGCCGATCAAGCTCACCCTCGAATACGCGGTGGAATTCATCGCCGACGATGAGCTGGTGGAAGTTACGCCACAGACCATCCGCCTGCGCAAGCGCTTTCTCAAGGAAACCGATCGCAAGCGCGCCTCGCGCGAGGCCGCGTAGCCCTCTGCGCTTGCGGCCGGTACCGGCGGAGCATGGCCGTGGATGAGAGTGCGCCGCCCGCGCTTGGGGCCACCGGTGAATGGCGCCTTTGCATTGCGCCCATGCTCGACTGGACCGACCGGCACTGCCGCAGCGTGCACCGCCTGCTGGCGCCGCATGCGCGGCTGTACACGGAAATGGTCACCACCGGAGCGCTGCTGCACGGTGATGTGGCGCGTCACCTGGATTTTGACGCCGGCGAGCACCCGGTTGCCCTGCAACTGGGTGGTTCGGATCCGGCCGACCTCGCCCGTTGCGCCAGGCTCGGTGCCCGGTGGGGGTACGACGAAATCAACCTCAACTGCGGCTGTCCCTCGGAGCGCGTCCAGCGCGGCGCGTTCGGTGCATGCCTCATGGCCGAACCGTCCCTGGTGGCCGAATGCGTTGGCGCCATGCGCGATGCCGTCGACATCCCGGTGACCATCAAGCAGCGCATCGGCGTCGACCGCGGCGAGGACTATGGCTTCGTGCGCGATTTCGTGGGCTGCAATTTTGACGCCGGCTGCCGCGTCTTCATCATCCATGCGCGCAATGCGTGGCTCAAGGGCCTGAGCCCCAGGGAAAACCGCGAAGTGCCGCCGCTGCGCTACGACGTGGTGCGCCGGCTCAAGCGCGATTTTCCCGAAGCCACCGTCGTACTCAATGGCGGCCTTGCCACCCCCGAGGAGGCCTGCGCGGGCCTGGCCGGTGTCGATGGCGTGATGGTAGGACGGCTTGCCTACCATCAGCCGGGCGTGCTGCCGCTGCTCGATGCGGCCCTGTTCGGCGGCGGCGCGCCCGTGCCGGAACCCGTGGACGCCATCGAGCCGATCTCGGCCTATCTTGAGCGCGCCGTGCGCAATGGCGCTGCGCCATGGTCCGTCATACGGCATACGCTCGGGCTGTTCCATGGCCGGCCGGGCGCGCGCGCCTGGCGGCGCCAGCTGTCGGATCCGCGATTCGTGGCCATGCAGGGAACCAATGCGCTCCGCGCCGCGGCGCAGCGCCCAGTAATATTTGCGAGCGCAGGGAGCGATCATGCGGCGGGCCCATAACGGCGGACTTGTCTACTCGACCGAATCGGGCCAGATGTGCCCAGCCTGCCGCCGGCCGGTTGGTGCCTGCGCCTGCGCAGCAGCGGCCGTACCCGTCGGTGACGGCAACGTCCGGGTCAGCCGGGACAGCAAGGGCCGCGGCGGCAAAGTCGTCACCGTGGTGCGCGGCCTGCCTCTCGATGCGGCAGCGCTGGGCCTGCTGGGCAAGGAACTGCGATCAGCCTGCGGATCGGGCGGCACGGTCAAGGACGGTGTCGTCGAAGTACAGGGCGATCACGTGCAACGGCTGGTGGAGCTGCTTGCAGCAAAGGGCTGGAAGGCCAAAAAATCAGGCGGGTAGGTGCGGCCAACTGACCCCACGTGGTTCCCGGCCCGGGAAAAATCCCAGCAGCCGATAACCTGCCCGTTCCAGCGCTTGCTGGCCATAGGGATGCTTCAGGGTTACGAACGCGTAAATGAATGCAGCCCCCATTGACCTGCCCAGATTTTCGGTCCCGGCCATTGCGTGTGCGGTCAACCGGGATTGGCGATGGGCCGGCGCCACCACAGTGATCCTGCCGTAGATTGCGAGGGAGTCCACCTCCCGTTCGAACGACCGGAAACCAACCAGCGTTCCTTCGAACATGATGCTCGAGGCGTAGATGTCCCTTTCTTCCCCGCCGTCGAGGCATACGCGGTCGCGATAGAAATCCTCGCGCAGGTAGCAGCTGTTCATGCCCACCGAGATTTCGGGATACCACGACTTCAACGCTTCAGTCAGGTGTGGCAAACTGTCCAGGCCGATGGGCGCAAATCGATACCCTGAGGGCAGGGGGGCCAGCACCGCGAGTTCCTCCACGGAGGGCCAATTCATGACTTCCCTTCTCATGGAACGACCGAGTTCCGCTTTGAGGATACGGGGAATAGTGCTTCGAAGAGGGCCCGCGCGCGGGGCGTGAGATTGTCCGGGTTCGGGCGATGCACCTCATCTTCCGGCACCAGCGTCTTGCCGAAGCCACCTGGCTAGCGAAGCGAAGCTAACGGTTGCAAACCGGGCTTCATGCCGTGACACTGTCGGCAATCCTGCTCCGGCGTTCTCGACCCGATGCGGGCCGAGGGCAATGGCTGCCTCCCGGCGAACCAACAACCGACACAAGAGGCGATTGAGAAACGCCAAGTGCTATGGGCCAGTTGCGCAAATGAGTGAACATAGGGTACCCGCGGTTATGGAGCAATACCCCAATTCGTTTCTCTGGCTGATCAGGCGGCCCGCCGCCTTCCTCCCGATTTTGATGTCGATTGCAGCGCTGATACTGCTTGGCGTCGCCGCCGTCACGTCTGGACTTGTCCGGGAGCGTGATGAAGGGTCAGTTGCCCACATCTGGCAACTGCTCATGGCGGGGCAGTTGCCCATCCTGGCCTACTTCCTACTTCGGTGGTTTCCGCGTTTGACCTTGCCGACCATCTATGTTTTTGCGCTGCAAATGGCCGCGGCGCTCGCAGCGTTTGCGCCGGTCCACTTTCTTGGACTCTAGAAAGCGCTCACCTTCCGATGCCCGCTCAGGTTCGTGACCAACACCATGGGCGTCCGGTGACGGGAAAATTTCGGGTAGTCCGCCGTGCCGCCGATGGCGGTCGAATAACGGCGAGAATATATTTCCTGTGCACCACAGCGGCTGCAGGCAACATAGCCGAGCGGTCGTCGCCGTCCAACGGTCACGGCCAGAAGCTGCTTTAGGAATCGTGGCCCGATAGCCGATTTTGAGATGTCTATGCGGTCCAATTCAAGATGTACGCTCAAAGCGACACGCGCCACCGCCCTTGCTTGAAAGCCTCCAGAAGTGTCCTGGCTCTACCCATTCCAAGCGTCATGTAGGAATCGCCTCGCGTGAAGAAGTCGTTCAGTCCGGGAATCTCGGCGAGCTCTTTCGAGCTTACCTTGGGGAAGCCCATGGTCCAATTCCCAAAGTCACGCTCTTCAATGGGTTCTACGATTATTTTCGTGATGCGAAGATGCCGTTTATCCTTGGCTATTTTTGCAGCGGCGCTGCAGTATATGTAATGGAATAGGGGCATCATGAGATCCGTCTGAAGCGGGCAATAGCGACACGCCTTGGTTTGGTTTCCCTCAGTTCTTGGGGCAGCGGTTTTGGTTCAACGGGGTTTCACTACCACGTCCGCTTCCAAAAATGTCTGCGGCCTTGTCCCCAATTCCGGATTAAGCAAAATCCTCCTGCCGGACAGTACCGGACATGCTACTCCCGGGTGCTCGCGTCTCAACGCGGACGCAATAGGCCACCAGGGTACCTTTCCCCTACCAGCATGCAAATTGATGGCTCTGGGCAACAACTTAAATCAGAAGCGTCAAGCTCATAGACCAATTCGGGCCTTCCCAGGCTCTTGGATAGCACTGGTGTGTGTCATAGTTTCCATGGGTCACTGGATTTCTGCCTACGGATTTGAACGCCGTGCCGCTCGATTCCGTCAATAAAACCCGAGCAACTCTGAAAAGTTGGAGATATTGGCGAGAATGATTGATGTTTCTGTCCTGGCGAAAGCCAGCTTTAGGAGGGGCCGATGACCGCCGTGGATGAGCGCCCAGGTTCCCGACTGACGTTGTCGCCCGTGCGGGAAATCTCGACAAGCGCTCGGACGCTGGCCGCGTTGCGCGAAAGCGACGAGAAGCTGCGCGGACTTTTCGAACTCTCGCCCCTGGGAATCGCGCTGAACGACATGGGTGGGCGATTCGTCGAGTTCAACGACGCGTTTTGCCGAATCTGCGGGTATACGGCCGAGGAACTGCGGGCGCTCGACTATTGGGAGTTGACACCGAAAAAATACGCGGCCGATGAGCAGCGGCAGTTGGACGTCCTGGCCCGCACCGGACAATACGGGCCGTATGAAAAAGAGTATATCCACAAGGACGGACGGCATATTCCCTTGCGGCTCAACGGCATCCTGGTCACCGGTCGCGATGGTGAAAAGTACATCTGGTCGATCGTCGAGGACGTCACCGACCAGAAGCGCACCGAGCGCCTGCTGCGCGAGCAAGGCCAGTTCCTGTCGACCATTCTCGATAATTCCAGCGTCGGCATTACTTTCATCAAGGACCGCAAGCAAATCTGGGCCAATCCGCGGTTGTGCGAAATGTTCGGCTACAGCCTCGACGAAATCACCAATAAGAGCACTGCAATGTTCTTTGATTCGCCAGACGCGTACGAAGCGTTCGGCTCGGAAGCCTATCCGGAACTGGCGGCAGGTGGGCGCTTCGTGAAAGAGCTTGAATTGCAACGCCGGGACGGCAGCCGCATCTGGACCCGTTCATCTGGAAAGCGCCTGGACCCCGATGATCCTCGTGAGGGGAGCATCTGGATAATCGAGGAAATCACCGATCAAAAGGTGGCACAGCACCGGCTTGAGGCGGAACGGCAACGATTTATCGATTTCTCGTCGAGCTCGGCCGACTGGTTCTGGGAAATGGACGCAGCGCTGCGGTTCACGTATTTGTCGCCCAACTTTGAAAGTGTCTATGGCCTAAAGCCGCAATTGGTGATCGGCAGGACTCGAGCGGAATTGCTTGCGAAGGACGAACTGAATCACCCCGAAGAGCTGGCCGCGCACCTCGATCAGATCGGCAAGCATCTTTCCTTCCGCAATTTCGAATACCGAATCCGGGATGCGACGGGCGAGATTCGCTGGATCCTGATCAGCGGGCTTCCGGTATTTGCAACGGACGGGGTGTTTGCCGGCTATCGGGGGCTGGGCCAGATCATTACCCGGCAGAAGCAGGCCGAGCAGGCCCTCAAGGACAGCGAGGAGCGCTTTCGCACTCTGGCAGATTTCAACTATGACTGGGAATACTGGCGTGGCACCGACCGCCATATCATCTATTCGTCGAGCGCGTGCGAAGGGATCACCGGCTATACCGCGGCGGAATTTGTCGCCGATCCGGATTTGACGACAACGATCGTCCACCCCGACGACCTCCATTTGATCGAGGCGCACTTCCATCACTTCACCGATCGGGGCGAAGCTTCGCTGGACTTCCGGATACTTCACAAGAACGGCGGCATCCGCTGGATAGCCCACGGCTGCCGGCCGGTTATCGGGCCCGATGGGGAGTTTCGTGGGCGTCGGGTCAGCAATCGCGACATTACCGATCGCAAGCGCATCGAATCCGAATTGGCCAACACGCGGGAGAGCCTGTCGCTTGCCATGGAAGCGACGTCGCTGTCCTTGTGGGACTATGACATCGCTGACGGCGTCGTGCTATTTGACAACCATTGGGCCGACCTTGTGGGCGGTTCCGCCAGTGAAAGTTTCGTCAGCGTCGGCGAATTGGCCAGCGCCGTCCACTCCGAAGACGCGCCGCGGCTCGTGCGCGCCATCGTTGATCTGTTCAAACGTAAGCAGCCCACAATCCAGGAGGAGTTCCGCTTTCGCACGCCGTCGGGTTCATGGAAATGGCTGCGGTGCAGCGGTAAAGTGACCGAATGGGACGTCAATGGTCGGGCGAAAAGGGCAATCGGCACGAATCTCGACATCAGCGATCGCAAGGCCGCCGAGGAAGAGGTCCAGCGCTGGGCATTCCTCGACAGACTGACGAATTTGCCGAACCGCCGCCTGCTCGAAGATCGTCTGTACCAGGAGATTGCAGTTGCGCAACGCGAACGTCGACGGCTTGGCCTGCTATACATTGACCTGGACCGGTTCAAGCCGATCAATGACGAGTTCGGTCACGAAATGGGCGACTGGCTCCTGCAAGCGGTTGCGCAGCGGATGCGCTCATGCCTGCGGGATGGGGATACGGTCGCACGCATGGGTGGCGATGAATTTGTAGTGCTATTGCCGCATCTCGACGACATCAATGGCGCGGTAGGGGTCGCTCAGAAAATCCGGATTGAACTGGAAAGGCCGTTTATTCCACCCTCTGGGATCACGCTGGCAATATCGGCGAGCATTGGTATCGCTGCCTATTCGGATCACGCCGTTAACGCTGGGGATCTGCTGCGGTGTGGCGACGCGGCAATGTATTGCGCCAAGAAGGCGGGCCGCAACGGCGTCGCAATTTCGACGGTTTAACTACCGCGCACCAGCAATATCGGATTTTTTGCAAGAGTGGTACGTGCTCCGCCGTTTCATCCCCTCTGCTGAAGGCGGGCAAGATATCCGGCCAGTTGGTCCATTGTGCCGCCCCAACCTTGCGTCATTCCGGCGTGCGCATTATCGAAGGTGACATTCTCGTCGTCGTTGCCGTCAAGGGCTTGCCACGTCAAGGTCATGCGCGTGCCAAGGCCCTCGTCCGCCAAAGTGGTCGTTGACAACGTTGACAGTGGCCAGGTTGGCGACATCGGGTGCCGAGTGACGCCTAGCTCAGCGTCGGAGAAATTGACGACCACTACCAGACGCTCGGGCACAAGAATTTCGCGGAAAGTCCACTTTCCCCACATGATCTGACCATTGGGGGCCTTCATGCCGTAGTGATAGACGCCACCCACGCGCAAATCCAGCGATCCGGGCACCCGCTCCATGCCGGCCGGGCTCATCCAATGGCCTAGATGCTCCAACTGCGTCAGGGCCTGCCACACAAGGTCGCGCGGGGCGTCAAAGACGCGCGTGATCGTGAAGGGCTTACTGAGGCGTTCTTGTGCTCGGGTCATGTCATTTCCTCCTTCTATTCATTTGCAATTCGCGCAGGTAGTCCTCCAGCCGATCCAGCCTTTGCTCCCAGAGCTGTCGGTAAGGCTCTACCCAGTCGGCCGCTTCCTTCAGCGGCTGCGGCTGGAGCCGGCATGGACGCCACTGCTTTTCACGGCCCTGGACGATTAGACCGGCACGCTGCAGCACCTTCAGATGCTTTGTAACTGCCGGCGGCGTGATATCGAACGGCTCCGACAACTCAGCCACCGTGGCCTCCCCAGCGGCTAAACGCGCCAGGATGGCGCGGCGCGTGGGGTCTGCAAGGGCGGCGAAGGTCGCGCTTAGAGGATCGGTATGCATATGTATTTAACCAATCGGTGAATTACAATCCATGCAGTTCAACTTGTCAAGCGCCAACTACCGCATTAACCAGGGTGGTCGCCGAGGCGGCGAACGGACGTCAAAGCTGAAACCAAGTCGATCCGCTTTGCGGCGGCAAAGTAGGCCTGCCGCGCGTCTGCAATGGGTCGTGAGGGAAAAATTTGGTGGCCTTGCGGTACTGCCTGCTGCGAACGGCGACGCGCCCAATGCCGTCATGCCGGACGGATCAGGACTCCGTGGGGGGTGTCTTGAATGCGCTTGGCGCAGTAGTTGCCGTGCGATCGACGTACTTCATCAGTCACGGTCATGCGCTTGCAAAAGCTAGCCCGCCGGACGTCAGCCATGCACTAATGGAGCGCCGAAGGAATTCTACTTGCCGCGCTTGATGCCGGCTTCGTACTCGTCTTCGCTGATCTTGCGAACTTCCGACTGCTGGATCGTGACGTTTGCGCCGGTTGCATCGTCCTTGAACTTGACCGACCCGGCGTCACCGATGCGATCGACATCCCTCGTGTAGTACGCATTTCCGCTTGCGGGGTCGCGAACCAGGTAGTGGCTGGCGCATCCGCTCAGGATGAGAAGTGCAGCGGGCAGCAGCAGGTTCATTTTTTTCATGGTCATGGTTCCGTCTGGAGTGCACAAAGTCGGACGATAGATTCATCTGGATCGACGCGCGGTGCGCCAGCGCACGCATGGCCGACCTGGGCGCGGTCGGGGTCACCGGCTAGCATGCCGAATGATGATGAATTACCGACGCGCCCCACTTACCAGATGGTGACCCGCTTGTCCGGGGACAGGTACATCTTGTCGCCCGGCTTGACGTCAAAGGCCGAATAAAATGCGGCCTGGTTCATTTCCGGCACCAGTCCCCGGAATTGTGCGGGCGAGTGCGGATCCGACTTGATCAGCAGGATGGCCTGCTTCTCGCGGGCCTTGGAACGCCAGACCTGCGCCCAACCCATGTACAGGCGCTGGTCGCCGGTCAGCCCGTCGATCACCGGCGCCTCCTTGCCGCCCAGCGACAGGCGGTAGGCCTGGTACGAAATTGCCAGCCCGGAATTGTCGGCGATATTCTCGCCCAGCGTCAGTTCGCCGTTGATCGGAAAGCCCGGCACTGGAGCGTAGGCCGAATATTGCTCGACCAGGGCATGGGTGCGAGCCTTGAAGCGTACGAGGTCGTCCTTCGTGAACCAGCCCGGCGGATCGAGCACCTTGCCGTCGCCGTCGTACTGGCTGCCCTGGTCATCGAAGCCATGGCTGATTTCATGACCGATCACGCTGCCGATGCCGCCGTAGTTGACGGCATCGTCGGCGGCGGCGTTGAAGAAGGGCGGTTGCAGTATGGCCGCCGGAAAGACGATTTCGTTCATTTCGGGGTTGTAGTACGCGTTGACCGTCTGCGGGCTCATGTCCCATTCGGTGCGGTCTACCGGCTGGCCGAGCTTGGCCAGGTTGCGGTCGTATTCGAAAGCCGCCGCGCGCATCACGTTGCCGACCAGATCGTCGTGCGCGATCTGGAGTGCGCTGTAATCGCGCCACTTCACGGGGTAGCCGATCTTCACCGTGAATTTGGCCAGCTTGGTCTGCGCCTTCGCGCGCGTCTCCGGACCCATCCATTCGAGCTTGTCGATGTCGGCCTTGTAGGCGGCAAGCAGATTGCGCACCAGCTGGTCCATGCGCGCCTTGGATTCGGGCGGGAAGTACTTCTCGACGTAGGCCTTTCCCAGGCTCTCGCCCATGGCATGCTCGACCAGTCCCAGCGCACGCTTCCAGCGGGGGCGGTTCTCCGGGATGTCGCGCAGCGCCTTGCCATAGAACGCGAAATTCTCGTCGACGAAGCTGCGGCTCAGGTACGGGGCCATGTCGGTGAGGATGCGCCAGCGGAAGTAGCTCTTCCAGACCGGCAGCGGCGTGTCCTGCAGCAGCTTCGCGAAGCCGGCAAGATAGGTGGGCTGGCTCACGATGACGGAGTCGACCTTGCCGTCGACGCCCGCATCTGCCAGGTAGGACTTCCAGGCATAGCCGGGCGCCAGTTCGCCCAGCTTGTCAACGGCCACCTTGTTGTAGGTCTTGACCGGATCGCGGTTCTGCACCTTGGTCCACTGAACCTGGGCAAGCGCCGTTTCCAGCTTGACTATTGCATCCGCATCGGCGGCGGCGTTCCTGTTTCCGGCAAGGGCCAGCATCTTCTGCAGGTGCTCGCGATACTGGCTGCGGATCTGCACGAGTTTTTCGTCGTCCTTCAGGTAGTAGTCGCGATCGGGCAGCCCCAGTCCGTCCTGGCCCAGGTCGAAGACGTAGCGGGTCGTGTCCTTTGCGTCCAGGTGTACGCCAGGCGAAAAAGGCGCCGGTATGCCGATGCGGTTCATGTGGGCAATCTGTGCCGCAATGCCTGCCGTGTCCTTGATGGAATTGACGCGTGCGAATTCCGCGGTGAGCGGCTTGCCGCCCTTGGCTTCGAGTGTCTTTTCGTCGAGGTAGCTTGCATACAGGCCGGCGATCTTGGGCAGATCGGGATCGGACGCACTCATCACCTTGGGCAGATCATCCATCAGCGTCCGCAACTGCTCCTGCACGTTGTCGCGCAGCTCGTCGAAGCTGCCGTAGCGCCCCTTGTCAGCCGGTATTTCCTTGGTGTCAAGCCATTTGCCGTTGACGAATCGGTAGAAGTCGTCCTGCGGGCGCACGCTCCTGTCCATGTATTGCAGGTCGAGTCCGGAGCCCAGGCCGGGCGCTGGCGCCGGTACGTCGTTTGCCAGGGCGGCTCCCAGCAGCGGGCTCAGGCACGCCAGCACCCATGAATACTTGTTCATCAAGGTCCTCGTAAGCGGATATTGCGTATCAGGGGAATGGCGATGATAGCGTCCGCAGCAGGGCGCCCTGCGCGGCTGGGCGTTGCGGGCCGCGCCGCTACTGCGGCTTGGGTGGTGCGCAGAGGCTTTCGTGTTCTTCCTGCAAGCGGCGTACGCCGAGCTCTACCGACGCGCGCTCGCCCGCTGCGGCCGACAGCAGGTCCTGCTGGCCGTATTCGATGCGCCGGACGAGGTCGTCGCAGCGCGCGACCAGGGACTTGCGCTTTTCCTGTTCGGTTTCCTTGTCGGTTTCGGCAGCCGGTGCCCGGTGGCCGGCAGGCGGACTTCCCGATGCCATGATGCCCCCGATGCCGGCCTTCGCATTGAGGGCGGCCTTGTCCGCGATGGCATCGTGCGGCACCTCCACCGCCGGCCGGTTCTCGACCTTGCGCTCGCGGGAGGTTCCTTCGGGGCACGCTTCGTTCGAATACGTGACGCGGCCCGCTGCATCCTCGCAGCGACGCAGGTTGTCGGCCGCTTGTGCGCCGGCGGCCGTCACCAGGGCAATGATGACCATACCCGACAGTGAAAAATTCCTGCCCCGGGTTATCTTGCCGTGCTCGCATGCCGCCATTGCTGCCCTCGCATACTGTTGCGTGATCGCCTTTTCCCGCCCTTTGCCTGCGGCCGCAAATCCGCCATCGGCATCATCGCGTCGCCCACGCATAGTACCGGCAGCCGATCACCAGGAAAACCAGTTACGCCTTTCAGATGAGCTTGCCTGGATTCATCCGGCCCTCGGGATCCAGCGCCCGCTTGATGGCGTGCATCAGGGCCATTTCCTCGGCGGATTTTGTGCGCTGCGCAAGATCACGCCGCAACTGCCCAAGTCCGTGTTCGGCACTGATCGATCCGCCGTGGCGCACGACCGCCGCATAGACCACATCATTGATCTGCGCTTCCCGCGCGAATGCCGCCGTCGGGGCGATTCCGTCGCGCGTGCCGATGTTGTAATGCAGGTTGCCATCGCCCAGGTGGCCAAAGACCAGCGGTTGCAGCCCGGAATACAGTAACCGCAGCCCGGAGCCCGTTTCGGCGACGAATTGCGCCATGGTGCCTAGTGGGAGCGAAATGTCGTGCTTGACATTGCCGCCCGCGCGCGCCTGCGCCTCCGGAATGGATTCGCGCAAATTCCAGAGCGACCGGGCGTCGTCCAGGGAGCGCGACAGGATTGCGTCGTGGGCCTCGCCGGCTGCGATCGAAGCAGCGCATAGGCGCTCGCATTGGTCCTGGGCGTGCAGGGCGTCGGCGGGCTCGGACCATTCCAGCAGCGCCAGCCAGGGATGCGGCTGCGCAAAGAGCGCGCGGCGCGCCGTGCCATTTGCGGGGAACTGGGCCGTGACCAGTCGCACGCAGTCGTCCGACATCACCTCGAAGGCCGTTAGCGCCGCCCCGGCCAGGGCGCGCGCGCGGTTCAGCAGCGCGATGGCTGCAACGAGGTCGGGGCAGGCCAGCAGGCACACCACCCGCGCGCGGGGCAGGGCAAAGAGCTTGAGGGTTGCGGCGGTGATGACGCCAAGCGTGCCTTCGGATCCGATAAACAATTGCTTGAGGTCGTAGCCGGAATTGTCCTTGCGCAGCCCGCGAAGTCCGTCCCAGACCGTGCCGTCGGCCAGCACCACCTCGAGCCCGAGCGCGAGTTCCCGCGCATTGCCGTAACGCAGCACCTGCGTGCCGCCGGCATTGGTCGCCAGGTTGCCGCCGATCGTGCAACTGCCCTGGGATGCAAGGCTGAGGGGAAACAGGCGGTCGTTTTCCAGCGCCGCCTGCTGCACGGCCTGCAATGGGCAGCCGGCTTCGACCGTTATCGTGTCGTTGGCCGTGTCGACCGACCGGATCTGCTGCAGGCGCCGCGTGCTGAGCACGAGGGCGCGGCCGCTGCCGTCTGGCGTGGCCCCACCCACCAGGCCGGTATTGCCGCCTTGCGCCACCACGGGCACCGCGTGCGCGGCGCACCAGGCCAGCGCCTGCGCCACCTGCTGCGTCGAGCGGGGCAGGGCCACCGCCAGCGCGCTGCCGGTATAGCGGCCCCGCCAGTCGGTCAGGTAGGGTGCCAGATCGGCGGCCCGGTCGAGGACCGCATCGGCTCCCAGCAGCGTGCGCAACGCGTCGATGGGCTTCATGGAGAGTCGAAGGATAATCCGGTTATCGTCGGTGCCGTGCGGGGCTTGCACGGCATTTCTGTTCCCTGGAGTCTCATGATCCCGCAATCGGATGCTTCCCCTGCGGCGCCGGTCCCCGCCATTGCGCAGCCCGGCTTCGGGCCGCGGATCGCGCGTGCCAGAGAGATCCTTGCCTTCGCCATCTACACGGCGCGCCAGTCGCGCCTTGCGCAGGTTGCCGCCAGCCTCACTTTCTCGTCCGTGCTGGCCCTGGTGCCGCTCCTGGCCGTGGTGCTGGCAGTGCTCACCGCCTTTCCGCTCTTTGGCCAGATGCGCGAATCCATCGAGCAGGACCTGGCCAAGAGCCTGCTTCCGGTTCCCTACGCGCAAACCATATTGCGCTACCTATCCGACTTTGCCGCCAAGGCGGCGGGTGTCGGCGCGCTGGGCCTGGTTTTTCTCGGGCTCACGGCCCTCACCATGATCCTGACGGTCGATCGCATCCTCAATGACATCTGGCGGGTCCACCAGCGCCGGCCGCTGGCCCGCCGCCTGCTCGTTTACTGGGCCGTGCTTTCCGTGGGCCCGGTGCTTCTGGCCATCAGCCTGAGCCTTACGTCATACGTGGTGTCGCTTTCGGATCCGCATCTGCCCCGATGGGGGACTGGCATGCGCTCGCTGCTGCAGTTCGTGCCGCCGGTCATCGCGGCCGCCGCGTACAGCACCATCTACCGGCTGGTTCCCAACCGCGCCGTAGCATGGCGCCATGCCATCACCGGCGGCCTCGTGACCGCCATTGCCGACGAACTGATGAGCCGGGCCTTCGCCGCGTATGTCATCCACGGCAGCTTCCTGAGCATCTACGGCGCCTTTGCCGCCTTCCCCATATTTCTTACCTGGATCTACCTTTCCTGGCTCAGTTTTCTGTTCGGCGCGGTCATCGCCGCGACCCTTCCGCAACTGGGCACCACCCGCTTTGCCGACAGCCGGCGGGCGGGCAACCAGGCGATCACGGCGATAGCGGCGATCAAGCTGCTGTTCGATGCGCGGCGCGATGGTGCGTTGCAGGCCTGCGCCACCAGCCAGATCGCACTGCGGCTGCGCACCTACGACGAGGACCTGACCGCCATCCTCTTCGAGCTTGAAGTCATGGGCTATGTGCGCAGGCTGGCCGCCAGGGAAACGTCCCCCGAACAGTGGGTGCTCGCCTGCGACCCCCACGCCATCGGTCTCGGACCGGTCTTCCGGCGCTATGCGATCGACCCGCGGAACACGCTGCTCCAACAGCAGGATTTGGACCTGAAGCGCTGGCTGGCGCCCACCGTAACGGGTGAATGGCTGTCGCAAAGCCTGGCCGAGCTCACTGCCGACCCTGCGGCGGAAAGTTCGACGGCTGCCGAGCAACGCCAGTGAAGAGCGCCGACCCGGTTGTCAGGACGATATCGGACCGCCGCAGGCCCGCGCCGAATTCGGCGCCGCCCAGGTAGGCGTATTCCATCGCGCGCGCGGCGCCTATGGGGTCGCCGGGTGCCGCCAGCGTGGCCGGGTGGCACATGAGCACCGAGCCATCCGGGCCGGCATCGAACCAGCGGGCCAGATGTTCGCGATAGGCGGCCCGGTCGGCCGAATCGACAGCCCGGAAATCGTAAACACCCACCAGGTATGCGCTGCTTGCAATACCTGCGCCTGCCGCCCGAGCCCGCAACCCGCGGTCGCCCAGGAGGGCGATGCCGCGCGACTTTCGGTCGCGCACCCCTGCGGGCGGCCGCGTGCTGCGCACCCAGATACGGGTTGCCGGGTAGCGCTGCCGCAGCGCATGTATCAGCAGGTCGCGCACGACTCCGAACTGGTGCACGTGCTGATGTCCATCCACGTAATCGGGCGGACGTCCCATGGCGGATTCGAACGCATCGAGCTGACGGGCGATGGCTGCTTGCAGGGTCGCGCGCGGGATGCGACCGGTGCCGCAGCGCCAGATGAGTTCCAATAATGGCCACGTCCCGGCGGTGCCCGGCGCGAACGCCTGGGTCAGGTTCAGGTGCAATCCGACGTCGGCGGTGGCGTGTCCGCCGGCGAGCTGCCGCGCGGCCGCAGGCCACAGGGGTGCGTCGACCAGGGCACTGGTGGCCGTCACCCGGCCCTTGCCGATGAGATCCACAATGGCATCGGTTGTGCCGGCGTCGATCGCGAAGTCGTCGGCGCAGCTGACCCAGCGCCGGGTGCGCGGTCCGGCCGTTGCCGGCTGCGCCGGGTTCACCGCGGCTGCGGCGGGGCCGGCTGCACCGCGATGGGCGTTTTTCCAAGGCGGCGCGCGACGATATAGCGCGGCCGCAGCTTCACTTCCTCGTAGACGCGGCCAAGATATTCCCCGAGCACGCCGATGAAAAGAAGCTGCACGCCACTGAAGAACATCAGGCCGACGACGATGGTTGCCCACCCGGCGACGTCGCTGCCATGCAGGTAGTGGTCGACGATCACCCAGGTGCCGTATCCCATTGCCAGGATGGCGAGCACGGTTCCCAGGCCGCTTGCGAGGCGCAAGGGCAGGTTGGAGAACGCCGTTATGCCGGAGGCAGCCAGCGAGAACAGCGCGCGCAGGCCAAAGCCGCTGCTGCCTGCAATTCGCGGCGGCGGCACGAACTCGATGGCGTGCGACCGGTAGCCCACCCAGGCGTAAAGGCCCTTCATGAAACGCGTGCGCTCGGGCAGTGCGCACAGCGCATCGACCACGCAGCGGTCCATCAGGCGAAAGTCGCCCGCGTGGGGTGGAATGTCGATGGACGAGCCGAATTTGAGCAGCGAATAGAAGATGCGCGCTCCCAGGCGCTTGAATGCCGACTCTTCGCTGCGGTCCGCACGCACTGCATAGACCATGTCGACGCCCTCGCGCCAGCTTCGCAGCATGGGCTCGAGCAATTGCACCGGGTGCTGCAGGTCGGCATCGAGCGTGACGACGACATCACCGCGGGCGTGGTCCAGTCCTGCGCCCAGCGCTGCCTCCTTGCCGAAATTGCGCGACAGTGCCAGGCAGACCACGCCGGTCTGGCCCAGCCATGGCTGCAGGGTTGCAAGGGTGGCGTCACGGCTGCCGTCGTCGACGACGATGATTTCCCACTGGCTGGCGAGGCGCCGCAACTCCGCCATCAGCGCCGGCAGCAGGCGCGGCAGATTCTCCGATTCGTTGTAGGCCGGCACCACGCAGGAGATCGACGGCGTGCGCGCCGTGCGCGGCGTGGCGTCGGCATCCGGGTTGGCGGAAACGCCGCCGATTGCCAGGGGGTGCTTCTCCCAATCCGGAGTGTTGGTTTCGCGGGCAGACATGGCGGAACTGTACGCGAACCGGGGCTATCTGTGCGCTCACGTCGTCGGCGTAAAATTCCTGCGCAGCCGCGGCTTGCGGACATGGCGACGCGCGGCGCCGTCCACGATCCCTGCTGCGGCAGCCCCAGCGCCGTGCGTGGCGTTAAACACGGATGGAAAGTTCTCCATGGATTACGTCTTTCCCGCTCCTGCGCAGGTTGCGCTGCCTGTTGTCGGATCGGCTGCACGGTTCCCGGTGCACCGCATCTATTGCGTCGGCCGCAACTATGCCGACCATGCCCGGGAGATGGGCCATTCGGGGCGCGAGGCGCCATTCTTCTTTGCCAAGCCTGCCGATGCCGCCCTCGCCATCGCGGCGGGCGCAATGCCGATCGTGCCCTATCCATCGCAGACGCGGGACCTGCAGTACGAGACCGAACTCGTCGTGGCGCTGGGTGGCGGCGGCAGCGATATCGATGCTTCCGCGGCGGGCAGCCTCATCTGGGGCTACGGGGTCGGCATCGACCTCACGCGCCGCGACCTTCAGGCCGAACTCAAGAAGCAGGGACGCCCGTGGGAGATCAGCAAGGGCTTTGAGCGTTCCGCTCCGGTCTCGGCCATTCGGCGCGTGGAACCGTCGGGCCGCATCGACAGCGGCCGGATCTGGCTGGAGCTCAACGGCGAGCGGCGCCAGGACGGGAACCTCAACGCGATGATCTGGGGCGTAGACGACATCATTGCCCACCTGTCGCGCTACTTTGACCTCGCGCCCGGGGACCTCGTCTTCACCGGCACGCCGGCGGGCGTCGGCGCCCTGCGGGTCGGCGATCGGCTGCGCGCGGGAATCGACGGAGTCGGAGAAATATCCCTGGCAATAGGCCCGGCCGCCTGAGGCACGCTGCCGCGTTGCCTAGCCCGTACCGGCCGGTACCGGGCGCCAGCGCCGCACGGCGGCACGCAGGTCGCGCGCCCGCGGCGGCGGCTGCCCCGCCAAAGGTCGCGCATAGCGGGCCGCTGCCAGGGCATCGAGCAGGCGCCGGACGTCCTCCATGCTGGCGGGGTCGAGCCGGCTCGACAAATGCTCCTGCATGTCGCGCAGGCCCATGGTGGACGGAACGGCTACGCCACCGGCCGCAAGCTTGGCGCGCAGTTCGAAAATGATGTCGGCAAACGGATCCCGCACGGACTTGCGCCGCAGCGAAGCGACGGCCAGTGCGCCAAGCAGCAGGCTGAAGATCGTGACGGCCACGGTTGCGACATTTTCGATATTCGGGCTGAGCCCGACCCACGACATCAGCGCACGCTGCCGGTCGGCGGAGTACGAGAGGAACCACTGGTTCCAGGCGTTTTCCAGCGCCTCGCGGTTCAGCCGCAGCTGGCTGAGCCAGGTCCAGCGGTCCTGCAGGGACGCGAGGCCCTCGGTGCGCCGCTCTCGCAGGGTATGTTCGATGCGGGTGGGGTCGACGGCCGCCGTGGGGTCGACGCGCTGCCAGCCGTAATTGTCGAACCACACTTCCGCCCAAGCGTGGGCATCGGACTGGCGAACGACGAAAAAGCCATCGACCGGATTGATGTCGCCGCCCTGGTAGCCGGTGACGACCCGCGCCGGTACCCCCATGGCGCGCATCAGGAAGACGAAGCTCGAGGCATAGTGCTCGCAATAGCCTTCGCGCTTGTCAAACAGGAATTCGTCCACCGAATGATGACCCAGCGGTTCGACGTTGATGTTGTAGTGAAATGGCAGGCGGCGAAACTGCGATAGCACGGCGTCGACCAGCCGGCGCTCGAGCGGCGCCCCATGGTTGCGGTCGCCGGCCAGATCGGCCGCGGTGTCGGCCTTGATCTGCGCCGCCCATTCCCGGGTGCGCGGGTTGAACTGCTCCGGCAACTGCCGCCATGGGTCCAGGGCCTCGCTGGCGGCGCGCGGCCCGGCGGAGTATGTCGTATAGCTGCGAACCTGGTAGCGCAGCCGGCTGACGATGGGCGCCGCGCTGCGTATTTCCAGGGTCGGCGTGAGCCGCCCTTCGGCGGTGGGCACGCCGTCTATCCGCTCGGCGTACTCCAGGGCAATGAGTTCGTGGCGCTGCGTCGGCTCAAGCGTGACCGTATAGTCCACCGAGCTTGCAGGATCGTAGCCAATATCGGGACGGTTGCTCTGCGGCGCGTCGGCCAGCGGCAGCCACGATCGGCCGTCGAAGAAACCGAAAACGGGGCCGCGCCAGTAGAGCTTGCGCTGGTCCGGGGCGCCCTTGTCGAATTTCGCGCGCAGTGCGACGCTGTCGTCGCGCAACAGGTGCTGGATGCTGCCCGGCGCCATTGAGCCCGAAAGCCCCGTGCCAGCCTCGAGCTCGTTGCCGCCAGTGCCCCACAGCGGCCCGGAGAGCCGCGGAAAGAGGAAAAACAGCGTGAGCGTCAGCGGCACGGCCAAGATGAAGACGCGCGCCAGATAGCGCAGCTTGCCGGAGAAGGCGATGTCCCCCTCCGGGAGATTGACGCTCAGCAAGACGAAGAACAGCATGCCCACGGAAACAACCATCGAGACTGCCGACATCAGGCTCTGGTCGTAGAGAAACTGGGTTTGCAGCACGAATAGCGACAGGAATACGATGACCAGTACATCGCGGTGCGCGCGCATCTCCAGCACCTTAAGCGCGATGAGGACGAGCAGGAAATTTACGCTCGCGTCGCGGCCGAACAAAGTGCCATGCTGCATCCAGACCGCGCCGGTTCCTGCCATCAGCAGCAGGAGCATCGTGAACCGGTTGGGCGCGGGCTGGAGGGACTGCGTGAGCCAGGCACGCCAGATCCACAGCAGCCCGATCATGACGGTGGACCACAGCGGCAGGTGCTGGAAGTGCGGCGCCACCACCATGGCCACGGCGATCAGCAGCATGGCCTGGTCGCGCTGCTCGCGGGCACCGCTCGACAGTTGCGGCTGCAGCCACGCTCGCACCCGGCGCGTCGCGGCTGCCGGATGCAGCCGCGCGGCGCCCGCTGCCGGGTTGGCGGCGCCGATCATGATCCGGGGTAGAGCGCGATCGCTTCCAGGCAGCGCGCCTGGTGCGCCGGCCCGGTGGACGTCGTGATCTCGGTGCCGGGCAGGCTCAGGCTGTAGCGCAGTCCGGCGCCCTCGGCCACCAGGACCCAGCGCGTGAGCCGCGAGAGGCGCTGTTCGAGCGGCAGCCCCCGCGACAGCGCCGTGAAATCGAGCACGGTTTCCTCGCCGGCGCTGGATTCGAAGAGCTTGACCGAGAGTTCATCGCTGCGCGCGGCCAGGCGCCAGGCGACGAATTTGAGCGGATCACCCGGACGGTACGGCCGCACGCCGGCGAAGTCGTCGTTGCCGGCGACCACGCCATTGGCGATGTCGCGGTCGCCGCCGCTGCCGGGCGGCAGCGGCGGCGCTTCCGCTTCCGGGGCGGCGTAGACCACGGTGCTGAGCTGCGGCGAAACATAGGCCCAGGCTTCCCACAGGCCAAATGGAAAGCGCGTGGCGATGCGTACGCGCGGGCAATTGCGCCGACCGCGCCGCCGCGTCGGCAGGCCGATGCTCACCCGTTCGCTGCTCGATGCGGCCAGGTCCACCCAGACGCCACTGAGCGCCTGCTCGGCCGCGCGGCCGGCACGGCGCCGGCGCGGCAGGATGAACGAGAGGTTCACGGCGTAGCGCGCCTCGCCGGTGGGATTGTCGATGACGAAGTCGAAGTTGGCGGCTTCGCCGGCGTGCACCGGCGCAGCGCGCTGTTCGCGCACGGCCAGGTACACGAGGTTGCGATGGGTCTGATACATGCCGACCAGGGCCACGCTGATCACGAGAAACGACAGCAGGAAGCCCAGCTGCAGGTTGAAGTTGAGCGACCCGAACCACACGGTTACGGCAACGGCGAAAAACACCATCCCCGAGCGGGTGGGCAGGATGAAGACGCGCCGCCGGTCCAGGGTGACGTCGCCGCGCGGTTCCTGGTAGTTGCGGAACAGCCACTGGACGATCCGCGGCTGGCCTCCCTCGAATATCGCGCTCATGCGCAAGCTCCCGGCACGGCAGGCTCAGGGCAGGGGCACCGACTGCAGCAGGTGGGTGGCCAGTTCTCGGCCCTGCAGGGCGCGCCCACCGTCGCGGGTTGCGCCGCGCAGGCGGTGGCCCACCACGCCGGCCAGTATGTTCTGGACGTCCTCGGGAATGACGTGGTCACGGCCATCGAGCCACGCCCACGCGCGCGCCGCAGCCAATAGCGAGAGTCCGGCACGCGGACTCAGTCCGTCGACGTACGTGCCCGAGGTGCGCGTATGCGCCAGCAGGGCCTGGACATAATCGAGCAGGGCGTCGGAGCAAAAAACGCGCTTGACCTCCAGCTGGGCTGCCAGCAGATCGGACGCGCGCGACATGGGCGTCATGGTCTTGAGCATGTCGCGGCGCGACTCTCCCGCCAGCAGCGCGCGCTCGGCTGCATGGTCGGGATAGCCCAGGGAAATGCACATCAGGAAGCGGTCGAGCTGTGACTCGGGCAGCGGGAAAGTTCCGATCTGGTGCAGGGGATTTTGCGTTGCAATCACGAAAAAGGGCTGGGGCAGGGGCCGCGCCATGCCGTCGATGGAAACCTGGAATTCCTCCATGGCTTCGAGCAGGGCGCTTTGGGTCTTGGGGCTGGCGCGGTTGATTTCGTCGGCGAGCAGCACCTCGGAGAATATCGGGCCCGGGTGGAAGGTGAACTGGCCGCTGCTACGTTCGTAGACCGAAACGCCGATCACGTCCGATGGCAGCAGGTCACTGGTGAACTGGATGCGCCGAAAGGGCAATCCCAGGGAAATGGCGATGGCGTGAGCGAGCGTGGTCTTGCCGACCCCGGGCGCGTCCTCGATCAGCAGGTGCCCTCCGGCCAGCAGGCAGGTGAGGCTCTGGCGGATCTGCAGATCCTTGCCGACGATTACGGTGGCGATGCGTGCCGCACAAGCCTGGAATTTCTCTAACATGGGAAGGTGACGTCCGAAAGTGAAGGAAGGCTCTTGGCTACAGGATTAATGGCACACGCTGCCTGCGCAGCGCACGAGATGGGAAGCTGGCACCCGGAGTGTCCCGAGCGTCTGGCTGCAATCCACGACCGGCTTATCATCACCGGCCTGGCCCCGCATCTCGAATACCTGCTCGCGCCGCCCGCCCCCCTGAGCGCTCTCGAACGGGCCCATGATCCGGCATATATTGGCATGTTGCAAAGCAATATACCGGCAAGCGGATACCACGTTCTGGACCCGGACACCCTGTTGTGTCCACATTCCTGGCAGGCGGCCATCCACGCCGCCGGTGCGGTCATTGCCGCCACCGACCGGGTAATCGGCGGCGAACTTGACAACGCCTTCTGCGCGGTCCGTCCGCCCGGCCATCACGCGCGCCCGGCAACAGCCATGGGCTTTTGCGTGCTCAACAACATCGCCATAGGCGTCTACCACGCCCTCGAGGTGCATGGACTCGAACGGGTTGCGGTGGTCGATTTCGATGTCCATCATGGCAACGGTACGGAGGAAATCCTGGCGGGTATTGAATTCGGCGCCCAGCGCGTGCTGATGACCAGCTTTTTTCAGCATCCGTTTTACCCGTACTCCGGCGCCGACAATCCCATGGAAAACATGGTCAACGTGCCGCTGCCCGCCGGATCCGACGGCACCCGTGTGCGCGCTGTCGTCGACGAGCTGTGGCTGCCGCGGCTCGAGGCGTTCCGGCCCCAGATGATCTTCATATCCGCCGGATTCGATGCCCATCGGGAAGACGATATCGGCCAGATGAGCCTCGTCGAAGCCGACTACGCGTACATCACGCAGCGGCTCGTGGACCTTGCGCGCCGTCACTGTGGCGGCCGCATCGTCAGTTCCCTGGAGGGCGGCTACAACCTCAGCGCCCTGGGCCGCAGCGTGGAATGCCATGTGCGCACGCTGGCGCAGCTGTGAAGTGACTGTCACCCGGAACTTTCTTTTTTGGAAAGGCATGCCAGAAAAATGAATATCGCCACCGCTATCCCGGGCACGGAAGTTGCCCCCGCACTGTTGCGCGCCAACGCCGGTGGCGTGCTGCGCCTCACGCTCAACCGCCCGCTGCAATTCAACGCGCTGTCGGAGGAGATGCTGGCGTGCCTGCGGGCGGAGCTGGACGCGGCCGCTGATGACCCGGGCGTGCGCGTAGTGGTGCTGGCAGCTGCCGGCAAGGCCTTCTGTGCCGGGCATGACCTGCGCCAGATGCAGGAGAACCAGCGGCTCGACTATTACCAGTGGCTGTTTGCCGAGTGCGCACGCATGGTTGGCCAGATCCGCAACCTTCCCCAGCCCGTGATCGCGCGGGTGCAGGGCCTCGCCACGGCCGGCGGCTGCCAGTTGGTGGCGGCCTGCGACCTTGCCGTGGCCGCCGATACGGCGCGATTTGCCGCCTCGGGCATCAACATCGGCCTGTTCTGCGCCACGCCCGCGGTGCCCCTGTCCCGCAACATGGGCCAGAAGCAGGCCTTCGAAATGCTCTTTACCGGTGAATTCATCGACGCAGCGACGGCGCGCGAACGCGGACTCGTCAACCGCGTCGTCGCGGCGGGCACGCTCGACGCGGAAATCGACGCCCTGGCAGGGGCCATCCTGAGCAAGCCCGCGGCCATCGTTGCCGCTGGCAAGGCGCTTTTTTACCGCCAGCAGGAAATGGGCACTGCCGCGGCCTACCAGCTTGCCGTGCAGGCCATGGCCAGCAACGTGATGGATCCGGTCGCGCAGGAAGGCATCAGCGCTTTCCTGGGCAAGCGCGCTCCGAGCTGGCTGTCCTGAGCGGCGCCGGCCGCGCCGCGCGTAGGCAACGTGGCGGCGGCGAGGCAAAAATCCGGTCAGTCAGGCCGCGCGCCCGCGGCCATTTCCTCGAGAACCTCGGCGAACATGTCGATGGCCCAGTCCAGCGCAGCCTGGCCGATGACCAGCGGCGGCGCAAAGCGGATCACGGTCTCGTGGGTTTCCTTGGATAGCACGCCGCGTTCGACCAGGCGCTCGACCACGGTTCGTGCGCGCACCAGCGCCGGATCCAGATCCACGCCCGCCCAGAGCCCGCGGCCGCGTACCTCGCGTATCAGCGGCACCTTCTGGTTTTCCTGCAAGGCGTGCAGGCGCCCGAGCATATGCTGGCCGAGCGTCGCGCTGCGCTCGACCAGGCCTTCGTCCTCGATCACCTGCAGCGCCTCCAGGCCCACCGCCGCAGCGAGCGGATTGCCGCCGAACGTTGAACCGTGGCTGCCCGGCTCGAACAGATCCATCACCGCGCTCGTGGCGACGAAACAGCTCACCGGCAGCAGGCCGCCGCCCAGCGCCTTGCCCAATATCAAACCGTCGGGCCGAATGCCCTCGTGCTGGTGCGCAAACCAGCGTCCGGTCCTGCCCAGGCCCGACTGGATCTCGTCCAGGATCAGCAGTACCCGGCGTTCGTCGCACAGTGCCCGCGCCGCCTGCAGGAATCCGGGCGGTGGAACCCGTATGCCCGCCTCGCCCTGGATCGGCTCTATCAGTACCGCGCAGGTGTTGGCATCGATGGCCGCGCGCAGCGCGGCGATGTCGCCGAACGCGAAATGGCCGAATCCCGGCGCAAACGGGCCGAAATCGGCCCGGTATGCGGATTCGGAAGAGAATCCGACAACGGTGGTTGTGCGGCCATGGAAATTGCCGTCGGCCACCACGATCTTGGCCTGTCCGGCTGGTATGCCCTTGACCCGGTAACCCCAGCGGCGCGCCGCCTTGATGGCGGCCTCCACCGATTCGACCCCGCCATTGGACGGCAGGGCCTTGTCCAGGCCGGTTAAGCCAACGAGCTTGTCCAGGAAAGGCCCCAGCACCTGCGTTCGGAACGCCCGCGAGGTGATGGCAACGCGTTGTGCCTGCGCGGTCAGCGCTGCCACCAGACGGGGGTGGGCATGGCCATGGCTGACCGCCGAATACGCGCTCATCATGTCGACGTAACGCCGCCCTTCGATGTCGATGAGCCATTCGCCCTTGCCGCTTTGCACGACCACGTCGATCGGGGCGTAATTGTTGGCGCCGACCCGTTGCTCAAGCGCGATGACCTTAGCGGTGGCGGATTGCGCCGGCCGTTCGGAATTTCCCATGCCGTACCCTGACAAATGCATCGCGTGCCGCAGCTGCCCTGCGGCGTGGCTAACTCTTCGCTGAGGGCGATGCTACCGGAGCCGGTGCGGACGGGGTATTGCTGTTTGCGATGTGCTGCTGCTGGCGGATCAGCCGCAGCAGGGGGTTGAGTTGCTGGATCAGGCGCGGCAGGTGCGGTACGACCTCGGCCCCTCGGCCGGATCCGATCAGGGCCAGCGCGAGACTGATGTCCATGGAACCGGTTTCGGCGTTCGGATCGAAGCCGCTGGCGCGCGCCGCCTCCGAGGTGCCCAGTACGATGCGGCGTGAGCGCGACGCCTGCGCCATCTGCGCCCGCTTCTGTGCCTGCGTGCGCAATTCGGTTGCCCCCAGGCGCAGTTCTTCCGACAGCGTGGCGACGCCGATGCAGGTCCAAACCTCGACGCCGGGCCCAGCCGCATCGACGTTTTCCAGTACCTTGCGCAGCCGCGCGGCGAAACGCAGCATGTCCGTCATGCCGTTGTTCTGTGTCGCAACGCAAAATTCGGCACCGTCGGAGCGGGTGGCAAGGTCCTCGAGGCGTACCGAATCGCGCAGCGCGCGCCCTACCAGCTGCATGCGTTTCTCTGTCTCGTTGTCCAGGGGCTGGTTGTTGGCGGCATGCAGTTCCACCCGCACACAGATCAGCGCCAGGTCCGATAGCGCACGCCGCGCGTAGGACAGGAGCTTTTCCACCTGCTTGTCGAATTCGGCCAGGGTGAGCAACTCCGTGGCGGGGTCCACGGTTCGGGTCGAATTGAGCTCATTGCGGCTGTCGACCAGTGCCTCGCGCGTAGTCGACAGCTCGACGAGTACCCGCAGGCGCGACAGCAGCTTGGCTGCGATGTCCGCGGCGGGCGCGTCGCTGATGACGAGTTCCGTCGCATCCAATTCCAGCGTGCGCCGGGTGTCGCTTGCGCTGCCGCCGCCCACGAGGACGATAGCCGGCAGTTCGCGGATGCGTTGCACCTTGGACGCCCGCAGCCGGGCCACCAGTTCGAACGCGCGCAGAGCAGGCAGCATGGCGTCGCCAATGACCACGCGTATCGAGGAATCGAGGAGAACCGCCTGCCAGGCCGCTTCGGCGTCGGCGACTTCCCGCACATCGAAGCGTTCGCGCAGGGATTCTCCCGGCGCGCCGCGGATGATGGGGGCGCCGCCCAGGGCCAGTATGCGCGGATGGTGCGGCGCGGCGCGCGGCGTTGCTCCCCCCTGCTGCGTGATGGGTCCACCCAGGGTTACCGGGCCCGCCTGGCTGTCGGAGAACGACGAATTCATGGCTCCCGCCCCCAGGGTTCCCCCGGCACGGCCTGCACCC
>Ga0209698_10001749_pt1 | contig 25010 bp, 24 predicted proteins | sample LitLauG_LLR_2012_FD_187203 | JGI IMG/M metagenome (GOLD analysis project Ga0209698, IMG submission 187203) | Freshwater sediment microbial communities from Pennsylvania, USA - Little Laurel Run_MetaG_LLR_2012 (SPAdes) (version 2) | ecosystem: Environmental > Aquatic > Freshwater > Creek >... | reverse complement strand
CCTCGCTGAGGATCGTGGTGCTCGAGCGTGAGCTCGTCGGCTTCGGCGCGTCGGGACGCAACGCCGGCTGGGTGTCGGGCTTCTTCTCCGGCCCCGCACGCGCATATCAGCGCCGCTCCGGGCCCGACCGCTACTCGGCGCTCGTGAGGGCGATGTTCGCCACCGTCGACGAGGTCGGCAGCGCCATCGCGGAGAACGGCATCGACGCCGAGTTCATCAAGTCCGGGCGGCTGCAGGTAGCGCTCGGGTCCGCGCAGCGCAAGCGTGTGCGCGATGAGGTGAGCGGCGCCCGCGATCTCGGGCTCGGCGAGGAGGACCTGCGGGAGCTCTCCGCGGAGGAGGTCGCGCACCGGATCCGCATTCCGGGCGCGCACGGCGGGACGTTCTCGCCGCACGCGGCGCGGATCCACCCGGCGAAGCTGGTGCGAGGGCTCGCAGCCGCCGTCGAGGGCCTCGGAGTCACGATCCATGAGGGGACGGCGGTCAGCGAGATCCGCCCGCACCAGGCGCTGACGCCCGCCGGCACAGTGACCGCGCGCTGGGTGGTCAGGGCGACGGAGGGCTACACGGCGGGCCTGGCGGGCCAGCGCCGCGCGCTGCTGCCGATGAACAGCTCGATGATCGTCACCGAGCCGCTGGAGCAGGAGGCGTGGCTGGAGATCGGATGGGAGGGCCGCGAGGTCGTCGGGGATGAGGCGAACGCGTACGTCTACCTGCAGAGGACGGCCGACGATCGGATCGCGATCGGCGGGCGTGGCGTCCCCTACCGTTACGGGTCAGGGACCGACGGCCGCGGCGACACCCACGACGCAACCGTGGCCGAACTGCGAGCCAAGCTCGACGCGATGTTCCCGGCCGCCGCTTCGGCCGCCATCGACCATGCGTGGTCGGGGGTGCTCGGGGTCCCGCGCGACTGGTGCGTCTCGATCGGCGCCGACCCTGCGACCGGTATCGCACGCGCGGGCGGCTATGTCGGCGAAGGCGTCGCGGCGTCGAACCTCGCCGGCCGCACGCTGCGCGACTTGATCCTCGGGGAACCGACAGAGCTCACGAGGCTGCCCTGGGTCGGGCGCAACCCCCGCAGCTGGGAGCCCGAGCCGCTGCGGTGGGCGTCGGTGCACGGCATCTACGCGCTCTACAGGGCCGCCGACCTCGTCGAGCGCCGGACCGGCAGGCCGTCGAGGCTGGCCCACCTCGTCGACGTGGCATCCGGCCGCCATTGACCGCGCCGACGGATGAAGCTGACCCCAACCAACCGAGGAGGAGACCGATGAGCTACGAGACGCTGCTCTACCGAGCACAGGACTCGATCGCGACGATCACGCTGAACCGGCCGGAGAGCCTGAACACGATCGTGCCTCCGATGCCCGAGGAGATCGAGTCCGCGATCACGCGCGCGGGCGCCGACCCCGCCGTGAAGGTGATCATCCTGCGCGGTGCCGGCCGTTCGTTCTGCGCCGGGTTCGACTTCGCCGGCGGATTTCACCACTGGGACGACTCCCTGACCACGGACGGGGAGTGGGATCCGGGCAAGGACTTCGCGGTCGCGGCATCCGACCAGGGCGTCGTGCCCCGATTCATGAGCCTGTGGCGTTCGCCGAAGCCCGTGATCGCACAGGTCCACGGCTGGTGCGTCGGGGGCGGCAGCGACCTCGCCCTGTGCGCGGACCTCATCATCGCGAGCGAGGACGCCCGCATCGGCACCTCCTACTCGCGGATGTGGGGCTGCTACCTGACGGGGATGTGGCTGTATCGCCTGGGCCTGACAAGAGCGAAGGAATACGCGCTCACCGGGAAACCACTGTCGGGCCTCGAGGCTGTCGACGCGGGGCTGATCAACGCCGCGGTGCCGTTCGAGGAACTGGAGTCCCACGTCCGCGAGCGCGCGCTCGGCCTGGCCGGGATACCCGCCTCGCAGCTCGCGGCGATGAAGCTGATCGTCAACCAGGCCTACGAGAACATGGGGCTCGGCTCGACGCAGACGCTCGGGCCGATCCTCGATGGCCTGATGCGCAACACGCCCGACGCGGACCGGTTCATCGAGATCGCCGAGCGCGAGGGCGTCGCGGGCGCGGTCGCGCTCCGCGACGGGGCGTTCGGCGACTACAGCCAGGCGCCGGCGTCCGGCAAGCCCAACCCCGCGAACGTGATCGTCCCCGAGCCGGGCGAATGAGGGGCCCGGTCAGGACCCGCCGGCGCCGGCGCCCTTGACCGCGCCGTAGCGGCTCCAGTGCCGCTCGGGGATCGCGTCCGGGTCCTTGTACCAGTACCAGGTGCAGGCGTCCGTGGCGTAGTCATCCGGCGGGTCGGACGGGTAGAGCGGGTAGCCGGACCATTGGATCGGCATCGACTCGTTCATGAACGAGCAGTGCGTGCAGTAGAGCGGGAAGCCCTTGCGTCCGAATGACCAGTCGTGTGCCTCCTGCGTGACGCCGCCTCCGGGCAGATCGTCGTAGGCGCCGTTGCGCACGAGCCGCTGCCCGGAGCCACAGGGGTTCATCGCGAAGGTCACCTTCTCCTCGTCCTCGGTGATGGTGAAGCTGCCCGGGTTGAGTCCGACGCCCGAGCAGCTGTGCGCCCGCCAGGTCGCGGCGAGCAGCGGCACGATGTCCCTGCGCTCGATTGAGACGATCGCGTCATGGTGTCGGCGCCAGCCGCGGCCCATGCTCTCGCTCCACGCCGCCTCCACGCCCTCATCTCCGAGGCGCTGCTGGATGAACGAGACGAGGTCAAGGACTCCCCCGGCCATCAGGTCGTGGAGCATCTGCCACTCGTGCTTCATCTCGAGGCACAGGCGCCGCGCGGTCTCGGTGTCGCCGGCGTCGAGCGCCTCCACCGCGCGGTCCATCGTGGGCCTGGAGAGCTCCGCGAGTTCCTGCTGCGAAAACCAGCGGTCGGTCATGTCGCCTCCTTCGTGATCAGCGGGCCACGATTGTCCATGAATCGGCGTGCCGGGGTGCGGCCCGGCACGCCGCGCCCCACTTGATCAGAGGCCGATCAAGCCCGCGAGCGGCGTCGCCTCGCGCGCCAGCCGTGCGACGTTCGCCGCCTTCACGAGCACGACCAGTGCTCCGCCGAGGTCGCCGGGGTTGACCTGGCCCGCCGGATCACCCGCCGCCCAAGCGCGTATGTCATCGTTTGGGGGCGATGGGGAGCGAGAGTCCAGCCGGCGGGCGCAGAGCGCTCGTGACGGGCGCCGCGGGCGGCATCGGAGCGGCGATCACCGAGCGCCTTCGCGCCGACGGGATGCAGGTCGTGACACTGGACCGCGAGCCGGGCTGCGACCTGTGCGTCGACGTGGCCAAGGGCGAGTTCCCGGAGCTCGGCGACATCGACGTGTGCGTCGCCAACGCCGGCGTCACAACCACGATCGCCCCCGCCCACCGCATGACCGCCGAGCAATGGCAGCTGGACCTCGACGTGAACCTCACCGGCGCGTTCCGCACCGTTCAGGCGTGCCTCGCGGGGATGCGCGAGCGCCGCCACGGCAGGATCATCGTGGTCTCGAGCGTCGCCGCGATCGCAGGGCTGCCGGGACAGGTTGCGTACGCCGCTTCGAAGGCCGGGCAGCTCGGGATGATCAGGACGCTCGCGGGCGAGAACGCCTCGCTGGGCATCACCGCGAACGCCGTGCTGCCGGGCCTGACCGCTACCGAGAAGGTGCTCGCGATGCCCGAGGAGGTTCGCGAGCGGGCCTTCGCGATGCTCCCCACCGGCCGGGCGGTGGAGCCACGGGAGATCGCCGCGGCGGTCGCTTTCCTCGCGAGCGAGGACGCAGCTCAGATCAGCGGGCAGGCACTCGCGGTCGACGGTGCGGCCTCGCTGACGCAGCTCTCACTCGGCAACCCCCGCCGCTGAGAGCATGCCCTCCCGCGAGCTGAGGTCGCCCCGCAGGCGCAGCGCGATCGTCGGGAAGAAGAGCGTCGTCAGCGCCGCGCCGCCGACGAGCGCAGCGGCGGTGGACGGGCGCATGTGGCCCGATGAGGTCGCGAGCGCGGTGATCGCGATCACGAGCGGCAGCTGCGTCGAGCTCATGAACGCGAGCGCCGTCCGCTCACGCCGGTCGAGCACGCCGCGGTAGAGGACCATCGCGGGGACGCCGCGGACGATCAGGAACAGCACGAAGAACATCAGCGTCTTCAGGACCCCGGAGGCCGTGCCGAAGATCGCGTTCACATCCAGGTTCATGCCGCTCGTGACGAAGAAGAAGGGCACGAACACCCCGAACGCGACGGCGCTCAGCTTCGAGTCGAACAGCGGGATCTCGCGTCTGCTGAGGACCTGCCTCGTGATCACGCCCGCGGCGAACCCTCCGAGCAGCAGGTCAAGGCCGAGTTCGGAGGCGAGCAGTGCGAGCGCGAAGACCAGCACGAGTATCCACCTCACGACGAGCTGCGAACTGCTCTCGATCGTGCGCTCGAACACAGGCAGCGTCCGCTCGGCGGAGCGCACCGCGATCAGCGCTATCGCCACCGCCAGTCCGATGAACGCGAGCAGGATCGCAGCGTTGTGGGCGGTGCTCTGCGCGGAGAGGATCAGCGTGATCAGGAGGATCGGCCCGAACTCGCCGACCGCGCCGGCGGCTAGCAGCTGGGTGCCGAAGCGGGTGCGCAGATCTCCCATGTCCGAGAGCATCGGGATCAGCATCCCGATCGAGGTGGTGGACAGCGCCGAGCCGGTGTAGAGGAGCGAGAGCACGATCCCGGCGGCCGCGAGCACCGCTCCGAGCGAGTAGGCGATCACGAGCGACAGGCACCAGCCGAGGATCCCCAGCCGCAGCGGCTTGCCCGCTATCTGCTGCAGGTCGATCTCATATCCCGCGAAGAAGAACAGGAGACCGAGGCCGAGATCCGCGAAGAAGGTCACGAGTTCCGTCGGGTGCAGGCCCGCCACGTCGGGGCCGATCAGGATCCCGAGGATCAGCTCGATCACGACGACGTGGACGACGACGCCGCGGCCGGCCGCGAGGGCCGCGAGCGAGGCGGCGACGGCGGAAGCCGCGACGATCGCCAGGAACGTCCCCGGCGCGACGTGGGCGATGTCCGCGAGGATCATCCGCCCCGCCGGGGGCCCTTCATCCGGTGATCAGGAGCCCGCAGCACCACCGCCCGGACCCTACAGCCCGCGCTCCCCGCAACTTGACGCCCAAGCTTTGTCCGGGGACCGCATCAAACGGGATCTGTGTGGGTTACAGGCGGCGGGGGAATCAACACGAGCGCGGCGACCTCGCCCCATCCGTCGACCGCCCAAATAGATCGAGTTCCCAAAAGGAGAAGGCACATATGCGGACCACGAAACTCATCTCGGCTGCCATGGCCGCCGGCGCGCTGATGGCGCCCGCGGTGGCCTCGGCTGCGAGGTTGCATCCGATCAGCCATCGCCACCAGAGCCTCGCCGGTGGCTGCGTCGTCAGCGAGGTCGCTGAACCGCGCATGATCACGAGCGGTGAATCGGCCCAGGTCTACGGCCGCCTGGCCTGCGGCGGCGTCGCAGAAACCGGCCAGACCGTCACCGTCTACCAGCACTCTGCAGGGACCGCCGGCTTCACGGCGCTCCCCACGACGACGACCGGAGCCGGTGGCTTCTACCAGGTCACGGCGTCCAAAATCACGACCGACAGCACCTTCTACGCCGTGGCAGCGGGCGCGCGCAGCGCGAACCGCGTCGTCAGGGTGTCCCCCATCGTCACGGTCATCGGCCCGGGCGAAACGCCCACCTCGCACCCGGAAAGCAAAGTTCTGATGACCGGCCAGCGCAACGCGGTCACGTTCATCGGGACCGTCTCACCGGCCGACCAGGGCGCGCAGATCACGCTTCAGCGTGAGTCCTCGACCGCCTTTGAAGAATGGAAAGGCATCCAGAACGGCGTCGTCGGATTCGGCGGCACCTACGCGATCAGGCACCGTTTCGTCGTGCCGGGTGACGCGAACCTGCGTGTCCTCGTGCGCCGTCACGGCAAATTCAGCGTGCGCGGCATCTCGAACACGCTGTCCTACGAGATCGTGCAGGCGCAGAACCCGAACCTGACGCTGAACTCGTCGGCCAACCCGATCAGCGAGGGCCAGTCGGTCACGCTCACAGGCAAGGTCGCGGGCGCGTCCAACGCCGCCGTGACGCTGTTGGGACACACGGCCATGGGCACGTGGAGTGTCGTCACGAGCGGCAAAACCAACGCGAGCGGCGAATACACGTTCACGCAGTCGCCGGCCAGCAACACGTTCTACAGGGTGCAGTCCGGTGCGGTCAGCTCGGCCGTCCTGTTCGAGGGCGTCAAATACGTCCTCACCGCGAACGTCTCCGCGACCACGGTCCAGGCGGGCCAGCCGCTGACGTTCTCGGGCACCGTGAACCCGGGTAGAGCGGGCGACGTCGTCTACCTCGAGCGCCAGAACGCGATCGGGACCGGCTTCCACGTCGTGTACGTGGGCGCCGTGACGTCAACCGGGACCTACTCGATCACCGACAGCGTGTTCGGGACCGGCAGCGCAGTGTTCCGCGTCAAGGTGCCGGGCGACCCGGCCAACCAGGCGGTCTCAAGCTCGCTGTTCACGATCACCGTCACGCCTGCCCCGCCGGTACCCCCGGCGGCAATCACGCCAGTCCTGCCCCACGAAGGCCGGCTCTAACCTCCGGCGGGCCTTCGCAGCGCTCTGTGGCCGTCCCCTCCGGGGGGCGGCCACAGTCGTTTCCGGGGCCGCTGCGGCGTGCTCAGGCCGCCACGGCGCGGGACTGCAGGTGCGCGCCGACCTTGCGCTTGACGCGCTGGAGCGCGTTGTCGACGGTCTTGGTGTCGCAGGAGAGACGTTCGCCGATCTGCTCGTATGAGTAGCCGTCGAGGTAGAGCGTCAGGACCCGGCTCTCGAGCTCTGAGAGCGCGGTCGACAGGCAGCCCACGAGCGAGCGGAGCTCCTCGGAGGAGATGACCTGGTTGACCGGGTCGTGGACGCTCGGGCCCGGGAGCATCTGGTCGAGCGTCGGCACGTCGTCGCCGCTGCCGGCGGGCGTCGAGGAGAACGAGACGTACTGGTTCAGCGGCGTGTGCTTGTTTCGCGTCGCGGTCTTCACGGCCGTGATGATCTGGCGCGTGATGCAGAGCTCGGCGAAGTTGCGGAAGCTCGACTCGCGGTCGGTCCTGAAGTCGCGGATCGCCTTGTAGAGGCCGACCAGGCCCTCCTGGATGAGATCTTCTGAGTCTCCGCCTGCCAGAAAGTACGAGGACGCCTTCAGGCGCACGAAACCGTGATAACGGCGTACCAGGCGGTCGTAGGCGTTGCGATCACCCTGCTTCGCGAGGGCTATGAGGAAGACATCCTCAACCTTCGGTTCAGAGTTAGGGTTATGGGAGATTCGAGCCACGAGCAGATCCTTTCTCATGGCCCGCCGGGTAACGGCAGGCCAAAATTGCTCCGTGGCGCACTCCTCCCCTGGCGCCAAAGCTATTCATTTATTAAGGTTTCTCAACCTTAGGTTAAGCGTTAAGCCAGCGGCAGCCTTACACAGTTATGAAGCGTTGTCAAGACTTTTGGCTGCGAATCTGCAGGATCTCGTACAGCAGCGCCGCGGTGGCGGCGCTGACCCCGAGCGACTCCATCCTGCCGAGCAGCGGCAGGGCGATCAGCTCGTCGCAGGCGGCCGCGACGCGGCGCCTGAGGCCGCTCCCCTCGCTGCCGAGCACCAGCACCACGCCCGAGCCCGAGTAGTCGGGCTGGTCGTAGGGTACGGCGCGCCGCTCGCCGGGCTCCGAGCCGCCCGCGCTGGCGCCGTAGCGCCAGCATCCCTCCTTCGAGGCGTCGTCGAGGAAGTCGGCGAGATTCCGGACCCTGGCGATGCGCAGGTGCTCGACGGCCCCCGCCGACGCCTTGCACACGGCGGGTGTCACCTCGGCCGAGCGCCGTTCGGGGATGATCACGCCCGCGGCGCCCGCGCACTCGGCGGTGCGGCAGATCGAGCCGAGGTTCTGGGGGTCCTGGACCTGGTCTAGCGCCACCAGCAGCGGCTGCTCCAGTGAGAGCAGTTCGCCGGCGCCGACGTAGGGATATCCGCCCGCGTCGGCGCAGATGCCCTGATGTGCGCCCGAGCCGCAGCGACGCTCGATCTCCTCGGCGCTCGCTTCCCTCACCCGCACACCCTGCAGCCATGGCTCCTTCGCTGCGCCGGCCGTCGCCCAGATCTCCGTGACCGCAGAGGAGCGCCTGCCGCGGAGCGCCTCCCTGACGGGGTTGCGCCCGTAGAGGATCACAGCGGCAGCAGCTGGAAGCCGCCCGCGCCGTCGCGGACCTCCCAGCCGCGGGCGGCGATCTCGTCGCGGAGCCGGTCGGCCTCGGCGAAGTCGCGTGCGCTGCGCGCCGCCTCGCGGGCGCGGGCGAGCTCGTGCACGTCCTCGGGCGCCTGCTCGTCGGCGTCGAGCAGGGACTCGAGGCCGAGCACCTGCAGCATCTCGCGCAGGTCGGAGTCGCCGGGCCGCTCCCAGCGGCCACCGGTGGCCTCCCGGAGCCACTCGTTCATGACGGCGAGCGCCTCGGCGGTGTTGAAGTCTCGCGCCAGCGCGTCGAAGAAGCGCTCGCGTATGCCCTCGAGCTCCGGCGGGGAGGGCGCGGGAGCGAGCCGTCGTCCCGCCTCGCGGATGCGGGCGACGTTCGCCTGCGCCTGGTCGAGCACGGCGTCCGAGAACGCGAGCGGCTGGCGATAGTGCCCGGAGATGAGATACATCACGACGGCCTGCGGCCCCGCGGCCTCGATCACCTCGTGCAGGGCGGCGATGTTGCCGACCGACTTGGACATCTTCTCGCCGGTGAACTGGATCATCCCGTTGTGCATCCAGATCGAAGCGAGCTCGTGACCGCGCGCCGCGCGTGTCTGGGCGGCCTCGTTCTCGTGGTGCGGGAAGACGAGGTCCGAGCCTCCGCCGTGGATGTCGAAGCCGACGCCGAGGATCTCCTCGGCCATCGCGGAGCACTCGATGTGCCAGCCCGGGCGGCCGTCGCCCCACGGCGAGGGCCAGGCGGTGTCCTCGCCCTCCTTGGTGGCCTTCCAGAGCGCGAAGTCCAGCGGGTCATCCTTGCGGTCCGCGCCCTCGACGCCCTCCCCCTGGTCCATGCTGTCGAGGTCGCGGTGCGAGAGGCTCCCGTATCCCGGGTCCGAGCGGACCCGGAAGTAGACGTCCCCGCCCGCCTCGTAGGCGTGGCCGCCGTCGATCAGGGCCTGGATGTAGTCGACGATCGGCCCGATCGTCTCCGATGCGAGCGGCTCGGAATCCGGGCGCCCGATTCCGAGCGCGTCGGTGTCCGCCCGGTAGTGGGCCGACATCGTGTCGGCGAGCTCCTGCGAGGGCAGGCCACTGGCGCGGGCGGCGTCGTAGATCTTGTCGTTGACATCGGTGAGGTTGACGACGAGGCTGACGTCGTAGCCCTCGCGGCGGAGGAACCGCGCGAGCAGCGAGAAGATCACGAACGGCCTGGCGTTGCCGATGTGGATGCGGCTGTAGACGGTCGGCCCGCAGGCGTAGATGCCGACGCGGCCCGGGTCGCGGGGCGTGAGTGGGAGGACCTCGCCGCTGCGCGTGTCGTGTAGGGCTATCTCTCGCATCGAGGCGCAACCCTAGCGGGCTGCGGGCGCTCAGCCGCTCCCGCGCACGCCCGCGATCGCGAGCGCCGCGACGCCCTCGCCGCGGCCGACGAAGCCGATCCCCTCGCCCGTCGTCGCCTTCACGTTGACGAGCGCGGCGTCGATCCCGAGTGCCGCGGCCAGGCGCTCGCGGATCGCCGCGCGGTGCGGCGCGAGCTTGGGAGCCTGCATCACGAGCGTGCAGTCGACGTTGACGATGCTCAGGCCGGCCGCCGCGATGCTCGCGACGACCGAGTGCAGCAGCACGATCGAGTCGGCGTTGCGCCAGCGCTCGTCGGTGTCGGGGAAGTGCTCGCCGATGTCGCCCATGCCGGCGGCGCCGAGCAGCGCGTCGATCACGGCGTGCGTGAGCACGTCCGCGTCGGAGTGTCCCTCGAGGCCGAGCTCGCCCGGGATCTCCACTCCGCCGATGAGGAGCCTGCGGCCCGCCGCCAGGCGATGGGAGTCGTAGCCGATGCCGGTGCGCGTCGGCGTCACGAGGATGCTCTCGCGCCGGCGCCGATCGGCTCGAGGCGCCGCACACGGCGGTCGAACACGCTCAGCTCGCGGACGCCGAGGCCGTCGAGCAGCTCGAGCGCGCGATCGTAGTCCGCGCCGACGTCCTCGGGGCGGTGGGCGTCGCTGGAGAGCGCGATCGGCGCGCCGGCTTCGATCGCCATCTCCAGGAACGATGGTGCCGGGTACATCTCGCCCACGTGCTTGCGCAGGCCCGCGGTGGAGAGCTCGACGGCGATCTTGGACTCGGCGATCCCGTCCATCGCGAGCTCGTAGTAGCGGCGCAGATCGCCCTCCGGGCGGCGCGCCGGATCACCCCAGTACTTCACGAGATCGGGGTGAGCGAGGATGTCGAACAGGCCGCAGCGGGCGGTCTCGCCGATCGTCTGGAAGTACTTGCGCCAGACCTCGTCGGGGCTCCGGCCGGCCTGCCAGACGCTGTAGTCGTCCATGTCGACCGCACCCTCGGTGAGGAAGTGCACGGAGCCGACGACGTAATCGAAGTCGCGTGCCGAGAGGACGTTCTCGATGCGGTCCTCGGCACCGGGGACGAAGTCGGCCTCGAGGCCGAGCCGCAGGTCGGTCTCCGAGCGCACGAACTCGCAGTACTCGTCGAGGTCGTCCGTGGCGTTGCTGCGCCAGAACGGGTGCTGCCATATGTCCAGGGTCTGCGTGAAGCGGTAGATGTGTTCGGAGACGCCGAGCTCGGCGATGCCGCGCTCGTCGGCGGCCGCCCGGTAGCGCTCGGCGTTCGCCGCGGTGTGATGCTCGGAAGCGAGCGTCTCGGGCCCGTCCAGGCGCAGGTGGAGGTGGTAGTCGGTCAGCACGTCAGGGTGCGATTCAAGCAGGATTCAGGGCGTCGCCCGGGCGCGCCCGGCGAGCACCATCTCGGCGATGCGAAGGTCCGCCGGTGTTGTGACCTTGAGGTTCTCCTCCTCGGAGGGGACGACGATCACCCGTCCGCCTGCGCGCTCGATCAGCCACGCGTCGTCGGTCGCCAGCGCGAGCTCGCCGGCGGGCACGTCCAGTGCGCGCTCGAGTGCCGCGCGCCGGAACACCTGCGGCGTCTGAACGGCCCACAACGCCGAGCGGTCGAGCGTTTCGAGCACCGCGCCTGCGTCGTCGGCCCGCTTGATCGTGTCCTTCACCGCGGCCGCCGCGATCGCTGCGTCGGCGCTCTCGTCGGCCGCCAGCGCGGCGAGCGTGCGCTCCAGCAGGCCGGTGCTCACCAGCGGCCTGGCGGCGTCGTGGACGAGCACGGTCTCACCGTCCCCGGCCGCGGCGAGTGCGAGCGCGACGGACTCCGACCGGCATGAGCCGCCCGGCACCGCAGTGACGCCCTCCGGCGCGGGCACGCCCGCGGGCATCGCGACGACCACGCGCCGCAGTCCGGCGATCCGGCTGACGGCGTCGATGCTCCACTGGAGCAGGGGACGGCCCGCCAGCTCGACGAGGGCCTTCGGGCGCCCCGCTCCGAGGCGCTCGCCGCTTCCGGCGGCGACGATCAGCGCGACGGTCATGGCGTGAGGGGCTTGCGCGCACGCGGCAGGCGAGCTGAGCTCGGCGCTGCCGCGTGCGCGAGAGCCTCGTTACTTGGCTCCGGCCACCGCGAGCTGCTGGTTGGCCGAGTCGGCGAGGAGCTCGTCGAGGTAGTTCTCGGCCTCTTCCTCGTCCTTGTCGAGCGCGTACATCAGCTCGGATGCGAGGATCTTCTTCGTGCGGGTGAACATCTGCTTCTCGCCCGTCGACAGGCCCTTCTCGCTCTCGCGCAATGAGAGGTTTCGGACGACCTCGGCCAGCTCATAGATGTCGCCGGTCTTGATCTTGTCGCGGTTGTGCTTGAAGCGGCGGTTCCAGTTCTTCGGCATCTCCGAGACTTCGTCGCGGAGGACATCCAGAACCTTCTTGACGGTTTCCTCGTCGATGACCCTGCGCAGGCCCGCGAGGGCCGCGTTCTCGGTGGGGACGCGAACCGTCATGTCGTTGTGGAGGATCTTGATGGTGAGGTACTCGCGGCGTTCGCCGAGGATCTCCATCTCCTCCTTCTTGAGGACCTTGCCCGCCCCGTGGTGGGGGTAGACCACGTGGTCGCCGAGCTCGAACTCGATGTACTCGACCTCGCGTGTGACCTCAAGGTCATCCGTCAGTGCTGCGTCTTCGGTTACTTGTGCGGGAATGGGTGTCCTCCTTTGCTCTGACCGACCATCATTGGCGGCCCGTGTTTCAACTCTGCAGGTAGCGATCCACGAGGTTCAGCTCCTGCAGCCTGCGCAGGCCCTCGCGGATGTCCTTGGCGCGGATCTCGCCAACGCCCTCAACGGCCTCGAGCTCAGAGTCGCTCGCGGCCAGCAGCTCGTCCAGACCCGCGAACTCCGCGACGATCTGTGAGACGACGAGCTTCGGCAGTCTTGGGATGCGCCCGAGCACGCGATACCCGCGGGGTGAGACCGGGTAGTCGAGCGTGTTGAGCTTGCGGTCATACCCGAGCAGCTCGGCCAGCCGGCCGAAATCGAGCAGGTCCTGGTGCGGCAGGCGGCCGATGTCTTCCAGCGCCGTCGCGAACCGGTCGTCGGAGTAGGCCGAGAGGTAGTCGCGAACGAGCGCGGACTTCTCGGCGGAGGCTCCGACCATCGTCTCCTCGAGCTGCATCTCGATCAGGCGTCCCTCGCTGCCGAGCTCGACGATGTAGCGCTCGATCTCGACCGCCATCCTGGTCACGAGCTCCGAGCGCTGCAGCACCGTGAGCACGTCGTGGAGCGTGGTGCCGCCCTCGAACTCGAGCGCGGTCAGGCGCGTGGACACCTGATCGAGGCGCGTGCGGAACTTGTCGAGCGTGGCGAGCGCCTGGTTGGCCTTCGCGAGCACGACCGGGATGTCCTCGAGGATGTACTTGACGCCGTCGACGTAGACCGAGACGACCTCGCGGCGCTGTGAGATAGCGAGCACCAGGGCGTCGGTCTGCTTGGACACGCGCTCGGCCGTCCTGTGCCGGGTGCCGGTCTCGTGCGAGAGGATCGTCGGGTCCGGCATCAGCTGCACGTTGGCCATCGTGATCTTCGTCGCGTTCGCGTTCAGGATGATCGCGCCGTCCATCTTCGCCAGCTGGTACAGGAACGCGGGGGTGTAGTCGATGTCGAGCTTGATCCCGCCGGAGTTCAGGAAACTCAGGTCTTCAGGCTCTCCGATGACGATCAGGCCGCCGGTGCGGGCGTGCAGGATGCTCTCGATCCCCTCCCGCAACACCGTGCCGGGCGCGATCATCTCCAGTGCCCTCATGAGTCCCGGATCCGGTCTGACTTCTGTGTCTACATCTTCTCCGGATCGTGGTCCCACATCCTTGATTCTAGGGCATTTAGCCTTCCCTTAGCGCCACCGACAAGGGTGTCGGAGCGAGGCGCCGCCCGGCGGCGGCGCCGGCGCCTATTCGACGGGCTCGGGGGTGTCCCTCACGAGCGTCACGGGCGACGTCGAGAGGTCCGGCAGCCTGCGTGCCCGAACGTCCTCGGGCCCGGACCCGAGGGCGAGCGCCAGGGCCTCGCGGAGGGTCGCCGCCTCACACGCCGCGCCGCCGCTGTCGGGCGGCGCGATGACGCCCGCGAGGCCGTGCTTGGCGGCCTCTTCGAGCCGGCGCTCTGGGTGCCCCACCCAGCGCAGCTCGCCGGTGAGCCCGAGCTCGCCGAAGCAGCCGCGCGGCGTCCCGCGGATCGGCACGCCGCGGCTGGCGCTCGCGACCGCCAGGGCCACCGCGAGGTCGCAGCCGGGCTCGTCGACCCTGACGCCGCCCACGACGTTGACGAAGACATCCGCGTTGCCGGTGCGCACGCGGCCGTGCCGGGAGAGGATCGCGAGCACGAGCGCGAGCCGGTTGCGGTCGAGCCCCGACACGACCCGCCGGGGATGCTCCAGCTCCGAGGGCGCGACGAGCGCCTGGACCTCGACCAGCAGCGGCCGCGAGCCCTCCATCGCCGCGAGCACGACGCTGCCGGGTGCGCGGGTCGCCTCCGCGACGAACCTGGCGGACGCGTCGAGCACCTCCACGAGGCCTCCCTGGCGCATCTCGAACAGCCCCGCCTCGTTGGTCGACCCGAAGCGGTTCTTCAGCGCCCGCAGCTCGCGGTAGGGGCGCTCGCGCTCTCCCTCGAACTGCAGCACGCAGTCGACGAGGTGCTCGAGCACGCGCGGGCCCGCGAGCGCGCCGTCCTTGGTCACGTGCCCGACGAGGATCACCGCGATCCCGCGGCTCTTCGCGATCTCCATGATCCGGGCGGCGACCTCGCGCACCTGCCCGACCGAGCCCGGAGCGCCCGACAGGTCGGCGGCGCCGAGTGTCTGCACGGAGTCGATCACGCATGCCTGGGGTTCCTCGGCGGCGAGCGTGTCGAGCACCTCGTCGAGGTCGGTCTCGGCGAGCACGGGCACCTGGAGCGCGCCGGGGGCGAGGCGTTCGGCGCGCAGGCGCACCTGCTCCGCGGACTCCTCGCCGCTGACGTAGAGGGTCCTGTGGCCGGACTGCGCGAGGTGGCCGAGCACCATGTTGGTGAGCGTGGACTTGCCGATCCCGGGCGAGCCGCCGAGGAGCACGAGCGAGCCGGGTACGAGGCCGCCGCCGAGCACGCGGTCGAGCTCTCCGATTCCCGTCGACATGCGCGATACCGGGCTGGAGCCGACCTCCCGCAGCGGCGTCGGCGCCTGCCTGGGCCCGGGCGCGCGCTCGCCGCCGGGCCTCGGCGTCCTCGCGCCGGGGCGCCCTCGGGCGCCCGCTTTCTGCGGCGCGATCGCCTCCTCGACGAGGGTGTTCCAGGCCTCGCAGCCGGGGCATTGGCCGTGCCACTTCGCGGACTGCGCGCCGCACTCGGAGCAGACATGGACGGTAGTTCGGGCCATGCGGCCAGCCTACGCGCCGGTGGGGACGGCAGCGGGCGGCTCAGGCGGAGCCGACGCGGGGGCTGCGACGCTCCAGCAGCAGCACGTCTCTCCAGCTGCCGTCGGGCATCTGCCCGACGCGCTCGCGCACGCCCACGAGCCTGAAGCCGCAGGCGGTGTGCAGCGCGATGCTCGGCTCGTTCTCGGGGAATATCCCGGCCTCCACGGTCCACATGCCGGCCCGCTCGGCCGCCTCGATCAGGCCCAGCAGCAGGGCGCGGCCGACACCTCGGCGGGTGTGCGCGGGGTCGACGTAGATGCTGACCGCGCCGACGCCGCGGTAGACGGCGCGCGGGGAGACAGGGGTCAGCGCTGCCCATCCGAGCACCTCACCGCCGGGGTTCCTGGCGGCCAGGGCCGGCAGGTCGCCGCGCAGCGCGGTCCAGCTCTCGTAGTCCGGCGCGGCGGCCTCGAACGTCGCCTCGCCGCCGTCGATGCCCGCCTGGTAGATGCGGCGCCCGGCCTGCGACCAGTCCTCGGCCGTCAGCGGCGCGAGCAGCACCCGATCGGAGGTGGTGTCCAGCGGGCGCCTGCTACTGCTCTGCGGGCGGCTCGCCCTCGGGGCCGGGCTCGGCCTCGGTGATCTCCTCGGTGCCCGCGCCTTCTGCGCCGACGCCGACGGGAGTCTTCTGCTTCTTCGGGTTGACGATCGAGAGGCGCACCTCGCCCTCCTGGTCGCCTTCGGCGGGGTCGACCACGACGGTGGCGCCGGGCGTCAGCTGCTCGCGCAGCACGAAGTCGGCGAGCGGGTCCTCGATGTAGCGCTGGATCGCCCTGCGCAGGGGCCGGGCGCCCATCGCTGGATCCCAGCCCTTCTCGACGAGCAGGTCCTTTGCCTCCTCGGTCAGCTCGAGCTGCAGCTCGCGCTCGGCCATAGACTCGCGGATCCGCAGGAGGAGCAGCTCGACGATCTGCTTGATCTCCTCCTTCTGGAGCTTGTGGAAGACGATCACGTCGTCGATCCTGTTCAGGAACTCGGGCCGGAAGACTTTCTTCAGCTCGCCCATGATCCGGTTCTTCATGTCGTCGTAGGTGATGCCCGTCTCGTCGTCGGAGACGGCGAACCCGAGCGGCGTGTTGCGCGCGATCTCGGCGGCCCCGATGTTGGAGGTCATGATCACGATCGCGTGCCTGAAGTCGACTGTGCGGCCCTGGGCGTCCGTGAGGCGGCCGTCCTCGAGGATCTGCAGCAGGATGTTGAAGACGTCCGGGTGGGCCTTCTCGATCTCGTCGAGCAGCAGCACGCTGTAGGGCTTGCGGCGGATCGCCTCGGTCAGCTGGCCGCCCTCGTCGTAGCCGATGTAGCCGGGGGGCGAGCCGACGAGCCGTGAGACGGCGTGCTTCTCCATGTACTCGGACATGTCGATCCGGATCAGGGCGTCGTCGTCGCCGAACAGGAACTCGGCGAGCGTGCGGGCGAGCTCGGTCTTGCCGACGCCGGACGGCCCGAGGAAGATGAATGATCCCGTCGGACGCTTCGGGTCCTTCAGGCCGGCGCGCGAGCGCCTGATCGCCTTCGAGATCACCTCGATCGCGGGGTGCTGCCCGATCACGCGCTTGTGGAGTTCGTCCTCCATCCGCATCAGCTTCTGCGTCTCGGCCTCGGTGAGCTTGAACACCGGGATCCCGGTCCACATCGACACGATGTCCGCGATCTCCTCTTCGCCGATCGACGGGCGGTCGCCGGACTCGCCGGATTCCCATGCCTGCTCGAGCTCGCGTTTCTTGTTCGTCAGCTTGCGCTCCTTGTCGCGCAGCGCCGCGGCCTTCTCGAACTCCTGGGCCTCGATCGCGGCCTCCTTGTCGCGGCGCGTGCTCTCGACTTCGCCCTCGAGCTCGCGGTTCGCGGGCGGCGAGGTCATCGACTTGATGCGCATCCGCGAGGCCGCCTCGTCGATCAGGTCGATCGCCTTGTCGGGCAGGAAGCGGTCTGAGATGTAGCGGCTCGCGAGTTCACCGGCGGCGCGGAGCGCCTCGTCGGTGATCTGCACCTTGTGGTGCTGCTCGTAGCGGTCGCGCAGGCCCTGCAGGATTTCGACGGTCTGGTCGATCGTCGGCTCCTCGACGCGGATCTGCTGGAAGCGGCGCTCGAGGGCGGAGTCGCGCTCGAGGTACTTGCGGTACTCGTCCAGCGTCGTGGCGCCGATCGTCTGCAGCTCACCTCGGGCGAGCGCGGGCTTCAGGATCGAGGCCGCGTCGATCGCGCCCTCGGCGGCGCCGGCTCCGACGAGGTTGTGGAGCTCGTCGATGAACAGGATGATGTCGCCGCGCTGGGTGATCTCCTTCATGACCTTCTTCAGGCGCTCCTCGAACTCGCCGCGGTACTTGGAGCCGGCGACGAGCGCCGCGAGGTCGAGCGTGTAGATCTGCTTGTTCTTGAGGAGCTCGGGCACCTCGGAGCTGGTGATCCGCTGCGCGAGGCCCTCGACGACCGCCGTCTTGCCGACGCCGGGCTCGCCGACCAGGACCGGGTTGTTCTTGGTGCGGCGCGAGAGGATCTGCATGATCCGCTCGATCTCGGTCTCGCGGCCGACGCACGGGTCCAGCTTGCCCTCGGAGGCGAGCTTGGTGAGGTTGCGCCCGAACTGGTCGAGCAGCTTCGAGGACTTCTTGCCCTCGCCGGGGGTCGAGCCGGCGCCGGCGCCGGCGCCGCCGGACTGTCCCTGGCGGCGGCCGCCGGGCCCGGAGAGCATGCGGATGACCTCGTTGCGGATCTTCTCCGAGTCGGCGTCGAAGTCGAGCAGGATGCGTGCGGCGACGCCCTCGTTCTCGCGGACGAGGCCGAGCAGGATGTGCTCGGTGCCGATGTAGTTGTGCCCGAGGCTGAGGGCCTCGCGGAGGGCCAGCTCGAGCACCTTCTTGGCGCGCGGCGTGAACGGGATCTGGCCCGACGTGACCTCCTCACCGGAGCCGACGATCCGCACGACCTGGGCGCGGACGCGCTCGACGGTGATGTCGAGGCTCTCGAGGACGCGGGCCGCCAGGCCCTCCTCCTCGCGGAGCAGGCCGAGCAGGATGTGCTCGGTCCCGATGTAGTTGTGCTTGAGGGTACGCGCCTCCTCTTGGGCGAGGACGACCACCTGCCGGGCACGTTCTGTAAATCGCTCGAACATTGTGTGGTTCCTTCCTTTAAGGACTGTGCCTTTTAGGAGTACGCGTGGTCCAATTGCCCCTTGCGGAGCAGTCTACCAATCGGTCACCCTGCCCCCGCGGCGCTATCGGCGCCGAACGCGCGCGGCTTGATAGCGGGGCGTGATCGGTCGCCCGTAACCTGCCCGCCGGGCGCGCCGGCGGAGCGTCAGTCCCGCATCGCGGGGAACAGCACGACCTCGCGGATCGAGTCGCGTCCGGTGAGCAGCATCACCAGCCGGTCGATCCCGAGCCCGACGCCGCCCGCCGGCGGCATGCCCTGCTCGAGGGCCTGCACGAACACCTCATCGTAGGGCTGCACGTCGTGCTCGCCGTCGCCGGCGAGGCGCTGCTGGGCCTCGAAGCGCTCACGCTGCACGTCGGGGTCGGTCAGCTCGCTGAAGGCGTTGGCGATCTCCATCCCGCCGACGAACGCCTCCCAGCGCTCGACCAGGCCGGCCCGCGTGCGGTGCGCCCGGGCCAGCGGTGAGATCTCGACCGGGTAGTCCATGACGAACGTCGGCGCCACCAGGTGGGGCTCCACGAACTTGGAGAGGAGGTCGTCGGCGAGCTCAGGCCAGCTGAGCCCGTCCGTCGCCATCGTCAGGCCGGCGGCTCCGATCGCCGCGGCGAGCTCGCCGGAGGAGCGGTGCGCGCTCACGTCGATGCCGGTCCGCTCGCTGATCGCCTCCACGAAGCCGACGCGCCGCCACGGCGCCGAGAAGTCGATCTCGCCGTCGTAGCCGACCGCGGCGGCGGCGGCCGCGACGAGCTGCTCCAGGCGCGCGGCCTCGTCCTCGTAGTCGGCGTAGGCCTCGTACCACTCGACCATCGTGAACTCGGGGTTGTGCTTGTGCGAGAGCCCCTCGTTGCGGAAGTCCTTGCCGAGCTCGTAGACGCGCTCGAGCCCGCCGACGATGCACCGCTTCAGGTACAGCTCGGTCGCGATCCGCAGGTAGAGGTCGCGGTCGAGCGCGTTGTGGTGGGTCGTGAAGGGGCGTGCGAGCGCGCCGCCGTAGAGCGGCTGGAGCACCGGCGTCTCGACCTCGATGAAGCCCTCGCCGTCGAGGTAGCCGCGGACGGCCGAGATGATGCGCGCGCGGTCCATGAACAGCTGCCGCGCGTCATGGCTGGACATCAGGTCGAGCTCGCGGCGGCGGTAGCGCGTCTCGACGTCGCTGAGGCCGTGGTGCTTGTCCGGAGGCGGCCGCAGCGCCTTCGCGAGCACCTGAAACTCCTCGACGCGGAGTGAGATCTCACCGTGGCGGCTGCGCAGGACCGACCCGTCGACGCCGATCATGTCGCCTAGGTCGAGCGAGGTCAGCAGGTCAAAGCGCTCGCGCCCGAGGACATCGACGCGGGCGTGCAGCTGGATCTTTCCGGTCCTGTCGACGAGGTCCATGAAGGCGGCCTTGCCGGCGCCGCGTCTCGCCGCTAGGCGCCCCGCGACGCGGTGACGCTCATCTGTCTCCTCGCCCGACTGCAGGTGCTCGTAGGCGGGCAGGATCCCCTCGATCGGCTCGGCGCCCGCGAACGCGTAGGGGAACGCGGTCGGGTCGGCCTCGCGAACGCGCTGGGCCTTCGCCCGGCGCTCGGCTATCAGCTCGGGCAGGCCGTGGCCCGGCTCGTCGGGCGGCCGTCCCTGCTCGGCTGCGCTCATCGCAGCGAGCCTACTCGAGGCCGACGTCGATCTTGGTGATCTTCAGCTTGCGCGCCGGCCCGCGGGGGACCTTGACGGCGACCGTCTCGTTGCGTTTGTGTCCGATCAGCGCGCGGCCGACCGGGGACTCGTTCGAGAGCTTCTGCTGATCGGGCTTCGCCTCGGCGGACCCGACGATCGTGTACTTCGAGGACTTGCCGGTCTTTTCGTCCTTCACGTGCACGACGGACCCGACCTGCACCACGTCCGTGGAGAGGTCCTTCGCCTGGATGACGGTGGCCATCCGCAGCTTCTCCTGCAGCTGGGCGATCCGGCTCTCGAGCATCGCCTGCTCGTTCTTGGCGTCGTCGTACTCGGAGTTCTCGGCGATGTCGCCGAACTCCCGGGCCTCCTTGATTCGCTGCGCGACCTCTTTCCGCTTCTCGGTCGAGAGCAGGTCGAGCTCATCCTTGAGCTTCTGCAGTCCTTCGGGTGTGAGGATGACGTCCTTCGGCATGTGACCCTCGTTCGCGGGTTCGTGGGATCCGGTCTGCGATACGCAAAACCCCGCTCTGAGCGGGGATGTCGCCTACCGGAGGCTTCAGCGAGCGCAGCAGTATAGCGCGGCCGCGCCGACCCCCGTTCGGGCTCAGGCTGCGGCCGCGAGCGGGCCGCACGCGTCCTGCAGCAGGCGCCGTGCATCGGGCAGGCCGGGCGCGCTCTGCAGGGCCCGTTGCAGCTCCTTCGCCTGCGCGGGGGCGAGCGAGAGGCGGGCCACATACCAGGGGTAGAACTTGCGCAGGTAGCGGCTCGCGCGGTCCTCGCCGAGATGCTCGACCGCGCGCTCCATCGTCCAGTCGAGCTCTGTGAGCACCTCGCCGGGGCTGGGCGCGCCCTCGCGTCCGTCCAGCAGCTCCTGGAACAGCCAGGGGTTGCCGAGGGCGCCCCTCGCGAGCATCACCGCCGCGGCCCCCGTCAGCTCGAATGCCTCGTGCACGCTGCGCGCGTCGCTGAGCCCGCCGGTGATGATCACGGGCGCCGGCAGGCACCCCACGAGCTCGGCGGCGAGCGCATAGTCGGGCGTGCCCTTGTGGTGCACGGCTGCCGAGCGGGGGTGGAACGCGATCCCCGCCACGCCCGCCTCGGCGACGAGCCGCTGCGCGAGCGTGAAGCCGCTGCGCTCGCCGGCGCGCAGACCGGAGCGAAGCTTGACCGTCACGGGCAGCGCCGCTCCGGCGCCCTCGACGGCGCCGCGGGCGAGCGCGACGGCCAGGTCCGGCTCGGCGAGCAGCTCGGCGCCGGCGCCGGTCCGCCTGACCTTCGGCACTGGGCAGCCCATGTTGATGTCGATCGCGTCCGCGCCGAGCGCGGCGACGTGTGCGGCCGCTTCGCGCATCACCGCCGGGTCCTCGCCGAACAGCTGGATCGAGACGGGGCCGCCGGCGCGCTCGCGCGGGTCGATCCGGAGCATCTCGTTGATCGTGCGCGCGTTGCGATGGCGGATCGCGTGCGAGGAGACCATCTCCGAGACCGCCATGCCCGCGCCGTAGCGCTTTGCCTGCAGGCGCACGAACCAGTTGCCGATCCCGGCGAGCGGAGCGAGCAGCACGCGGTTGGGCACCGGCAGCGGGCCGAGCATCCAGGGGTCGGTGAGCGATCGCCGGGCGTTCATGAGCCCATTGTGTCGATCTCAGCTGTTGCGTTCGTGCAGCAGCCGCAGCCCGGTGAGCGTGAGGAGGTCGTCGACCTCGTCGAGCTCCTCGGTGAACGGGACCACGAGGCGCGCGAGTCCGCCGGTGGCGATCACGCTCGTCCGCTCGCCGAGCTCGTCATAGAGCCTGCGCAGGATCGCGTCGATCGCACCCGCGTAGCCGAAGATCACGCCCGAGCGGATCGCGTCGATCGTGTTCTTCCCGATCACGCTGCGCGGAGGCGCGAGGTCGACCTTGGGTAGCCGCGCGCCGCGCTCGGAGAGCGCTTCGAGCGAGATCTCGATGCCCGTCATCAGCGCGCCGCCCACGTAGTCCCCCTCGCGGGAGACGACGTCGAATGTGGTCGCCGTGCCGAAGTCGACGCACACCGCGAGACTCCCGAAGCGCTCCTTGATCGCGACCGCGTTCACGAGGCGGTCGGCGCCTATCTCGCGGGGGTTGTCGTATCGGATCGCCATCCCGGTCTTCGTGCCGGGGCCGACGGCGTGCATCTCGTGGCCGAGGTAGCGGGCGGCCATCTCGGTCCACTCCGGCTCGAGCTGCGGGACGGTCGAGGAGACGATCGACGCGGCGAGGTCGTGGAAGCCGTAGCCGCGGATCTCCAGCAGGTTGCGGAGCGCGGCGCCGAGCTCGTCGGCCGTGGACTGCCTCACCGTCGCAAATCGCCAGTGCTCGACCAGCTCGGAGCCGCGGAAGGCCCCGAAATGGGTCTGTGTGTTTCCGACGTCGACGACCAGGAGCATCGCCGACCATTATGCTCGGCCACGAGATGAGCGCGTCCGTACCCAAGCTGTACGTCCTTCCGGGCTCGCACCCGTGTGCGGCCGTCGAAGAGGCGATGCGCCGCAAGGCGATCGACTTCAGGCGCGTGGACCTGCTTCCGCTGGTGCCGCACCTCGTCGGCCCGCTCCGCTACGGCGGCTCGACGGTGCCCGGTATGAGGATCGGCGACCGCAAGGTGCTCGGGTCGCGCAGCATCATGCGCGCGCTGGATGAGATCTCGCCCGAGCCGCCGCTGCTCCCGCCCGCCGGCCCGGAGCGGGACCGCGTGCTCGAGGCCGAGCGCTGGGGCGACGATGTCTTTCAGAGCGTCCCGCGGCGCATCCTGGACGTCGGCTTCCTGCGTGAACCGCTCGCGATGGAGAGCTACGCGGGCGATGCGCGGCTGCCGCTCCCCGCCGCGATGCTGAGGCCCGGGCTGCCGCTGACGGCGCGACTGATGGCGCGCAAAAACCATGCGACCGACGCCAGCGCGAGAGCCGATGTCCAGGCGCTGCGTGGCCAGCTCGAGAAGATCGACGGCTGGATCGCCGAGGGTGTGCTCGGTGGCGAGCAGCCGAATGCGGCGGACCTGCAGATCGGCAGCACCGTCCGCGGCCTGCTGACGATCGCCGACCTGCGGGAAATGATCGAGGGCCACGCCGCCGCGCAGCTGACGAGGTATTTCCCGCCGATGGTCGGGGAAATCCCGGGCGGCGTGCTGCCGGCCGAGTGGTTCGCGGCCCCCGCGGCCTGAGCGCCCGCTCGCTCAGCGGGCGTCCCGCTGGCGCTACAGTCGTCGGTGGTCCGCTGCATCGCTCCGGGTGCACGGCCGCATGACATGGGGACTCTCGACCCACAGTCGCTCACCATGCACGTCGACCGCCTGTACCGCGCGGCGTGGGCGCTGTGCGGCTCCCGCGAGGACGCCGAGGACCTCGTCCAGGAGACGTTCGCGAGGGTCCTCGCACGCGAGCGGCGGCTGACGGGCGACAATGAGCTGCACTACCTGATGGGGGCGCTGCGGAACACGTTCCTGATCAGCGTCAGGACGCGTTCGCGCAGACCCGCCGTCGTGGCCCAGCTGGAGGACGTCGCGGCCGCCGACGAGCGCCCGACCGGCCGGCCCGACAGCATGATCGAGGTCAGCGAGCTGTACGGCGCGATCGCCGAGCTCGCCGAGGACTTCCGGCTCGCGCTGGTCGCAGTCGACATCGTGGGCCTGTCCTACCGTGAGGCGGCCGAGGCGCTGGAGGTCAAGGAGGCGACGCTGACGACGAGGGTGTTCCGCGCACGGCGCTCGCTGGCGCGCAGCCTCGGCGTGAGCGTGGAGGAGCAGCCGGGCGCGGGCGGCCGGGAAGACTCTCGCCCCGGCGGAGTCCTATCGGGTGGGTCCCAATGAGCATGCGACGCCCCGAGACAGAATCCGAGCTGGTGGACCTCGTCCGCTCGGTCGACGTGAGCGCGCCGCCGTCGCTGCACGCGCGGATCGACGCGCTCGTCGGCGAGAGCGAGCCCGCGGCCGCTCCGCGGCCGGCGCGCGGGCGGCGCTGGCGCCTGGCCGCGGCCGGCGGGGCCCTCGCCGTCGCCGCCGCGGTGCTGATCCTGCTCATCTCCGCGGCCGGCACGGACACCCAGCGGCTGAGCGTCGGCCGCGCGACGGCGCTGACGCAGCTCCCCGCGAGCATGGGCGCGCCCGGCGAGAGCGCGAGCGCCTCCGGGTCCCTGGACGCCTCCGTCGAAGGCGTGTCCTTCCCATACTGGGAGCACAGCCTGGGCTGGCGCTCCTCCGGCGCGCGGGTCGACAGCGTCGGCGGGCGCACTGTCCACACCGTCTTCTACACGGACGCCCGCGGCCGGCGCATCGGCTACGCGATCGCGTCGGGCTTGGCGCCGGGCGTCAGCGGCGGGCAGCTCGTCGTCAGGGGACACAGCTCCTACCGGCTGCTGAGCGTCGGCGCCGTCAACGCCGTCGTGTGGGAGCGCGGCGGGCGGCTGTGCGTGCTCGCGAGCCGCGAGGTCAGCCCGCGAGCGCTGCTCGAGCTCGCATCCTGGGGCGAGTCCAAAAGCGTCTAGCGGCGCGGGGAAGGAACGCGGCCCTGCGGCATCCTTGGATGCGACGGCGGGAATCGGCCCGGCCGCGCGGCGAGCGAGGGAGCGCAGATGAGAAAGACGATCTTGGTTCTTGGTTCAGTCGCCGCGGCGGCGCTCGCGCTCATGCCGGCGGCCGCCCTCGGCGGAGCGCGCGCCGCCTCCACACACACGGTCAGCCTTGAACACTTCGCGTTCCGTCCGGCGACGCTGTCGATCCGGCGCGGCGACAGCGTCACGTGGGTGTGGCGCGACAGCCGCGAACACAACGTCACGTTCAGCGGCCTGCACTCCCGCACCCAGGTGCACGGCACCTTCACGGTCAGGTTCACGCGGCCCGGGACATTCAGCTACCGCTGCACGATCCATGTCGCCGAAGGCATGCGGGGCCGCGTGATCGTCCACTGAACGCTCGCTCAGGGCGCCGGCACATCCAGCGGCGGCCCGGCCCAGCGCACCCCCTCCTCGAGCCCGAGCGAGGCCAGCGCGTCGGCGAGCCGCGTGCCGTCCGGCGCCGCGAGCGAGAAGTCGAGCTCGAGCGCGGGTATCAGCACGAAGCGCCTGCTCAGGAGCTGCTCGTGGGGGAGCGTCATCCGCTCGTCTCCGACCTGCTCCTCGCCGACGAGCAGGATGTCGAT
>Ga0209698_10001748_pt1 | contig 25014 bp, 17 predicted proteins | sample LitLauG_LLR_2012_FD_187203 | JGI IMG/M metagenome (GOLD analysis project Ga0209698, IMG submission 187203) | Freshwater sediment microbial communities from Pennsylvania, USA - Little Laurel Run_MetaG_LLR_2012 (SPAdes) (version 2) | ecosystem: Environmental > Aquatic > Freshwater > Creek >... | reverse complement strand
TTGCTCGCCGCGTACGGCGACCGCGGCGCGAGCGGATCGCCTTCGCTCGATTCGCCGGTCGCCACGTGACCGTACACTTCGTCCGTCGACACCTGCAGATAGCGGGCGACGGCGTGCTTGCGCGCGGCCTCGAGCAGCACGTGCGTGCCCAGGATGTCGGTGTGCAGGAACGCTTCGGGCTCGAGGATCGACCGGTCGACGTGCGTTTCCGCGGCGAAGTTCACGATCGCGTCGACGCCCGCGCCGATCGCCGCCTCCACCGCCGCCGCGTCGCAGATGTTGCCCCGAACGAAGCGGTAGCGCGGATCGCTCGCGACATCGGCCACGTTGGCGGGATTGCCCGCGTAGGTCATCGCGTCCAAGTTGACGATCCGCACGTCCGCGCGCTCGCGCAAAATCATGCGGATGAAGGCCGAACCGATGAAGCCGAGGCCGCCCGTGACGAGCCAGGTTCGGGTTGCGGTGGTGGCCACGTTCCTCCTAGATTCTGATTGCGAAATTTTCGGCCTTGATCGTCAAGTGCGGGCTGTAATGCGGATCGTTCGCGATCGCCGTATTCCAGCGACGGAGCATCAGTTGCTTTTCGCCCTCGAACCGGGTCAGCTTCTCGAGCGAATTCTCGCGCCCCCGGCTCTTGGACTCGAAGTGGATCAGCACGACGTGCGGCAAGTACACGTTGCGCAGCCCGGCGGCCTGCAGCTTCAGACAGAAGTCGACGTCGTTGAACGCGACCGCCAACTCCTCGTCGAAGCCGCCCACGCGTTCGAACGCCTCGCGCCGCACCATCATGCAGGCCGCGGTGACGGCGGAATAGTTCACGATCGCCTTGAGCATGTTCACGTAGCCGGGGTCGTCGGCGGAAAAATACTTATGGCTGTGCCCGGCCACGCCGCCGACGCCGACGACCGTACCCGCATGCTGGACCGTGCGGTCGGGATACAAGAGCAGCGCGCCGACCGCTCCGATCGACGGCCGCTGCGCCTGCTCGAGCATCGCCGTCATCCAATCCTGCGAGACGATTTCCGTATCGTTATTGAGGAAGAGCAGGTAGGAACCGGTCGCCGCGCGCGCCGCGTAGTTGTTGATCGCCGAAAAGTTGAACGGGACGTTGTGGTGCAGCACGCGCACGCGCGAGTCGCGGCCGCGCCACGCCTCGAACGTCGCCAGCGACGCGGGATCGGTCGAGCCGTTGTCGACGATCAGCACTTCGAAATCGTCGTACTGCGGCGCGGCGAAAATCGACTTCAAGCAGCGGTCGACGTCGTCGCCGTGGTCGCGCGTCGGAATGATGACGCTGATCTTGCCGGGCGCGCGCAACTCGTAGCGCGTGAGATAGACGCCCGAACAGTCGGTGCGAGCCGTCGCGGTGCCGGGTTCGCCGCGCCGCGCGAGCGCCTCGGCGATCGCGCGCTCGGCCGCCGCGACGGCGTAGGGCTTGACGTCGCCCGACGACGCGGTCGAGGCCGAGTGCATGCGCCAGTGATAGAGAACTTTGGGAATGTGGTGGATGCGGTCGGTCAGTTCGGTTAGGCGCAGCACCAGATCGTAATCCTGGCTGCCGTCGAACTCCGGCCGCAGCCGGCCGACCCGTTCGACCAACTCCCGCCGGTACGCCGACAAATGGCACGTGTACATCCGCGAGAGGAACGAGTCCGGCGACCACTCCTGCTTGAAGTGCGGGTCCATCAGCCGGCCGCTGTCGTCGATCTTGTCTTCGTCCGAGTAGATCATGTCGGCATCGGGATGCTGCGAGACGGTCTTGGCGATTTCGTAGAGCGCGTCGGGCGACAGCAGGTCGTCGTGATCGAGAAACGCGACGAAATCGCCGGTCGCGAGGTCCAGAGCCGAATTCGACGCGCGCGAAATATGGCCGTTCTCGGGACGAAAAACGGTTTTGATTCGAGAATCGAGCGCGGCGTATTCCGAGAGAACCTTGCGAACGTTGGAGTCCGTCGACGCGTCGTCGGCCACGCAGAGTTCCCAATCGGGATAGACTTGCGCGCGGACGGAATCGATGGCCGCGCGCAAGTAGCGGAGATTCGAGTTGTACGTCGCCATCACGACGCTGATCGTCGGCCGCGCCGCAAGCGTCGGAATCGTTTGCCGCATGCGCTGAAAATCGGACTCGCGGGGGGCGTGGATCTCGCGCCAGCGCGCGTACTGGACGTCGGGTCCGGACAGCGCGCGCTCGGCCGCGAGCACCTCGACCAACGTCGCGTTCTGCGCCTGCAGCTCGACGAGTTGCTGCGAATTCTCCGCCGCGCCGCCCAAGAACGTCTCGCCGGCACTCGTCGAAACGAAGCTTTCCTTCCCGATCGCGCCGGTCAGGGCCAAGAGATCGCGCCAAAGTTCGCGAATTCGCGCGAACTTGCTACGCTCGATCAGCCGATACGCGGTTTGAAGTTCGCCGAGCCTGCGACGTTCGTCGGCAAGTTCTTGCATCCGTTGCGCGAGTGCGACCGGATCTACCGTACTCGGTCCGTTGATCAACTTCGTAGGTGCCCTTTTGGGGGAAGTCAAACGCGCTCGCCGCGTAGAACCCTGGGTGACGAGGCCGCCCGGGTGAGGCTTTCCAGCCATTCGGACGCCGTCCTGCGGAGCATTTCATGGTCAACCCGAGAACGACTCGCCTGCCCGAACCGTTAGGGCGCGATGAGAAAGTTGAGCCCAATAGTAGTGAGGCGCTCGCGGTCGACATGGTCGGCACCGGCAAGCGCGTGCTCGCTCTCGGGTCGGCGGGCGATCTGACGTTGCTGCTTGCGGCAGCGGGCAATCGGGTGACGACGGTAGACGCCCAGGAGGCCGCCGCGGGCGAAGCCCGGGCGGCTGCGGAATCGTTCGTTGCGGCCGATCTCGACGACCCTCGCTTTGCCGACGTCTTGGCCGCGCGGACGTTCGACGTGGTGCTTCTCGGACGAGCGCTCGAAGCGTCGCGCGACGTGCGGCGGCTGCTCGAGAACGCGCGCCGTTTCCTCGTGCCCGGGGGCTACGCCGTGCTCGACGTGCCCAATATCGCCCACGGCTCGATCCGGCTCGGGTTCCTGCGCGGCCGCTACGAACTTGCCGGCAGCGGCCCGCTCGACGGGCCGAATCGTCGCTTCTTTACGCTCAAGACGCTCCACGAATGGTGCTTTTACGCCGGGTTTCGCATCGTCGAAATCGAGCGGGTCAAAGCGCCGGTCTTTGCCGCCGAAGGTCCCGCGCAGATATTGAAGCCCGACGAACTCGATCGCGAGATCCTGCGCGAGCTCGAAGCCGATCCGGAGTTCGACACGCTGCGTTTCATCGTCCGGGCCGCGCCGCTCGGCGACGAGGAGCGGCTCGGGGCGCTCGTCGACATCGCCGTCGAAGCCGAAATGCAACTCAACGCTTCCCGAGACGAGCTCGCGCGCGCCGAGCGCCGCGCGCTCGAAGCCGGCGAATCGGCCGCCGAACTCGAACGTCGCGTCGCGCTCGAAGCCGCGGCGCGCGCGCTCGCCGAAGAAGAAGCGGCCGTCTATCGCGAGCGCCTCGAACGGGCCGAACGGCAAGCCGGCGGCGAATCCACGGCGGCTGCGAACGCGCGCGTCGAGGTGCTGGCCGAACAGTTGCGGCTCGCGCACGAACGCGTCGCCGAAGTGGAGCGGCGAGCCGACCGGCTGCGCGAAGAGAGCGCGACGGCGAGAGCGGAAGCCGCGGCGCTGCGCGACGGCGCGGAGCGCGCGCGCGCCGCGCTCGAGGCCGCCGAAGAAGCCAATCGCGAACGCGATGCGGCGGTCGAGGCCCGCGACGCGGCCGACGCCGCGTGGCACGCCATGAAACGGGAACTCGACGAAGCGCGTTCCGACGTTCGTGCGTCGGCGATCGCCGATTTGCAGGCCGCGCTCGAACGCGAATCGGGACGGCTGCGCGCGGTCGTCGCCGAGCGCGACGCGCAGCAGTCGGCCGCCGCCGCGTTCTTCGCCCACATCGACGCCGAACTGGCGCGTACGCGGCGAGAAATCGCGCACGTCGACGCGATGATTCGCGCGGTGCAGAGCAGCAAGTGGTGGACGCTCAAGCGGGCGTTCGGGAAGGCGCGCCGCATCGCGGCGAACGCGCTGCGTCGACGCTAGCCGGCAGGATAACTCCTACGTCCGAGCGCACGGATTTTCCGATGACGACGATCGAGCACGCGCCGAACGGGTTCAAGCGCTTCACCGCATCGCGGGTCGAATGTCCGCTCTGCGGAGCGACGGACGTCGATTACGAATTCGTGCTCGAGCGGGTTGCCTTTCTGCAATGCCGCGGCTGCGAGCTGCTGTTCGTGAGTCCGGGCGCGAGCCACGCGATTCGCGTTGCGGAGGCGGCCGTAACTCCCGGTGCCGCCGACGAGGCCGCGCTAGGAGCGCTGCTCCGATTCGTCGAGCGCTACGCCGGAGAGGCGCCCCGGCGCCCGGTGGTCCTGGCCGAACGCGAAGGCGCGGCACTCGCCGGCGTGCCGGTGCGGGCCGTTGACTCGCTTTCGCCGGACGAGCGTTTCGACACGATCGTCGTCAAGACGCTGGGCCGGGAGAACGACCCGGTCGAAATGCTCTCTCGCTTGAAGGGCTATTTGGAGCCGCGCGGGACCATCGTGTTGCTGACGCCCTCGACCGCTTCGCAGGCGGCCCGGCGCGAACGCGCCGCCTGGCCGCCCCTGCGCGACGGCGGGCGATACTTTTTCTCGACGGACAACCTGCAGTTGCTCGCGACGCGTTGCGGCCTCGGCGATTTCATTTCGTTCGTCGACGCGCGCGACCTCACCGACGTGCCGAGCGAGCACCTGACGACGTGGTTTTCGTCGCACACGGCGCTCCTGTGCCGGCCGGTGGAGCGAGAGGCGCGGCGGCTGCTCTCCGTGATCTTCCCGGTGTACAACGAAGCGAAGACGGTCGAGACGTCGCTGCGGCGCGTGCTCGAAAAAGAAATACCGGGGGTCGACCTCGAGGTCGTCGTCGTCGAGAGCAACTCGACCGACGGCTCGCGCCGCATCGTCGAAAGTTTTCGCGGCCACCCGCGCGTGCGGCTCGTCCTCGAGGACCGGCCGCGCGGCAAGGGTTACGCCGTGCGGACCGGTTTGCGCCACGCGAGCGGCGAGGTCGTCCTCTTTCAGGATGCGGATCTCGAATACGACGTCGACGACTACGACGAACTGGTCGCGCCGCTCTTTGAATTGCGGCGGAATTTCGTTTTGGGCTCGCGTCACAACGCGCGTGGTGAAGCTTGGAAGATCCGGCACTTCGTCGAGCAGCCCGGCGTGTCGGCGCTCGCGAATTTGGCGCACGTCGTCCTCTTGACGATGTTCAACGCGCTGTATCGCACGAAGCTGCGCGACCCGTTTACGATGTTCAAGGTGTTCAGGCGCGACTGCCTGTACGGCCTGTCGTTCGAGTGCGACCGCTTCGATTTCGATTTCGAGATCAACATCAAGCTCTTGCGGAAGGGTTACCGCGCGCTCGAGTTGCCGGTGAATTACCTCTCGCGTTCGTGGGGCGAGGGCAAGAAAGTCTCGTTTTTCGGCGACCCGCCGACGTGGGTGCGCGCCATGCTGAAGTTGCGTCGCGCGCCGCTCTATAGCGCGCAGTCCGCCTCGGGACGTTAGGGGACGCGCGCGAACGCCATCAGTTCGCCGATGTTCACGTTGACCGGCAATTCGCGCACCGCGCGCGGCACCACGCGCGACGCGACGCGGTACGCCTTTACCGCGAGCGGCAGATACATCTCCACCTGCCCGGCCAAGTAGTCGGCGTTGAGCGTCTTGTAGGCCGGCTCGATCTCGACCGAACCGAAACCCGCCTTCGTCAGCGCGAGACGCAAACCGCGGTCGGAGAACAGGACCGTGTGCTGCATCGGCTGATACATCGGCCAGCGCCGCCGCAGCAGGGAGCGCGTGATGTGACCCGTGTCGGGCGTCGTGATGGCGACGAGCGTCCCGGAACGCGCCACCGCCGTAAGCGAGCGCAGAAAGGCGACCGGGTCGAAAACGTGTTCGATGAGATCGAAAGCGGTGACGACGTCGAATGGCCCTGCGTGCTCGAGCGCGAGCGTATTCACGTCGCCGATGGTTAGGCGTTCGCGAATCGCGGGCGGCGCTTTGCCGACGGCTTCCGACGATAACTCCACGCCGTAAGCGTCGAAGCCCGCGCGCAGCGCCTGCTCGACGAAAAAGCCGCACGACGCGCCGACGTCGAGGAGCCGGCCGCCGCCGGCGCGTTTCGCGATGAGTTTTGCGCGCCGCTCGAAGGTCAACGCCTTGAGCTGTGCGGCCGCGACGTAATCGTTGTAAACGCCGCTCGCGTATTCTTTTTCCACGTAGGCGCGCATCTGGTCGATCGTGGGCATGGGATTCTGGAAATGCGTGCCGCAGGCGGGACATCCGAAATAGGTGGCCGGCCCGACGCGTTCGGCGACGGCGGACGCGGCGCCGCAGATGGGACACGCCACGGCGGAGGAGTGCGGCCTATCGAGAGTCTGCATACAATCTTTCCATGCGGTTCTGCGCGACGCGATCGAAGAGGAGGTGGAAGGGTACGGGTAAGGCGTTGAAGAGCCAGGTCGCGAGCCCGAGGTTCTCCGGCACGAAGGCGACCGCGCGATTTCGCTCGATTGCGGCGATCGCGGCCGCGGCGGCCCGGTCCGCTCCGATCGCACTCTTCGTTTCGGGGCCTTCGGTTCGCTGCCGGAAGGTTTCGTGGTCGAAGAAGCGCGTGGCCACGCGTCCCGGGCAGACGGCCGTCACTTCGACGCCGAAACGCTTCAGTTCGATGCGCAAGGCGCGCGAGAGGCCGATCATGCCGTGCTTGGCGGCGCAATACGTTGCGTTCGGCGTGATCGGCAGCGTGGCCGCGATCGAGGCCATGAACGAGATCGCGCCGGAGCGCCGCGCGATCATCGGGGCGAGCAGCAACTTCGTGAGCCGCACGTGGCCGATGAGGTTGACGGCCAGCAACCGGTCGATCTCCGCGGGCGACGATTGTTCGAAGGCGCGGTAGACGGCGGCGCCCGCGTTGTTGATGAGGACGTCCGGACCGCCGCGCGCGAGCAGGTCGCTCGCCAAGGCGTCGAGTTCCCCGGCGTTTCCGATGTCGCACTGCGCTTCATCGACGCTCGCGCCCGCAGCGCGCAACGTGGCCGCGGCGGCGCTCAAGCGCTCGCGACCGTCGGCAACCAGCGTGATCCGATTGCCTCGCTCGGCCAGTTGCGTCGCGACGGCGAGACCGATGCCGCTCGATCCGCCGGTGATTGCGACCCACTTGCCGTCAAGCCGCACGCGGCGCGAAACTCCGATTGGCGAACATCTGATGCTTCACTACTCGACGGCCCTAGCCGTCCCTCTGCGCCCGGGCGCGAGAGCGAAACGCGAACGCGGCAAGCGATGCCGCTCCCGCCAGCGAGAGGACGAGGCCCAATTTGAAGGAGAGCGGATCGTAGCGCATGGCGACCACGTGTTTGCCCGGCTCGAGCAACACGCCGCGGAAGAGATAGTCCGCGCGCACGATCGGCGCGGCGACCCCGTCGACCGTCGCCTGCCACCCCGGATAGAACGTATCGCTCAAGAAGAAAAGCGCGGCTCGATCCGAATCGGTCGCGAAGCGCACGTCCGTCGGCGTGTAGCGCAGGAGCCGGGCAGGGCGAACGCGCTCGGGCCGCTGCGTTGCCAGGCCGGCGAACGCGGGGGCGTACGCGTCCGGGATGCTGTCCGCCGTCACGACGACTCGCGAGAAAAAATCGTAATGCGGATCGTCGACCGCGCTTAGTGCCTCGCGATCGCTCTCGGCCACGTCCACGCTTTCGTACACCGCGCCGTACGGCAACGGCCGATCGAACGCGAACAGATCGGCATCGGCGAGGTGACGCAGCGCGAATGCGGGCCGCTCGCCGTCGACGTCGAGCCGCGACCATTTCAGCCGCAGGTCCCGCGCCGGATCGTCGGCTCGTCCCGAAAAAACCAACGCGACGCTCGTACCCGCATACGGCCGCAAGTTCGCGATTGCCGACAGCCACGTCGTCGACGAGGTCGAAAGCCGCCGCGCGAGCAGCACATGCCGGTCCCCGCGCGCGTCGACGGCCGCGAGTTCGGCCGTTCCGCTCGTCGCGCGCGAAGGCTCGCCGCCGTCGCTTAAGGCGAGGCCGACCGCGAGCGTTCGCGCGTCCTTCGGAACGGTATAGGGAACGCGCAACTCCCGGCTCGGAACGCGCTGCGTGAGACAAAGCCGCCAATGGTTGCCGGCCGCGCACGAACCGACGGTCGCGGCCGGCGAAACGCCGCCCGAGGCGATCCGGTCGCGAATCGCGCCGAACGGCGTCGCTGGGTCGGCGATCGCATCGGTCACGACGTAGCGCACCGAACCGAGCGTGAGCAGCCGTTGTCCCAATTCGCCGCCCGCCGTGTACGTGCTATTTCCCGAAAAATCCGACACCAGCACGCCGGGAACGTTTTTTGCGAGCAGGCTTCGCGCGAGCGGCAGATATCGCTCGACGTATAAGGCGTCGATGTCGCGAACGTCTTCGAGATCGAAGGCACCCGCCCAGTTCGGCAGCAACTCGCCCGTCTTCTCGCCGTAGATGCGTCCTGCGCCGCTGGAGCGGTCGTGGAGAAAGCGCACGTACGCGGCGCCGAGGTACGGGTTCTGCGCTTTCGGCGGTCCCGGATCGACGACGTAGTACATGGGCACGACGTAATTGCACGAAAGTTCGAGCGTCAGAATTCCGAGCGCCGCACCGGCCGCAAACCGCGTCGGAATTCGGGGGGCGCGCGCGGTCACGATGGCAAGCGTCGCGACCCCGCCCAAGGCGCCGAGCGCGACGAGCACGGAAAGATCGTAATAGAGGGCCGCGTGACCGACCGCCGGCGAGACGGCAACCTCGCTGCCGTACGCCGCGCGTTGCAGCAGCCACAGCGTTGCGGCGATCGCCGCGAGCGCGCCCGCGCCGGCTCGCGAGCGTCTCGCGAGCACCGCCTCGAGTCCGAAGCCCGCGAGCACGGCGAGCGCGAAGGCCGTCTCGCACTCCTCGTATTTCACGAGCGTGACGACGCGAACGACGGGCAGGTATCCGATCCAATTGACGGCCGGGCACCCGTAGCGCTTCGCGATCAGGATCGCCGCCGCGCTCGCGAAGAATGCAATCGGTGCCGCGTTCGCCCGCTCGCGACCCGTGACGAGATACGTGAGCGCGGCGAATGCGAAAAACGTGACCGCGATGCCGAAGTACCCGTCGTTGAAGAAGATGCCGGCTGCGTGCCCCGCCTCCCACGGCGGCCCGAAGACGAGCGGCATCAGGTACTGCGGGAACGACGTGCGGAAGCTGCCGTCCACGATCGACCCGGAGATCCCGCCGCCGTTCTTGCCGACTTCGTGGACGTTGAACGAATGGCCGACGAACTCGGCGAACGGCACGAGCACGATTCCCGCGCCCAAGAATCCGCACCCCAGCGCGAACGCGATACGCTGCAGCGTTTCGCGCGCACGGGCGCGAAACTCGGCCGCCGTCGCGACGCGAAAGATCGCGTACGCGGCCGCGAACGTCACGTTTAGGAACGAGGACTCCGGCATGCCGCCGAGCAGGTCGCAGGTCGTCGCGATCCCGAGAAATGGAACGGCGAGCGTCCCGCGGCGGTCGCGTACGATCCACTCGACGCCGAGGAAGAGCGCGGGCGTCAGCGTCTCGACGCTGAGGTGCGGCATCGTCACGTAGTGAATGAAGTAGCCGCTCAGCATGAAGGCGATCCCGGCCGCAAGCGCGGGCGCGAAACCGACGAAGCAACGAGCGAACAAGTACGTCGCGAAGCCCGCCAAGAACAAGCGCAGCACGATGTAGAGCGCGAAGAGCGTCGGACCCGGCCGCAACGCGACCATCGCGGCTAGCGGAAAGAACGGCTGCTGCTGCATCTCGGCGGCGAGCGGCTTGCCGAAGCCTGCGTCAGGGTTCCACAGCGGCGGCACGCGATCGCGAAACAGTTCGCGATGGACCAATGCGAACGACGGTTCGGCGATCGAACCGCTGCCGTTGGGATCGAGCAGCTTCCACTTGTCTTGCGAGAACGGTCGCGCGGGATCGCCGCCGGGTCCGCCGAGATTGGTGACGCTCGGAATATCGTGAGCCGCGCTCAGCAGGCTCATGTTCCCCCACAAATAGGGGAAGAACAGCACGTTCAAAATCACCGCGAGCGCGAGCGCCGCCCACAAGGTTTCCGCGCGGCGCGACGTCAGCGTAGCGATAACGTTCGGCGCGAAGCCAAGAGCGCCGTCGAGCCGTCGCCGTTCAGCACCGCGACGCCGATCGCGTGGCGGCCGGCCGGCAACGAATCGGGCGGCACGTCGATCGTGAAGCCGGTATCCGCGAGGGCCGGCACTCCCTTGACCGCGGCGACGTCCGGCCTGCGGCCGCCGTACGCCGCCGTCGCCGAGTCCGCGATCGCGCCGTCGATCGCGAGACAGACGGTTTGCGCGGGCACCGTTCCGCTGCGGTCGGCCGCCCACCCGGCGACGGCGATCGCGTGCAGGCGCGATACGCTCGCGCCGTCGGCGAGCGCCGCCTTCGTGTCGCCGTCGACGATCGAATCGAGGTTGCCCACGGCTCCGCCTGCCGGCCGAACGCCGCCGCGGCCCGCACACGTCGCGAGCGCCCGGCTCGGCACCACCGCCCCGGCAAGCGGCGCGGGATGGTGGAAGGGCGACACGAGCGCGCCGATCAGGAACGCGCCGCCGCCGATCGCACCGAGCGCGCGCGCGCTGCGCGGTTCGCGAACGAAACGGCGGCCGGCGACGTCGAGCGCGAAACCCACGACCGCCGACCAGAGCACGACAAAGCCGAGATTGACCAGCGTGTGCATCGCGCTACCGGGGCGGCGAGGCCGTCACTAGAGCGCGAACCCGGCTGCCTGCGCGTCGCGATGAAACATCTTGACCGTGTCGAGCGAGTATTCGTCGAGATCTTTGCCGACGAGCGAAAGTTTGGCGAGGATGTCGTGGGTCGCGGTAATCACGTGCACGCCCGCTTCGTCGGCTTGAAACACGTTGAGCAACTCGCGCGGGCTCGCCCAGATCAGTTCGAGCCGCGGGTTCGAGCGCATGATCTCGACGCTGCGGCGCATGATCGGCAGCGGATCGCGGCCCGTGTCGGCGACGCGGCCGGCGAAGACCGACACGTACGCCCCGGGACTCGCGGCGAGCGACGCGGTGACGTCCTCGACTTGGCGCTCCGTCATCAGCGCCGTCACGTTGAGCTTCACGCCGTCGCGGCTGAGCTCTTCCACGACGGCGCGCGTGCTCGCGCCCGCCGTGTCGGTCACCGGAATCTTCACGAAGACGTTGTCGCCCCAGGTCGCGATCTTCCGCGCCTGGCGCAGCATCTCCGGAAATTCGTCGGCGAACACTTCGTACGAGATCGGTCTGCCGCCGATGATGTCGAGGACTTCGCGCGCGAAGCGTTCGTAATCGGTGAGGCCCGCCTTGTGCATCAGCGTCGGGTTGGTCGTGAAGCCCGCGATGCGCGGGTCGCTCGCGAGCTTCGCGATGCCTTCGCGGTCGGCGCCGTCGGCGAATAGTTTGACTCGCAGGTCGTCCAGTCGGCTCATGCTGCTCCTCAGGCGAGAGAGAATCCATTCGGCGGCTTCGGTGACGGATGCGACGCGTGCGTCGGGGCCGCGCGCGGGCGTTCGCTCGGGCCACGCTCGATCGAGGTAGATCGTCGTGCAGCCCGCGGCCGCCCCGGCGTCGATGTCGCGCCAGCGATCGCCGACCATGAAACTCCGGCCCAAATCGACGTCCCAGCGCCGAGCCCCGTCGGCCAGCATGCCGGGTTTCGGCTTCCGGCACGAGCAGCGGTCGCCGTCGTCGTGATAGCACGCGATGAGGTCATCGAGCCCGAGTTCGTCGCGCACGAAGCGATTCATCGCCTCGGCTTCCGTTCTGGGGAGCGTGCCGCGCGCGACGTCGGGCTGGTTGGTCACGCAGATCGTGACGAACCCCGCGGCGCGCAGCGCCGCGACCGCTTCGCGCGCGCCGGACGCGACGCACACGTCCGCGAGACGCTCGGGCGGATGCGGGTTCCCGTCGCGGACGACGGCGTCGTTGAGGACGCCGTCGCGGTCGAAGAAAACGGCGCGTCGTTTCGGATTCAAACGGGTTCGGGCTGCGCCACCGCTTCCCACTTCGTCGCGCACGCTTTGAGCGACGGGTGCGTGACCATCAGATGCCAGACGACGGCTTGAAAGGCTTCGGAGTGCGGCGTCACGTGGTCGGCGTTCACGGTGGGAATGACGACGCACGCGTCGGCGACCTTGGCCGTGTAACCGCCGTCACGGCCGACCACGCCGAGCACCGTGGCGCCCGCGCCCTTGGCGTATTCGAGCGCGCGCACGAGGTTGGGGCTGACGTTGCGCTCGAGATCGCCGCCGCCGACGGAGAACACGAGGATGCCGTCCTTCGCCGAAAGCCGGCTGACCGCGAGCCACGCGCTAAAGACGGTTTCCCAGCCTTCATCGTTGGTGCGCGCCGTCAACTCCGAGACGTTGTCGGTCGGAGCGTAGGCTTCCAAGCCGACGAGTTTGCGGAAATCGTTCACCGCGTGCGACGCGTTGCCGGCGCTGCCGCCGACGCCGAGGATGAACAGGCGGCCGCCCCGCGCTCGAATCGCGGCGAGGTGCGCGACGACGGCCTCGATCGCGTCCGGATCGAGGCGCCGCACCACTTCTTGGGTTTCCGTCAAGAATTCTTTAGCGAACATCGTTGCTGGTGGCCTTTACGGTTGGCGGGAGTGAAGTCGAAACGAAGCGTTCGGTTTCCGCGAGTCCTTCGGGCGAACCGATTTCGTACCAGCGTTCGGTGCAGACGAGCGCGCGGAGCGTGCCGCGAGCGATGGCAGCCCGGTGCACGCCGGCGAGGTCGAACGCGCCCTCGAACCCCTCGAACGCGCGCGTCCGGAACGCATTGATGCCGTAATCGATGTACGTCATTTTTCCGGGAGCGGCCTCCTTGTCGTAGGCGACGACGCGGTCGCCTGCGACGGCTACGTTGCTGCGCAGCCAGCGATCGCGGTTTTCGAAAACGGTCATCACGCCGTCGTCGGCGGGGCCGAGCGCGGCGGCGACGCGCTGCGGCGGGCACTGCAAGAGCGCGTCGCCGTACACGGTCAAGAACGCATCGCCCAGGAGCGGCAGCGCTCGTTTGAGCGCGCCGCCCGTCCCGAGCGGCACGTCGCCGTCGTCGCTGTACGCGATGCGCATTCCCCACCGCGCGCCGTCGCCCGCGAACGCCCGGATGTCGGCCGCGCCGTAACCGACGCACATCACGACATCGCGAACGCCGTCGGCGGCGAGCCAGCGCAACTGGAAATCGAGAAAGGGGCGCCCGGCAACGGGGAGCAGGGCTTTGGGGCGGTCTCCGGCGATCGCGGCGATGCGCGTCCCTTTACCGCCGGCGAGGATCGCCACGGGCAGCACCGCGATTCCTCGGCGCTTGCGGCCCGCGACTCCTCTAAACGGGCGCTCAACGGAGGATTCACGGAAAGCGGCGGGGACTTGCAAGTCCGATGAAGATCGGATTCGCCGGGTTATGGCATCTCGGCAGCGTGATGAGCGCGGCGTTCGCGGGCGCCGGGCACGACGTCGTCGCGCACGACGAAGCGCCGGTCGTCGCGCGCTTTCTCGCCCGCGATCTGCCCGTCGCCGAACCCGGCCTTCAAGACGCGATCGACGCCGCCGTAGCCGCCGGGCGGCTACGCTACGACGCGGATGCGGCGTCGCTGCGCGCTTGCGAGATCGTTTGGATCGCGTACGACACGCCGGTTCGCGAAGACGGGAGCGCCGACGCCGCTTCGGTCATCGACCGCGTGGAACGTCTTTTCGGATCCCTCGCGCCCGATACGCTCTTGGTCGTGTCGTCGCAACTGCCCGTCGGTTCGGTCGCCGAACTCGAGCGCCGCGCAGGCCGGCGCGGCGTCCGATTGCGCTTCGCGTGCAGCCCGGAGAATCTGCGCCTGGGAAAATCGCTCGCGTATTTGCATGCGGTCGATCGCTTCGTCGTCGGCACCCGCAGCGCCGCGGACGACGCGCTCGTTCGCCGCGCGCTCGCGCCGCTGACGTCGCGCGTCGAATCGATGACGGTCGAGTCGGCCGAGATGACCAAGCACGCGCTCAATGCCTTTTTGGCGACGTCGGTCGCGTTCATCAACGAGCTGGCCGGATTGTGCGAGCGGACGGGCGCCGACGCGCGCGACGTCGAGCGCGGGCTGAAGAGCGACGCGCGCATCGGTCCGCACGCCTATCTGCGCGCCGGCGGGCCCTACGCCGGCGGCACGCTCGCGCGCGACGTCGCGTTCGTGATCGACGCCGAACGTGCGCACGGACTGGAACCGTACTTTTTCGCGGGCGTCCGCGCCGCAAACGACTTTCACGCGACGTGGTTGCAACGCCGTTTCGTCGAGGAGGTCGGCGAGCCGCAGGGCCGGGTTCTCGCCTCGCTCGGGATCGTGTACAAGCCGGGCACCGACACGCTGCGCGGTTCGAGCGCGGTCGCGTTCGCGCGTTGGTTCGCTTCACGCGGAGGAAGCGTGCGCGCGTTCGATCCGGCGCTGCGCGGGCTGCCGGACGACGTGGGCGGCGTGGTCGAACTAACGGCTTCCGCCGAGGCGGCGCTCGAGGGCGCCGATGCGGCTTTTCTCGCAACGGAATGGCCCGAGTTTCGCGCGCTCACCGCCGACGAGTTCGTGCGACGTCTGCGCGCGCCCAACGTGTTCGATCCCGGGAGGTTTCTCGCGGAGCCGGTTCAAACAGACGAGCGTCTTCGCTATTTCGCCATCGGCGTCGGCCGTCGCGCATAGGTCGTTGTTGGAATCGTTCGATTTACGCGGTCGCCGGGCCGCGATCACCGGCGGCAGCCGCGGATTCGGGTTCGCGGTCGCGACCGCGTTCGCGCGGGCCGGCGCCGACGTCATGCTTTCCGCCCGCGACGAACGCGAACTGGAAAAGGCCGCGCGGGCGCTCGGGCGCGATTTTCCCGCGGTGCGCGTCGAGTGGTGCGCGGGCGACGTTTCGAACGACGCGGACGTGGCGGCGCTGGCCGAACGAGCCGAGCGCGCCTTCGGTCACATCGACGTGCTCGTCTGCAACGCGGGCATCTACGGGCCGAAAGGGCCGATCGAAAACGTCGATTTCGGCGAGTGGTCGCGCGCGCTCGAGATCAACGTCAACGGCGTCGTGCTCTGCGCGCGCCGCTTTGCCGCGCAACTGCGCGCCTCCGAACGCGGCAAGGTCGTCATTTTGTCGGGCGGCGGCGCCACGAAACCCATGCCCTACTTGAGCGCGTACGCCGCCTCGAAAGCGGCGGCCGTGCGCTTCGGCGAGACGCTCGCCGAGGAGTGGCGCGAGCACGGGATCGACGTCAACATGGTGGCGCCCGGTGCGCTCAACACGCGCCTGCTCGACGAGGTGCTCGCCGCCGGGCCCGCGGCGGTGGGCGACGCGTTCTACGCCGCGTCGCTCAAACAGAAAGCAGAAGGCGGCGCGCCGCTCGAGCGCGGCGCGGACCTGTGCGCGTATCTCGCCTCGCGCGCGAGCGACGGGGTCACGGGTAAATTGATCAGCGCGATCTGGGACCCGTGGGAGCGTTTTTCCGAATTGCGCGAAGCGCTCGCGGCCAGCGACGTGTACACGTTGCGCCGTATCGTCCCCGAAGATCGGAAGCTGCCGTGGTAGCGCCGCTGCGCGTCGGGATCGTCGGCTGCGGCTTTATCGGCCGCAAGCGGGCGGCGTCGCTTCCGCCCGGGTCGCTCGCGTTGTGCTGCGACGTCGACCTCGGCCGCGCGGAGGCGCTCGCCAAGCCGGCGGGCGCGCTCGTCACGGCCGATTGGCGCGAAGCCGTTGCGGCGCCGAACGTCGACGCGCTGATCGTCGCGACGACCCACGACTTGCTGGCGGAGATTACCACCGCGGCGGCGCGGAACGGAAAACACGCGATCGTCGAAAAGCCGGCCGCGCTGCGCGCTAGCGAACTCGACGCCGCGCTCGAAGCGTCGCGCGCAACGGGGGTCAGCGTGCGGGTCGGATTCAATCATCGCTACCATCGCGCGTTCCGGCAGGCGCGGCGCATCGTCGACGCGGGCGAGCTCGGCGTGCTGACGCACTGCCGCGCGCGCTACGGCCACGGCGGCCGCCTCGGTTACGACCGCGAGTGGCGCGCCGTCCCGGCCCTCTCGGGCGGCGGGGAGGCGATCGATCAGGGCATGCACGTCATCGACCTGGCGCGCTGGTTTCTGGGCGAGTTCGTGGATGTGTACGGGTTCGCGGAAACGTACTTCTGGGATATGCCGGTGGAGGATAACGCCTTTTTGTTGTTGCGGACGGCGGACCGCCGGGTCGCCTCGTTGCACGCCTCGTGGACGGAGTGGAAGAACACGTTTTCCTTCGAGCTGTACGGACGCGTCGGCAAGCTCGAGATCAGCGGCCTTGGCGGCAGTTACGGCACGGAGAAATTGGCGCACTACAAGATGCTGCCCGAACTCGGACCGCCCGAGACGCTCGTCTACGAGTACCCGATGGCCGACGATTCGTGGGAAGCCGAGTACGCGGCGTTCGCTGCCGACGTGGCGGCGCGCCGCGAACCCGACGCGGGACTAGCCGACGCGCAGGCGGCTTTGCGCGTCGTCGAACGGCTGTACGCGGCGAATCGTCCGTGATCATCGCGCGCAGCCCGCTCCGCATTTCGCTCGGCGGCGGCGGAACCGATCTGCCCTCCTACTACCGCGAACACGAGGGGTTCCTGATCGCGGCGGCCATCAACAAGTACGTCTACATCACGCTGCACGAGACGTTCGTCGAGGACTGCATCGTCAAGTATTCGCAACTGGAGCGCGTCAAGAGCGTCGACGAGATCGCGCACCCGATCATCCGCGAGGCGATGCGGCTCACGAAAACGAGCGGCAACTACCTCGAGATGACCAGCATGTCCGACATTCCGGCCGGAACGGGCCTCGGTTCGTCGGGCAGCTTCACCACGGCGCTGCTGCACGCGCTCCACACGCACGACCGGCGCCTGGTGCAGAAACACGAACTCGCGGAGCAGGCCTGCAAGATCGAGATCGACATTCTCAAGGAGCCGATCGGTAAGCAGGACCAGTACATCGCCGTGTTCGGCGGCATCACGAGCTTCCGCTTCACGCGCGACGATCGGGTGGTCGTCGAACCCGTTCGGATGAGCAACGAGACGCTTGCGAATCTCGAAGACAACCTCGTGATGTTCTTCACCGGGTACACGCGCGCGGCGTCGAGCATCCTGCGCGACCAGGACTCGCGCACCAAAGAGCGCGACGGCGCGATGCTCGATAATCTCCACCGCGTCAAGGAAATCGGCCTGGCGAGCTACGAGGCGCTGCGCAGCGGCGACCTGCGCCGTTTCGCGGCGCTGATGCACGAGCACTGGGAACTCAAGCGGGGCCGCTCGGCCGGCATGGGCAACGGCGACATCGATCGCTGGTACGCGCTGGCGCGCGAGCACGGGGCCCTCGGCGGCAAACTGATCGGCGCGGGCGGCGGCGGATTCTTGATGTTCTACACCGAGGACAAGACCCGCGTGCGGCACGCCATGCGCGAGGCCGGGTTGACCGAAGTACGCTTCAAATTCGATTTCGAAGGTACGGCGACGGTTTCGTATCAATGATCGCGCGGCTCCGTACCGCGCTCCGCAGCCATGCGGGTCGTCGCGCCGACGCGCTCGGCATCGCGATCCTGGCGATTCTCACGAACCTGAGCTTCTGGCCGTTCCTGTGGGGCGGCGCGACCATCCAAGATAGCGCGGTCGTATCGAGCCTCTACACCGCCGGAAGCCGCGACCCCAATCCGACGGCGTGGCCGGTCGATCGCGAGGTGGATATGGGCGCCGGCGCCTGGCAAACCGAGCCGTGGTTCGCGCTCGAGCACGACCTCGCATTCAACGAAAAGACGGTTCCGCTTTGGAACCCGTATTCGGCCTTCGGAACGCCGCTGCTCGCGAACATGCAGTCGCAGCCGTTTTCGCCGTTCGCTTGGGTCGCGACGCTCGGGGACGACGCGCTCGCCTACAACTGGTTCGTCGCGCTGCGCATGTTCGCCGGCGGCGCGCTCGCGTTTCTTTTCTTACGGCAATTCCTGACGCTGGGTCCGGCGCTCGCCGGCGGCGCGTCGTACCTTTACTGCGGCTATCTCTGGCTCTACGTCACGATGCCCGAGGGCAGCGTCGAAGCGTTCATCCCCGGTTTGCTGCTCGGGTTCGAGCTGCTGCTTCGAAAGCAGACGACGGCCCGCATCGCCTTCTTGGCGGCGATGCTCGCCCTTGCCGTCTTCGGCGGCATGCCCGAATCGATTCTGCTGGCGTTCGCGTTCGCGTACGCGTACGGCGCGTGGCGCCTCATCGGCGAAGCGGGCTTTCGCTCGCGCGCGCTGCCGATTACGGCGGCCGTGGCCTCCGCTTCGGCGTTGGGCCTGGGATTGTCGGCCGCGCAGCTCTTACCGTTTCTGGAGTACGTCCCGCTCGCCCACACCGATCACATGGATCTCACCTTCGGCCTGACGCACGATGACTGGATGCCGTCCTTGCCGGCGCTCTACGTCGCGCCGCTGATCCAAGGACCGCCGGTCAACAATATTTTCACCGACTTCTCCGGCTTTTCGGGAGTACGCGGATTCTTTGGGGCGGCGGGGACGTTTTTCGCATGCTGCGCGATCGTTCTCCGCGTCCGTGACGCGCTCGAGCGTCGCACTTCGCAGGCACCCGTAGCCTTCTTTGCCCTATTCGCCGCCGCCGCCATCGCCAAACGCTTCGGAGTACCGCTCGTAAACTGGATCGGCGCCCTTCCCGGCTTTCAAGTCACCGAGTTCCCCAAATACGGTGAGGCGACGCTCGGCTGCGCAGCCGCGCTGCTGGTCGGGTTCGGCGTGGCGGCAGTCGCCGAACGGCGCGTGTCATCGGCGAACGCGGCGCTCGCCGCCGTGGTGCCGTTGACGGCGTTGACGGTCGCCGCATGCGTCGACGCGCGGCCGCTCGCGAAGCTGACCGACAATCAATGGTATTTCGCGTACGGCTCCGTTTGCGCGCTCGCGGTCCTCACGATCGTGATCCTGATTTCGCTGCTCGCACGGCGGTGGGCAGGCGCCTCGCGCGCGGTCGCGGCCGCCGCGCTGTTCGCGCTCGTCGCCGAGACGCACGCGGCCTACATCGTGCCGATGTTCTATCGGCTCGACCCCGAGCCGCCGCTTTCGCAATCGACGTTGCTCGGAGCGCCGTACGTTAACGTTCTTCGGACCCGCACGCGCGACGCGAGTCGCATGCTCGGCTTGGATTTTCTGTTCTACCCGGAATGGAGCGCGGCGTTCAAGGTTCCCGACGTCCGGGCCGTCGACGCGCTCTACGATAGCCACTACCTCAAGCTGGCCCAGACGCTCTACGGCGCCGGCGGCGAAGACGTCATACAGGACCGTCTCACCGGCGAAGAACCGCTCGATTTCGGCTCGCCGAGTTGGCAACGCTTTCTCGAGTTGGGGTCGGTGCGTTACATTTTGAGCCGCCAACCGCTCTCGGCGCTCGGTCCGCTGTCGCGCTGGATGGCCGCGCATCCCGAGCTTGAAAACCCGAAGCTGCGGGCGGGGACGTTCGCCATCGGCAAGGTCGCGCGCGCGGGGCTCTTCATGCATCCGCCGCAGCATCGAGTGCCCATCGATTTCGAAGTCCCGCCGAATGCGTCCGTGCTCAGCTTCGGAATCGGGATGCTGCCCGACGTGTGGAGTGGGCCGATTTGCGGCGACGGCGTTCGCTTCAAGCTCGAAGTTCGCTCGGATCGGGGCACGCGCTCGCTGTTCGAGCGTTACATCGATCCCAAACATATCGTCGAGCAGCGGCGATGGATCGATCAACGCGTTTCGATTGCCGGGTTTCGCGGACAAAAGGTCACCTTGCTGCTCTCCACGTCGCCGGGGCCGTCGGGCCAAACGTGTGCGGATTGGGCCGTGTGGAGCGACGTCCGTGCGCTTTCCCGCCCCTCGGAGGCGGCGTTTGCGCCGTCCCCCTATCGCGTCGTGTATCGCGATCCGCTCGTAACGGTTTCGGAATTCGCGCGCGCGCTACCACGCGTCGCCGTCTTCCGGCACGTCGTCGTCGCTCGCGACGATGCGGACGCGTTGCGGCGCGTCGCCTCGGCCGGCTTTCAGCCGCAGCGCGAGGCGATCGTGGAACCCGGCGTGGCGGGCGATCCAGCGCTGGCCGCGCTGGGACGAACCGCAGCCGCACCGGTCATCCCGGGAGCGCTTGAGTACTATGCGTCGCGTCGCGTGCGCGCGCGCATCGACGCCCCGGCGCCCGCGCTCGTCGTTTTGAACGATACCGATTTTCCGGGCTGGGTCGCTACCGTGGACGGACGCCGAGTCCCGATTTTGCGCGCGAACTATCTCTTTCGCGGCGTCGTCGTCGGCGCGGGGAGCCACATCGTCGAATTCGTTTACCAGCCGCGATCGTATGCGATCGGGCGCGACGCGTCGCTCGTTTCGTTCGCGCTCGTCGTGGCCTTGCCGTTCGTTCGCCGGCGCGGTCGCGCGGGGTCGCGCCGATGATCGCGCGACTTCGCTCGGCGCGCGCGAGCGACGCCGAACGGCGCGCCGACGCGATCGGCATCCTGGTGCTGGCGTTGCTCGTCAACCTGACGTTCTGGCCGTTTCTCTGGGGCGACGCGACGATTCAGGACAGCGTCGTGATCCAAAGCCTCTACCGGTCCGGCAGCCGTCCGGTCGACCCGCCCGTGTTCGCCGTCAATCGCGAGGTCGACGAAGCGGGAGGAGCCTGGCAGACGGAACCCTGGTTCGCGCTCGAGCACGCGCAGTTGTTCGTTGAAAAGACGCTGCCGCTTTGGAACCCCTACTCCGCGTTCGGGAAGCCGCTGCTGGCGAACATGCAATCGCAACCGCTCTCGCCGTTTGCCTGGGTCGCCGTCTTCGGAAACGACGCGCGGTCGTACGGCCGCTTCGTCGCGCTGCGGATTTTCGTTGCGGGCTTGCTGGCGTTTCTGTTCATGCGCCGGTTCGTGTCGCTCGGTCCGGCGCTCGTGGGCGGCGCGTCCTTCATGTACCTCGGCTATTTGTGGCTCTACGTCACCATGCCCGAAGTCAGCGTCGAAGTCGTCATCCCGGGATTGCTCTTGGCGATCGAACTGCTGCTTCGGAGGCAGACGGGTGCGCGCATCGCGTTCTTGGCCGTCATGCTGGCGTTGGCCGTCTTCGGCGGCATGCCGGAGTCGCTGCTGCTGGCTTGCGCTTTTGCGTATTCGTACGGCGTGTGGCGCCTCGCCGGCGAGCCGGAGTTTCGCCCGCGGGCGTTCCCGATCGTGGCGGCCGTCGCCGCGGCGTCGGCGCTCGGTTGCGGGCTCTCGGCGATTCTGCTGCTTCCCTTTTTCGAGTATCTGCCGCTCGCGCACAGCGATCATGCGAGTGCGGCGATCGGCTCGGGCCACGATCCGTTCCAGCCGGCGTGGCCGGCGCTCTACTTCGCGCCGTTGCTCCACGGCCCGACCGCGAACAACATCTTTACCGGATTCTCCGGCTATTCGGGAATCCGTGGCTACTTCGGAGCCGCGGTGGGATTCTTTGCCGGCGTGGCGATCGTGGGACGCGCCGCCGACGCGCTCGCGCGGCGCGCTTCCCGCGTGCCGATCGCGTTCTTCGCGCTCTTCGCCGCCGTCGCGCTCGCCAAGCGTTTCGGCGCCCCCGCCGTGAATTGGCTCGGAACGTTACCGTACTTCTCGCTCGTGGACTTCGCGAAGTACGGCGAGGCGACGCTCGGATGCGCCGTCGCGCTACTCGCCGGGTTCGGCGTGGCCGCCGCGCTCGAGCGGCGCGCGTCCGTTGCGATGATGGCGCTCGCCGCGGGCGTGCCGCTGAGCGCGATGACGGTTGCCGCTTGCGTCGATGCGGCTCCGCTGGCGCAACTCACCGCAAATCAGTGGTATTTTCCGTTCGCCATGGGCTGCGCGCTCGCCGCGCTCGCGACGGCCCTCGCTCTCTCGCTGGCGGTGCGCTTTCGGCGGCTCTCCGCAGGGGCGTTCGCGGCCGCGGCCTGCGCGCTCGTCGTCCTCGAAGCCCATGCGGGCTACGTCGTGCCGATCTTCTACTGGCTCAACAAGGAAGCGCCGCTGGCGGATTCGACCCTGCTCGGTGCGCCGTACGTATCGTTTCTCCAAAGCCGCGCGCGCGAGGCAAATCGCGTCATCGGCCAGGACGGGTTGCTCTACCCCGAGTGGAGCGCGGCGTTCGGCGTCGCCGACGCGCGCGGCCTCGACGCGCTGTACGATCTCCATTATTTGAAGTTGGCGCAAGCGCTCTACGGAACGGCGGGCGACGTTCAGTTCGCGGACCGCTTCACCGGCGACTTTCTCGATTTCGGCGCGCCGCTCTGGCAGCGCTTCCTCGAATTGGGTTCGATTCGTTACGTCCTCAGCCGCGATCCCGTCCGGGCGGGCGGGGCGCTCGCGCGCTCGCTCACTTCGCATCCCGAACTCATCGCGAATGCCCTTCGGCCCGGAACGTTCGTCATCGGTAACGACGTACGCGCCGGGATTTTCATCCATCCGCCCGCGAACCGCGTGCCCGCGGACTTCGACGTCCCCGCCGACGCGGTCGCGCTGCGTTTCGGCATCGGCATGGCGCCGGCCGTGTGGGCCGGTCCCATTTGCGGCGACGGGGTGCGCTACACGCTGGAAATTCGCGCGCGCGACGGCACGCGCAAGGTTTTCGAGCGCTACATCGATCCGAAGCACGACGTCGCGCAGCGGCGCTGGATCGATCAAACCGTGCCGATCGCGCGCTATCGCGGACAAAAGGTGACGCTGTTGCTTTCGACGGCGGCCGGGCCGTCGGGAAGTACGTGCGCCGACTGGGCCCTGTGGAGCGAGATCCGTGCGGCAACTCCTCGTTCGAACGGCGAGCCGCCGCAGGCGTACCGTTTGGTCTACCGGGATCCGTACGCGACGATCTCGGAATTCCCGAAGGCCTTACCGCGCGTCGCCGTCTATCGGCACGTGGTCGCCGCGGCCGACGATGCGGCAGCGCTCGGCGCTGTCGCGGCACCGGATTTCGACCCGGAGCGAGAAGCGGTCGTCGAGCCGGCGAGCGCGGTGCAGGCGGGCCTGGCGGCGTTGCAGCGAACGCCGCGCTTGCCGGTCATCGCCGGATCGCTCGAGTATTACGCTTCGCGGCGGGCACGCATGCTGGTCGACGCGCCCGCCCCGGCGCTCGTCGTGTTCAACGACACCGATTTCCCTGGTTGGACCGCCACGGTCGACGGGCGTGCGGTCCCCATCCTGCGCGCGAACTATCTTTTTCGCGGCGTCCTCGTCGGCGCGGGCCGGCACGAGGTCGAATTCGACTACGAACCGCGCTCGTTTGCACTCGGGTCGCAGACGATGCTCGCCTCGCTCGCACTCGTCGTCGCGCTGCCCTTCGTTCGCCGCCGCAAGGGCCGCGGTACCAAGCCGAGGCCGTCGAACGGTTCCTCGATCGCCAACGGAGACCAAAGCTCGTGATTATCGTGAACGTTCTCTTCACCGTCCTCTGGATGGTGGTCGGATTCTTCATCCTGCGCGTCGTCGCGTTGCGTTTCTTTCGCGAGCCGCGGCGCGCCGAGGTGGCGGCGGCAGCGGTGGTCGTCGCCTTCACCGCCGGCGCGCTGTGGCCGTTCTCGCCACGTTTCGAACCGCCGTCGCAAGCGCCGGTAGCCGCCGTGCAAACGCCGGCGCCGGCCACGCCGGCTTCGCCGGTCGCTCCCGCCGGCCCGGCGGCCACGGCCGCTGCGAGCGATTTTTCGTCGCGTTGCGAGAAACGCCAACTTGCGGCCGGCGACGGGACGGGATCGCTCGACGTTTTATCCGCACCCGACGGCGCGGTGATTCCCGACGGCGGCACGTCGCCCGCCGGGACGATGCTGGTCTTGCGCGGCTGGGCCGTCGATAAATCGGGGCCTCGCCCGGCGGCCGCGGTGTGTCTGCTCGTCGACGGCCGGATCTCGACCCACGCGGCCGTTCATTTGGGCGGCGCGCGTCCCGACGTGGCGACCGCGCTCGGCACGCAAGCCGTGGTCGACTCGGCCTTCGAAGTGACGTTCGATCCGTCGGCGCTCCCGCGCGGCAAGCATCGGCTCGCAATCGCCGAGGGCGGCACGGAAGGGCCGCTGCTGCAGCTTCCGGGCGCGCGAACGGTGACGTTCCAATGAGCGTGCGTCACCTCGTGACGGGTTGCGCCGGCTTCGTCGGCAGCACGATCGTCGACCGCCTCTTGCGCGACGGTCACGACGTCGTCGGTATCGACGATTTCTCGACCGGCCGCGAGGATTTCCTGACCGCGGCCCTCGCGAACCCGCGCTTCCGGCTGCTGCGCGCCGACTTGCTCGACCCGGCGGCGAGCTTCGAAGCGGCCGAGGGCGTCGATACGGTCTTCCATATGGCCGCCAACGCCGACGTCCGGTTCGGAACCGACCATCCGACGCGCGATTTCGAGCAGAACGCGCGGGTAACGCTCAACGTGCTCGAAGCGATGCGGCGCCGCGGCGCCCGCCGGATCGCGTTCGCGTCCACGGGCTCGATCTACGGTGAAGCGAAGGTGATCCCGACGCCCGAAGACGCGCCGCTGCCGATTCAAACCTCGCTGTACGGCGCCTCGAAAATGGCGGCGGAATCCTTCATCGAGGCGTACTCCGAAGGTTTTGGGATTCAGTCGTTCGTCTTTCGCTTCGTGTCGCTGCTCGGCGAGCGGTACACGCACGGGCACGTCGTCGATTTTTTCCGTCAGTTGCGGGAACACCCGGATCGCCTGCACGTCCTCGGCGACGGCAAGCAGCGGAAATCGTATCTCTACATCTTCGATTGCGTCGACGCGATGATGCAGGCGATGGCGACGAGTTCCGAGCGCGTCAACATCTACAATCTGGGTACCGACGAGTACTGCGAGGTCAACGACTCGATCGCTTGGATTTGCGAAGAGCTCGGCTTGCGGCCCGCGATCAC
>Ga0209698_10001747_pt1 | contig 25016 bp, 18 predicted proteins | sample LitLauG_LLR_2012_FD_187203 | JGI IMG/M metagenome (GOLD analysis project Ga0209698, IMG submission 187203) | Freshwater sediment microbial communities from Pennsylvania, USA - Little Laurel Run_MetaG_LLR_2012 (SPAdes) (version 2) | ecosystem: Environmental > Aquatic > Freshwater > Creek >... | reverse complement strand
TATCAGAATCAAGGATGATGTTGACGGGCTGCACCGGGTCTTGCAGTGTCTGAGCGCTCAGTAGTGTCGCAAAAGGGATGCCCACTAGGAAACTGAGCAGAAAACATGCAACGGCGTTACGGCACGAAGATGCACGGAAACTTGAGAGCCACATTGTATAACTCCTGGGATGGATTTGTGTAAATGTCGGTATCTAGCCGCGATTGCGGCGGTGAATGCACTGCCGTGAACTGAAATGCGCTCTCAACGGGCAGAGCGTTGGAAAGAACTGTCACTAATCAGCAATGAAGTTGTTGAGCGCAGAAGGGTCCAGTACAGCTCGAACCAGCGAGGCTATCGCACTTCGATCGGCGACCCGTAATAGGTCAAGAAGGTATCTCTCCTGCGGAGCCAGCGTGCCCATGCTCGCCGAGGGTAGCTGAGAATTCTCTCCCCTGGACTTGACGATCGCCTGAGCACATTCAAGGAAGCCGTTCTGGTACCCACGGCCTGCAATCCGGCAGTGCAATAATCGGGCCGCAGCTGCACATGGGATATGGCCGGGAGCGAAGCTGTGTGTGGCTACCTGGAACATGCTTAGATCGGGGCTTGAGTCCCCTACAGCATAGGTTTCTGCATTCCCGACACCCGCTAGATGAAGCAGTTCCGTTAAGCCACGTCCTTTATCTGTGTCATTCGCAAGAACAGCGGTATCCGAATAGGTCGGATGAATACTGAGGTCCTCAAGACCGAGGCCGGCAAGAAGATCCTGAACCATGATCTTAGGCAGCGGTACCGATCGTCCTCGCTCGTAGGTGTACGCCTTGATCGAATAGAGATAGTCTTCGTTTAGGTATACACCTGGGATTTGCTGCAGAGCCCGTCGCACGCGCTCCAGTTTCTCAACGGATTCATCCGACACCAGAACGCGCTCACGGCCGGTTACGGCATCCCAAACGTGTGCGCCATACTCAGAAACGCCGCCGGCGAATCCGTAGGCACGACAGTACTCCTTCAATTCGGGAATGCTCCTCGCGGTATTCAATGCGATGGTGAAGCCATTCTGCTGCAACAACGAGATCGCTTGAATGCCGGCCAGAGTCGTCGAGGGATAACCAAATACCTGCTGATCGATGACGCCGTCCACATCAAGAACCACCAGCGGAGAACTCCAATGTATCTCCTTAGGCTTCTGGCAGAGCTTCGCACAGAAGCGCATAGTATGAGCCACGAGAAAATTCCATGTGTCGATGTACTTCCGGTTGAACTCTTCGTGACGTGCGTGCATGCGCGGATCATTCAGGTTCTCGAGTGCGCGATCCAGCGACCAGGAACCAGCGAGGATCTTGTGGAGCATGATCCGGGCGTGCACATCTTGGTCCCCAGTCTGACCCACATAGGAATACAGGAGTTGCCGTTCCTCCTCGGACGACAGATTCCAGTGCAGAATTGCTTCCGCCAGATCATAGGCTGGATCGGTCAGGTTCAATTGATGCTTGCCCATGCCGTGCTGCTCGAAATCGCTCTTCAGCATGGAGCCGGCAGATGCGATCCATTCCACTCTACGCATCCTGGCGTCGATCAGAGTAGGCTGATGTACCAGCATCGCTGCCAACTCCTGCCGGATGCGAGCTCTCTTGAGAAATCCCGCGGCCTTTCCGTATGCAGTGCTTAACCGCCCCGCGAGTTCCTCTATTCCGCGCGCAGCCTGGCTGTCGTGTAGCACATCCGTTCGCGGCGCGGAGTTCAGTCGAAGCTCGCGCGCTCTTGTTGCGGTATAGCTGGCGAGGGTCTGAACCACGGCAGAGCGTGGCATTGCTCCATCATCTTCTATCCACTCGCTATACAGAATTCCGTCTCGAAGTCCGATGATGGGTGGGACAAACTTGGCCAGCCGCTCGCCGGCAATGAAGGCGTGGTAACCAAGCCACCCCCAACCGACACTCTTGGCAATGACCTTCTGCGTGACCGTTTCGCCCGGGCGCGATAGCTGTACCGAGTACACCGATTTAAGACGGGTGTGGTATTTGTCCTCCGAGACGGCGTTCAGATGAGCATTGGCATCCTCGGTGCCCTTATCGCCAACGGCAGCCTCCCAGCCCTGCGACGAGAAATATTCTCTGAGAAGTTGCGGCGTGGTCGACGAAATGAATTTGTGCTTGTACCACTCGTCGTGCTCCAGGGTGAGTACACGACAGGCACAGATAGGCACAGAATCCGCATGAGTCTTCCAGTTTCGACCGTTCCTGTGAACAGGGAAGAGCACGGCAACGTTGCTCGTCGGAATGCCCTGCTTCGTCAGAAGTCCAATCCCTTTGCCTAAAGTTCCTCCAGTTCCTACCGGCTCATCGATGATCACCGCCAGACAATCCTGACTCGCCTTCCGGTCGATAATCTTCTTCTCAACCGTGGAGATTCCTGCTTTAGGACGCAGTGTGACGCACTCTACATTGGAGTAGCCTTGCGATTCGATATAAGCACGCAGCAACAACGCGAAGTATGATCCGGCAGTCCGGAGTCCAGTTACCAAAATGGGTCGTCTGCAATCGGGGAAGGCAACAACGAACTTTGCCCCGAGGCTAAGGACATCAAAGTGGGTCAGATCTTGTGATCGGAATGCGGCGGGAATCCTTGGATTGCGGGCCGCTAGCCCGGCTGGGATAGAAGCTTGAAGCAGGCGCCGAAGCCGAAAGATCGAACCGGATGCATCCGGGCTGCCGGAATCGCGCAGCAGTACGCCTCGCAACACGGCAACGATAGCGAGTTCCAGTTGCGCTCTCCACTTGGAGAGGCGTCGCGCAGATAGCGCCGAGTAGGCGCCAGCAGTGTGAAGGGCTGCCTGCGTCACCCTCATCACAGGGGCGAGGGCAGGAAACACTCCTAATACTTTGGAGAAGTTGTAGCGTCGACCCAGCAGGTAGTCGTCCGTCGTGTCGATGATGGCGCAGGCAAGCAAATACACATTTCGTGCAACCTCTTCCCGTCGCCAATCTGGTTTCGTCGCTAGAAAGCGCAGCAGTTCCTGCTCGAGATGCCGAATGACCTCTCCGATAGTCGGATAGGCATTCAGACACCAAGAGTAGCGGTGATAGAACTCGTGTTCACTGGAACTAAAAGGCTCCGGCGTCCAGACAGCCGGCGTGACGGTATCAGGTGCAATTCGCAAAGGTTGTTGAGGGTTATGGAGATTTGTTGCTGACTGGATCATGCCTAAAGAATGCATCAAGGGAACCTTCTTGTTTGAAGCTGTCTTTGAGTTTCTGCCTGACGCCGATGGACGACTGCCTTACCGCCTTCGCAGCTCTTGGAATACATCAGCGGAGCATCAGATCGAGGTTATAGTTAGCGAGGAACACCATGGCAAGCGGATCAAGCGGCAGCCGATAGATTCCACTTTCCACTTCCCTCACCTTCGCGCCAATTGCCTGACGGTCCCAAAAAGGGTGAGTGGACGCCTCTTGAAGAGCCCGTAAAAACTGCTTGCGGCGAAGAAACTCGAAATTTACCCAGCCGAACCGTGAAACACCGACACGTCCGTCGGTGAGCAGGAAAGCCTTACGTCGCGTCTGTTCCAAAATGCGTCGAATCACCCGACCCGCTTCGTGCGCCAAGACTGGGTATGACGCGGGAACAAGAGTTGCAGCACATGGAAGCCCAAGCATCCCTGAAGCGTGCGAAGAAAGAATGTCTTTGTTAAGCGTGTTGTGAATCTTATCTCCGATGGGGATCCGGCAAGCAAGCCGCAAGAGGTTCCTGTCAACAAAAGGCAAAGCGATATCTAAACTGGATCGACAGCTTCGAACTTGAGCATTAATGTACTGTGTACCCCGATGTTCTGTGACAAAAGCCTCGATAAGGCCGTCGGCCGTATTAACCCCACGCTGTCTAAGTCGCGAGATACTCCACTCTAAGTCTGCCTTTACTGCTTCGGTCGGGCTATCCAAGGAATCCCAAAAGTCTTTGGATAGAGAAAATGGCCTGCTGAGTGTTTTCAGGTGCAAGTCGTTTAGCAGAGTCGTGGCCGCCGTCATTGGCTGTGATGCGCCATTCCGCAAGCCCAGAAGTGCTTTCCCGACGGCCATCGCCTTGGATGCGCCTCCCAGAATCATGCTCACGCCATAGTGGCCGCCGAGAACTTCACCGTAGACCCCCGAAGAAACGGATTGCGCTTCCGCTTGCGCAAGGAGTTTGCCAGCGACGTGAAACCAGGGAAATCTGACATCTTCCGTTGTCTCGAAACAGCTTTGGAGAAAGTCCGTGTCGAAACTGCGTTTATCGATCGGCTCCGCTTGGAATGCGACACCTGTTGAGTTGGCCAGCGATCGAGATATGTCAATCTCGCTGCTTTTCATATCTCCATGGCAATATGCCACGAGATTGGCTCGGGGTACTTCTGCCAGTGCGGCGGCGAAAAGTGTGCGGGAATCCCATCCGCCGGACAGCAGAATCGCATTCCGTTGTTTCGGTACCAACGATGCCCTAACGGCTTCGGTGAGAGCGTTCCAACAGTCGTCGATGAGTGTGTGTCTAGAGGAGTGCTGCACAGCCTCCTCAGCCCACAGCACACTGTTTTCGATGATGGCAAGCTTCTTTGATGCGTCGTCGTATGCCAGAATCTGTCCTGGCAACAATCGTTTGAGCCCCTGAAAGTGGGTCCTATCCCGAAGCGTGTAACCATACTTGAGGAATTCCAAGCAACCGAGGGGATCAGGTTTAAGCCCGAGGACCCTGGCGAGTGGGCGTTGTCTACTGCAAAACATCAGGCCTGCGGGAGTCGCCAAGTAGTAAATGGCAAAAGTCCCAGACCAATCGCACGCCAGAAAACACTTTCGCTCGTCTGGTAACAGGATAGCGACACTACCCTTGCAGTCGACAGACGTTTGTACGTTACCACTAGAACGCTCGAATAACGATTTCGATCCTGCGGCGTGCTCTTGTGCTGACGAATATAGCGAGGGTTCACCATCTACGGCGAATAGTGACTTACCCCCGTCAGTTGTTAGAGCATGGCTGGGCCGAAACGCATGCCCACCCAGACCCCATGTTTCGCAAACCACGTGTTCGCCGTGCCCCCAAGGCTCCTCAAAGGCTTTTCGTAGTTCCTCGATTAGGTGACGTTGGGGTCCCAAGGCACCAAATAACCCGGGCATATGCTGTTCCTCGGCCGAACTCGGAATCTAATTGTGCGTGTTACACGTGATAGCAAGGCGACGTAGAAGCGTCACACGACGGGTCATCAGCCGCGCGACCGTGTTCGCCTTGACTTTGCAGTTGAAAGGGTGAGACTTTCCAGACTTGCGTGGACCCAGTGGTGATCCAGCTCGCTTTCTTTGATCCCTTGAGGATCATCGGCCAGTTGACGCGGATTTGTATGTCAGAATGGCTGCTCCCACGTCACACTCTCCCGAGCCGCTAAATCTCCCGGTGTAAGCGAACCTGCCGGTGGAAATGGCGTGTCGATAGGCGATACGTGACCCACCGATTGGCTCTTGTGCGACCATCACCCAGGGAGCATCATCTATAAAGTTCATCACGTTTGGGTACGCCTGCTCGGTCCAGCCAACCATGAACTCGTTCCCCTGGGACGTCTTCGCCGTCACTCCAGAAGTGAACGTCCGGCCGCTGGAGCAGTTCGAAAAGTAGCCATTGTCGTTGGTGGCTGTTCGGTCCAATAACGGCCCGGTGGTCGCTAGCCCGCTTAGCTCCATCACCACAATCTGCATTTGTGTGATGCTGCCGTAAGTCACAGTAATCATGTGGGCTGGATTGGCATTGGCAGCAGAGAAAAACATGATTCTCTGTCTACCACCAAACAAGTGATTGAGATCAAGCGCGTAAGAATTGCCCGTTCCGCCGGTGACCGTAGCCGTACTGTATCCCAGAGCGAAGACTATAATCGCGTTCCCCTTTGCCGTCGGCGAGGGGAAAGTGCAAGTCCAGACAGTGTCGTAGTTCGCCCAATCCTGGCACGCTTGTGATTGAACCACAGTTGCGGCAAAGCCAGTGATGGTCGCCAACATCAAGAGCGCAATGAGATATATTGTGTCGCGGAACATTGATGTACTTGGGCGGACCTTAGCAAGATCGCAGACGGCTCATGGAGGTGAGAAAAGCAGGAGCGCAAAGGCTGTTATTTAGTTTCGGATGATGCACTCCTGCAGTTCGCGTTCGCTGACAGCATCTTAGTGCACTACTGCGCTCAAGTTCGTTGGCGGTGAGGGACGCGTCACCGTTCCTGAACCGTACTCGAAGGCGCCCATATCGTAGGCCGTCCCCTGAGGCCGCGTAGTACCGTCATAATCGACGGTGATACTGGACAGTGTCGTACCCTGATCGATACCAAGACTGCCTGACTGGAGATGAAAGTCTTGTGTGGATGCATTGACGAAGGTAGGTGCGCCCACGATGTTGTTGCTGACTGTGCCACTGCTATTCGTTCGTGGCGTTTGAGGCACTAGGTTGTATTGGAACGCATACTGGAAGTTGGGTAGCGAGTCGTTGAAAATTTCGTACTGAGTCTCGCCGACGGCGATGTTGTTTTGGAGCACCACATTGCTCCAGTGTGCGGTTGTACCTGAGTTCCCGATGGTAAAGAAATACGGTGCGCCGGGAGCGTCGAAGGTGTTGTTGTAGAGATAGAGGCCATTCGCGGTCAGGTTCCAGCCAGGGTCGGTGAAAGCATAAACCATGCCCAGCGACACCAAGTTGTCTCGACTGTAGACCACGTTATTGGAGATAGTCACGTTGTTGTAGACGGCCCCATTCTGGTCCATGCCTGTTAGGATCGCCGCCCGCATGTCCTGCGGATTTCCGGCGCTCCGTGTAATGTCAAAGAGGTTCGAATCAATCGTCTCGTTAGTAAAATTTCGGCCAAGATCCGTGGCGTTGCATCTATTCTCGTCGTAGTTGTGGATCTGATACATCGCTCCACCGTGAAACTCGTTGTCTTTGACGAGAGTCGTGTCACCCGACCCCCAGTAGAGGACATATGCGGTACCAACATTGCTGCAAGAGTAGGTCGGCGTGTTGCACGTAGGAGTTGAGTTATGGTAATTCGCTAACCATCTCGTGTTGTCGGCGAATTTTTGCCCCACCCAGAAGAATGGTCCGTCAAACATCATTCCGATAACATCCAGTCCGGTCTGATGCATGTGGCAATCACTACAGAAGGACCATTCATTGCCCAGCGATATTGCCTGACCCGTATTCGTCATCCGAAAATTGGTGAATGTCCAGTAGTTTGAATAGGCGTTGATTGATACACCACTCAGAGTCGCCAGTTCACCGGGATAGGAGGTGACCGTGTAATGGAGGGCGTCTGTGCCGTTGATTTGGGGGTTGTAGATAGTGCAGTTTGCCCCGCCCTCTTCGAAGTAGCCAATATTGGCCACTTTTGTATCGCTACACCCGTTGCAGATGTTCGTGTAGGTGCCGTTGCGCATGTAGATGAACTCGCCCGGAGCTTCGCCTGTGCGAATCGAAACTGTGAACGGGTGGAGCCAAGGACCGTGGGACCCGCCGAGGCTGTGATCTGGATATCGGCCGTCCCATGAATCGTTGCCGTTCGTGCCATCGGCAAAGAAAATCCCGCCCCCAGTGTTGTCGATTGTGAATGGCAGAGCAATGCTAGTGATTCCATTGACCGTCACGGAAATGCCGGCTGTGTTGGCGGCCGGCATATTGCCATTCAGCCAGAATGTAATGCGCTGAAATCCTTTTGCGGTTGTGGGGTTGGTGGTGGCCCCCCATTCGGCGTAGTCGGAATCACTGGTCAAATTGACTCCAGCTACGGTGATGTAGCTGCCGCCACGGACGGTGCCAACATTCCTGGCCCATACTGTAATGGCGGCGCCTTTGGTGGCCGAACCCGCCCAACCTTGATTGGGACCGGCTTTTGCGCTGGAGTAGAGCAACTGAAGCCCTCCCGTCTGGGCCCCTACAATAGTCACTGTCAAAAACACGAACACGCACGCCGCAAGCATCCAATGGATCCTGGTCATTATCGTTCCTCGCACCGCACCCGATTGTGAGTCCATTGCAATCTCTGAAATGTCGGGAGTCATTAAGGGGATTGTGACCGCTGTAACTTGACCGCCGCAAGTCACACATGGACATGCAGGCGCGACAAAAGGCCACTGTCCCAGCCGCACACGATAAGGCCGCCACTTTTCCGCTCGAGTGTTGCAAATTGCAACAGTGTTGACATGAGCATGATTAGTATTCCTGAGCGGATGGGTTCAGGAACTCTGGCGTTTTCGGCAGCGCCAGCCCATGGTCTTGCAGCAGGTTTCCGTAGAAATGTGCCAGCCGTTCGACCATGCGCTGTACGGTGAAACGCGTCTCAACGATGCGTCTACCGTTCTTTCCCATGCGCTCCGCGCGTGGCCGATCCGTTAACAGCTGAACTATGCGAACCGCAAGCGCGTCCGGAGCGTCAGCTCGAACCAGAAAACCGCTCTCTCCCTCCCGGACGACCTCAGCGTTGCCGCCAACGTTTGTGGCCGCACACGGGAGCCCACAGGCCATTGCTTCCAGCAGGGCGTTGGACATACCTTCGCTGCGCGATGGGAGACAGAAAACATCACATCTCTTCAATAACGAAATGACGTCCTTCCGCATGCCGAGGAATATGAAGTGTTGGTCGAGACCCAACTGAGTGACCGCGCTTCGAAGTTGCCTCTCGTAATCCGGTTCCTGCAACGCGGCGCCAATCACCACAAATCTCGCCTCTGGCACCTCATCACGAACCAACGCGGCAGCCTGAACGAAAATGTCAACGCCTTTGACATTGCGAATGTTCGCCACCGTGGCGACCAGGGGAGAATCTGCAGCCCAGCCCAGCGAAACACGTAGATCGGTTGGCGCAGCGCTATCGATCTGCTCAAGATCGACACCGTTATAGACAGTGACCACCTTTTCAGGAGGAACGTGATCGTTCGAGATACAGAATTCGCGTACTGTGTCGGACACGGCCTGGACCTGGTCGAAAAAGTGATTGGCGAAGGCACACGCAAGTCTATGCTTTGGGCCGCGCAGAATGCCCATGTCACGGCGACTGGATACAAGTATAGGACAGCCACTTAATCTTGCTACCAGTCCGCCCCAAAGGTCCGAGGATGGAAAGATCGTGTGGACAATCTCGACTTGTTGCGATCTCAGCAGCCGACTAAATGCTACTGCATGCTTCATTGCTGTCCAGTTGTATATCTTGGTCAGAGGAAGAAGATGCAGTGTTCCTGGGAAACTCTCGTTGACACCATCGCCCGCCCAGAACGTTGCAACGGAACAGCGAAATCCATGCTGAGGGAGAAAACGGCAGAGTTTTTGGATAGCGCCCTCCGCGCCTCCTTGAGTGCTGTGCATCCGATCTATCAGGAAGAGCACATGATGGCTCGTGAGGTTGGTCGTTGCCACTTGACGACGCCGTGAATGAAACGGATTCATAGTCGGCACAAATTCTTACCGTCGTTAACAAACGCCGTTTCTCCGAAGTACTCGGATGGGCCGCCTCTCGTGGCCGGTATCGTGTGAGTTTCAGGAGTGCACGGGGATGCTGGAGCGAGCAATTCTGCGGGAGTGATCGCCGGTGAGGGGCATGCTTCATCCTTCTCAAGTTGCTGGGCACGGCCAACCAGAGCCGCAAGCACCCACATATATCCATTGACCTGCAGAAAAGTCCAACGATCCCCGAAGAGATTGGCCGCAATCGCGCAAACAACCCAGCCAATGAGCCCAAGACCCAAGGACGCAAAGAATGGATCCTGCGCCTTTCGAAACAGGTGATAGCTCACGAGTAACATTCGAGCGACGAGCCAGAGAAGGAGCACGAATCCGACAACACCCGTTTCTACGAGTACCTTGACAAAGTAGTTGTGAGTATCAGCGTAGTAGCCGACGCCTCCATCGGTCCTTCTGTTGAGGTGCATGTACTCATAAGTGTCAAACCCTGCGCCGAGCAACGGATTACGATCGAACACTTCCATCGCATTGCTCCAGAGGGAGAGGCGAGTCGCTGAGGACACATCTATGCTTCGGGTCTGTGGGTCGTAGGTCATTTCGACACGTTGTCGAACGGCTGGTGGTACAAGGGTTTCCCAAGTCAGTAGAAAGGCGAATAACAGGATGAGTATTTTCCGGTGTTTCAACACACCAATCACAAAGCAACCGGCGATGAACGCTACGTATCCTGCTCGCGAGAGGCTGTACATCAGGCAGAACGACGACAATACCGCCAATCCGTAGTAAGCCCAGCGCTGCCACCGGCGGCGTTCGAATTCCGCCAGGGCAAACACGAAAACGGCCGACTGCGCAGCAAAAGCAGCAAGTCCGTTGGTCCCGGCATAGCCCATGCTGCCGCCCTCAACGTGGAGTTCTTCGCTGTAGCTTGAAAAATCTCGATCCGAGACTGTGCTCCAAAAGCTCTTGTCCAGCGCCAGGGTACCAAGACAAAGAATTACAACTATGGCGCGCATCTGCTGCTTGGTAGGCGCCGCGGCCAGCGTCAGCAAGAGCAGAGCTGGCATTACCATATACTCCTGCCACACTCCGAATCGACGATCACCCATCAGCGGGAAAGGCTGGCGCAGATATGTCGAACCTAAACAAAGCGACACGTACGTAAACAGCCCATAAATGACCAGTAATGTTGTCCACCCCGACTTCGGCAGAATCGGCTGTCTTTTGCGCAAAAGCCCCAACGCGACCCCGAGCAGGATGACTCCAACCACGCTTGAGCCCAAGGGAAGATCGTTTGTTCTGTATCGAATGGTTTGCAGCGGGATCAGCGGTAAGAGGTAAAAAATTCCAGCGATCGGCTTCCAGAAAACACTGAGCAGGAATGCGACAATCGCCGCCAGATATAAAACGTACGGAACGTAGGACTCGAGCCCGAAGTTCATGAAAATGCCTAGTTCGTGCGCACTCCAGCCAGAACACGCCGGACCGTGTAATGGGAAGTAAGGAGGTATTTCCAACTGCGTATCGAGGTGACCAAGGTTTTCATTGTCTGAACGACCTTACCTTTTCCGTCTTCTCTGGCAAAACACAGCGTCTCGGTCAGCCGTGAATTTGTCGCCCACTGGTGCTTGTAGCTTTGGTCGCCGCTCAAAAAATCGACCTCAGCATGATGAGTCCGGATGGCATCTTCGATAACGGCGCTGAAGAGCAACACTCCCACGCTGAAATGACTGTAAGCGGGGTCGATACCGGATTGATAAAGGAACATCTTGTTGCCGGCGGTGAATCCATAGAGTGCTGCAATGGCATGACCGTGAAGCTTCAGCAAATAGAGACGTGCAAAGCCAGACGCGGCTAAAGTCGTGAGGACATCTCGATGGAACGATGCGACTCTTCGGTCAAGGAATGCGCTAACTTCGGCACGAGCACCAAATCTGGCAGCGTGGAGACGCAATAGATCATCGAATGCACTGTGAATCTCAGGCGCGCACTGAAGCGTGAGGAAGTCCACTGGGCCTTCCCGCTTCAAAGCGCGGAGGTAGCGGTTGAGATTCCGCCGCATCTGTTTGCCGCGACTGGCAAAATACGATTCCGGTGTTTCGGGGAGCGTTGCATAGAGCGATGAGAGTGCACGCCCCCGCGTCGCGGCGACCCTGTGCGTCCGCATTGAGACTTGAAATCCGGTTGCTGCAATGGACTCTCCGCTACGGCCAGAAAGCTCTATGTAGTCCCAATGCGATTGATGTTCCTGAATAAACTTTGCAATACAGCCTGCGGCGTTAAGGGCACAGGAAGGGTCGACAATGAAATCCAGATAGCATGATCCCACCCATCGATCACCGAGGAACCCTAGGCGTCGAAGGTGGAATGGTCCACCGCGAAAGGAGATATAGAACGGAGCTATTCCAATGAGAGACCGACCGTCCCTCACAACGATTACAAATAGCTCAGCGCCTTTGCCCAAGTGCTTCCACCACTGAGACATCCATTCATAGCTGAGAAAAACGTTGTCGCACTCAATACGGCGGAACAATTCCTGCCATTCCGGTCCGAGGCGCTCGAGTTCCTCGCTGGCGCAAACCGCGCTTGCTGACAGCTTTTGGTCGTTTTCTACGAGAGGCATGACAGACATTGACTGTTATCCGCGTGGTGCAGCAGTGATTCTGCCGAGAGTGCTGATCTGGGCTTGTGTGATCGGCGTAAGGGCTCGCTGATAAACCCGCACAGTCTTAGAGCCGATGTCCCCCCAATTGAGTCTGGCGGCACTACTCTGCTGCAAATTCTTACCCAGCCGATTCCGGAGGTCTGCGTCTGAGGCGAGCTGCAGGAGGGCACTTGCCCAGCCGTCGAGACTGTCGTGCGGAACGAGTAGCCCACTATCCCCGTGTTGCAACACTTCCTGGAAGGCAGGAAGGGCGGACGCGATCACAGCTTTTCCGTAATTCATCCCCGTCATCAGCGCGCCGCTTGTGGTTATGGCAGCGTACGGATAGACCAAGATGTCGGCCGCCGAGAGATAATCCTTCAAGGTCGGTACGTCGACAAAACGAAAATCAAGGCGCACAGAAGATGCGATGTCGAGCTCTTTTACCTGATTCGTCACCGCTTCGAGCTCCGCTCTATCGCCAGTGCCGACAATTACCAATGTGGCGTCTAACCCTGTTTGGCGAGCCTGCTTCCATGCCTTTAACAGGAAAGACACCCCCTTGTACGGACGAATAATCCCCTGCCAGAGAACGATCAAGGCCCCAGCTGGCAATCCAAGTCGCGTGCGCGCCTGGCCCTGCGTACAGCGGATGAACGGTGAAAACAGCGGACCGTGCGGTATGATGGTGATCTTCTCTGGTGGCACTTGAAACGTGGCGCTAACAGCCGCCTTTGCGGGCTCGTTATGGCAGATGAGGTGATCTGCGAGCTCATAAACCTTTGCATAGAGGTGCCGAAAGCGTTCTCCGCCTTCGTGTGGAAGAACATTGTGAACTGTGTAAACAATCCTGCATCCGAGCGCTCGGGCCAATTTGAGAAGCCAGATATCAAATGACAGTCCCAGATCAATGAGGGGCGCGAACTGAATATGCACGACATCGGGAGCGGAGAACAGAAACTGCACAGCCAGTGCACCCAGGTTCAAAAGGTACTCGATGAACTTGAAGGCTCGCCGGGCGGGCTTCGCCGAATTCGGCATTCGAGCCGCGAAATTCAGCAGCCCCTGACGGCGATGCGTTCGCATGTTGCCAAAGCAAGTCGAGTCATGGCTGTAAGTGGTGGCCGCCAGCGAAACCTGCACTTCGGGACAATTCTCAAGCGCCGCGCACAAATGTTCCGTGTAGTACGGGACAGTGGGCAACAGGTCGAGCATGAGAACGCGACGCGTCTGGGACACCGTGTGCTCTCCGCGCTGCTTCGAGTTATTAGATTTGACCTGCACGCTTATTTCTCTGGGGCGTTCTGGGCGGTTCCGCTATCGTAAGGACGGGCTGGGGGATCTCTCTGGCGTCCAAAACCAGGCTGCACTATGCACGTGGTTCGCGTCATACAGCAACTGGTTCGCCGTTCGAGCCATCGCCTCACAGGTGTAGATCCATGAGACGGCGCCGCGGTAACGGAAACCTCCTGGCAGACGTGCCTCCTGAAGCAACGCAGCCAGAGCGTGTGGCGCGTACCACTGCCCAGTGTGCATACTGTTCCAGTCGAAGCACCCGCCTGGCTTGATCTCTTTATCAATCAGAGCGGCACAGGGATTCTGTACGGGCTCGGGCTCCGTGTACTCAGGGAAGAGGGTTTTGTTCAGAAAGACGGTACTTGTTTTTCGCACAAGCCGCTTGGTCTGCGCTACATACTTCGGAAGAAACTTGTACCAGTTTGTAAGGCCAACGGGAGCGCACGGATGTCCTGCCAGCGTCACGTAATCGGCGATTCGGGGATGAAGCAGCCATGCGACATAGCGCAACAGGCGTGAGTTGTACCGCCACTGCGTCGGAACCGCGACAGCAATATCCATGGCCGCCCTTGAAGTGAAGGGCAGCAGTGGCACTGACCATTTCCCAAATGCGCTTGAAAATCCCCCGATCGCCCCACACATCTTGCGCAAATAGACCGCATCAATTTGCGAGGTGTTAGGTTCACCCTCGTACGAGTCAATGATTTGATCCAGATATACGTGCAGCCGGGTTCTCCATTCCTGGTGCCAGTCGTGTGCAAAGAAGTCCATTTTCTTCGGAGCGGCATCAAAACGATAACGAATGAGCTTATCGACCGAAGCGCGCTGCCTCTTACCACGATCGATAAACTCCTGCGCCCAGAAAAAATCCCGATAGCATTCGCCTAGTGCGCCGCTGACTGATACCGAAGGGGCGTGCCCGGCAGCCTCAAAGAGTTGCCGCTTTATGAGCGTTGTTAGCGCACAGGTGAATGTGTCGATACATCCCTCCGCCAGCAACAACGCGGCACCCATCGTTGACGAAACGTCACCAAAGTGGTTACCAGGATCCACTACCTGCAGAGGCAAATGCTCTTTCTGGCATATGTGACTGGCCAGAACGACGTCCGGATTGCTGCTCGATCCGGCCACTGTCGGTATAACCGGAATACCCGTATTCAGGAGACAAGCAGTCGTGACTCTTGAATCGAGGCCACCCGTTAGGTCTGAGAATACCGCTTGGTTGTGGCCGATCAGTGATACACAGTAGTTGGATAAATGTTGAGCAATCTCGTTGGCTGCTGCGCGCAATTTACCTGCTCGCTGCCCAAACGGCGGGATCCAGTAACGCTGCACATTCAAATGAGCGCCGCCAACTTCAACAAGACTTCCTTCCTGAATGCTCTGGATCTCCTCGAAAACAGTATTGGGGGGAAGTCTGTGCCCACATCGATAGAGCGAGCGGCATCCAAATTCGTCCAGACTCACTCGATCCAGGGCTGCCAGAGTAAGAATGGAAGATGAGACGCCTACAATGCCGCGATCTGTGCGTCGTTTGTAAACCGCGTACTGTCCTAATGCGCTAGGGATGATCACCAGCCGCTCTCGCGCGGAGTCAAATGCGACAGTGACGAAGGTCCCGTCCAAATGTCTACTTGCAACGGAGGGATTGCGTCGGATCTCTTCCAGTAGGTGGCCAAGGCCAGAATCGGTCACTTTCGTTCCTTCGTAAGTCGCAGTCCCGAGTACGTATATCCATGATGCGTCTTCTGCATTCGTGAAGACTTTCGTTGCCGCCGAATCGGCGGTATCGAGCTTTACGGTGAAAAAGCCGCGGGCGTCGAGAGTGGTGAGCCTCAGTGACGAGCTAAAGGGGTGTGATCGCCGCAGCGCATCGCATGAGCGTGTGCAAATGTCGCTGATAGTCGCTGGATCGGTGTTGCGAGGCCAGTGAAGGATTAAGAAGCCCGACATGGTTACAGTCCTCTGGCTTGGTTCTAGATCTGAACTTCCCTTGTTAGGGCACTGCCACTAGGAAACTTGGCATCGTTCGGGACAGAAAGGATCGCCTTTCTCATCGCACGCCAAGCCAGCCAAAACGCCTTGCACTCAAACATGGCAGCAGAAAAACGGCCATTGAGACCCGTTACTCCGGCTTCGCACATGTACGATCTGGGAACCGCGAGATCGTCACTTGACCGTGTCCAGGCACCCCTCTGAGTGGTGACCGCTACACGATATCCCAAGGTGCCCACCAGATTTTTGATTTCGCCGGACCAATTGCCGTTCGGATATGCAAGGGCCGTGCACGGCTGGCCAAGTAACCCCTCGATCGCCGATTTCGACTGCCTGAGTTCACTTTCCACAAGGTCTGTTGGAATGCTGGTTAATATCTGGTGCGTCTGAGTGTGCGATCCAAAGCTCACGCCAGCGCGATTCATCTCCAAAATCTCCCCGGAGGAAAGCACTTGGTCGTCGCTAGATCGCTGCGGCGGCGCTTGACGTTGAATAGCTTTCTCACGAAGATTCGAAAGATACCGCTCGCGCTCACTGATCGGAAGATGCTTGAGCTGTTCCACCGTCCCACTGATCTCATTCCGGTCATCTTTCCCCAGTGCCCGCAGAAGAGAGCATGTCTGCTCGGGCCAAAAAGGCGCCCTCTGTCCAAAGACTCCTGGGCAAACGAAGATTGTGAAGGGCAGGCCGTAGGCGCGAGCAATCGGGAAGACGACGGTGTAATTGTCACGCCAACCGTCATCGAACGTGAAAACAACGTTCAGTTTCTCCGATGGGTTTCCAGGAATTGCCTCCGCTAAAGCCACGGGCTCATAGTGTCGCCTCACGTAAGTAACTAGCTCCCGGAAGGTGCGTTCTTTCATCAGAATGCCGGGCAAGCTACTGGTTCTTTCAAACGATTCTTCCCTCAGCACGCGGTGGAAAGCCAGGGTGATAATGGCCCCCCTTTTTCGCAACTGTCGCTTCACAAACCACACGCAACCAGTCCGGACTAGGAAGCCGGCATACAAACACCTGGCGAGTAACCGAAGAAACCTGAGAACTGATTGCATGAGTGTATGTCTAGAACGAATCGCCTGCAGCAACGTACCCTCAGACTGATTCCGTGATTTCATTTTGCCGGCCTCGCTCTCGGAGCATGCGAAGTGCCCAGACTACGGACTGGCGGACACGGAGATCCAGCGCGTATACGGCAGCGAGATAAACAACAAGCACCACAGCAAACTTCACCAGTAAATCCAACAGGGGAGACTGAAAAGCCAGGGCGGAAGCAGCTGTCCATGCAAGGGCGCCAGCGCCGATATATTTGAGAAGTGTCCGAAGATCCGTATGCAGCGGCAGGAGTCGATTGGAGGCTAGCGCCAATGATGCGATACAGCAGATATAGCTGAGCAGTGTCGCGATGGCGCCCCCCATCAGGCCCATGCGCGGTAGAAGAAGGCAATTCAATCCAATGTTTACCGCAGCGGCAATGATGAGCAGCCCTGACATCTGCATCGTCCGTTTATGGATGAGCAAGCCCGCGGCGACGAACACGTTCGCTCCATACACAAGAAGTCCGGCAAGGATGACTGGGATCAGGCGATCGGCACCCGCATATTTCTGAGAAGCGAGGAATACTACAATCGAGTGTCCAGCCGCGGCGATTGCCGCAAGTACCCCTACAGCCGCCAGCATGAAGGCATTGAGCGCTGTCGAGATGAAGGCAGAAGTCTTTTCGGTTCCATCCGAGTTCCATATCCTCATGTAAATGGGGATAAGGGCAAGACCGATGGGAGCGATCAGAAACTCGTTTGCGTTGTTGGCCAGACCGTAGGCGACCGAATAGAAACCTAGTGCATCCGCGCCCACGTAGTGGCGAACCAAGAAACGGTCGGCGGACCCAAGCACTGCATAAGCGAATTCATACAGGACCAACGGAGTTCCGTATCCAATCGCGGCACGGAATAGACTGAGCGTGAAATGGCGCGGCGCCAAAACGCCCCGCGCCAGTAGCCAGCCAGTCAACCCCACGACCAGTCCTGTTTCCACTATCAGTGTTCCCGTGAAATATGTGCGCGCGGAGTGGCCAATGAATGGCAACAGACTGCACACGGAAGCAACCGCCGTGGCTCTGGTACAGACAGTCAGCACATTGAAGGCCTTGGTCCGTTGTTCGATGCGCAGAAAGCCCCACAACACGGCTCCCATGGCCCGCAGCAGGACGAGACCGAGGATCAGGTACGCCAGACCAGAAAGCGGGCCCGACATCAAAGTCTTTGGTATTAGTGAAAGAAGGACCGTCCCCGCCAGCACAACACAGCAGGAAGTTCCCACCATGCCAAAAAACATTGTAGAGTAGTAGCTCCGCTCCGAACTGGCGTCTGACACGAACTTCTCGCGATTGTAGAAGCGCAGTGACGCGTTCTGTAATCCCAGCTTCGAGGCAATCGTCAGCATCAGCAGCAGTCGCTGGCCCAAATCCATGATGCCGTATTCCGAGACGGGTAAGACGCGCGTGAAGATCGGGAAAGAGACGAGTCCAATCCCGGCGCTGCCGAGTAGTCCTGCCATGTAATGGGAGGACTCACGCGCTAACGTCTTCAGTTCGCTGCCGAGAAGGTGGCTTACGCCGGTCCTGACCGCTTCTTTCTCCGGCGCAGCCTGCACTTCCTCGATCACCAGAGTGCTAGCGCTTTTCAGTTCGGGAGTTTCAGGAATGGATGCCATGCGAGAACTAAGCGAGTTCGATTTGAAGTTCGCGGGGAGTTATGTTGACTGCAAACGGGTTATCGCGTGATTCGGGTAAAGATGTTTGACGCAGTAGATGGTCTGTCCGAGTGCTTCCAGAAGCTGAACAACCCGGCCGTGAAGCCCATACCATAAGAAAGGTGATATGTCGCGAACACCGCCGGCAGGTATGGCAGGATCTCCCACTGATTCTTGCCTGCCCACACCGCTGCTGCGACACTCGTACCCACATAGCAAAGTGCCATGCAAGCCCACAGAACTGACGCCAGCACGAAGAACTTGGAAGAAGCTGTGACTTTCGCCACAGCCATCGCCAACAGCAGCAGAGAATTGACTAGAAGCCACAGGACGGGCACGAGATGTCTCCACGAGGCCGGGAGGCGATGTTTCCGAATGACGGCAACTTTCCAATACCCATATTGGAAGTACTGGTAAAAGAGCCGCGACAAATTCGCCCGTGGCGAATACCACGACACGATCCTGGGATCCTGCCAGATTTTGGCCCCGGCGCGGACCAGGCGAAGGTTCAGTTCGTCGTCCTGATTGCGAACGAGCGAGGCGTCGAAAAGGCCAAAGCGCTCCAGAGTCGCTTTGCGCCAGCATCCATAAGGAACAGTGTCGACCCACCCGCGATAGTCTACGTCGTGAAACCTCGCTCCTCCCGTCGAGAAACGTGAATGATATGCGGCGGAAATGGCCCGTCCAAGCAGAGTATTCGCACGCGTTCGCGCCGGGCCGCCGACATTATCGGCACCCGTCTGCTCTAGCACATCTACACAGGTGCGGCAATAGCCGGAGGCATATTTAGTATGCGCGTCCATTCGAATGATGATTTCTCCACGTGCAGCCTTGATGGCACTGTTCAATCCAGTTGAAACGATATACTCAGGGTTGTCGATGACGCGAAGCCAAGAATTTTGTGTGCTGCACTCATTCAGGATTTCGCGAGTCCCATCAGTGCTCATTCCGTCTGCGATGATTGCTTCCCAGGGCTCCGTCATGTCCTGAGACAGAATGGACTCCAGCAAGTCGCGGATGCCATTCCTCTCATTTCGGCAGGCCACCACGATCGAGACGCGCATGGCGGGCAACTCACACATGCGGTTCTCCCCTTAGAGCTAGAGCGCTCTCCCCTGCATTTTGTCGCTGATCCGTGACTTCCCGATACAAGCTGCGATATTGCGCCGCCATTGCTTCTGATGAAAACCTTTGCCGGACGCGCTCAGAAGCGTTTTGGCCAAAACGACTTCGTTGCTCCGGATTGCGGAGAAGTGCTCGGATTGCGCCTGCTAGTGCTTCCGTATTTCCGGGATTTAGTAGCACACCCGTGTGCTCGTCGATCAATTTCGGCACCGCACCGACTCGCGATGCGATCACTGCCTTCCCTGCGGCCATCGCCTCCAGGAGGCACATGGGCATCGCCTCGCACACAGAGGGAAGCACAAACAAATCCAGCGAGGCATATACGCCCGGCATGTCCTGGCGAACACCGGTGAAGAGCACTTGCCGACGGATTCCAAGTTCGACAGCCAACTGTTCCCACTCCGCGCGAGAAGGCCCGTCGCCGACCAACGCAAAACGTGTTTGGGGATGCTCGCGCAAGACCATCCGCGCGGCGCGTAACAAGATCTCGCCACCTTTTTCGGGAACAAAGCGGCCGACAAATCCGACGAGTGTTTCATCATCAGACACAACGGCGTGCCGCAGAGTCGCTTCGGCTGATTGGAACCGCTCGCAGTCGATCCCGTTGAAGATCATCCGGACTTTCTCCGCCCGAACGCCCGAGCGCCGGATAATTTCTGCGACGACGTCCGACACCACGGCAATTCGATCGAAACTCCGCATGACCCATCGATCGAGTACCGCGTACGCTCGCGTGCTCCATAATGGATTGGGCCAGTTGTGAGAGGTTGCAACGATCGGCATACGACGGGGCCGCGCCGCCGCGTAGGCATAAAGATCGGCTTTGTATCCATGTGGATGTAGAACATCAGCCTGATGCTTTGCGATCAGTCGCCTAATGTGAGTTACTGCGCGCCAGTCGCAACGCCCAGCACAGGGAACCAGTTCTACTTCCAAGCCACGCAGCCTTGCCTGCTCCGCCACTTCAACATGTGGAGAGCGTGAATCGCTAAACACGCCAACGGTGCACCGGCAGGCCTGCTTCTGCAGGGACTCAGCCAACGTGACGAGCATATTCTCCGCCCCGAAGTAGCCTTCGCTACTAATAAGGAAGAGGACGGTTGGATGATTGTCTCGGGACAACATGGTTACAGGGTCGATAAAGGCGCTTACGACTGTGATCCGGGTGTTCAAAGCCGCGATCGTTATCGATTTGAAGCTAGGATCTGGCTCTGGTGGCGTGTGTCCGCAATCGTCGCGCAGCAGGTTTTCCACAGCGCGGAAGACTGATGAATGACTTCCAGGAACTGCTCGCCACACTGAGGTGGAACCGGAAGAATGTGTCGACACCAATGGTCGATACGGTCTTGATCGAGATTGGGGACCGAGTATGTGCGATCCGGGAAGAGTACGTTCATGGGCGGTGTATACAGGAAGTACATTGGGATGCCACGCGCCCGAAGCTTCCCCACGACGGCATCCCGATTACTGGAGAAAAACGGTACAGCAAGATAGACGACGTCATCGTTGTAGCGGCCATTCGTCATCGGTAAGGGGCAGCGCGCAATCAATGTACGCGCGGCAGCGGTTCTGGCCGCAATTAGTTGTTCCCGCCTTCGAAGGAACTCAAGTACGCGCAACAAAGCAGCGATTGTGGGAAACGTCGTGTTAAGAATGGTGCTGCGAAAATCTCTCGCGGGCTCGGCGTTCTGGTGATGCCCTCCCACTTTCACGAGATGGCGATAAACTGCCGATAAGCGGCGAACGATCGATGGACTGGTGGCTTTCATCAATCGATACTGGCAGAATCTCAGGCGCTCCTCTTGTGCCGATGGCATCGTGCCCTCTGCTATAAGTCTTCCCTGGATCCTGGTTCCATGTGCGGCATCGCGCGCACAAATTATTCCTCCGACTTCGTCGAAGTGTTTCTTAAAGCTGAATACAGAGACGTCACCGAAGGTGCCGAGTTCCCGAGTTTCCACGCGTGTACGTAAGACGTGGGCGCAATCTTCGATCAGCAAAAGCTTGTGCGTATTTGCCATGAAACGTAGGTCCCGTATGGCATCGGGAGAGCCGTACAGGTTCGTCGTTATGATTGCGCGGGCATTGTTCAGTACGGATTTGGACAACCTCGAGACATCAATGTTGCCTGTGGAGAGTTCAATGTCCACAAACACTGGAACGACCCCCGCCTCGAGCAGTGCATCAATGACCGTCCGGCATGTGATTGGCGATACAAGAACACGGTCTCCACGAGACAACAAGGTCTTCGCCGTGATGTACAAACCAAATCGTGCGCTCGGAGTCAGCATTACGTGGGGCAGATACCAGTTGCGGTAATGCCGAAGAATGGCCTCCACAGCCTCCTGTCTCGTGCTTTCTATTTGGTGGTCGAGCATGACCGTTTAGCCCTACGCTTTTCAGTGCTGCTCGTTCCCGCGCAGATAACCCGTTATTGCTGGTCCTCCAGCAACAAGGAACGAAAGCTCATTCAAAGTAATGTCAGCACCCCACCGAGGCACCTCATACAGGTTGCATGAGGAGGGCTTTGTCGACCCTGATTCGGCGGTTAGCGCGAATTTAAACCCGGCATCCGTGACAATTCTCTTCGTGATCTCCGTATAGTCGTCGCCTTTGCCGTACGGGTACGCAAAGAAGGCGCACTCTTCTCCAAGCTCTTGCTCTATACGTCGCTTTGATTCGAGGATCTCCAGAGTCTGTATCTCTTCGCTGCACCGCGACAACACGGGATGGGACACAGTGTGGGCGCCGAACGAGATCAATCCACTCGCACGCATCGTCCGGACTTGATCCCACGTGAGCGGCCGGAGCAACTCAGGCAGGGTATCCCAGTCATATCGGACGCAGAGATGCGTTTCCAGAGCGCGCAAAAACTCTTGGATTTCAGCAATTGTCAAAGCGCGTAACTCCCGCCTCATCTCGCAGATGATCTGTGTACGCTGCGAATGGTTCGCCAACTGCAGGGTGAGTGAGAGATCCCGCCACTGGAATAATGTATTCTTTGGCGGCGCGTTCATTATCACGGACTCCAACCAGTCGCTCCACAAAGGCGTAGACCGGTCGAGGAATCCAGTCGTCAAAAAAATAGTTGCCGGACACCGATATTTCTCGAGCACGGGGAATACGAGGTCGAAGTTATTGGCATAACCATCGTCAAAGGTGATGACGACACCACTCACTCCGGGCTGAAGTGCTTGCTTCAAAGGCAGTGGTCGCGAATAACGAGCACATGTTCGAACGTGCTCCTCGAATTCCTTCACGGGCATCAATTTGGGGAATCTTGGATCTCGATTAGAACCGGGACACAAGCCGTGATACAGAAGGGTTTCCACTCGATCCCGCGCCGTTAAACGGCCTGTCAAATCCAGCGCCCATGATTTTCGTAAGACGCCCTTCAAGAATGAATTCCAACCTCGAGAGTCGGCATGGGGTAACTTGAGATCCGCGGAAGCTGCCTTCGCCTGGGCACTCACAGCAGCGGTTGGTCCTTCTGAGAACCGTGACACTCCGTCCTCGAGTTGATCTTCCAGAGTGCACATAACGATCCTAGGCTCTCGTTCCCAATGTGTTTCCTCGGTCGTGCCTGGGAAAGTGCATCCCGATCTTTTGTGCTACTTTGGCAAGGTCAATCAGAAGCCCGGGCCGCGTATCTTCGTTCCAACGGCGCGCACGCCCGGCAGCGCCATCTCTCATTAGAACGAGGGATGCCGAGGCGTCCAATACTGGGATCACCAGCTGTCCCCGGCTATTTGCGGTCAGTGTTCTCCGATTCGAATCGAAATACGTGGTTCCAGGCTCTGTGCGCAAGGTGATGGAGTGGATCGAAAAGTCGTTTTGATTTTGGAGCAAGACTCCGCCCGGCAACTGGAGCACGGCAACGCGCTGAAAGGCCAACAACCGATCGAGGATCTCGCTAACGGGGGCATACCATCCTTCAGGATGCCCAGCAATGGCGCGGAGCCGCTGTCTTGCGGTTGAGTTGAACTCGACCGCTCCCTCTCTGACCTCGACAAAACCCTTTCCAAAGTGCGTGTACAAAACGCAGCAGCCCTGTTCTCTGCGCAAACTGTCTATGTTCTTGTCGCTTAGTATGCGATTGAACTGATGCACGTCTTGCCCATCCGAGCTATCAAACCAATAGTTGACGTAGGGAGTCTCCGTTAAGGCATAAGGCATCGCAGGGCTACACTTGAGGGTGTTCAAATCTCGTAGGAAGACGTTTGTACGCACGTAGCGAATGTTCGCTTTGCACAAGTCTCCCCAGAAGTATTCGCTTTTGGGGTTCTCGCCGGAACACCCGTGTTCTAGGACATATGTCTGTTGCTCGTCTCGACCAAGAATCTTGTGAACCCTATTAAAGAGCGTTGTCCGGAAAGGCCTGGGCAGATGCCGCCCACTTTGTGCAAACTCGAAGTAGATATTCTCCGCATTCTTCTCATGGTGAACGTTGATCTTCGGCGAATCCCCCACAATCTGAATGAATGCGGCCAAGCCAGCGCTGATTGCCGCTCGAGTGTTACTCGTACTCGACACGTTGTGCAGAGCAATTTCGAATCCGCGCTGCTTCAGAAGATTGATGTACTCGGCATAGTCAGCCCTTTCGAGAGTGTCTCCGCTGTCGCATGGCTTGTGCGTGGGAGAACTAGGAGGCGTTACCCACACTGTTTTCGTGGTCTTGAGACCCAGGGAAAAAAGACAGTCATAGATCAGACGCGCCGTCTCCAGCGTGGACTCGTCGGTGTCATCAATAATCGTGAAAGCAAAGGTCTTTCCGTCCGGGTATGGCAACACGCAGACATTGTCGCGTCTGAACAAGGATCGGCTCATCTCGCAACCTGTCCGAGTCTCAAAGCGCTGGCAGGACTTTTGCCGGCCCACCTTTTGAACGCTTGGCGCAAACGATAGGAGAGAATCCGAGCCAATTCACCAACGGCGCGAATCGTAGGGCCAAGATCTGCCAAATCGAGAACGTCCACAGAATGTCGGTGGCAACCTAGGACTGCCAGAAGGTCGTCCTTGATTACAGCCATTTTTTGCCTGAGGGTTAGGCGGGAGTTGGTCAGCGCCTCGATTGGGTCGCTACAACGATAGAAAATCTTCGCGTAGACCACTCCGGTTCGCATCGACTGCGGCTCAGGCAGCAAGCCTAGCGCCAGCCGATAGTACTGCAGGGCAAGAGACACTCCGCTCTTGAAGCTCCAGCGGATGTTTCCACTTGGCCGCGGATTGAAATCATATAAGAAGGTCTGTCCAATGGTGCTTTCTGACCACTCGGTCTCCATGATGCCGTCAAACCGAAGATGCTTAAGCAGCCGTCGATTAACTTGGTGGATGTGCTCGTTATAGGCCGTTCTGCCGAAGAGCAGCATGCTGCCGAGCCTTCCGTCGGGGAAGACATCTGAGCGGATTCTTTCGCCCATCGTGAATGAGACAATTTCGCCTGATTTGACGCAGGCATTGAAGTTCCAGAGTCTCATGCCAGCCTGCGGTATCCAGCGCTGCACCATGAGTCGGGTTGAACGGTGCCTGTACGGTTCACTAGCGACAAGTTCACACATCTCCTGGTAGGCGGAGAGTGCGTTTTCTTCGCTCTCAATAAGTCTGTAAACGCCGCCCGCCAAATTCGTAGCTTTTACAATTGCGGGTAGTCCAAACTGGGATAGCTTGTCCAGCATTTCGTCGGCTGATGAAACGAAACTGCACTCGGGAACCGAAATGCCGCACTCCCGCGCCGTCTGATAAAGGCGGTCTTTCTCGATGACGCGTTCTAACG
>Ga0209698_10001746_pt1 | contig 25019 bp, 21 predicted proteins | sample LitLauG_LLR_2012_FD_187203 | JGI IMG/M metagenome (GOLD analysis project Ga0209698, IMG submission 187203) | Freshwater sediment microbial communities from Pennsylvania, USA - Little Laurel Run_MetaG_LLR_2012 (SPAdes) (version 2) | ecosystem: Environmental > Aquatic > Freshwater > Creek >... | reverse complement strand
GAGACCCAGGAGAACTTCGACCTCCTGGCCGAGAACGTGTCCGACGTGATCTACCGGGTCAACCTGGACGGCGAGCTCGCGTGGGTCTCACCTTCGGTGGTGCGCCAATTGGGCTGGATGGTGGGCGACTTGCTCGGCCACAGTGTGCTCGATCTCGTCTTCCCCGAGGACCACGCGCGGGTGGTGGCGTGGCGCCAATTGTTGCACTTCGGCGAAGTGCTCGACGAGTTGATGATCAGGGTGCGACAGGCGTCGGGGGACTTCGTCTGGATGAAGGCGAACGCCCAGCCGGTTCACGGAACCGATGGCCGCGTCAATGGCGTCGTGGTCGCGCTGCGCAATTGCGAGGCCGAAGTGGTGACGGCCCGCGCGCTGCGCACCATCTCGGCCGGCAGTCGCGTCCTTACGCGCGTGGACGACGCGCGTGAACTGCTCCAACAGATGTGTCAAGTGGCCGTCGAAGAGGGTGGCTATCTTCTCGCGTGGTACGGCAAGAAGATCTTCGACGAGTTACGCACGGTCAAGATGGTGGCGAGCAGCGTCGGTCAGGAGTCCTACCTCGACGGCCTCGAGGTCCATTGGCGCGAGGACAACCTCGGCCTGGGCCCCACGGGCCGGGCGATGCGGTCGGGCCAGACGTGCACGGTCTCGGACATCGACACCGATGCGACGTTCGCACCGTGGCGTGAGAACGCCCATCGCCACGGTTTTCGCTCCGCCGCGGCCATCCCGGTCGTGGTCGACGGCGTCGTCGACGGCACCTGGCAGGTCTACGCGATGGAGCCGCGGGCGTTCACTCCCGAGGTTCTCACGGTGCTCGAGGATATGGCGATGGAGATCGGGTTCGGACTCGCGCGTCTGGGCGGATCCGATGTCTAGTCCGGTCTCGCACGCCCCCGACATCGCGTCGTCGCGCCTAGCGCGCGCCCGCCAGGTCCTCGAGGGTGGCGACGATATCCTCGAGTGACGATCCCGGACCGAAGGTGGCGCGCACGCCCGCGGCGTTGAGGGCGGCCACATCGTCGTCGGGGATGATCCCCCCTACCACCACCGGGACGTGCGATCCCAGCGCGCGCAAGGCGTCAACGACCAGAGGCACCAACGTCAAATGCGCCCCGGACAATATGGAGAGTCCGACGATGTCGACGTCCTCGTCGACCGCCGTGCGAGCGACCGAGTCGGGCGATTGGAAGATCCCGGTGTAGATGACCTCCATACCGGCGTCGCGCAACAAGCGAGTGATCACGTTGACGCCGCGGTCGTGACCGTCGAGTCCGACCTTGGCCACGAGGACCCGCACGGTCACCGGGGGCTGACCTGGTGACGTCCGAACACTTCGGCGAGGGTGTTCATGATCTCGCCCACGCTCGCTCGAGCTCGCCCCGCGGAGATCAGGGCTCCCATGAGGTTGATCTCGGGGTCCAGAGCCTGGCTGCGCAGATCGGCCAAGGCCCGCTGCACGGCGCCGGCGTCGCGCTCACGACGCACCCGCGCGAGCCGGTCGAGTTGGAGGGACTCGCCACCGTCGAGCGCCTGATTCGGCGGCGACGAGCCGGGCGCGTCGTCGACGAACGCGTTGACCCCCACGATGATGCGTTCTCCGCGTTGCACCGCGCGTTCGTGCGCGTAGGCCGCGTCGGTGATGTGGCCTTCGAACCATCCACTGTCGATGGCCCCGAGACACCCTTCGAGCATGGATCCGCGACCGATCTCGAGGAGCTCCTCGAGCAACTGGCCGACTTCACGCTGTAGCTGATTCGTCAGGTCCTCGACTAACCAGCTTCCCCCGAGTGGATCGGCCACTTGGGTGACGTTGGTCTCGTAGGCGATCACCTGTTGGGTTCGCAGGGCGACGCGGGCGGCGTCAGCGGACGGGAGGGTCCACGCCTCGTCGAAGGAATTGGTATGAAGCGATTGGGCACCACCCAAGACCGCGGCCAAGGCTTCGATGGCGGTTCTCGCGTGATTGTTGTCGGGCTGCTGGGCGGTCAGTGAGACGCCGGCGGTCTGTGCGTGAAAGCGCAGCATCCACGAGCGCTCGTCGAGGGCGCCGTAGTAGTCGCGCATCCAGGTCGCCCACGTGCGCCGGGCGCAGCGGTACTTGGCCACCTCCTCGAAGAAGTCGATATGGGCGTTGAAGAAGAACGAGAGCTGCGGGGCGAAGCTGTCGACCGCCAGTCCCGCACGACGGGCCAACTCGACGTAGGCGAAGCCATTGGCGAGCGTGAAGGCGACCTCCTGGGCCGCCGTTGAACCGGCCTCTCGTATGTGGTATCCCGAGACGGACAAGGGGTGCCATCGGGGCATCTCACGCGTCGCGAAGAGCATCGTGTCACGGACCAATCGCAACGACGGACGTGGTGGGAAGACGTACTCGTGCTGGGCCTGGTACTCCTTCAAGATGTCGTTCTGGAGCGTTCCACCCAGGCGTGCTCGATCGACGCCGTGGTCCTCCGCGTTGGCGACGAACATCGCGAAGATGGGCGCGGCGGGGGCGTTGATGGTCATGGAGGTGGTGATTGCGCTGAGATCGATCCCGTCGTAGAGGTCCGCGACGTCGTCAATGGTGTCGATGGCGACGCCACAGCGACCGACTTCGCCGAGCGCACGAGGATCGTCGGAGTCGATGCCGAGGAGCGTCGGCATGTCGAACGCCGTCGAGATCCCCGTGCCGCCCGCCGCGATGATGTCGCGGAAACGCTGGTTGGTCTGGGGGGCCGTGCCGAATCCCGCGAACATCCGCATGGTCCAGAGCTTGGAGCGGTACATCGCGGGGTGGATCCCGCGCGTGTAGGGGAAGGCACCAGGGAACTCCGCGTCCTCGGGTCCGTAGACCGGTTCGAGATCGACGCCGGACTGCGTCGTGGAGTGAGAACTCGCCGCCGACGTCTGTGCGTACGCGTCGCGCCATTTCGACCGACCGCTGTGATGGTCCACGATGACCTCCCGGCGGACCCGAGTTGCACCGCTGGGAGCCCGTCCTCCCATTCTTACTCCTCTTTGGGCCCCTTCGCCGTGGTCAGGGAAGATTCATTCCGGTGAGGTGATGAGGTGCGAGGCGGTGTTGATCGCGTTGACGATCTCGTCCAGGTTCGACGCGATCGAGGCGGGGGCGCCATTGGCGTCGAGGTCGCGGTTGGCACTGCGAAATGCCCCGCGTGGTGACGTCGTCACGACGGCACCTTGCTCCTCGCCGAGGGTCTCGAGCGCCGCGACCAGCGAGTGGCGTAGGTCAGCCAACGCCGGCGTCGAGGTGGTGGTCGCCCCCCGCTCCGCCTCGAATCGAAGCGCGTGGGTCGCGCGAAGGATCCGAAGCCCGCTCGAGAGTAGGCCGCGTTCGACGCGCGGGTCCCCGCGGGTGGCCACGGGTTCCTCGAGGAGTCGGGCCACCGCCGTCTCGGCCGCCGCGAAGCGGAAGTGCGCAGCGCGCGAACTCGCCGAGATGACCTTGGCATCACTCGATTGGGCGAGGCAGTAACCGATCACCTGGTCGACGTACGTCGCCAGGGCGCTGAACATCGCGCTCTCGGCGCGTCGTACGTTGTGGGCGGGCGATGAGGGCCACACCAGGTAGGTGAGCGCCGAGATGACGGCACCCAGGGCGACGTCGAGCAACCGGTCCAGCGCGGTCCCGACCGAATTGGCGCTGCTGACCGACAGCATGATCAACACCAGGGACGTGACCAGTCCGATGGCCACCGAGAAGCTGGCGGACCACGCACTGTAGGCCAACGCAGCGACGAGGGAGACGAGGATGGTGGTCACGGCGTAGGACGGGTGCAGCTCGCTGACCAGGACGGCGGCGAGTGACGCGCCGAGTGCGGTGCCCAGTACGCGACCGACCCCACGACGCAGCAGGGTGCTGTAGTCGGGCTTGAGGATCACCGCGACGGCGAAGGCGACCCAGTAACCCCGGGGTAGTCGGAGCCACTGGCTCAGGCCCGTGGCGACGAGCACGGCCACGACGAGGCGCACGGCGTGGCGAAAGGCCACGGAGTCGCGACGCAGGTTCGCACGCAGGAGCGCGATGTTGTCGCGTAGGTGCGTCGGACTGAGACCACCCCATCGCACGTCGAGGCGCCACGCACCCTGGTCGGCGTCGAGCGCCTCACGCGTGACCAGGGTGCCGATCGAGCGGAGTTGACCGCCCAGGGCCTCGAGGTGGGCCAGGACCTGGGCCAACAAGGTCGCGACGGCAGGTTCGTAGTGACCGGCGTCGAGACGCTCGTGGAGATCGTCGATCCGCGCGCGCAGCCGTCCCGAGCTCTCGCGCCAGTCCGATGGATGTCCCGGTCGCCGCACCGATTGAGCCAGGCGCGCCACCCCTTCGGCGACGTCGGACAACGCCTCGTGCACGTCGGCGAGCGGCGTGGCGTCATGCGCTGCGAGGCGGGTGCGCAGTCCCGCCAAGGTCGTCAGGTCGAGGCGAGCGCGACGCGCCTGGTCGACGATGGCGCGCAGGTCGCGGTCGTCGCTACGGCCAAAGAGAGGCAGCGGAGAGAGGACGTGCTGGGCCTCGTCGATGCTGGCGAGCACTCCGAAGGCGGACTCCTCGGCCGGAGTCGTGGCGTACTCGGCGAGGTGTCCGAGCGCCGCGGCCACCATGGAGCGCTGATAGCGCAGCGTCGGGGGCAGGCGAAGAACCACCAGGGCCCCGATCTCGACGACGGCCCCTAAGGTCACCAGTAGACCCAGGTGCAAGGCCGTGAGAGCGGAGCCCGAGAACCGGCCAAGGACGACGTAGGCCACGATCGCTTGGGTCCCGAGGACCGCTTGGGTCTGTCCGAAGATGACCGCCATGCCGGCGGCGAAGCACCAAGGGATGAGAAGCGCCGTGTGCAACCATGGCTGCGCGCCGGTCAAGGTGCCAAAGAAGACGGAGAGACCCAGGGCGACCGCGTCGATCAGGGCTAGGCGCAGTGGGAGCTTGGGTGCACCCACCAATGAGACGACGGCGACCAGGTTGGCCCCGACGGCCATGGTGATGGCGCTGCGCGGGTTGTGCAAGGAGAGTCCGATCGCGAAGACGACGGCGACGGGAATGGCCGTGATCAGTCCGCGCACCGGCGCCAACGAGCGCAGGTTGACCTCGAAGGCCCCGCGCAACGCACCGCGCGTGCTACCCACGCCGGAACGTCACGATCGCGCGGGAGTCCCTCGAGATGTCACACCTCGAGGGCGTCGTCCACGATGGGCCCACGCAACAGGGGATCGACGATCTCGAGTGCCAGGAGTGGTGCGGACGCCTTGGAGATGCACTCTTGATACTCGTATTCGGGCTGGGAATCGGCGACGACGCCACCGCCCGCTTGCACGGTGGCCACACCGTCGCGCAGCGAGACGGTGCGAATGGTGATCGCGAAGTCGGCGTCGCCCCGCAGTGAGAAGTAGCCCAACGCGCCGCCGTAGGGTCCTCGGCGTACCGGTTCGAACTCGTCGATGATCTCCATGGCGCGCACTTTGGGCGCGCCACTGAGCGTCCCGGCGGGGAAGAGGGCGTCGAAGGCGTCGAAGGCGTCGAGGCCCTCTCGAAGCCGCCCGGTCACTTGGGACACGAGATGCATCAGGTGGCTGAAGCGTTCGACGTGGGCGAGGCGTTCGACCCGTACGGTCCCCGGGACCGAGACGCGACCCACGTCATTGCGACCGAGGTCGACGAGCATGACGTGTTCGGCGATCTCCTTGTCGTCACGAAGGATCTCGGCTTCGAGGGCCGCGTCGTCGGCGTCGGTGGCGCCGCGCGGCCGCGTTCCCGCGATCGGTCGCGTCGTCACCTCACCGTGGTCGACGCGCACCAGCATCTCGGGCGACGCGCCCACGATCTGGATTTCGCCGGTGTCGACCAGGTACATGTAGGGCGAGGGATTCAGCGCTCGCAGCACTCGGTACAAGGTCAAGGGCGCCACAGTCGTGGGGCGGGTGAATTGTTGCGAGGGAACCACTTGGAAGATGTCGCCGGCGTAGATGTACTCACGCGCGCGCGCGACCACCTCGGCGTAGCCCTCGAGCGTGAAGTTCGAGAGGCTGGCCGCCAGATGGCGAACGTTGATGTTCTCGCGCAGGCTGGGCGCCGTCGCGACGAGTCGCTCCACCGCCGGATCACCCGCGGGCGCCGGTGAGAGCAGGAGGTCGACGATGGAATCGAGGCGCCGCGTGGCCTCGTCGTAGGACTCGGTGGTGGTGGCGTCGCGCGCCAGCGACGCCAGCACCACCACGGTGGTCGAGTGACGAAGGTGGTCACAGATCAACACACTCCCGGGGAAGGAGAAGTCCACGTCCGGCCACGGGCGAGATTCCTCGGGGCGTGGCAGGTTCTCCAAACGACGCACGTAGTCGTACGTGACGAACCCGACAGCGCCCCCGAAAAAGGCCGGAAGGTCCACGGGCGCGTGGGTGCGGTACGTCGCGAGGACGTCGCGCAAGGTGGCCAGGGGGCCGTTGGTGTTCACCGCATCGTCGCGGCCCGTGAGGAGAGTGGCGCCGCCGTAGGAGAACAGTCGCCACTGCCGGTCCAGGCCAATGAAGGAGTAGCGTCCCGTGTCATCGCCCAACGCCGCGCTCTCGAGTAGGCAGAACGCCCGACCGTCGGCGAATCGCTGGTAGATCGACACGGGCGTGTCACGGTCGAGTTGGAGCGTCTGGGTCAAGGCGATGGTGTTGAATCCCTCACCGACCAGGTCCTCGAATTGCGCATAGGTCAACGTCACGTAGCAAGGTTAGTGAGGCCCACCACCTAGGATGCGTCTATGTCGCGAGCGCCGCACCTCCTCGTCATCGACAACTACGATTCGTTCGTCTACAACCTGGTGCAGTACGTTGGCGAACTCGGTGCGACCGTCGAGGTCGTGCGCAACGACAAGGTGGGCGCGGCCGAAGTGTCGTCACGCTTCGATGGCGTGATGGTCTCGCCGGGGCCGGGCCATCCGCGCGCAGCCGGCAATTGCCTCGAGATCATCCGCCACTGCGGAGAGACCGGACTGCCGATGCTCGGAATCTGTCTGGGTCATCAGGCCCTGGGCGAGGCGTACGGCGCCGACGTGGTCGCCGCACCCGAGTTGCTGCACGGGCGTTCGAGCGTCGTGCACCATCAGTCCCGGGGGGTCTTCGAAGGCTTACCCGAGCCCATGATCGCCGGTCGCTACCACTCGCTCGTCGTCGAACCAACCACGTTGCCCGACTGCTTCGAGGTCACTGCCTCCAGCGGCGACTTGATCATGGGCATGCGTCACCGCAGTGCGCCGCTCGAGGGTGTTCAGTTCCATCCCGAATCGGTCCTCACCCAGCACGGCTATCGTCTCTTGGCCAATTGGCTCGAACGTTGTGGCTCCACCTCGGCGGTCGCACGATCCGGCGAGCTGGTCCAGGTCAGTGAGGTGATTCGTCGCTCCCTGCCCGAACCCGCGGCGGGGCGCTAGAAGCTCTCGCCCACGCCCACGCGCCGTTCGCGCACGTCGTCACCTTCGAGAGTGACGACGTAGGCCGCGGGTCCGAGGAATGCCACGTGAGGTGCGTCGGCCACGACCCGGGTCGCCTCGACGCCTTCGTACCAGATGCCGACGTGGTCGTCGGTGGCGTAGGCGACGGGGGAAAGGGTCGTGTCGCGCACGAGGGCGTGGAGGAGCGGTCGGCGTTGGGCTTCGGAGTCGTAGTGGACCCCATTGGCGTAGGGCAGAAGGCCCAAGCCGTCGGTGACGGGTCGCAGTGTGGGACCAAAGGAATCGGTCGTGCCCCCGGTGTGCCAGCAGATGCTGCCCGCCGAGACCCCGGCGAGGATCACGCCGCTCTGCCAGGCCGCGCGCATGGCGAGGTCCACGCCATGGAGACGCCACAACGCGAGGAGGTTGGCCACCGACCCCCCGCCCACCCATACCAGGTCCGCGGAGAGGAGCCTCTCCTCGGGGTCGGCCGATGGCTGGGGGAAGAGGCGCAGTTCAGTGACGTCGCACCCCGCGGCATTGAATGCCTCGTATGATCGCGCGTAGTACGAGGGGTCGTCGCCCGACGCGGTCAATACCACGCAGACCCGAGGTCGTTGCGCACCAGTGAGCGCCAACGCATCGAGCACCATGGCGCCGAGCCGTACGCTTTGCTGCACCGGTCCGGCGATGAAGCCCCCCGACGTGGCCAGGATCCTGCGCGTGGCCACGGGCTATCTGTCGTGCAGGTGCGTCGCGAGGAAATCGAGCGTGCGCCGGTGCGCATCGGCGGCGGCGGCCGGGTTGAAGACCGCCTCGCGCGCGTCGCAGTGGAAACCGTGCTCCGCGTCGGGGTAGCGCACGATCTCGGTGTCGACATCACCCGCGGCGAGCGCGTCGCGCAAGGACTCGACCTGCTCGACGGGTATGCCCTTGTCGAGGTCGCCGTAGAAGCCGATCCAATCGGCGCGCAACGTCGGCGCGAGTTCCACCAGGGGTGCGAAGCCGAAGCGCCCCGCCTCGATCCCGCCCCCGTAGAAGCTGGCCGCGGCGCCCACGATGCCGAGCGTGGCGGCGAAGAAGGACACCGTACCCCCCATGCAGTAGCCGACGATGCCGATCGAGGACGCGCGGTAGCCGGCTTCGCCGAGGAAACCCGCGGCGGCGCCGACGTCGACGCTCAGGTCGTCCTTGTTGAGGGTGGCCATCGCGGTCATCGCCTCGGGGAAGTTGTCGTAGGGAACCTCGGGCGATCCGACGCGGTGGAAGAGTTCGGGGGCCACCGCGTAGTACCCAGCCGCGGCGAAACGTTCGGTGACGTCGCGGATGTGGTCGTTGACGCCAAAGGCCTCTTGGACGACGATGACCGCGCGCGCGGCCGCGGGGTCACCGGCCACGTCCAGAGGCACGCCGTGAAAGACCACTCGAGAGGTCATTGGAACGTCGGCCCTTCACTGCGGGTTCGCTTGAGTTCGTAGAAGCCCGGAGTACTGGCGACGGCGACGACGCCATCGAACAACACGCCGGCGGCCTCGCCCCGGGGTGCGGGCGTGACGACGGGGCCGAAGAAGGCCACGTCACCCACGTGGACGACGGGAGTACCGACGTCGAAGCCCACGGGGTCCATGCCCGCGAAATGACTGGCGCGCAGGTCCTCGTCGAACTCGTCGCTCACCGCGGCGTCCACCAGGGACTCGTCGAGTCCCGCGTCGACGAGCGCGGCCTGCGCGGTCGCCAGAAGATCGTCGCGTTCGCCCTGGATGTGGTAGCGCTGGCCGAAGGCGCTGTAGAAGGGCTCGAGCTTCTCGTTGCCGTAGCGTTCCTCGAGGGCGATCATGACGCGTACCGGTCCCCAGGCCTGACGCATCATGGTGACGTAGTCCTCGGACAGGTCGCGACCATCATTGAGCACGGCCAGGCTCATCGTGTGGAAACGAACATCGACGTCACGAACCTTTTGGGTCTCGAGGAGCCACCGCGAGGTGATCCAGGCCCAGGGACAGATGGGATCGACCCACAGGTCAACGGTCTGCGTCATGATTCTCCTTGTCGTGCGCCAAAGGCTGCCACGATAGCGCTCACCGCGTTGGTGAGGGCCACGGTGGTGGGAAGGTGCAGCATCTCGTCGATCCCGTGCGCGTTCGAATCCGGGCCCAACACCCCCGTGGCGACGAACTGCACCCCCGGGTAGCGCCGCCCCAGGGATGCCAGGAAGGGGATGGTGCCGCCTTCTGCGGTGTAGGCGACCCCGCGACCGAATGCGGCGACGGACGCTTCGTCCAGGGCGGAGGCGAGCCAGGGTGCGAGGGGCGGCGTGAACCAGCCGTCGGCTCCCTGGCAGTGCACGGTGACCCGTGCGCCCGACGGCACGTCACTCGTCAAGACCCTTTCGAGGGCCTCACAGGCGCGTTGGCTGTCGACGTTGGGTGGTAGTCGGAACGAGAGGGACGCGCTGGTGAAGGGGCGTAGGACATTGCCGGCCTCCTCGGGAGCGGGAATTCCACCCATGCCGACGACCGAGAGTGTGGGGCGCCACGTCTGGTTGAGGATGCGCTCGGTCACGTCAGCACCCATCAGTTCCAACCCCTCGACCGTGGGCAGTCCCTGGGTCACCGCATCACCGAATTCGCGCGCCACCTCAGCCGCGGCGGCGCGCGCGTCGTCGGGGATGGGTCCGTGCAGCTCCTCGAGAAGGATGTGGCCACTCGACGGGTCCTCGACGCGGTCGATCAACTGGCGCAGTATCCGAAACGACGACGGCACGATGCCGCTCACCGAGCCACTGTGCTGACCCCTGGTGAGGACCTCGACGCTCACCATCACGCTGGCCATTCCGCGCAATGACGTCGTCACCCAGAGGCGGTCGTAGGTCAGGGCCCCCGAATCCAGGCACACCATGAGCTCGACGCGGCCTAGGCGCTCGCTGAGATGATCGAGGTAGGCCTCCAGGTCGGGGCTGCCGCTCTCCTCGCTCGCCTCGATCAGGACCACGCAACGGCTATGGGCGACGCCCTGAGTCGACAGTTGCTCGAGGGCCAGTAGTGCGCTGAAGGTGGAGTAGCCGTCGTCGGCGACGCCGCGCGCGTAGAGGCGGTCGCCGCGGCGCACCGGTGTGTAGGGGGCCAGGCCCTCGGACCACTCGCCCAAGGGTGGTTGCTTGTCGAGGTGGCCGTAGAGGACCACGGTGGCGTCGTCGTCGTTGGTCGCCTCCACCGTGACCACCAGCACCGGGGTCCGTCCCGCCAAGCGCACGACCTCGACGTCGAAATCACCCAAATCGCGCTCGCGCGCCCACTGTGCGAGCAATGCAGTGGCGTCATCGATGTAACCGTGTTCGACCCAGTGCTCGTCGTAGGCCGGCGAGAGGCACTCGATGGTCGCGTACGACGTCAGGGTGGGCAACGCGTCGCGTTCGAAGTCGTCCAGCGTGAGGGGCACGATGCGAGGTTATCGGCTCGCGCGACTCTGGTGGACGGCTTGCCAGCAGTACCACGCGACGTCCGAGCGCAGGCCCGTAAAGACGTGGCCGCACTCCAGCAGCTGCTTGTCCGAGATCATCTCGTCGAGCCCGTGCAGGAGACTCCACCCGTGTCGCACACCCAAGTCGCCCACGGGCCACACGTCGCGACGACCCAAGGTGTGCATGAGGTACATCTGGGTGGTCCAGGGACCGACACCGTGCACCGCGGTGACCTCGGCAATGATCGCGGCGTCGCTCATGCGTCCGTGGTGCGCGAGGTTGACCCGGGCGTCGCGAGCGTGCAGGGCGAGGTCGATCATCGCCGCCGCTTTGGTTCGTGAGAGACCCGCGCCGCGCAGCGTGTCGGGACCCGCGCGAAGGACTGACTCGACGCTGACGACGCCGCCACAGGCCTCGACGACTCGGGCGTGGATGGTGTTCGCGGCGGAGGTCGCGAGCAATTGGTAGGTGATCGATCGGATGAGTGACGCGAAGCGATCGTCCATGGGGGAGGGGCGCCGTCCCGGCGGCGGTCCGTAGTGCGCGACGACCCCGGTGAAGGCGGGGTCGCGCCGCACGATCTCGGCGGCGATGTCGGTGCGAAGGCTCACCGTAGAACTATGGCAGACGTTCCACGCCGTCGGGGATCACGACGCCCTGAGGAACCTTGCGTGCCTCGCGCACGACCGTGGAGAGCAACGTGTGGATCGCGCGAACCGGAGCGGCGGGAAATCCGAATCGACGCCGAACGAGACAGACGCGGCGAAGCGCGATCCCTTCGATCGGGACCGCGCGGAAGTTGACGCGCAGATGCGACGACAGCATCGTCGAAGGAAGGATCGAGGGTCCGTGCCCGTCGAAGGTGAGTGAGGCGATGGTCCTGAGTCCGTCGAGTTCGATCAGTGGGCGCAGGTCGATCCCCTGGGCGTGCGAGGCGTCGTCGATCTCCCGGCGAATCGGGGTGCCGGGGAAAGGCAGGAGGATTTCGTAAGGTTCGATGTCGGCGAAGGTGACCGAGGAGCGCTCGGCCAAGGGGTGGTCCTTCTCCGCGATCAGCACCAGGTCCTCGCTGTAGAGGTCCACCTCAGTGAGCTCGGGTGCGGCGACGGGCCAGGCCAGGACCGCGAGGTCCAATACCCCTGAGACGAGCTGAGGTTCGATCACCGAGTTGGTTCCTTCGGTGATGCGCAGCGAGATGTGTGGGTACATCTCGCGTTGCGCCGCGAGCAGGAGCGGCACGATCCATCGCCCGGCGGTGCCGATCATCCCCAGAGACACCCGTCCGCGGATGTCGGCGGTGAGCTCTGACACGTCGGCGGCGATGGCGCTGACCTCACTGAGGATGCGCCGTGCGCGCTCGACGACGACGGTTCCCGATTCGGTGAGCGCGCCCGAGGCCCGATCGATCAACTCCGAACCCAGCTCTGATTCCAGGCGCGCGATACGGTTGGAGATGTTGGACTGCACGGTGCCGAGCGCCTCAGCGGCGCTGGAAAAAGTCCCGTGTTCGGCGATTCCCACGAGTGCTTCGAGTTGTCGTATCTCCATGTATCAAGTATACAGATGAGAACTATTCAAAGTATGCGCTTGATTGATACCGTGGCGACCTGCATACTGGTATCAGCCTGCTTCACCCAACCCCCCCAGGGTGAGGCAGAGGTTTTGCAAAAGGGCCATCCACCCCCCCGGATGGCCCTTTTGCGCTGTCTGGGTGCCTTTTGGCTGACGAGGGGTTGTTAGCGTGGCAACAATGGAACCTCGTCTTGCACGGCGCACCCGATTGGCCGTGTGGGGCGTGAGGACCGTCAACTGGTGGTCACGGCGGCTCGGGCGCGGGGCGGGCACCGTCGCTGGCGGACACGTCGGACTGAGGATCGATCCGTCCATTTTGCACGCCCTCACCCGTCAGCGCACCGTCGTCGTGGTGTCGGGGACCAACGGCAAGACCACCACATCGGCCATGGTGCGCATCGGGTGGGGAGGGGTGGTCGCCGGCAATGAGACTGGCGCCAATATGCCCGAGGGGCACGTCGCGGCCTTGTGCGCATCCTCGGAGCGGCGCGTGGTCCTAGAGACCGATGAAGCGTGGCTCGGCACCGTTGTGCAGGCCGTGACGCCCGCCGTGGTGATCCTGCTCAACCTCTCACGCGATCAACTCGACCGGGCGAACGAAGTACGTCAGATGGCCCAACGGTGGCGCGACGCTCTCGTGTCCGGGGTGTACCACGGGGTCGTCGTGGCCAACGCGGCGGACCCGCTGGTGGCCTTCGCCGCGCAGGACGCTCGCGAGGTTCGTTGGGTGGACGTGCCCGGCGTATGGCACGGCGACGCGGCGTCGTGTCCGCACTGCACGCGCGCGATCGTCTTCGTGGACGGGTCGTGGTCGTGTCCCTGCGGTTTCGCCAAACCCACCACCCTGAGCGCGGTCTTGAACCAGAACCTCGACATCGCTGGTGAGTCCCTCACGCTCGATCTTTCGCTGCCCGGCGCCTTCAACGACGCCAACGCCGCCTTTGCCACGACCGCTCTCGTGGCGTTGGGCGTCGGCGCACACGAGGCCCTGGAGCGCATCAGGACGTTGCGCAGTGTGCAGGGACGCTACGGACGGCGGCTCTTCGCCGGGCGCTCCCTACGACTGCTCCTGGCGAAGAACCCCGCGGGGACCGCGGCCTTGTTGGAGTCGTTACCCCGCGAGGACGACATTTGGGTGTCCATCAATTCACAGATCGCTGACGGCAAGGACCCGTCGTGGCTCTACGACGTGCCCTTCGAGGTCCTGCGTGGTCGCCACGTCTGGTGCCTCGGAGAGAGGCGACTGGACCTCGCGACGCGCCTGAGCTACGCCGACGTCTCGTGCGAGGTGGTCGACGATCCGCGTTCTCTACGTGACGGCGTGCGCGACGTGACACTCATCGCCAACTACACGGCGTTTCGCGAGTGGATGGGCGTGACGACCCCGTGTTGAGTATCGCCGTTCTCTATCCCGACCTGCTCGGGACCTACGGCGACGGGGGGAACGCGCTCGCACTGGCGGCGCGCGCGAGAGCCAGGGGAGTCGACGTCGAGGTCGCCGAGGTAACTATCGGCGCCGAGTTGCCGACCGCATCGCTCTACCTCTTGGGCGGTGGCGAGGATGGGCCACAGCGACTCGCGTGCGACCTCTTGGGCGAGAGCGGATTCGTCGAGCGCGTGGGCGAGGGAGCCTTCGTCGTCGCGGTCTGCGCGGGCTTGCAGATCCTCGGCACGGCATTCAGTGTCGAGGGCGACGCGTCCTATCCCGGACTCGGGCTGGTTGACGCCACCACCACCCGGGGCCCGCGACGTTCGGTCGGGGACATGGCGACCCTGGTGGGTGGGCGAATGCTGGTGGGATTCGAGAACCACGGCGGAGTGACGGTGTTGGGTGACGGCCTCGAGCCCCTCGGCGACGTGGTGCTGGGTCGGGGCAACGACGGTCTGGTCGATGGCTTCCGGTCGCCGCGTCTGTGGGCGACGTACGCGCACGGTCCGGTGCTCGCCCAGAATCCCTGGCTAGCGGATGAAATCTTGAGTGAGGTCCTGGGTCAAACGTTGCCCCCCTGGGCCAGCGTCGCCGATCAGCTCTACGAACAGCGTTGCGCCCTGGTCAATACTCGTCGCTCGGACGCCGACCGTACTCGGGGTCGCCGCTGACCCGCCGACCCAGTTCGGCGACGGCCTCTTCGATCCGCGAGCCGAAGCGGCGGATGTTCTCGTCGTCCTGAGCGACGAGGGGCATCCCGAAGGTCACGCTCACGTGGTGACGACGCTGGGAGCGGCCCTGGACGTGCTGGGGTGCTTTGGCGTACTTGGGCCCACGCAGGAAGCCGGCGTCGTGCAGGTAGGTGGGTATCACCACGGCTTTGGAGCGTTGGGCCAGATACGCGGCACCACCCTTGAACTCTTGGAGGTTCCCGTCGGGGCTGCGACCCCCTTCGGGATAGAGCAGGAGGTTCCAATGGTCCTCGACCAGTTCGAGCGCCAACTGCGAGCTCCGTCGATTGATCTTGTGTCGGTCGATGGGTATGGCGTTGAACACCAGAACCGTGCGAAAGGCCTTGAACGGGCTCATGAAGAAATTGTCCATGGCGGCAGCCACGACGGTGCGACGGCGAACTCGGGCGGGTAAGGCGGTCAACAGCAGCGGCGTGTCGAGGTGACTGTTGTGGTTCGCCACGAAGATGAAGGGCCCTCGCCCCTCGAGATAGTCGAGCCCTTCGACGCTCAGTGTGGACATCCGGCGAATCACCGGCACGATGTAATAGGTCCAATAGAGGTTGCGCACGAAGCGCGCAACGTACCCCCGGCCCCATTTGGTGGGAAAGTCCAAACCCAGCGCCGTCACGGTACTACCGCCGGTTCGTCTTCTTGGGGGTGTAGCGCTTCGACGGAGCGGGCGTGCGAGCGGTGGTCACCGGTGACGTGGACGACTTCTTGGACCGGGTCCTCGGCGACGAAGCGCCCCGTGAGGCGCGTCGCTCCAGCGCGCGTTCGCGCGCCTTGATGTTGGAGCCCTTGAAGGTCGGATCGCCGTACTTACTCAAACGAAAGGCCCGCACCGAGAGCCACGCGCCCAACGCCAGGAACACGATGCCCGCGGTGCCCACGATGCCGCTGGCGAGGCCCATCATGAAGGAGGCGACGATGACTCCGGCGCGCTTGCGCAAATAGGCGAAAGTGCCAACCGCCAGGCCCATGACCACGATGAAGGCGAAGGAGAGGATCCAGTAGGAAGGGTGGTAGATCGTGGTCTTTGAACACACCGATTTGACCAGGTCGTAGCCGTTGGGACACTTGCCACTGGTGAGCTTGGTCGCCGTGGTGGTGATCGACGTGTTCTTCACGAGGCGTTCGGGGATGTAGAAGGCGACGAAGAGCAACGCCACCCCGGCGCCCGCGAAACTGAACTTGCGCTCGAGGTCGTCCAGGCCCAGGACGGCCTGGCGCGTCGCGGTCGACGCGGGGCGCTGGCGTGAGAAGCGTCGAGATTTCGTGGCGTCGGGGCTGTGGTCGTTGTCGGGCACGAGGTCAAGGCTACAACTCGGCGCAAAACCCGTCGGGTGCGAAGGCGGTAGGATGGGACCTTCGGGCGCTTAGCTCAGTTGGTTAGAGCGCAGCCTTCACACGGCTGAGGTCGAGGGTTCGAGTCCCCCAGCGCCCACGAGATCCGATCCCGGCTAAGGGTGGTCTCGTGCGAGCTCGTCATCGAGCAGCGTGGTGAGTGCGCGTCGCGACCATCGCGTAGTGGCTCGCCCGCGCCATGGCACAATCAAGGGACGTCCGCGTCGTGTCCGCCTTCGTTGACGGCGAGCGAGCGGGTCAGAATGGAGTGCGACGACATGGACGGGGTTGATCTCGCGGCGGCTTCGAACGTCGCGACGTCGCGACGTCGCGACGATCGGTGGATCGACGCGGCGATCGTGGCGACCTGCCTGGTGCTCGCGGTGGCCCAGTTCGCCACCAATCGGATCATGTCGGGTTTCGACTCGGGGGTGTATTTCGGCGCGGCGTCGCAGTTCGTCGCCGGGCACCTGCCCTACCGCGACTTCGTGTTCGTGCAGCCACCGGGATCCTTGGTCCTCCTCTCGCCGTGGGCGCTGATCGGGCGCTGGACGACGATGACCACCGGCTTCATTCTCGCTCGTGGCTTCTCCGCGGTCGTGGTGTCAGCGGTCGCGGTGCTCGTGAGCCGGTTGCTTCGACCCTGTGGTCGGCGCGCTGCCCTATTGGGAGGGCTCGCGGTGGCCCTGGCCCCTACCGCCACATTCGAGATGACGGCGGTGAAGCTGGAGCCCTACTGTCTCGCCCTGGCACTGGCCGGAGCGTACGCCATCATGGCCGCGCAGGGGCGCGACGAGAGCGGCGTGCGGCGTTCGGTAACACTGGCGGGTATCGCGCTCGGTGTCGCGGGTGCGGTCAAGTTGTGGGCCCTCTTGATCTTCATCGCCCTCGCGGTGTGCGTATGGCGCCTCGGGCGCCCACTCCTGGTGCGTTTCGTCGCGTGGTCGGCGCTGGGCTTCACCGTTGTGGCCGGTCCGTTCTTCATCGCGTCCCCCTCGAACTTCGTCAACCAGGTGATCGTGGCGCAATTGACCCGCACGCACAACGCCCAGGGCACCGTGACGCTGTTCAATCGCCTGGGCCAACTGACGGGACTTCGCAACACGCCCCTCGCACTGACCAACGTGGAGCTCTCGATACTGTTCGGCGCAATCGCGGCGGTGGCTCTGGCGGCGGTGTTCGTGGGCGGTCCGCGCCGACTGGTCGACGATTTCTTCCTAGTCGGCGGCGTTCTCACCATGGGGGCACTGTTGGCGTCCAAGGAGTTCTACAACTACTACGGCTACTTCCTCGCACCCTTCCTCGTCGGACTGGTCATCACGAGTCTCGACCGGTTGACCCGCGCCCTCGCGGCGCCGCTCGTCACAGCAGCGGGCATGTCGACGGTGATGGTGGCGCGTCGAGTCTCGACGGCGGTGCTGATCGTCGCGCTCGCAGGGGTCGGAGTCGTCACCGGTCATCACCTCATCGAGGTCGACGCGGGCGTCACGCTGCCCACGTTGATCGACAACTACGTCCCGTCGGGAAGTTGCGTGATCTTCGACGACGCCATCCAGGGGGTACTGTCCAATCGTTTGGTGTCCTCGTCGCGGTCTTGTCCAGTCATCGTGGACAGCGGTGGGCTGTCGATGGCCGTCGGGGGAGAGCACCCGCTGCGCTCGCTCGCCCTCGCGCGGGTGTGGCGACACGACTTCCTCGCCGCTCAGTACGTGGTGATCGCCGGATTCACCCCGCTGGGAATCCCGTGGACGGGGACGCTCTATTCGTGGTTCCTCCAGCAGTACCACGTCGTCTACAACGGCTTCACCTACGTGATCTATCGCAGAAATTGACCCCGTCGCGACGACGGTCCATGCCGCGCATCGCCGGCGCTGACGTGACGAGGTTCACGACGCGACGTGGTCAGCGCGCTGACAGGACTCTCGTCACCGCCGCCGGTAGCGCCGTCGCAGTCTCGTAGGGCGTCAGGAGTGCGCCCGCGCGGCCGTGGAGGTGCGCACTCAATGCCGCGGCCGCCAGAGGATCGTGACCCCGAGCGATGGCGGCACCGATCATTCCCGACAAGACATCACCCGAACCCGCGGTCGCCAGGGCGTCAGTGCCTGAATTGACCGCCCTCAGTCGTCCGTCCGGCGATGCGATCAGGGTGAGAGGACCTTTCAAGAGGACCACGCAATCCGTCGCCGCCGCCAAGCGAAGAAGTGCCGCGACGCGTTGGTCCCCGAGCGTCTCACCCGCGAGGCGCTCAAACTCCTTGACGTGGGGGGTCAAGACGCGCGGCGCGCGGCGCGCCAGCGACACGATGTCGGGCTGAAGGGCGTCGGCGTCGAGAACGGTGGGCAGGGCGGTGTTGAGCAGGCGGTCCTCGAGCCAGGGGCCCGCTGACGTGCCGAGACCCGGGCCCGCGACGACGCAACGACTGCGTGGGTCGATCTCGGGGCCGCGAGCGCGCACGACCTCCTCGGGCACGGGCACGAGCCGGGCGATCTTGCCACGGCTCTCCAGTCGCACCATGGACGCCCCGGCACTCAGCGCTCCGCGACAGACCAGGACCGCGGCGCCGGGCATGCGCGGCGTGCCGGCGAGGACGCTGATCGCGTGGCTCCACTTGTGGTCGTCCACCCGTGCGCGCACGTACGCCGCGAGGTCGGCGTCGGTGATGAGTCCGTCGTCGAGCGCCACGTCGATGCCCAAGTTGGCGAATCGCACGTCTCCCATCAGCCGCGACGCCGGTCCGTCCACGTGGGCTCGTTTAAGCGCACCCAGCGCGAGAGTCACGTGAGCCCTCAGGGGGCGACCCCGGAGGGCACCAGTATCGGCGTCGACCCCCGACACCAGATCCACCGCCAAGACGGGTGTGCCCCCGCCCACCAGGGGTGCGGCGTAGTCGCGGTTGCATCCGAGGCCGAAGGCGGCGTCGATGACCAGCTCGTAGCCACCAAGCTCGCGCGGCTGCGTGGCGACCTCGATCACGTCGACCTTGGAGCCACGCCCTCGAAGTAGTCGCGCCGCGACGCGCCCGTCGGCGCCATTGAGTCCCGGGCCGACGAGGACCGCGACGCGTCGACCGTAGAGGGTCGAGAGCATCTGGTGCGCCTGCGCGGCGACGGCGCTGCCCGCGTCGTGCACCAGTACCTCGACACCGCGTCGGGCCACCGCTCGCGCGTCGCACTCGCGCATGACCTGGGCGCTGACCAGAGGGATCATGAGACACTCCTTCGCCGGAACATCGCCTGGGCGCACGTGGCCGAGGACACCAGTGCCACCCGGACCAAGTTAATCACGGTGCCGCGGTGGTGCCCTCAACGGTGTCGCGTTGAGGGCTGCGCGTCCATGACGCAGACTCTTCAGAGGCATCGAGTGCGAGATCGTCACGATGCCGGTGCACGTGTTCACCGGAGGGGACTGGGTAAAATCACGTGATGAGTAATGACGACATCGATTCGCTCGTCGCCCACGCCGACGCGGCGATCACCGGTCGCGCGGACGCCGCGCCACGGCACGCGCCACGGCGGGCCCGACACGCCAAGCCCGTGAGCCGACGTAGGAAGTGGGGCACGCGAGCGGGCGTGACGGTGGTCCTGCTCCTCGTGCTCATCGTCGGGGCAGTGGTGGGCGACTACTACTACCTCGGTTCCTTGGTCAAGCGACAGGCGGTCAAGCACTTGCAATCCAGTGTCAACTCGTCGGTGAACATCTTGCTCATCGGATCGACCACCCGGTGCGGCCTCAAGGTTCAGAACCCGGCGTACGGCATCTGCTCACAGGGTGTCACCGGCGTCAACAGTGACATCGACATGATCGTGCACCTCGATACCGCCACGCGTGCGGTCTCGTTGTTGTCGATCCCTCGCGACCTGTTCGTCCCCAACGCCCGCATCGAAGGCGCCAACAAGATCGACGCCGCGCTGTACCAGGGGCCGAGCCAACTGGTGCAGGCCATTGAGGAGGACTTCGGGATCCCGATCAACCACTACGTGGAGTTGAACTTCGACACATTCGCGAGCGTCGTCGACGCCCTGGGGGGCGTGCGGATGTACTTCCCCGTCGCGGTGTTCGACGCCGAGTCGGGGCTCAATATCGCCCACGCGGGCTGTTACCTGCTCGACGGCTACCACGCCCTGCAGGTGGTGCGAGCGCGTCACCTGCAGATTCAGCCCAATCCCACCGTCACGAATCACAAGCTGTGGCCCCAAGAGGGATTGTCGGACCTGGCGAGGATCCGACGAACCCACGAGTTCCTGCGGGTGTTGGCCGCCAAGGTCGCCGCTCGGGGCTTGGGCAACCCCCTCACCGACCAAAGCATCGCGACGAGTGTCCTGCCCGACCTGACGGTGGATACGGGCTTCTCGGAGTCGACGATGGTTTCGCTGGCCTCGAAGTTCGCCCACACCAATATCGCCAACGTCGCCCAAGAGACCTTCCCGGTCGTGGGACTCAACGCTCCCAACGGCTACCAGTACAAGGGGTACTCCTACGGATCGATCGTGTTCCCGGTCCAACCCACGGGATATGGACTCATCGACCAGCTCTTCGGCGTCTCGGCGTCGATGAGTCCCTTCACCCAGACGCAGCTGCCCGCCTCCGCGACGTTCAAGGTCTCGGTCGAGAACGGTTCAGGGCTCTCCAACCAGGCCCAGAGCATCGCTTCGGGCCTTCGCGCCAAGGGCTACCGCATCATGGCGGTGGGTGACCGCACGCCCACGGGTCCGCTGACCGAAACGGTTGTCTGGTACGGCGGCGTCGCACCGCCGGCAAACGCGAACTGGAAGAATCCCGGTCTCGAGGCGGCCCAGTCCGTCATGGGTCAACTCGAAGGTCCCGCGATCATGGGGTACGACCCGGCCGAGGTCACCCCCGGCGCTCTGGTCACCGTTCAGACCGGCACCGGTCTCACGCTCACACCGCTCTCGAAGGTCCCGGCGAAGAAAGTTTCCGCGTCGGCGCTCGCTCGTTCGTCGGTCTTTGTGGAATTGGCCGCCAGTTCGTCGTCGAGTGCGCTGACCCCGACGACGATTCCCGATCCCAGTGGCATCGCCTCCAATCCGAACTTCGGCGCACCGAGCGCCACGAATCCGGCCTTGGAACCGTGGGACCCGCGCGCGTGCAACGCGGCAGGAACTGGTCCCTCGACCACTCCCTAGCGGCTTCTCATCGATTTCACAGGCAAGCACGAGCGAACTCTCAGAGTGTGACTGCGTTCGTAACCTGTTTAACAGGCGTTTCTGAGACTGTCTTCGTAGCCTGTGGGGGTACCCGCAATCGACACGAATAGAGGAAGAAATGATTACACGTACCCACAGAGTTGGAAAGTACGGGGCAGTCATGGCGTTGAGCCTGGCGAGCGTCTTCGCCACCTCGGCGGCGGCGACCGCGAGTCCCGTGGCGCACGACACGGCCAGCTCCCATCTCCATGTCCAAGGCACCGTAACCGGGCTGACGCCCTCGAGCGGCACGCCCACCTCGGTGACCATCCAGCCGCTCAATCCGAGCGCGCCGTCAGAGAACGTGCTTCTCGGTCCTGACACCGTGTACCTGCAGGCCGGGGCCACTGTTACCGTGTCGGCCCTGGTGATCGGCGTACCGGTCCAGATCGACCTCACCGGTAGTCCGGCCACCGCCGCGACCGTGCGGATCCTCTCGCCCCAGCCCGTCTTCGTCGGCGGCACCGTGACGGCTCTCACCCCCTCGAGCGGCACACCGACCTCGGTGACCATCCAGCCCCGCGACTTGAGCAAGCCCACGGTGAATATCGCTCTGGGCACGAGCACGCTCTACTACGCCGGCGGCGTGTCGACGACCGTGACATCACTGGTCGTCGGTGCCCAGGTGCAGATCGAAGCGACCGGTACCCCCGCGACGGCAACCGTGGTGGAGATCGCCTTGCCGCGTCCGTCGGTGATCAGCGGAACAGTCACCGCTCTCACCCCCTCGAGCGGCACACCGACCTCGGTGACGGTCTTGCCCTACGACCACCACTCCCTCGCGGTGAACATCGACCTGACGTCGTCCACCGTCTTCAAGCAGGCGGGCGCCGTCGTGACGGTGGCTGACCTGATGGTCGGATCCCAGGTGACCATCCAGGCGAGTGGCAACCCGTTGAGCGCGAACATCGTTCGCATCGCGGTGCCTCGTCCGGTGCACCTTGAGGGCATGGTGACGGCGCTCAATCCCTCGAGCGGCACACCGACCTCGATGACGGTCCAGCCCGCGGGCTTCTTCAAGATCCCGGTCGTCGTGAACCTCAGTTCGACGACGGTCTACGACCAGCTCAAGGCCTCCACCACGGTGGCCGCCCTGCTGGTGGGGTCCTACGTCAACCTGACCGCGACCGGTAACCCGCTGACCGCGACGGTGGTGCACATCTCGGCGCCCCTCGCCGACATCACCATCGGTAGCGTCACCGCGGTGACCAGCACCTCGATGACGGTCCAACCCCAAACGGCGGGTTCCTCACCGGTGACGTTCACGCTCACCAGCAACACCACGTACTTCGCCGGTCGCGAGGTCTCGACCATTGCCGAGGTCAACGTGGGCGACGTGGTCCGCGTGGCCGCGGCCTCCAGCGCCCCGACGACGGCCATCTTCGTGACGGTGCGTAACCTGGCCATCATCGGTCGTGTCACCTCGGTCAGCGGCAACGTGATCTCGGTCACCGGTTTCTACGGAGCTGCTCTCACCATCAACGTCACCGCGACCACGACCTACTCACTGCGCGGCACGCCGTCGAGCTTGAGTGCGGTCCTGCCCGGCGACCTCATCTCCGCTGTCGGTCCGGCTATGTCGGGCGTGACCAATTCGGTCACCGCCACCCAGGTCTGGATCGGTTCGAGGGACAATGTGATCTTCCACCAGGCGTGGTTGCAGCACATCTACTTCGGAGAGCGTCACCACCGCTAGACGGGCGTAAGGCGGAGCAGTACGGCTACCGGGCAACCTTAGGGTTGCCCGGTAGCCTTGTTCGGTGCCATCACTCAGCCACCGAATCCCCGAGACGCCCTGGCGGGCCGTCAACACCTGGGCGGTGCGGCCGCGCATGCTCGCCCCCTTGTTCGGGGGACTGGGTCTCTTCGGCGTCGGTGAGGGACTCTTGGTCGCCTCGCACTGGGGGGCGACTCCCTGGACGGTCTTCGCTCAAGGACTCGGCCATCGCTTGGGAATCTCGATCGGGTGGTCGACACTGGTGATCTCGGCCGCCGTGCTCCTGGCGTGGTGGCCGCTTCGCGAGCGCCCGGGATTCGGAACGGTCGCCAACCTGATCGTCATCGCTTGGGCCCTCGATCTGACCGCCTCGCACGTCGCGACGCCGTCGGATGACCTCGCCCGCGCCGCGTTGATGATCGCCGGCGTCACGGCGATTGGCGTCGGCAGTGCCTTCTATCTCACGACGGGTCTCGGACCGGGTCCGCGAGACGGACTGATGACGTCGCTTCACCGTCGGTTCCACTTGAGCGTCGTCTACGTGCGGCTCAGCATCGAGCTGGCTGTTCTGATCGTGGGCTGGTTCCTCGGCGGAGTGGTGGGAGTCGGCACCGCGTTCTTCGCAGTGGCGATCGGATTCTTCATCGGCTGGAGCCTGCACGCGGTCGATTGGCTGGTGAGGCGGGTCGGCGAATGATCGACTCCGCCCACTTGACCCAGTTCTTCGTCGCATCGATCCTCATCATCATGGTGCCCGGACCCAGCGTGCTGTTCACTCTTGCGCGAGGCGTGGCCTGGGGTCGCACCGTGGCGGTGTTGTCGGTGTTGGGTAACAGCCTGGGCACGCTGCTGCTGTCCCTGATAGTGGCCGTGGGTCTGGGTCCGTTGCTCTCGCATTCCAAGGTCTTGTCCGTCGTCCTTCAGATCTGCGGCGGCGGCTACCTGCTCTACCTCGGTGGCGATGCGTTGCGGCATCGACACGAACACGCCCAGGCCATGACCCAACGCGAGGCCTCGCGCCCATCGCCACGGCGCATCGTGCGACAGGGATTCGTCGTGGGGGTGTTGAACCCGAAGTCCCTGGTCTTCTTCGCCGCAGTGTTCCCACATTTCGTCAATCGCGCCAAGGGCAACATCACGGGTCAATTGGTCGTCTTGGGCATGATCTTCAGCGTGATGGCCTTCTGCAGCGACGGCACCTGGGGACTCATCGCCGGCACGGCGCGACAATGGCTGTCGGGTTCGCCACAGCGCCTGGTCGTGCTGCGCTCCATCGGAGGCTGCGTGATGTGCACCCTCGGAGTCGTCATCGTCGTCACCGCCCTCTCCTCGTGAGCTCGGACTGACGCGCTGAGGCGGGTTCCTACACTGCAGGAGACGAAGGAGTCGCCATGAGCATGCACGGAGCCGCCGCGGGGCGTGGAGGACGCGGGGGAATGGTGTCGATGCGACGAAATCGTGACATCCTGGAGCATCGCATCAAGAAGGGCACCCTGCCACGGATGTTGACCTTCGCCAAGGTGTACCGACCGATGATCATCGTCTTCTTGGTGGCGGTGGTCCTGGACTCAGTGGTCAGTTCGATCGCTCCGTTGGTCCTGCGCGCCATCATCACCACCATCACCAGCGTCGGCCATGGTGTGGTGGCGCATCGAGAGAAGGTGGTTCTCGGATTGGCGCTGCTCACCGCGGTGTTGGCGTTGATCGACGCGGGGCTGTCGATGTTCGAGCGCCGGGCGTCGGCGGTCATCGGCGAGAGCCTCATCTACGACCTGCGCGCGCGCGTCTACGCCCACATCCAAGAGATGCCCATCGCGTTCTTCTCGCGCACCCAGACCGGCGCCCTGATCAGCCGGCTCAACAACGACGTGATCGGTGCCCAGCAGGCCTTCACGGACCTGTTCTCCAACGTGGTGGGCAACGCCGTCTTGCTGGCCATCATCCTGGGCGTGATGTTCTATCTGAGTTGGCAGATCACGTTGGTGGCCCTCGTTCTGCTCCCCATCTTCCTCTTGCCGGCGCGCCGCGTCGGGCGTCGTCTCGGGACGCTCTACCAGCGCGGGATGGAACTCAACGCTGAGATGAACATGGTGATGAGCGAGAGATTCAACGTGGCCGGCGCGATGGTGGTCAAACTCTTCGGG
>Ga0209698_10001745_pt1 | contig 25028 bp, 21 predicted proteins | sample LitLauG_LLR_2012_FD_187203 | JGI IMG/M metagenome (GOLD analysis project Ga0209698, IMG submission 187203) | Freshwater sediment microbial communities from Pennsylvania, USA - Little Laurel Run_MetaG_LLR_2012 (SPAdes) (version 2) | ecosystem: Environmental > Aquatic > Freshwater > Creek >... | reverse complement strand
GGAGGGGGCGGTGCCGCGTCTTTCTGCGGCTGGGGAGCCGCCGCGGGCTTCACCGGCGCCGGTTCGCGCCTGGCGGATTCACCGTTTCCGCCCCCCTGCGCGGGCCGTGCAGGGGAGGCGAGGCCGAGCTTTTTGCGCAGTTCGCCGTCGATCTTCTTTGCGAGCGTTTCGTTTTCCTGGAGATACTTCTTGACGGCGTCCCGCCCCTGGCCGATGCGCTCCTCGCCGTACGAGAACCAGGAACCTGATTTTGCGATGATGTTCTGCTCCACCGCGGTGTCCACCAGATCGCCGAGCCGCGAGATCCCTTCGTTGTACAGGATGTCGAACTGCGCTTCGCGGAAGGGGGGAGCCACCTTGTTCTTGACGACCTTTACCCGCGTCCTGTTTCCGACGATCGTGGTCCCGTCTTTGATCGCCTCGATGCGCCGCACGTCGAGACGCACCGATGCGTAGAACTTGAGCGCATTTCCCCCGGTCGTCGTTTCCGGGTTGCCGAACATGACGCCGATTTTCATCCTGAGCTGGTTCGTGAATATCACCGACGTCTTCGATTTGCTTATCGCGGAGGTGAGTTTCCGGAGGGCCTGCGACATGAGCCGGGCCTGGACCCCCATGCTCGGATCGCCCATTTCCCCCTCGATTTCCGCCCGGGGCGTAAGCGCCGCGACGGAGTCGATGACGATGACGTCGAGGGCCCCGCTCCTGACGAGCGTTTCCACGATCTCGAGCGCCTGTTCGCCGAATTCCGGCTGCGAGAGGAGGAGGTTGTTGACGTCCACCCCCAGCTTTTTCGCATACCCGAGATCCAGCGCGTGCTCCGCGTCGATGAACGCGGTGATCCCCCCGGTCTTCTGCGCCTCCGCGATGATCTGCAGGCAGAGCGTCGTTTTCCCCGACGACTCCGGGCCGAAAACCTCGATCACCCTTCCGCGGGGGATGCCGCCGATGCCGAGCGCGGCGTCAAGCGAAACCGATCCCGTCGATATCACGTCCACGACCGCGATCGGCCCTTCGCCCAGCCGCATGACGCTGCCCTTGCCGTGCTGCTTTTCAATCTGCTCGAGGGCGATTTTCAGTGCCTGGTATTTCGGGTCCTTCTCTTCGGACATGAGGAGCTCCTTGTTGATGTATATACTCGGGAAGACGGCGTATTACGATGGGTCCGCCGCGCCCGACAGGGGGATCGACCGGAGGACCTCGTAGGCGGATCCGCGGGGTCCGGGGACGCTCTGCATGATCTCCACTGCGGGAACAATCACCGGCGGGTGTTCGAATGTACGCGTTTTCACGATGTCAATCAACCCGCGGACATCAGCCCCGTCGCGCACCCGTCCCAGCGTCACGTGGGGATGGAAGGGGCGTTCCTCCGCCGGGAAACCCAGACGGGTGAGCCCCGAGGAAATCCGTTCCTGCAATCTGCGGAGATCTCCGCGCGGGTCGATGATCCCGGCCCAGACCACCCGCGGACGAGCCCCCGCGGGAAAGAACCCGATCCCGGAGTACGCGACCGAAAGCGGAGGAAGAGCCGCCGCGGAACGAACTTCCTCTTCCAGCGTGAGGAGCCTCGAGCGGTCGACGTCGCCGAGGAATCGCAGCGTGCAGTGGAATTGTACCGGCGCCTCCCAACGGACTCCCCGGGACACCCGCGCCAGGTCCTCCGCAAGGAGGGCGAGACTCCGCTTCGCGTCTCCGGGGGTATCGACCGCGATGAAAAGCCTGAGGGGGTCCACCTTCTCTACCCGGCGTTCAGGATGCGCCTGCGTACAAGCTCCATTGCGGCCTGCGACGCGCGCTCCTTCACACGCGCGCGCCCTTCGCCGAAACTGAACTTCAACGCGAGCGTCCCACCTCTGTCCGCGATGCCGACCCAGACAGTGCCGACGGGTTTGTCGGGGGTTCCTCCCGAGGGACCGGCGATCCCCGTCGTGGAGAGCCCGATGTCGGTCCCCGCGGTGCGGCGGATCCCGTCGGCCATGGCGCACGCCACCTCACGGCTGACCGCTCCGTGCGCCCTGATGAGCTCCGCCGGAACAGAGAGGAGCGCCGATTTGGAGGCGTCGCTGTACGTGATCACCCCCCGTTCGACGTACGCCGAGCTCCCGCTCACATTCGTCAGCCTGTGGGCGATGAGCCCCCCCGTGCACGACTCTGCAACGGCGATCGTGAGATTCCGCTCCGCGAGCATCCGCCCGAGGACGGTCTCGAGATCCTCTTCGTCCGTTCCGTAGATATACCGGGAGACCCTGGCGCGTAGTGCCGACTCGACGTCGCGCACGATGCCGTCGGCTTCGGATGCGGAGTTCCCGTGCACGGTGATCCGGAGCCGGACTCCCGCAGGGGAGGGGAGGAACGCAAGCGTTGCCCCTGACTTCAGGATCTGATCCAGGTTCCCGATCTGCGCGGAAAGAACGCTCTCGGCGATTCCCGTCGTCAGGAGCGTCCTGTGCCGGATCACGTTCGGGCCCGAGCGGGGCCCGAGGAAGGGGATGACCGATTCGTCGATCATCGCCTCCATTTCGTAGGGGACGCCGGGAAGAACGAACACGAATTTTTCCCCTTCCTCGAACCGGAGTCCCGGTGCGGTCCCGAGCGGGTTGGGGAAGACGTGCGCGGAGCGGGGGACGAGCGACTGGTCTTCGGCCGCGGCGGTCCAGGGGAAATTCCGCTTTTTCATGAGGGCGGCGATGTGGGCCCGCACGCCCTCGTGGGGAACGAGGTCGGTGTGGTAAAACGTGCAGAGCGCCGTGCGCGTAACGTCGTCGTGCGTCGGTCCGAGTCCTCCCGTCACGATCGTCACGTCCGCGGAATCCCGCGCGGCGCGGAGGGCGCCGAGCACCCCCTCCTGCGTATCGCCCGCCGTCGACATCCCGGCGATGTCAACGCCGATCGCGTTGAGTTTTCGCGCGATGAACGCCTGGTTGGTGTTGATGATCTGTCCGATCAGGAGCTCATCCCCGATCGTGAGTATGTGCGCGTTCACGTCATCCCGTCCCCCTGGCCATCAGCCCCAGGAGAAAGAGGATTGCCCGTGTCCCGATGTTCGCGTACGCGCCGGCGACGACGTCGTCAAGCATGATCCCCCACCCCCCGGGGAGCCGTTCGAGCGACCGGGCGGGCTCGGGCTTCAGGACGTCGAACACCCGGAACAGGATGAATGCGGTGATGCACCCGGCGGGTCCGATCGCGATGCCGGCGAGCGATATCCACATGCCGACGATCTCGTCGATCACGACGATGGAAGGGTCTGGCTGTGCGTGATCGCCGGGCTGGAACATCGCCTTGGCCGCCGCCGCGCTGCGCGTCAGGGCGTTTCCTTCGGCTTCCGCGACGCGGCCGGAGACGTAGACGCCGAGGCCGAACCCGCAGACGATCAGCACGGGGAGCACGCCGGGGGACGCCGCACCCGGGATCAGGATCAGCAGGAGGCCGACGATCGATCCGAACGTGCCGGACGCCCACGGAATGTATCCCGAGAAGAATCCCGTTGCGATGAACCGGACTGCAAACGGGACGCGTCTCCCTGCGGGGGACTCAGGTTGCCGGGCGGATCCGCTCATAGAGCTCGCGCAGGACCTTTCTGTTGTCGAACACATAGGCGATCCCCGTCCCCGCCGTCGAGAGCGTCACGAGGAGCATCATGCCGAAAAGGACCTTCGGGTGCATGAGTGTATCGATTGCGGGGCCGAACTCCCGGTAGACGGGGGGGACGCTCCGGGCGACGTAGAGGATGAGGATATAATAGATGACGACGAACTGGCCGAATGTCTTTGCCTGGGCCCCCTTTGTCGTCACGATAGGCCTGTCGAGGTATTCGGCGTAGCTCCGGAGTCCCGTGATCAGGAAATCACGCGCGATGACGATCCAGACCATCCATCCGTCCACGAGGTTTAGCCCGACGAACGCGAGAAGCGCGGCGGAGGAGAGGATCTTGTCGGCGAGAGGATCGAGGAATTTCCCCCACCGGGAGCTGTGCCCCATCTTCCGGGCGATCCAGCCGTCGTACCAGTCCGTCAGCGCCGCGATGACGAAGACGACGAGGGAGAGCTGGAGGTACAGGGGGGATCCCGACAGGAGGAGCAGGACGAATACCGGCGTGAGGATGATCCGAAGAAGCGTAAGCTGGTTGGGAAGCGTGAGCTGTATTTCAAGCCTTGCCATACAGGGCTTTCCTGCGGTGGGTCAATGCGCAACGTCAGCAACACCGGCACACGGGGCCGTTCTCGGGGGTCGTTCCGGCAGGCATTGAGGGGATGGAGTCCCCTCGCGGGGTCTTAAGCGACCTTCAACACCCTGTTCGATTTGATGCAGGTCGTGCACACCCGGAGGCGCTTCGTACGGCCGTCGACCTTCGCGCGGACGTTCTGGAGGTTGGGTTCCCAGCGCCGCCGCGTGAGATTGTGGGCATGGCTTATGTTATTGCCGGTGACCGGCCTCTTTCCGCAGATGTCGCACACCTTTGCCATACTGGCGTCCAATCATGAGAGTTGAGGCCCATAAGATAGTGAATAAAGAAGTCGTTCGCAATACCGTGTTGAAATTCAGGCCGCTCTTCCGTACAATGAGAAAATGAGCGTCCCGCGGGAAGACATAACCGTACTCGGCATAGAGACGTCGTGCGACGAAACCTCCGCGGGCGTCCTGGCGGGGGGGAGGGTCGCCTCGAACGTGATATCGTCGCAGCTCATCCACTCACGGTACGGCGGGGTCGTGCCGGAGCTCGCCTCCCGCGCGCACCAGCGGCAGATCATACAGGTCGTGGAGGAAGCCCTCGCCTCGGGGGGCGTGCGGAAGGAGGATCTCGGCGGCATCGCCGCGACGCAGGGGCCGGGGCTCGTCGGGGCCCTCCTCGTCGGACTCAGCTTCGGCAAGGCGCTTGCGTACGGACTCGGCATACCGTTCACGGCGGTCAACCACATGGAGGGGCACCTCTATTCCGTGTTTCTGGAGCGTCCGTCCCCCGCGTATCCGTTCGTCGCGCTCATCGTTTCGGGGGGGCACACGCTCCTTGTCCACGTGAAGGCTCCCTTCACGCACGTCCTCCTGGGAGAGACGCTGGACGACGCAGCCGGGGAAGCGTTCGACAAAGTGGCGAAGATGCTCGGACTGGGGTATCCCGGGGGCGCGGCGATCGACCGCTGTGCCACAGGCGGGGACCCGGCCGCGATCACGTTCCCCCGGTCGTTCCCCGGCACGTCAACGCTCGATTTCAGCTTCAGCGGCATCAAGACGTCCGTTCTGTATTTCCTCCGGAAGGAAGGGCTCGGTGCACCGGGCGCTGCGAAAGAAAAGGCGGGGGAGAAACGCCTTGCGGACATCTGCGCCGGCTTCCAGGCCGCGGTGGTGGACGTGCTTGTCGCCAGGGCGATGGAAGCCGCGCGCCGGACGGGCGTCCGGGATATTGCGCTTGCCGGGGGCGTGTCGGCGAATTCCATGCTCAGGCGGACGCTGAAGGAGGAGGCAGGGAAGCGGGGGCTGAACGTCTGTACGCCACGGCTGGAATACTGCATGGACAACGGGGCGATGATCGCCGGTGTCGGCGCGATGCGCTTCGCCCGGGGCATGACCTCCCCCTTTGACGTCCCGCCGCTCGCGCGTCTCCGGATCGCGGAGACAGTTTCATGAAGAGACCCTCCCGGGCGTCCCTCGAGGCCGTCGTCGCGGTCACGCTCCTCGCCCTCGTCATCGCAGGCTCGTACTGGAAGCTCTCGACGATGCAGGGGGTCCTCATCACTGACGATATCTTCGCCAGTGACATCATGAACGACGGGTTCCCCTACAGATTTTACCTCGGCGAGGCGCTGAAAGCGGGGGAGCTTCCCCTCTGGTACCCCTGCGTGTACGGCGGTTTTCCCCTCCTTGCCCGCGCCGAAGCGGGGATTTGCTATCCCCCGAACATCCTCCTCTTCTGGCTCCTCGACCCGTACGTGGCGCTCAACGCCGTCATTCTCCTGACGCTTCTTACCGCGGGCGCCGGCATGTATTTCTACGCGCGCGAGATCGGCGCCGGATTCCACGGGGCGCTCCTTGCCGGATTCGCGTTCGCATACTCGGGCTTCATGGTCTCGCACCTGAAGCACCTGAGCATGGTCAACGGCGCATGCTGGTTCCCCCTGGGGTTCCTTGCGATCGAGCGGGCGATGCGCGACGGCGAGGGCGGGGGCGTGCGGCGGGCGCGGATCAGGGCGCTCCTCTGGCTGGGGGTGGTGTTCGCACTCGAGAACCTGTCGGGCCATGTGCAGATCGCGTATTACTCCGGGATCGCGTACGTCGCCTACTACGCGGCGAAGCTCTACGCGCGCTGGCGGACCATGAAGAAGGGGGAGCGTTCCTTTCGCGCGGTCTCGCGCAGGGGGCTCGTCCTCTGGTTTGCAGCCGCGATGGCCGCCGGCTCGCTCATAAGCGCGCTGCAGCTCGTACCGACGTACGAGCTCGTGCAGCACTCGCAGCGCTCGGGAGGAGTGTCGGCCTCGTATGCGTCGGACTACCCGTACGACACGGGGATGTTCTGGACATTTTTCTATCCTGCGGCGCGGGGCGAGCCGAGCAGCATGTCGTACGTGGGGGACGGCGTGTACTGGGAGGACTACGGCTACGCGGGGATCGTGACCGCGCTCCTTGCCGCGCTCGCGCTCGTCAGGCTCCCGCGGTCGTGGTACGTCCGGTTCTTCGCCGTGGCGGCGGTCACTGCCTACCTGATGGTCCTTGGAAAAAACACGCCGTTCTACGGTATCGTGTTTCAGGCGGTCCCGATGATGAAGTATTTCCGTTTTCCCACGCGCCTGCTCTTCGTTGTCGACGCCGCGCTCGCGGTGATGGCGGGACTGGGGCTGACGCACCTCGTTGCGCACGGGGCGGAGAGGAAGACGTCCGGACCGTCGAGTCGCCTCGCGCAGGCCGCCGCGGTCGTGATCCTCTGTGCTGCGGTGGCCGACCTGATCTACTTTCAGCTCAGGCAAAACGCCGTCGTGTCTCTCGAGAAGTGGAAATCGCCTCCGCACACCGCCGTCATGCTCCGTGCGGATTCCGCGGCGTTCAGGGTGTTCACGCTCGGCGCCGAGCAGACGCACGTCAGCGCCTACCAGCGTGCGGCGGGATGGGAGGGGAGCCTCGCGCCGTTCGTCGATCAGCGCGAATTCCTCCAGCCGAGCCTCAACGTGCTTTTCGGATTTTCCACGCCGAACGGATACGCCCAGCTCACCCCCGCCTATGTCGTCGAACTATGGGGCGATCAGAACGGTGCGGGGCTCTTCACCGCGCTCTCGCGCCCTGCGGGGGGATATTTCGCCGTCAGGCCGCCCTTCAAGAAACTGCTGAGTCTCCACAACGTGAAGACGATTATCAGCCCGTTGCCGATCATCGGGGAGCAGTTCGTCCCGGCGGGGATCGTGGGGCAGGCGCGGTTATACGACAACCCGGACGTCTTCCCGAAAGCGTTCGTCGTCGGGTCGTTCCGTATCGCAGGGAGCGAAGCCAAATCGCTCATCATGATCGCCTCGGAGGAGTACCGGCCGTCCCGCGAGGCGATTCTCTTTGAGAACCCCGGGATCGTTCCCCATGACTCGGTCGACTCCTCCGTCCGGATCCTGTCGTACCGGACGAACGACGTCACGATCGAGGCCAGGGCATCCGCGCCTGCGTTGCTCCTCCTCTCCGATACGTGGTACCCCGGATGGCGGGCGGAAGTCGACGGATCCCCGGTGACTGTCCACCGGGCGAATCACACGATGCGCGCCGTCGTCGTTCCGGCGGGCACGCACACGGTGCGGTTCATGTTTCGCCCGGAAAGCGTCACGCTGGGGTTCTTCCTCACGCTGTCGGGAATCGCAGCGATGGGGCTCATGATGGCATTCCCCGGAAGGCGCGCGCAATGAACCCCGGCGCGTGGGAACGGTACCGCGCGGCGCTCTCGGTCACCGGGGCGCTCACCGCCGCGTCGGCCGCGCTCTTGCTCTGGGTGTTCTTCGGGCCGAACGCGTTTCCGGGAGGGGGAGAGAGGGTGGTGTTTGTTTCAAAGGGGGAGTCGTTCGCCGCCGTCGCGGACTCCCTCGAAGCGAAAGGGATCGTCCGGAGCCGGTCGTTCTTCATGTTTGTCGCGCGGATCGTGGGGGGCTCGGAGAAGGTGCAGGTGGGGAAATACGTGTTCAGGAGCGGCATAGCGAACGAGGAGCTTTTCCTCATGCTTCGCTCCGGGAAGGGGAACCAGCTTATCCAGGTGACCGTCCCGGAAGGGTTCCGCGTGCGCGCGCAGGCGAGGATATTTGCCCGGGCGCTCGGCATCGACTCGTCACGGTACGCCCGGCTGGCGTTCGACCCCGCGTACGCCCGCTCTCTGGGGATCGATGAACAATCGCTGGAAGGGTACCTGCTCCCCGACACGTACGATTTCTTCTGGGAACAGGATGAGCGGGAGATCGTCCGGCGGCAGGTGGAGTCGTTTCAGAGGTTCTTCGCGGACTCTCTCAGAGCCAGGTGCGGGAATTTCGGATGGACAGTCCATCAGGCGGTGACGTTCGCTTCCATCGTCGAGGGGGAGGCGGTGCTCGACGAGGAACGGCCCATCATTTCCGGGGTCTATCACAACCGGATCAGGAAGGGGATGAGGCTCGAGGCGGACCCGACGATCCAGTATGCGCTGGAGGACGGGCCGCGGCGGCTCACGTACGCCGACCTGAAGTCCGATACGCCGTACAACACGTACCTGCATACCGGGCTTCCCCCGGGCCCTGTGAACAATCCGGGGAAGGCGTCGCTCGTCGCGGCGCTCTTTCCCCAGGGGAATGGATACCTGTTCTTCGTCGCGAACGGAAGGGGAGGACACTGGTTTTCCCGGACGTACGACGAGCATCTTCACTACGTGGGGATATACAAACGGGGGAGACGGGCGCGCACTGCTCAATAGGGGGCGGGGGCCCGGTCCTGCGGAGCAAAAGAAAGGGGTAGCCCGGGTTTGCCATCAACGTCACCACCCACCAGCGACGCGTCACAGCCAACCACACACCCGGGTACCCCGATTCATCAGGCGGATTCCGAAGAGACCTGACCGGCATTCAAAGAATGGAACGTCACAAGACCTGCAATGGTTCCTGAGCTGAAGGTGAGGGTACGGGTCCACGCCGCGGCGGCGCTTGCCGGCCTCCTTGCCGCGTGCGCGGGGCAGGTCCCTCCGGAGGGGGGGCCGAGGGACGTCGTCCCCCCGGCCATCGTCCGGACGAGTCCTGACAGCGCGGCGACGCGCGTGACCCCGTCCGTAATCACGCTCGAGTTCAGCAAATACGTCGACCACCGGAGCGTGGAGGAATCGATATTCATCTCTCCCCCGCTGGGGGAACTCACGTACGACTGGAGCGGAAAAGAGGTGAGTTTCACGTACAGGGGATCGTTACGGCACAACACGACGTACGTCGTCACGGTGGGGACCGACGTCGCGGACATGCGTGAACGAAACCGGATGGCCTCCTCGTTCACGCTCGCGTTCTCCACGGGAGACTCCATCGACAGGGGATATGTCAACGGAAGGGTCTTTGACGACAAGCCCGAAGGGGTCCTGATATTTGCGTACCGCCTCACAGGGCTTCTTCCCGATACGCTCGACCCCTCCCGGGTGAAGCCCGACTACATCACGCAGACGGGGAGGGACGGTGTGTTCTCGTTGGCCCACCTCGCCTTCGGTCCGTACAGGGTGTTTGCGGTCAGGGATGAGTATCACAATCTTCTCTATGACCGGGAGATCGACGAATACGGCGTGGGGCAGGGGGATTTCACGCTCACCGCCCGGGAGCCGGTGGTGAACGATCTCTGGTACAGGCTATCGAAGGAGGATACGACGCGCCCGTTCATCGCCGCGGTGAAGGCGTGGGACAGGCACAGGATCGCGGTGCGGTTCAGCGAGGCGCTGGATTCCTTGTCGTTTACCCGGACCACGTTCACCGTGATGGATACCGTGACGCTGCACGCCGTGCCGCTCCGCATCGCCGTCCGCGACCGGTTCCAGCCTTCGCTTGCGGAGCTCTTCACGGACGCGCCGCTCGACAGTCCCGCGGTCTACCGCCTTACGGTTCGCGGAGCGGCGGACATCGCGGGAAACCTCATCGACAGCAGCAGGCGCGGAGAGACGTTTGAGGGGACGCTCGCCCCTGACACCGTGAGGCCCTCGATCGGCGTCTGGAACATGAAGGACAGCGCGCGCGCCGTCCCCCGTGACTCGGCAATCGAAGTGCGGTTCAGCGATCCGGTGATCCCCTTCGCGCTCCGGGGGAATGCCGCCGTGCTCACCGATACCGCGAAGGAGCCGGTGGCCGCCCGGTTCGCATGGACCGGGCCCTCGTCGTTCGCGCTCATCCCCCGGGGGCCGCTCCGCTCGAACGCGTGGTACACGCTCCGCGTCGTGATGGATTCCGTCAGGAGCCTCACCGGGCGGACGTACACCGACTCGACGTTCCGGTTTCATTTCCAGACACTCGATCTGCGGGGAACGGGGAGCATCGCCGGCGTCGTGCGTGATCCAAAGGGCGGAACGGGGGAGATCGTCCTGACCGCGTCGAGCATCAACCTGACGCCCGCGCGTTCATCCACGGTGCGGCTTGGCTCTCCCGGACGGTTTGCGCTCGAGGAGCTCCCGGAGGGGAAGTATACGATAAGCGCGTTCAGGGATTCTGCGGGGACGGGCGTCTATGCGTTCGGGCTCCCCGCACCGTTCCGTCCGTCGGACAGGTTCACGGTCTGTCCGGACACGATCCGTGTGAGAGCGCGCTGGGGGGTCGAAGGGGTGCTTGTGAAATTCAGGTGAGTCTCCGCGCTCCGGTCACTCCCCCGCAGGGGAGCGGGGCGGCGGCGGCGGCTGCCGGAAGACCTTCTCGGGTACCGCCCAGGAATCCGTGAACCCTTTCTCGACCGCCAGCCGGATAAACCGTTCCGCTTCATACCGCTGTACGAAATTCCCCCCCCGGATCTTGTACGTCGGCGGATCGTACTGGAGGTAGAACCACTCCGACGGAAAATCCGATTCCGCCTCCTCCTTTTTCGCCTTCGCGGCGTCGATGTCGGTCGTCGAGAATATCTGGACGCGGAACCCCGGGACGAGGTCTCCCTCCCCCCCGGCGGGCACCGGACCCCCCGCATTGTCTCCGCTCCGCGGCGTCTGCGCTCTTCCCGCGGGCGCCGGCGCGGCCGCCAGCGTATCGTGATCCGACGGGCGGAAATCCGACTCGTAGCGGCCCGGGGGATCCTGCGTCGCCGAGTCGCGTGCGGGCTCTCTCCCCGCGCTGCAGGCGCAGAGGAGAACAGCCGGGAGGATCAGTATCGCTGCCTTTGTCATGTTCACTGGCGTTTGAGCTGGACGATCCATGAATCAACGTAATCGGTGGGGTGCTCCCGCTTCATCTGCTCCTGGAAGGCGCGGGCGTTCTCGCGCGATTCGAAGAATCCGATCCGTATCTGGTAGAGCCCGGGCCCGGCGAGGTAATCATTCAGGACCGGCATCCTGTACCGCCTGCGGGTTGCGGCCTGCACCGCGCTCGCGTGCTTCGGATCCTTGAATGCGCCGATCTGCACCATGAACCTCACCTGCGCGGTTCTCCCCGGCGCGCCGACAGTCCCCGTTTCCGCGGCGTGGAGGGCGGTGACGGTGTCCGCACGCGTGCGGAACTGCATCCCTTCCTGGCGCTCCGCGCGCGGCGCGGGGCTTGCGGGGGTCCCCGGGGCCGCCTGCTCTTCGGTCGAGCCGCAGCCCGGGAGGAGTAGGGCGAGCGCCGATGCGACCATCACGAGGGGAGAGACCCTCACCGCAGGCCCTTCGAAGGCGGCACGGCGTCGCCGCTCACAATTTTGACGCTTGCGCTTGCGCCGATCCGGTCGGCTCCGGAGGCCACCATCGCAAGGGCGTCCTCACGGCTCCGCACGCCTCCCGACGCTTTGACGCCCATCGCGCTCCCGACCACGCGCCTCATGAGCGCGACATCCCCTGCGGTCGCCCCCCCCTTGGCGAATCCGGTGGAGGTCTTCACGAAATCGGCCCCGGCGCGTTTGGCGAGGACGCACGCCTTGATTTTTTCCTCGTCGCTGAGCAGGCCGGTCTCGATGATCACCTTGCTCAGGACGTGCGCGCGCCGCGCGGCGGCGGTCACGGCGGCGATGTCGGCTTCGACGTAGGCGTGATCGCCCGATCTGAGCATGCCGACGTTGATCACCATGTCCACCTCCCGTGCGCCGTCCCTGATGGCCTGCCCGGTTTCAAAGGCCTTGGAGGCAGTCGAGGTGGCCCCGAGCGGAAAGCCGATCACGGTGCAGACCTTCACCTCGCTCTCCCTGCAGAGGCGGGCGCAGAGGGGAACGTACCCGGGATTGATGCAGACGCTCGCGAACGAATATTTCAGCGCCTCCGCGCAGAGCGTTTCGATCTCGCGGACGGTCGCGTCGGGTTTGAGGAGCGTGTGGTCGATCAGCGCCGCGAGATCGGGCTCAACTCCCCCGGCGGCCTCCACCCCCACGCCGGCCGAAACGCGCGAGGCGCCGTTGCCGACGATCGTCCGGACCCCCGCCGTGTTGTGGACGACGCACAGGTTGTCGGCGCAGATTCCGTCCCGGCAGCATTCATGAGAGGTGCGGACACCTCCCCTGAGCTTTTCCGCCAGTATCTCGTCGATCATCCGGTCGATCGTGGCCCGGTTCATGGTGTCATCGCGCGTGAGGTTTCCCGTGTGCCCGTGGAAATATAGCGACAACCGGGGAAAATGCAAATCAGAGGAATATCTTCCCCGGGTTGAGTATCCCCGCGGGATCGAATGCCCGCTTGACGGCTTTCATGAGCCCGATCTCCGTTGCCGAGAGCGCGATCGGGAGATACCCGCGCTGCGTATAACCGATCCCGTGCTCGCCGGAGATCGTTCCTCCCAGCGACACGGTCAGACGGAATATCTCCTGCACCGCGGGTTCGATCCCCGCATCCCACTTCGCGTCGGCGAGTTTCCCCTTCAGCAGGTTGACGTGGACGTTCCCGTCCCCGGCATGCCCGTAGCAGATTGACGTGATCCCGTACCGTGCGCAGATCTCCTTGACCCCCCTGACGAGGAGGGGGAGGCGGGCGCGGGGGACGACCGTATCTTCCTCCCGGTATGCCGAGATCGACTTCACCGCTTCGCCGATTCCCCTGCGGAGCGCCCAGACGTCCGCCACCTTCTGCCTGTCGTCGGCGAGGAGCACGTCTCCCGCTCCGTGCTGCGCGACGACTCCGGCGATGACCTCGATATCGGTGTCCAGCGCGTCTTCGCTGTTCCCGTCCACCTCCACCAGGAGCTGGGCCTCCGCCTCGCTGCCGGGGAATTTCTTCCCCTGCCGCTCCTCCGCCGCGCGCACTGCCGAGCGCTCCATGAACTCGAGAGCGGAAGGCGTGATCCCGGACTGGAAAATCCCCGCGACGGATTCGGCCGCGGCTTCAAGCGAGGAAAAGGGGACGAGGATGACCCGGCGGTGCGCGGGGAGCGGGATGAGCCGGAAGATGATCTTCGTGATCACCGCGAGCGTCCCCTCGCTCCCGATGATGAGCTGCGTCAGGTTGTAGCCCGAGACGTTCTTCAGCACCCTGCCGCCGGTGTTGATGATCTCCCCGGCGGGGAGGACGGCTTCGATTCCCAGGACGTAGTCTTTCGTCACACCGTATTTCACCGCGCGGGGACCCCCGGCGCACTCCGCCAGGTTCCCTCCCAGCGTGCAGCTTCCGCGGGACGCCGGATCCGGCGGATAGTAGAGACCCTTCTCCTCCACCGCCTCCTGGAACTTCTGCGTGATGACACCCGGCTCGGAGACCGCCTGGAGGTTCGCCGTATCGATCTCGAGTATCCGGTTGAGCCTCTCCATGGAGAGTGTGATCCCCCCGTACACGGGGAGCGCCCCCCCCGAAAGCCCCGTCCCCCCCGCACGCGGCGCCACCGCTATGGCGTGTGCCGAAGCGAGCCGGAGGACTTCCGAGATCTGCCGCGCGTCCGCCGGGCGGACCACGACGTCCGGGAGAAAAACGAGATCTTCCGTTTCGTCGTGACCGTATGCCTCGAGTGTTTCCCTGCCGGTCAGAACGTTCTCCGTGCCGCATATGCCCGAGAGTGCCCCGGCGATCTCAGGGCTTACCCGGTTCTTCACGCTGTCCATTCACGTCCCCCGATCGGATGAGAGCCCGGCAAGGCTTCGCTCGAGCTTCGCGAGGTTCGTCTCGAATGCGGCCTGTTTCTCCCTCTCCTTCGCGACGACCTCCGGCGGGGCATTTGCGGTGAACGCCGGGTTCCCGAGCTTCGCCCCGATCCCCTTCAGCATTGCCGCAACCCTGTCCGCTTCGCGCCGGAGGCGCGCGCGCTCCCTGTCGAGGTCAATGAGCCCCTCGAGCGGGACGAAGATCTCCTCCCCTTCGACGACCGCGGTCGCCGAGAAAGGGTGCCGGAGCCCCGGCTCCACGACGGTGAGGGAGGTGACCCGCGCGAGACGGGACAGGTATCCTTCGTATCTGCGGATCTCTTCCGCCGGGTGGGCTTCCCCCGCCGTCATGAGCAGGGTGATCTCCCGGGAAGGCGGGATCGACATCTCCCCCCGTATCGTGCGGACCGCTTCGATCACCCCCTGGACATACCTCATCTGCCTCTCGACCGCCGTGTCGATGAACGCGGCGTCCGATTCGGGAATCGTCGAGCGCATGATCGTTGCCCCCGCCCCCCGCGTACGGATCGTCTGCCACAGCTCCTCGGTCAGGAACGGCATGACGGGGTGGAGGAGGCGGAGCGCCGCGTCATAGACGTCGAGCGCGCGCGTCACGACGGATTGCCTGACGGCAAGGGGCTCTCCGCCGTACAGACGGGATTTCGTCATCTCGACGTACCAGTCGCAGTAGTCGTGCCAGAAGAAATCGTAGAGCTGGCGCGTGAGGCGGTTGAATTCGAAGAGGGCGATCGATTCCTTCACGTCCCTGAGCGTCGAATGAAGCCTGGAGAGTATCCACCGGTCGGCGAGGTCGGAGTGCGCGGTCGTGAATTCTGCGCTCCCCGGCGCATCCCCGGTCTGGTCCCGGTTCATGAGAAGAAACCGGCCGGCGTTCCAGATCTTGTTCGCCAGGTTCCGTCCGAGCTCGTTTTTCTCCTTCGCATAAATGATGTCCTGCCCCACCGGGGCCAGCGCGAGTATCGTGAACCGGACCGCATCGGCGCCGTACTCGTCGATGAGGTCGAGGGGCTCCGGGGAGTTTCCGAGTGATTTCGACATCTTCCTGCCGCGCGTGTCCCTCACGATGCTCGTAAAATAGACGTCGCGGAACGGGACATTCCCGGCCTGCCCGGTGGTCCCCGTAAACGACGGTCCGAATTTCAGTCCCGCCATGATCATCCGCGCCACCCAGAAGAATATGATCTCGGGGGCGGTGACGAGCGTGTCGGTCGGGTAGAAGTAGCGGAGGTCTTCCGCCTTCCCCGTGGAATCCTGTGCCGGCCAGTCGTGGACGGAAAACGGCCAGAGCCAGGAAGAAAACCAGGTGTCAAGGACATCCTCGTCCTGTTTCAGGGCCGCCTGTCCGCACCCCGGGCATGACGCGGGGGTGCTCCGGCTGACGATGGGGCTGTCGCAGCGTTCGGTCCTCTTCTCCGCGGCGGTGCAGTACCAGACGGGGATCCGGTGGCCCCACCAGAGCTGGCGCGAAATGCACCAGTCCCTGATGTTCGTCATCCAGTTCTCGTACACCTTCGTCCACCGGGCGGGATGGAAACGGATCGTGCCGTTCCTGACCGCCTCCAGCGCGGGGGCGGCCAGCGGCTTCATCCGGACGAACCACTGGTCGGAGAGGTACGGCTCGATCACCGCGTCGCACCTGTAGCAGCGGCCCACCCTGTTGGCGTGGTCCTCCGTCCGTTCCAGGAGACCCGCCGAGGCGATGTCCCGGAGAACCAGCTCGCGCGCGTCGTACCTGTCCATTCCCCGGTATGCGGCGGGGACCTGGTCGTTCATTCTTGCCGACGTGTCGAAAATGATGATCTGCGCGAGCGCGTGCCGCTGTCCGATAAGAAAATCGTTCGGGTCGTGGGCGGGAGTGACTTTGACGGCCCCGGTGCCGAACGCGGGATCCACCCCCTCGTCGCCGATGACGGGTATCTCCCTCTCCGTGAGCGGAATGACTGCGTTGCGGCCGATCAGATGCGCGTACCGTTCATCGCCGGGGTGGACCGCGACGGCGGTGTCACCGAACATCGTCTCCGGCCTCGTCGTCGCGACGGTCAGGAATGCGGCCTTCTCCCCTCCGAGAGGGTAGCGGATGTACCAGAGTTTTCCCTGCTGCTCCGTGTACGTGACCTCGTCGTCGCTGATCGCCGTATGGTCGTTGGGGCACCAGTTGACGATGTATTTCCCGCGGTACACGAGCCCGTCCTCGTACAGCCTCACGAACACTTCGCGGACGGCGGCGGAAAGCGTTTCGTCCATCGTAAACTTCTCGCGCTCCCAGTCGCATGAGGCCCCCAGCGTCCTGAGCTGTCTGACGATAACGCCGCCGTACTGTTCCTTCCATTCCCACACGCGCCGGACGAATTCCTCCCGGCCGAGGTCGTGGCGCGTTTTCCCCTCCTTCCGGAGGGACCGCTCGACGACATGCTGTGTTGCGATCCCGGCGTGGTCCATCCCGGGAATCCAGCAGGCTTCGTGCCCGGTCATCCGTTTGTAACGGATGAGGACGTCCTGGAGCGTATTGTTGAGTATATGCCCCATGTGAAGGACCCCCGTGACGTTCGGCGGGGGGATGACGATGGTGTACGGCGAGCGCTCCGCGTTCACGCGTGCGTGGAAGAACCCCGACGCCTCCCAGCGTGCGTACCATTTTGATTCGACGTCCCGCGGGGAATAGGCCCTGGAAGGTGCCGGGGGGGTCTCTTCAGTGTCGGGTAAAATCGGGGACTCCGGGAGATGTGAAAAAAAGAGGAGAGGGTGCTACGGAAGGACGAACTGCCGCTCGGTCGTTTTCGAATTTCCCATCCTGTCCGCGAGTCGCACCGTTACCGTGTGCCGGCCCCGCCCGAGCGTCTCACGCGCCTGGTACGCCGCCCTGCGGCGTCTGCCGTCAATTTCCGGTATCACCAAGTTTCCGTCAATGTACATTTTTAGGTCGTCATATTCAACGCCGGAGAGATCGTCGCGGAACCGTGCCGTGATCTCCGGTCCCGTCCCGGCGCGTCGCTCCACGGAGATCCGCAGAAGGGCCGGCGCTGTGCTGTCGGCGATGAGCGTCACCTCTCCGAGCCTCCCCGTCACGCGCCCGGTGCACGTTCCGCCGCTGCCTCCTTCGCGGCCAGCGATAAACTGCCAGCTTCCCCCCGCGCGCGCGAACAATCCCCTGTGCGCCTCCCCCGGTTCGGGGCTGATCGTGACGAGCAGCCCGCTTCCGAGCACGGCTCCTTCAGGCCCGAGCAGGTAGACCGGGGCGTCGGGTCCCGCGGTCTTCTCGACGTGCAGGAAGAGCGTCCTGAGAACTGAAAGTGAGTCGTAGCGGATGAGGAGTTTCCCCCCGTCGAACGCGATGGTCCCGGTGGTCCCTGGCATCACCGGCTCGATATCGACCGCCGCGGAGTCCGTCGCATGCATTGTGCCGGAGAAACATGAAGCCGCTATCCGGCGCGCGCCCCTGTACTCTTCCCGGGGCGTGAACCATCCCGCATACTCCAGCGGTCCGCTTGCGGTCATGACGACGGTGCTCCGGTGTGCACCCTCACTGACGGTCACGACGGGGGGGGAGGGGAGCACCCCGTCCGCAGTGACGCGCACGCGCACGAATTCCTCTTCCTCGTCGCAGGAAAGATGGATCGCCGGAAGCGTTCTCTCCCGCATGGACGGCGGGAGGACGATCGGAGGCGAACGGGTCCCCCACCGGTTGACCAGAGTGACCGAAGCGGCCCCGTGTTCGCCGGCCGCGAGGTGGAGAAGAAGAGTGCCGCTGAAGCCCCCGGGGGGAGGGCCCTCGGAGCGGAAGGACCATGAGCCCCGAAAGTTCTGGACGGCGACCTCAACGCGGGCAACTTCCCCGGGGGTGAACAGCCGGATCCCGAGCGTGTCGCCGATTCGCTCCGCGCTCCCGGCCGGGACACGGCTTGCCACAAACGTCCCGCCCACCTCCGCGCTGTTCCCCTGGAAATCCGCGCTCACGATCCGGAACGTGTGGGGGCCGGGGGGGAGTGCCGCGCAGTCGATTGTGCCGGCGCGCTCAGCGCGTGGAGAGAAGAACGGGAGGTGGTTCGGTGACTCCATGTAGAGCCGTGCGAACCGTCCCCCGCCCGATCCGGAGAACCCGTGTTCATAGCAGAGTTCTATCTCGTGGGCCTCATTCCAGGGGGTCCTGTCGAGACGCTCGCCGTACACCGCCTTGCCGTCGATCTCCAGCGTGCGCGCGTACACGCCGTTCCTGAACCTGCTGCCGGGTATTCTGTCCCTCGATTCCAGGGCGAACCCCGCCTCCCCGGTGATCACGATCGGCTGCGGGATGTGCAGGCGGAGTGCGTCGCGGTGCGACTCCCCGGCCCGGAAGATCCGGGGTGCGTGCACGCCGTCGACGGTGCCGTCCGGGCTCAGGGGGGAAACACTGATCCGCGTTATCGTGGGGGGGATGTCGTCGCGCACCCGGAGCTGCGGGGCGAGAAACGGGTTGACGGGATCGCCCGCGGGGTCCCGTATCTCGAAATGCAGATGGGGCGACGCCGCACCCGTTTCTCCGGTCCGTGCGACGAGGTCCCCCTTCTGCACAGGGAATTCCCCCGGGGAGCACGTGAAGTCGACCGGGTATCTGCCGAGCTTTTGCTGCTCGGCCGCGGCGCGTGCGTCGAGCGCGGGGGAGAATCTCTCGAGGTGGGCGTACGTCGTCGTGAACCCGTCCGGGTGCCGGATGTAGAGGATTTTTCCGTACCCGGTCGGGCTTATGCGTATTCGGGAGACGTAGCCTGACCGCGAGGCGAAGACGGCGTATCCCTGCATGTCGCCGCTGGAGATGTCGATGCCGGCATGGAAGTGGGAGATCCTGTACTCCCCGAACGTGGACGTGACGATCCTCCCCGCCTCCGTCGGCCATGCGTAGTCATTCCAGTCGGTCCTGATCGCTCCGGGGAAAACGACGGCGGCCGTGTCGGCCCCCTGTCCGGGTGCCGACCGGAGGAAGAGCACGAGGAGCGCCGTCCATGGACCCATCCCGCTACGCCTGGCTGCTGAGCTGGATCGCGGCCGGCTGGTGCGCAGGGGGGCGGTGGGCGTTCCGGGCGAGTATCTCGCGGGCAAGCTTGAGGTACGCGGAGGCGCCGCGGCAGTTGACGTCGTACAGGATGGCGGGTTTGCCGTAGAAGCTCGCCTCGCTGAGCGCGGTGTTCCGCGGTATGGACGTGGCAAGCATATGCTTTCCGTATTTCGCGTTGAGCTCGCGGAGCGTGATGTCCGTGACGCGGGTGTTCGGCTCATGCATCGTGATGAGGATCCCCTCGACGTCGACGGACTTCTGGGATACCTCCCTGACCCAGTCCAGGTACTTGAACATCCTGTCGACGGCGTCAAGGGCGAAATGCCCCGACTTGACCGGGATGAGGACGGAATCCGAGGCGGTAAGCGCGTTGGCGGAGAGACCGCGCAGAAACGGCGGGCAGTCGAGGATCACGTAGTCGTACTGATGTGCGACGCTCCGGAGCGCGTTCCGGAGTATCCCCCGGTTGTCGGCCACGCGGATAATCCGTTCCTCCATCTGCATCGACCGCACGTTGGCCGGAATGAAATCGAGGAACTTGAGCTCGGTCCTGTGAATCGCGTTCTGTATCCCTGTCACGAAGTTGAAGATCTCGTAGAGCCCGGCGCGGATGGACCCCTCGGTGAATCCGAGCGAGAGGGCGGACGCGCCGAACGTGTCCATGTCGATGAGGAGCGTCCGCTGCTCGGCGACGGCAAGGCTCGCGGCGAGATTGACCGCCGTCGTCGTCTTGCCGACGCCCCCTTTCGGGAGCGCAACGGAAATGATGCGGGCCATTTACGTGACTCCGACGCTGAGTGAACCGACTCCCGCGATGGACGCGTCGATGCTGTCCCCCGGGACGACGCGTCCCACGCCTTCGGGCGTTCCCGTGAAGATCAGGTCACCCGGCTCGAGCGTGAAGATCGTCGAGCAGTATGCGATGATCTCCGGGATGCGGTGGATCATGTGCGACGTGTTCGACGACTGGCGGACGGTGCCGTTGACCTTCAGCTCGATCGGCAGCGCGTGCGGATCGCGCACAAGTCCCCTCCGCACGGGCGCCGAAAGCGGCGCCGAAGTATCGAAACCCTTTGCCACGCTCCACGGGAGCCCGCGTTTCTTCGCGTCGGCCTGCACGTCGCGCAGCGTCATGTCGAGTCCGACGGCGTACCCGGCCACATGCTCCATCGCGTCGGCGGATGCGAGGTTTCTGCATTCCCGGCCGATCACAACAACGAGTTCCACTTCGTGATGTACGTCGCCGGAATTCGGCGGAATCACCACCTTCTCCCCGGGCCCGATCATGGCGGTCGACGGTTTTATGAACACCACGGGAATCCCGGAAGATTCCGCTTTCATTTCCTTTATGTGTTCAGGGTAATTCCTTCCCAGACAAAGGATTTTTCCCACCGGGAAGGACTCCCCGTCGCCGAATCGCACATATTTCATAATGAGTGGCCCGTCTATACTAAACCAGTGAAATGTACGCCCGGGTATCATGATTATCAAGCTTATTCGGGGTAATCTGAAAAAAAATGCGAACGAGTGATGGTATATTGCAATTCGTCAAAAACCTCAATATCATGTTCTCGCTTCAGACGAAAGGGGCTTTTCCGTGACACTGACATATGCCGGTTCAGGCGTCAATATACCGGAGGGGGAGAGGTTTGTCAGGCAGATTAGAAAATCTGTCCGTTCGACGTTTCGGAAAGGGGTTCTGGGGGATATAGGCCATTTCGGTGCATTCTTTGACGGGCGGTTTCGGGGGATGAAGTCTCCCGTCCTTGTCTCGAGCGTCGACGGCGTCGGCACGAAGCTTCTTGTCGCCGGCATGATGAAAAAATATGACACGGTGGGAGAAGACCTTGTCAATCACTGCGTTAACGACATACTCGTCTGCGGCGCGCGTCCCCTCTTCTTCCTCGACTATTACGCGACCGGATCTCTGAACGTCGCGAGCGCCGCGCAGGTGATCGGAGGATTTGCGAAAGCATGCCGTGAGAACGGGTGCTCGCTCATCGGGGGGGAGACCGCGGAGATGCCCGGCCTCTACGAGCCGGCCGAATTTGACCTTGCGGGAATGATCGTCGGCGTCGCCGAGAAGCACCGGATCATCGACGGCCGGCGCATCGTGAAGGGGGACGTCCTCCTGGGGCTCCCTTCGACGGGTCTCCACACGAACGGATACTCTCTCGCGCGGGCGGCGCTCCTCGGGAAGTACTCGGTCGACGATCATGTCGACGAGCTCGGGACGACGCTCGGTGAAGCGCTTCTCGCGGTCCACAGGTCGTATCTCGGCGCGGTGCGGCCCCTCCTGACGAGGTTTGACGTGCGTGGGCTTGCGCATATCACGGGCGGCGGCATCGTCGGCAATACGTCGCGGATTCTCCCCCGCGGCCGTTCGCTTGCAGTGCGGTGGGACGGATGGGAGAGGCCGTCCCTCTTCGCGCTCATCCAGCGCGAGGGGAGCGTTCCTGAGGAAGACATGCGCCGCGCGTTCAACCTCGGCATCGGGCTCGTGGTCATCGTTCCCGAACGGCAGGCCGGGGGAGTCCTTGCGTACCTGAAGCGAAAGAGGGAGACGGCCGTGCTCCTGGGAGAGGTCCGCTAGACATTCCGACGGCTGACTAATGACAGATCCGAATAAACCCGGTTCCGCTCCCGTCGCTGAGGACGCGGCGGCGAAGGAGCTTGCGCCCGGCGACACAGGTCCGTCGATCGTCCCGCCTGACAGCTTCACGGGGAGGGTCAGCACGCTCCATGAGATCGCGCTCCAGATCGACGCGGCGCGGAGCAGCGACGAGATCCTGCGCGTGCTCAGGAACGAAATCCGGTGGGTCCTCCGTCACCGGGTCTGTTTCGCCTGCCTTCTGAACACCTTCCATTCCGAATACACGGTCACCCCCCTTTCGCCGCCCGAGGGATCCCCGCTCAAGGACGGTACGCGGCACCCCGCGGGCGCCGGCGTGTGCGGGACGGTGATCTTGAATCAGTCCCCCCTGTGCCTCGACCCGGCGGAATCCGCCGGCGAGCCCGCTGCGCCTCAGGAGGGCGCTCCGCCGCAGCTCCCGGAGGAGATCCTGAAATCTGCCGGGATGCGCTCGCTGCTCGTCGTCCCCCTGCGCACGGGGGACGAGACGGTCGGAACGCTCGCCTTCGCCTCGGAGGAGGAGGGGACGTTCGGGGAGCATGAGATCGTGCTTGCACAGATGCTGGCGACGCAGGTCGCCATCGCGCTCCAGCACAACGCCATGTTCGGTGACGCGCAGAGGCGCATCGCGCAGATCGAGCTCGTGAACGAGCTTGCCGAAGACCTGACCTCCACGCTGGAGCTGGACCAGCTCCTGAACGCTGCCGCCGAGACGATCCGCAAGACGTGCAATTTTTTCGACGTGTCGATATTCCTTGTCGACCGCCCGCGCCAGGAGGCCTATGTCGTCGCGCATTCCGGGACCCATGCGGATTTCCTGCCGTCGGGGTACAGGCAGAAATTCAGCGAAGGGATCGTCGGATGGTCGATCAGCCACGACGAGCGGGTGATGTCGGGGGACGTGAGGGAGGATCCGCGATACAGCACGAACTTTTACACGGAGACCCGGTCCGAGATGTCGATCCCGATTCGCGTGGAACACGAAATCGTCGGCGTGCTGAACGTCGAGGATGAGCGGCTGCACGCCTTTGACGAGACCGACGCCATCGTTCTGGAGACCCTCTGCGATCAGCTCGGAAGCGCGATCAAGAACGCGCAGCTGTACGACCGGCTCAAGCGCACGAACGCGAAGCTGACCGAATTCGACAGGATGAAATCGGATTTCCTGGGGATCGTCTCGCACGATTTCCGCTCGCCGCTGGCGAGCATCGTGCTGGCCGCGAGCGCGCTCCTGAAGCGGCCGGACGCGGTCGACGGGCGGCGGCTGCGCGAATACCTGACGGTGATCGTGGATCAGGCCAACAGGCTCATCCGGCTGGCGGAGGACACGCTCTCGATGACGAAAATGGAGGCGGGCCAGCTCACCTACTTCTTCAACATGGTGAACATCGAGCGCCTCATCAAGGACACGATCTCCATGGTGACGGTCGCCGGCAGGCACACCGTGACGTATGAACTCGACCCGCGGGCGGGGTTCGTGCGCGGAGACCCGACGAAGCTCCGGCAGGTCCTGCAGAATCTTCTTGCCAATGCGGTGAAGTATTCCCCCGCTGGGGGAAAAGTGACGATCCGCGCGGCGCATCATTCCCCCGAACAGCTTGTCGTGGCGGTGACCGACGAGGGGATCGGGATCCCGGCGGATCAGATCGGAAAGCTCTTCCAGAAATTTTCGCGCGTCGACACGCCGCAGTCGAGGGAAATCAAGGGCTCGGGGCTCGGACTCTGGATCTGCAGGGAGATCGTGAAGGCCCACGGGGGACAGATATGGGTCGAAAGCCAGGTGGGAAAAGGAAGCACGTTTGCCTTCACGGTCAAGAAGGCGCATCCGGACGCGGCGCTCGAATGAGCGTCAGCGCGCCCCGCCCCGCGCGGCCAGCTTCCCTTCAAGCTCGCGCGACGCCCCCTCACTGACCGCCCGCCACCGGGACACGTCCATGTTGAGCGCGCGGACCGCCGCGCGGAATTCCTCCCCCGTCATGGACTCGCGCCTGAGCACGGAATCCGCCGCCGCCGCCGCGGCCCCGGGACCAAGCGACGCCTCCCTGTTTCGTGTAGCCGCCTCGATGAGTGCGGCAAGGACGTGCGCGGTCTTCTCGTCCTGCGTCACGGCGTGATCGCCCGCCGGGCGGAAGCATCCCTGGACCGGAAGCAGGAGAAGGAGGAGCACGGGGGCTGCCCGCAGAGATACTGCTTGCATGGACGGGGTCTCGTTGTATGCCGGTAAATATCGTCACTCCGCGCGCAATACTCAATCCCCCGTCTCCGCGCCCGTTCCGATTCCCCGGGGCCGCGTTCTCCCCGCGTTTGGTTTGACTTTCAGCGCTCCGATCAGTATATTTCTTGTCATTTCGCTATTTTCCCATCATCGTACAAGGGTGTATGCCTTCAACGTCAGATTTCCGTCCCGGTCTTGTCATCAAGTACAACAACGAACTCTGGACCATCATCGAATTCCAGCATGTGAACCCGGGGAACTGGCGGGCATTCGTGCGCACGAAGCTGAAGAACATCAAGAGCGGCAAAGTCATCGAGAACAGGTTCAGGGCCGGAGAGTCGATCGACACGATCCGCATCGAGAGAAAAGAATTCCAGTTCCTGTACCGGGACGGGACGGGGTACGTGTTCATGGACAAGACGGATTACGAGCAGATGTCGGTGCAGGGGGAACAGGTGGGCGATGGCGCGATATTCCTGAAGGACGGGGAGTCGGTGGACATCCTGTTCAACGGGAATGACATCACCGGGATCGAGCTCCCGATCACCGTCGAGCTGAAGGTGAAGGAGACCGTCCCGGGCGTCCGCGGGGACAGCGCCAATGCGGGGACGAAGCCCGCCACCGTGGAGACGGGGGCGACGGTCAACGTTCCCCTGTTCATCAACGAGGGGGACGTCGTCAAGATCGACACGAGGACGGGTGATTACATCGAGCGCGTGAAGGCATGAAGGAGGCGCCCCGTGCGCGCGTGCCTCATCTGTTCACCGGTGATCATCTGACAACAACGGAGACCGCATGGATCTAAATTACGTCAGGAAGCTCGTGAAGCTTCTCTCCGAAAGCGCGGTGGATGAGATCGAGATCGAAGAGGAAGGGAAGAAGATCCGCGTCGCGAAAAATTCCCACCCCGCGCCCGTGTACCAGGGGCAGTTCGCTTCCCCGTCAGCGCC
>Ga0209698_10001744_pt1 | contig 25035 bp, 19 predicted proteins | sample LitLauG_LLR_2012_FD_187203 | JGI IMG/M metagenome (GOLD analysis project Ga0209698, IMG submission 187203) | Freshwater sediment microbial communities from Pennsylvania, USA - Little Laurel Run_MetaG_LLR_2012 (SPAdes) (version 2) | ecosystem: Environmental > Aquatic > Freshwater > Creek >... | reverse complement strand
TGTATCCTCTTCAACTCCTCGGCTCCATGGAGTGGATCGTCTGCGGCATTTTTGGCAGCGCGTCAGCGAAGGCAGGCAGATCGATGATTTATGGTCGCAGTTCGCTGCTGACGCGCGCTCCAGCTATGGCTTCTATGACCGCGACGTCGACTGGGACGAAATTCACAAGCTCCCACGCTGGCGCCGGCCGCTTCATATAGCCAAGGAATTTTTCTGGGCGCTACTTTTGAAAATGTCTCCCGCCCGTCGCGTCCTGTTGCTAATCGCTTTCGTGATGCTGTTCCTGTCCGTAGTCAAGTCGGAGATGAACTTCGAAGTGATTGCAGTGATGCTTTTCGTGTTGCTGCTTTCCCTGGAGCTGGCCGATAAAGTCACCATGAAGCGCGACTTGGAAATCGCCAGGGAGATTCAAACCTGGCTGGTGCCTTCGCAACCACCGGAGGTCGCGGGCGCGAACATCGCGTTCGCGACGCGTCCGCAGAATTCCGTGGCCGGCGATTACTACGATGCGTTTTATCCCATACCCGCGGATCGCGAGAAGCTGATGGTGGTGATCGCGGATGTCGCGGGCAAGAGCGTTCCTGCGGCGTTGCTCATGGCGACTCTGCAAGCCAGCCTGCGGACCATTGCCCCCGAAAATGCTCCGCTCGCCGATCTCGTGGCGCGGCTCAATCGCTATGCCTGCGCGCACAGCCTGAATGGGCTGCGCTTCACGACCGCCGTTTTGTCGGAATTCAACCCGGCATTGCGAAGGCTGACCTACGTCAATGCGGGGCACAATGCGCCGATTCTCCGCCGCGCCAATGGTTCTTTTGAGATTCTAGACGTCGGTGGATTGCCTCTTGGGATCCAATCCGACGAGGCGTATGAAACCGCTACGCTGGAACTCAAATCGGGCGATGCGCTGATTTTCTTCACCGATGGAGTCGTCGAGGCTTTCAATTCAGCGGGAGAAGAATTCGGAAACGAGCGCTGGCTCAGCGCCATTCGCAATTTGCCTGATTGGGATGCGCAGCAATCTCTTCAGTTCCTGATGCAGCGTGTGGATGAATTTGTCGGCGCCACGCGGCAGTCGGACGATATTACCTGTCTTGTGTTTCGCAGTAGATAGAAGCAAACGCTTAATCCCTGTGTGCGATGAACAGTCCGCCTCGGAAGGCGGACCCTACAAGAACTTTCGGAAACTCCAAACTCCCTTCGCGGCTGCTTCTGTCGCATAATCACACCGTGATGGCGCGCGAAATGGCCAACTCGATCTGCGAGACGCTCCGCGGCAGCGGGTATCAGGCGCTGCTGGTGGGTGGATGCGTTCGTGACTTGCTGCTCGGACGCGCGCCTGCGGATTACGACGTGACCACGGATGCGACACCGGAACAAGTGATGGCGCTCTTTCCGCAAAGCGTGGCCGTGGGCGCGCAGTTTGGCGTGATTCTGATTCCGCGCGATGGACTGAAAGTGGAGATCGCCACATTCCGCTCGGATGTGGGCTACAGCGATGGACGCCACCCGGACAGCGTTGTCTATTCGAAAACGCCGCAGGAGGATGTGCAGCGCCGCGATTTCACTATCAACGGTCTGCTGATGCGCCACGACAGCGGCGAAGTGCTCGATTTCGTCGGCGGACAAGCCGACCTCAATGCAAGAGTGATTCGAGCCATTGGCGAGCCCGGCCGCCGTTTCAACGAAGATAAACTGCGCATGATGCGTGCGGTGCGGTTCGCCGCGCGGTTCGGATTCGAGATCGAAGTTGAGACTTTTCGGGCGATCCGCCGCCATGTGACCGAGATTCATCAAGTGTCGCCAGAGCGACTCCGTGAGGAACTCACCAAAACGCTCACGGAGGGCGCGGCGCGGCGCGCGTTCGAGCTGCTGGATGAGACCTGGCTGCTCCAGCAAGTCCTTCGCGAAATCGGAGCGATGAAAGGAGTAGAGCAGCCGCCGCAATTTCATCCGGAAGGCGACGTCTGGATTCACACACTCATGATGATCGAAGGATTGCCGGCAGACGCGTCGCCAACACTCGCTTGGGGCGTTCTGCTTCACGATGTTGGCAAGCCGCCTACGTTCCAGTCTGCGGCGGAGACAGGTGACCGCATTCGCTTCAACAATCACGTCGAAGTCGGCGTGTGCATGGCCGAGGCCATCTGTGAGCGCTTGCGCTTTTCCAACGAGGACACCGAGCAAATCCTTGCCCTTGTGGACCACCACATGAAGTTCGGCGCGGTAGAAGAGATGCGCGCCTCAACGCTGAAGAAGTTTGTGCGGCTTCCGCACTTTGAGGAACACCTGGCACTGCACCGGCTCGACTGCCTTTCCAGCCACCGGCAACTGCAGTCCTACGAATTCGTCAAACGCTTCCTCGAAGTGACGCCGCCTGAACAGGTCCGCCCCGAACGCTTGCTCACCGGGGACGACCTTCAGGAAATGGGGTTTCGACCCAGCCCCCTTTTTTCGCAAATCCTCCAAGCACTGGAGGACGCTCAACTCGAGGGGAAACTCGAAACACGTGCGGAGGCCAAGAACTATGTCTTGGGCGAATATGGTGCGAAAAGAAGCCAGACATCAAGAACTTGAGTATTCGACCGATAGGAGGAATGCAGACTCCTGACCAGGACAGAATCCACAAGATCTTCTATATCATACTGAATATAGACAATTTACTGCTTCATTTGCACTACGGAAGGATTCAATGTAGGATATGAGCGTTTAATGCTAAGATTTTATGCTAGCAACTTTAATACTTTTGTGCACCTTTTTGGGTATGTTTGCATCTAAAATCGTATCGCGCAGCCCTTTTCAGGCTGCGTCGGTAACCAGGGGGCATCATGGCTGAGAAAAAATTTGTCGTGCCAGAGATTCTTCCCATCCTGCCGGTTCGTGACACCGTCCTGTTTCCGGGCGCTGTCCTGCCTTTGACCGTGGGACGAGAGAGTTCTCTGGCCCTAGTGAACAGTTTGCAAGGCGACGAGAAGCTCTTGGGAGTGGTCGCGCAGCTCGATCCGCGAGTCGAAGATCCTGCTGCAGCCGACCTCCACAAACTCGGCACGCTGGCCAAGGTCCATAAGACCGTAAAGATGCCGAACGGCAACGTGGTCATCTTTCTGGAAGGGCTCCAGCGCATTCAGGTACTCGACCTGATCGGCTTGCGACCATTCTTGCAGGCCCGCGTGCAGGCGGAGCCAGACATCATCGGCGAAGCGGACACGGAACTGGAAGCGCTGCAGCGCAATGCGCAGGATCTTTTCCGCGACGTGGTAAGCCACTCACCGCAGCTTTCCGACGATCTGCAAACCGCGGCCATGAACATCGATCATCCAGGCCGCTTGACGGATTTCATCGCCGGCACGCTGCCGTCGCTTTCCACATTGCTGCGCCAGGAATTGATCGAAACCGCCAGCGTGCGCAAGCGCCTGGAAACGTTGATCCGCGAACTGTCCAAGGAACTCGAGGTGCTGGAGCTGCGCTCGAAAATTCACGAGCAGGTCCAGGAACAGGTGAGCCAGAACCAGCGCGAATACCTGCTTCGCGAACAAATGAAAGCGATTCAGAAGGAACTCGGCGAATCCGACGATACGATGCAGGAGATCGATGAGCTCCGCAAGAAAGTGGAAGAAGCGGCCATGTCCGCCGAGGCCAAGAAAGAATGCGACCGCGAACTGAAGCGTCTGTCGAAAATGACGCCAGCTTCCGCGGAATACATGGTTTCGCGGACGTATCTCGAATGGATGACTTCCCTGCCGTGGAGCAAGTCTTCCGGCAGCTCGGAAATCAACATGGCGAAAGCGCACGAAATTCTGGACGAAGACCACTACGATTTGCAGAAAGTGAAGGAGCGCATCCTCGATTACCTGGCGGTGAAGAAACTTCAGCCAGGCATGAAAGGACCGATCCTTTGCTTTGTCGGGCCTCCAGGCGTGGGCAAGACTTCGCTTGGCAAGTCCATCGCGCGTTCGCTGGGACGCAAGTTCGTGCGCATCGCCCTGGGCGGCATGCACGACGAAGCGGAAATCCGCGGACACCGGCGTACCTATATCGGCGCGCTGCCAGGACAAATTATCCAAGGGCTGAAGCGCGGGGAAACCAACGATCCCGTGATGATGCTGGACGAAGTGGACAAGCTCGGGCGCGATTTCCGCGGCGACCCTTCCTCGGCGCTGATGGAAGTTCTTGACCCGGAGCAGAACAACGCGTTCCGCGATCACTATCTGGATGTGCCGTTCGATCTGTCGAAGGTGTTATTCATCGCCACGGCCAACTGGATGGATCCCATCCCGGAGCCATTGCGTGACCGCATGGAGATCATCGAGCTCCCCGGCTACACCGGCGAAGAAAAGCTGCACATCGCGCATAAATACCTGATCCCGAAGCAGGCCAAAGAGCACGGCCTGAAGGTCGGCGAACAAATCGATTTCACCGACGAGGGGCTGCGCGAAATCATTCACAGCTTCACGCGGGAAGCAGGCGTGCGCAACCTGGAACGCGAGATCGCGACGATCACGCGCAAACAGGCGCGACGCATCGCCGAAGACAAGATCGAAAAGATGACCGTGACACCGGAAGTGGTCCGCGAATTCCTGGGCGTGCCGAAATTCCGCACGGAAAAGGAAGTCGAGGAACGCGTCAAGCGGCCCGGCGTGGCTGTCGGGCTGGTCTGGACGCCGGTGGGCGGCGACATTATCTTCATCGAAGCAACGCGCATGCGCGGCGGCAAGCAGTTCACCATGACCGGGCATCTCGGCGAAGTCATGCAGGAGTCCATGACCGCGGCGTTGACATGGACGCGCGCGAATGGCGAGCGCTACGGCATCGATCCGGACTTCTTCCGCAAACAGGACATTCACATCCACGTGCCGTCGGGCGCGGTGCCGAAAGACGGCCCGTCCGCCGGTGCAGCGATGGTGACGGCGCTGGTCAGCTTGCTCAGCGGGCGACCGGTAAAGGACCGCCTGGCGATGACTGGCGAAATGACACTCTCGGGCATAGTGCTGCCAATCGGTGGCGTGAAAGAAAAAGTGCTCGGAGCGAAGAGGGCGGGCATCACGCACGTCCTGCTGCCGGCAGACAACGAGCCCAATGTCGTGGCGGATCTTACTCCGGAGATTCTCGGCGACATCAAAATCACCTACGTGCGCACGCTGGACGAAGTGCTGGAGCACGCACTGCAGAAGGAGGCGGTGACGCCGCCGATCGTTCCGCAACCAGAACCGAAGCCGAAGCGCGTCGGCCCGGATAGCCCTCGGGCGATTCACTAAGCTGAAGTCCTTGTGATGAGAGCGCCACAAAGGCGTGACTCGTGACCGGTAAAAGCCCGGCGACATTTGCCGGGCTTTTACATTTTTGGGCGCGCTCGGCGGCCCGGAAACAAACTCCTGCTAACATGTTTCTCGGATGAGACCCCGCGAAAAACCAAATGAAGCCGATGCAGCAGTGGATCTCGCCAAGCGCATTTCGGAAGCGCTGCTGCGTGAGCGTATAATTCCGCGGTTTGTGGATTCGTACGTCGTCGAAAACGGCCGCCACGCCCTGCAGGTCCACGCCTCGCTCTACCGCGATCTACTAGCGTTGTTGCAGCGCGAGGCCCTGCTGGCCTTGACCGTAAAGGCCCTGGCGATCACCTGTAACGAGCCCCACCTGGTTGGCAAATCCAAGCCGCGTCCCATGCTGCGGCGAGACGCCACGGCGTTTCGCAGAAAATTCCTTGCAGCGCTGACGCGGCAGCAAGGTTGGACCGCGGGGGACGCCCTCGATTTTCAGCGCGACCTGCAAATGTACGAAGAGCTGCTCGCTCGTGCCGCCACGACCCATCGCCGCCGCAAACCTTTTGAAGCGGCAGACCATCCCTTCGTCGACCGTTGCGCATTTTTGCTGGATTCGTCATTCATGGAGAAGGCTCGCTTGGCAGCGAGCCGCGCACTGACTGGAATCGATGAAATGGCCACGGCCGTGGCAGAGCAGGTTCGAATCGGACGAGCGAACTAAACAGCGATTGGGCTCGGGCTATTCGAAGAGGTCGTCCTTCCAAAGCCGCTGACCGGCGAGCGACGTATAGAAACCCCAGGCAGCAACCACAATAAATCCGAGCACCACGCTCAAGGAGCGTCCGGCATACCAATTGGAAAAGTCCAAGGTCATGGGAATATTGAGGAGAATGTCGACGGTCAAAACACCCATCGCCAGAACGATCAATCCGAAACGCACGACAGTGAAGGCAGCCATGCCATAAATGGCCAGCCAAATTGGTGTTTCTATGTACGGATGATCGCTGCCCAGCACTTTTGGCATCGTAAAAATCAGCGTAAATAATGCTGCGGCCACCCAGCGATTTCTCACCAATACGCGCAACAGAACGAGAAGAAAGAAAAAGATCAGAGTCGTCTGGATGGAGGCGACAATATTGAGAAGGCCGACGGCTACCGACTCGCGAAAACCTTCAAGGATGTCCGTGTTTGCCAGCAGGGGACGATCGCCTGCCCGGATCAGAAAGAAGCTGCCGACGGCAAAAACAAAACTCCAAGCGATGCCGAGAAGAATGCCAAAGAGAAGATCGCGCCCGACCAGCGGATCGCGCAAGCGCCCGCTGATGAAGCGTGTCCACGAGATGATCATCTGCGGCCAATTGCGGCGCACGTACGGCTCCAGGGCGAGATAGAGCACCCAGATAAAACCGGAAACAAAAAGACCCGTGCTGACAGCAAAGATCAGTATTCCGATGCTCCCCATCGTCAGAACAAAGTGGGAACGAAACAGACAAATCGCCAACTCGAGAGCAAATACGAGAGCGGCCAGGCGTAACGCGCCCTGGCGATCGCTTTTGCCGCGCGAATGATTGCGATAGGCAAGGGACAAGCCTGCACCGAAGATGACCAGCGCGATGCTGAGACCAATGATCTGGCTGGTCTTATCCGCGCGCGTCTTTTCGGCTTGATTCATGCGCGAGGGTTTCGTCCATGAACCGCTCAGGGAAAAAGCTACTAGCTTGCCGTGCAAGGCAGAGGCCTCCACGTGCAGCGGACGGCCGCTGCCGGGCATGACGCCGTCCCAGGCCGCGCGCGAGTCCGCGGCGGCCAGTGAGTTCCAAACGGGTTCGGCCGGGCGAAATTGCGCGAGATCGAGTCCGGCGGCGGTGAAAAACGGATGCCAATCGGCAGGGCGCGGAGCAAGCGGGGTGTCTTCTTTCTCAGGCGGCATGGCCAGAAACTCCAGCAAACGCCCGTCTGGATCGAGTTGCACAGCAATCATGCCGGAGTGCGTGACAGGTGGATCCCTGGACGTGACGACACCCGGGGTGAAGGAAAGGTTCCAGAAGCCGTCCGGGCTGAGTTCTTTAGGGCTTTGCCGATACCAGTAGCGAAGAAGTGATGGCCGTTCGGAAAGCACGCGAGCCCATTGAGGATGCGGTGAATTGCTCTTGCTGAGGAAACTGAGAAAATCGTAGTCGTACGAAAAGCCGCCGGCCCAGTCAACCGGCTGGCCTGGGTAGCCGAGGCTCGAAATGATTTCGCGAGACTTCTTGGCGAGCACCTCGGGTGAATTCTCCGGATGGATGAGCGCGAGCCCGTTTTCCCTGATTCCCATGGTCACACAAAGGACCACTCCCAGGATCACGGCCGCGAAGCAGGCCAGGGCGATGCGCGGCGCGAGACCCGTGTTTTCTCCGGCAGCAGCGACCATTTGCGGAGAAGGAGTTTCTCCGGCAGCGAGGGCAGCGGCCAGCGGGTCGCCGCCTGGCAAAGCCGCCGCCACTTGCAGCGCCGAAGCCGGACGCTTCTCCGGGTCAGCCTCAAGGCAGCGAAGGATAACGCGTTCTATCAGAGGATCGAGATCGCGGACCAGCGTCGAAGGATTGGTGATTGTTCCGGACTCACGCTGCTTCATCAACTCCGGAAGCGTGGCCGCCTCGAACGCCCGCTTGCCGGTCAGAATCTCGTAGAGCACCAGGCCCAGAGAGTAGATATCGCTCTTTGTGCTGACGTCGCGGCCGACAAGTTGCTCCGGCGCCATGTAAGCCGGTGTCCCTGCCCGGACTTCCGCGCCCTTGATGCTCGCCGCGATGCCGGCAAGTCCAAAATCGGTAATGCGAATCTTGCCGGCTCCGTCCAGCATGATGTTCGCCGGTTTGAGATCGCGATGAATTACGCCGCGTTCGTGAGCCGCAGCCAGGCCGGCGCAAATTTGGCGCGCAACCTCCGTGGCTTTGTCTGGCGAGAGCCGGCCGATGCGGCGCACCACGGAAGCAAGGTCTTCGCCGTCCACGTATTCCATGGTGAGGAAGAGGATTCCATCGGCTTCGCCGATATCGAAAACCCGGCACACGTTGGGATGGGAGACCTGCCGCGCCGTACGCACTTCCGCGTGGAATCTCGCGAGCGCCGAAGGATCTTGCGACAACGCTTCGGGAAGAAATTTGATGGCCACGACTTGGCCGAGTTTCAAGTCTTCGGCCCGGTAAACTTCACCCATGCCGCCCCGGCCGGCTAAGGCCACCACGCGGTAGCGTTCGAGAATGATCTGTCCGGGTGTAAAACGTCCGCCGCCGATGGGATCGGAACTGGTCAGAGGATTGGTGGGAGTGCGAGGAGTGTGCGTGGAAGGCCGTGACGACGGAGGTCTTCGCGGAGCGGGAATCTCCGGCGCGATCGTTGCGCCTTCGAGGCTCTCTTCATTCCCAAGCAGAGTTGTGCCGGTGTCCGAATCGACGGCCTGTCCGCACGAGGTGCAAAACCTGCCAGTTGGGGAAACTTGTGCGCCGCATTTCGAGCAGAACATGGGAGGCGGGGATTCTACCATTGGTTCGGTGCCCGCCGCGAATGCAACGCATTTTCGCTAGGAGATGCGCTCCATATGAACAGCCGTGCCGTAGGCAAGCACTTCGGTGACGCCTTGCATGACTTCGGTGGCGTCGTATCTCATTCCAATAACCGCGTTCGCGCCATGTTCGGCGGCATGTTGCAGCAGCAACTCAAAAGCGTCTTCGCGCGTCTTCTCACACAGGTTCGTGAGAATCGTGATGTTCCCGCCGACAATGGTTTGCAGTGCCGCGCCGAGATTGCCGATCACACTCCGCGAGCGCACGATAATCCCGCGCACGATGCCAAAATTCCTCACAATTTTGTAGCCTGGGATTTCCAGACCGGACGTAACCATGGAAAAGTCCACTCGTGGCATTTCTTGCTCTCCTTGGTACAGACGTTTACCGGTGCGATTCTAACCGTTCAGATGGATGCTCGGCGAGCAATGTTCCTCTGCTATTCTCAGAAAGCGTGGACACACCATTCGAAATTCTGGCGTCACTGCAAATCCTCCTGGGGGTGTACCTCATTTGGCAGGTTTTGCAGTGGCTCGGCTATGTGCGCCGGCGCCTAAACACGGATCCGGGTTTCTACGCTCCGCGTGTGGCTGTGCTCTGCCCCTGCAAAGGCATCGAACCGGGCCTGGAGCGCAACCTTATCTCGCTGACGGAATTCGAGCGGCAGAACTACGAAATTTTTTTCATTCTCGCCTCCGGCTCAGATCCGGCGCGCAGCATTGTCGAACGGGTAGCTAAAACTTCGCGAGTGAAGGCCCAAGTAATCATCGCCGGCAGCCCGACCACTTCCGGCGAGAAGGTAAACAATTTGCGCGTGGCCGTGGAACAACTGCCGCCGGAGTTTGAAGTATTCGTCTTCACCGATTCCGACGGCCGCCCCGGTAAAGGCTGGCTGCATCACCTCGTGGCCCCGCTGGGAGACGTGCGGATCGGCGCGACCACCACTATGCGCTGGCTCATTCCCAATCGCACCAACCTGCCTACGGTCTTGCTCGCCGCATGGAACGCCCCGGTCGTCACCATGCTCAGTGAAAAAGGACGAAATTTCTGCTGGGGCGGAGGGACAGCCATTCGCCGTAGCATTTTCGAGCAATCGGGCGTCCTAGACGAATGGAAAAACTCCGTCAGCGACGACTATTCCTTGACGCGCGCGCTGGAGCGCAACAATCGCTCGATTGTTTTCATTCCGGAATGCCTGACGCTCTCATACATAGAGACCGATTCCACGGGCTTGATGGAATTCACCAACCGTCAAATCCTGATCACCCGTGTATACGCCGATAAAGTGTGGGCGCCCGCGGCCGTCACGCATCTTCTCTACTGCCTGACGCTCGCGTTCGGCCTGCTTTTGATCCTCAGCGATATTCTCGAGCAGAGACCTGCCTTTCACATCGCCATGCTCACGTTTCTTCCCGTTCTCCTTTCCGCGATCCGCAGTTCCATCCGCCTCATCGGGGTGACCGAAGCCCTCCCAGCCGGACGCTCCCAAATCCTGGGGCAATCCTGGATTTACATTCTATTAACGGTTCTGATCCCATTTCTTTACCTCGCCAATTTTGTGAACTCTCTAATCACACGGAAAATTCGCTGGCGGGGTATGGCATACGAATTGATTAGCCCAGAACAAACGCGAATAGTTTCATTTTGAAACTCTCCTCGGAGTTGCAGTCCGTGGCACTTTTCCACAGGGCATTGAACACTTCTCGACCCTTCCTTTCACATGTAGTTCACACCTGATCTATTTGATTAACATGGAAAAAATTCGTTGACCGTGCAATTCCTACCCTCAATTAAGAGCCAATCCCTCTGACCCATTCTGTAAGCCCCCAATTTTTGAGTGAGTTGCATAATCTTGCATTCGGAAGAATATTTGCAGGGAAGGAGGGTTCGGTAAAACTGTCTCAGGCGGACTTTCAGGGAGTTGCTCCAGGCGCCTGGTCGTTGCCGATCAGTAGGTAAGAGTCGCCGATCTCTCAGCCCTCTTTCTGGCTTCTTACCTGTCTGTCTACCCCATCTGGGGAATACGCCTCGTCGAGGGGCGAAGATTAGAAAACCTAAAGGCTTCGGTTCCGTCACGAGGCTGCATTCGGAGGGGGTGCACGTGAAGGTTATCCGCAGAAGTGAGCAACCGCAGCAATTGAGGAGTTCCCGCCCGGCCTTTACCCGCGATGTTTTCTTTTTCTATGAGAAGAGCACTGGAGTGGCCCACTTCCATGTCGATGCGGGCACGGACGGCAGGTTCCCAGTGGACCAGGCTGCCGGGCTGCTTGCCATGCATTGCATGGTGCGGGGCCAGTCAACGAGCGATTACGTAGTAATGGTTCAGGCCGATGACGAGATGCTGGAAGGCCTCAACGAAAAAGCGGATAAGCTGCTGGAAGCGGGAAAGTCGGTCCGCAGCCAGGTGAAGTTGACGCGTCGGGAGGAAGAAGTTCTCGCCGGCCTAATGAAGAGCCTCGCCAATAAGGAAATCGCCTGCAACTTGAATCTCTCCGAACGTACCGTAAAATTCCATGTTTCATCGTTGCTGGCGAAGTTCCACGTTCGCGGACGCATGGAATTGGTTCGCGAAGCTACGCGGCAATCCACTGGCGGCGTGCCCATGCCCCTTCCCGTGGCGACGCGGGAGGCCAGCACCTTCCCGCCAGCCGCAAGGAACTACGCGGCGCCGCGGCACTCCGTAGCTGTCGTTCCTTTGGCTAAACGGCAATTGATGGCCTGATTCAGATTCCCTTCTAATTTCTAAGAAAAAAGAAAAGGCCCCCGACCGGGGGCCTTTTCTTTTTGGATTACGAAATGGAAAAGCTTATTTCTTAGCGGCGCTGTAAAGCTCGGCTGCCTTGTCCCAATTGACGACGTTCCACCAGGCCTTGATGTAGTCAGCCCGCACGTTTTGATACTTCAGGTAGTACGCATGCTCCCAGACGTCCAGTCCAAGCACGGCCTTCCCGCCGCCTGCGAGCAGATAGGGCGTGTCCTGATTTGGCGTGGAGTCGACGGCCAGTTTTCCATCGCGCACCAGCAGCCACGCCCAGCCGGAACCGAAGCGGCCCATTCCGGCAGCCGCGAATTTTTCCTGAAATCCAGCGAATGAGCCAAACGTCGAACTAATCGCTGCAGCGAGATCGCCCTTCGGCTCCCCGCCGCCGCCTTTCTTCATCAGCGCCCAGAAGAGCGAGTGGTTCCAGTGGCCGCCGGCATTGTTGCGGACAGCATTGCGAATCCCCTCGGGTACCGAATCGAGACCCTTGAGCAAATCGTCGAGCGACTTGGCTTGCAGGTCGGCATGTCCTTCCAGGGCCTTGTTCGCGTTGGTCACGTAGGCGCCATGATGTTTGTCGTGATGAATCTCCATCGTCTTGGCGTCAATGTACGGCTCGAGCGCGTCAAACGAGTACGTCAGCGGGGGCACAGTAAAAGCCACGGGTTTTTCCTCCAGAGTAGGATTTGAGTCCGAATGGGTCACGGTGTCGGCGCGCAAAAGACCAGCTGCAGAATTTCCTGGCCCAAGCAATCCTGCGCCGACGATTCCCGTATTCCGTAAGAAATTACGGCGATTCATAAACACCTCAGCAGCACGGAGGGCGAATCAACCTGCGGGGGATTATACCGCTTGTGCCCGCAGGATGGTAACGCAGACCGGCAAATTGGCATTCTCCCGTTCAAACGGATTGCCAGCAAGCCAGTCCGTGTCTGCGCATGAATCCCTCGCGCTTCTATTGGATGCGCGAAAGAGCCCAGCGGGCAGATTCGCCGATGACTTGATCCTCCGAGGCCGCGAGCCGCCCCAATAGCATGCTGGTTCGATCAAAATTCACCATCCCTCGCCGCAGGCCGGAATTCCCCAGCGCAATGCAGGCATTCCTCATCAGCCCGCGCCATTTGGTGCGTTTGACGGGGCTTCCGCGAAAGAGTTCACGAAACTCCGCTTCGGAAAGCCCAACCAGCCATTCCAGCCTTGGAAGATAGAGAGATTCTTCCTGCAGCGGCGCTGCCGTCTCGGTGCCGTCTTCTTCTTTTGAAGGAAAGACTCTCGGTTGGAACTGTGGAATCGTCGAAATCGGCGCGCGTCGGTTCCATGGACAAACATCCTGGCAGATGTCGCAGCCGAAGACATGATTTCCCATTGACTCGCGGAATTCCGCCGGGATGCCGCCACGAAGCTCGATGGTCAGGTACGAAATGCACCTTCGAGCATCCATAACGTAGGGTTCGACGAAAGCCTGCGTCGGGCACGCGTCCAGGCAGCGCGTGCAACTCCCGCACAAATCTGGCGGCGGCAGTTCGTCCACAGCGAGCGTCGGTTCGAGATCGAGCGTGGTGAGTAGGACGCCAAGAAAAAAGACCGAGCCCAGCATCTGGTTGAGCAGCAGTGTATTTTTCCCCAGCCATCCTAGACCGGCATATTTCGCCAGCACCCGCTCTTGCACAGGCCCGGTATCCACGTAAGCGCGCGCCTCAAATGGCTCTGTGAAGCGTTCTCGCAGCGATCCAACTAGAGCGTCCAGTCTCTCCCTCAACACATCGTGATAGTCATCGCCCCACGCATAACGAGAAATCCACCCGCTCGGCTTATGTTCATCGACGGGCAATGCCGGATCAGTGGAAAACGGTCTCTCCGTGTTGTAATTGAGCAAGCCGACGATAACGCTTCGAATCCCCGGCATAGCCGTTCGCGGATCGCTTCTCCGGGGATCGGCAAGGTACTTCATTTCCCCGGCGTAGCCGTGGTCAAGCCAATCCGGCGTCCGCGCCAGTTCCGGGAATTTTTCTGCGCGTACTACGCCAGCGAGATCGAAGCCCAAAGACTTCGCTTGATCCACGATCCATACGGTATCGGCGCGCGGCTTCATCCAGAAGATTGTGCCGCAGTCAGGCTGATCTGGCGAGCCACAGGAAAGATTCGGGCATGTCCCGGACTCCAGGAAGGGGAGAGCTCAGCTAAAGCTTCGAACCGCGGTGGCTTCGTCTGAAAACACGTCAAACACGGTATAGAGCTTGGTGATTTGCAGCAGGTCGCGCACTTTTTTCGTCAGGTGCAACAGCTTCAGGTCTCCGCTCTGATTCTTTACCGTCGTAAACCCGCTGACCAGCTCGCCGATCCCCGAGCTGTCGATGTAGTCCACGTCCGCCAGATTCAGCAGAATCATTTTTCTTTCATCAGCCAGCAGTTTACGGATGGTAGTTCTCAGCAGCGCGCTGCCGTCGCCGAGCACGATCCGGCCGCTCAAGTCCACGACGGTGACAATCCCGGCATCTCGGTGTGTCGCGTGTAATGCCATTTCTATCCTTACGCTTCCTGTTGGGGCGAGGCGTTTTGTCCGCCTTGGCCATTCGGGGAATTACTCCCCGGCGTGGGCAGTTTCTTCGACATCACGATTTCCGCGCCGCCCGTCCGCCCGGAAACTACGTCGAATTCATCCATGAAAGCGCGCATCAGAAAGATCCCGCGGCCAGACGTGCTCAGCAAATTTTCCTCGGCCAGCGGATCGGGCACATCGGAGAGCTTGAAACCTACGCCCTCATCCAGCACGTGAATGATCATTTTGTCGGGAGTAAGGTCCACCGCCAGGTGGATTTTCTTCTCGGGGCGTTCCTGGTTTCCGTAGTGGAAAGCGTTGATCACGCCTTCGCGCACGCTCATCCCGATGCGGTAGCAGTCATCCTCGCCGAACCCTGCGGCTTCCGCCACGCGCAGACACATCTCCTCGGCAAGATTGACGCTTTCAACCTGCGTCTCCAGCGTCATTTCCAGGTGCTTTTTGTCGTCGGCCATCTTTTGCGCTGTTTCGGCCCCAGGAGCCCCTAATACGGCCGCTTTATGGGTAACACAGCCGAGGAAACAGAGTCAATGGAGCAGAATGCCCAGGAAAATAAATGCGCACGATTATCATTCCTCGATAGCTCCCGCCCGGGACAGACCGCGATGCCCATCGTCGCCAGTTGTTGTTATTCATGAAATCGGCGCCCCGGAATAAAAGGGAGCAAGAGTTGGATCGGGTACGATAGTTTGTATCGGTTAGTCCAGGAGCTTGAGAAAGTGCTGTCTCTCGCGGGCAGAAAACCGTCATGAAACAACCCCAATCGGAAGGGGGCTTTTGGCCCTCCTTTGCTGCCGTTAGTCTGCTTGTCATTGTGGTTGCCGCCATCCGCTGGTCGTTCGCTCATCCCTACGGTATCCACTGGGATGAGTCCTTGTATTTCAATGATTCGGCCCTCGACGTCCAACGGCTTAGGAACGGAATGCTTCTTACAATCCTGAAGCGGTTTTTTCTAGATAGTGGGGGCCGGCCACCGGCCTTCCGTTTGCTCGCCCTTCCCGTACTGACGGTATTCGGCTTCCACACCTTCACAGCCCGGCTGGTTTCATTGGCGTGCTACAGCGCGACCTGCTGGTTCATCTACAAGGCGACTCGCCAGGTTGGAAGCGCGATGGCTGGGGCCTTTGCGATCCTGATTTTTGCATTGTCGCCGGAAGTTATCTCCGGGAGCATTTTCTTCAGTACCGACGCTCCTCTCTATCTGGCCACATCGGCAATGTTGTATTACATATTCCTGAGTTGGAGCGATCAACCCGAGCGTGCCAGCACCTGGATCGGGCTCGGGCTGGCACTCGGCCTTGGATTGTTGTCGAAGACCTCATTTTTTGCGATTGCGGCTCCTGTTCTGGCTTTCTGGCTCATCACCGGACTCTACGGAAAACTTGGCGTCCCCAGCTTATTCCGGCAGTGGAAGGCAGGTGTCCTGGCATTCGTCGTTGGAGTGCCCTGGTGGGTCTTGAATGCAAAGACGGCCATGGCTTACGCCCAATATGCACGGGGATTTGTTCGAAATTCTCTGGGACCACCTTCCGTTGGGACGTGGATGAGATGGCTGAACACCGTTATCCAATGCCTCTTGGGACATGGTCTTAGCATTCTGATTGCCCTGGTACTCATTGCCTACATTCGAGCGGTGATCTCGAACCGTAGCTCGCTTCTTAATCCGTTGGAGCGTGTGGTTCTGGGAGCCTGCCTTTGTGCAGGATTGCCGATTGTGCTGGCGCAGTTGTCCGGAACAAATCACTTGTTGCGCCACATTACTCCCGCGATGGTACCGCTGGCCATCGTCATCGGATTGCTTGCGGACAAAACAGCTTGGTTGCGTTCTGCCCCTACCATGGCCCTTTCCGGCATTCTGGTTTGCGCTCAATTGGCCATGCTGGTTGCTCCAGTCGTGTTTCCCAATAAAGCTCCGGTAGAAATCGGATTTGTGAACGGCGCCCTCCCCTGGCAAACGATGGCACGCTTCGATCAATGGAACTGGATCCCGGTTCGGGATATCAGCACCCAGTGCGGTGCTGTGGCGCCTAAGCTCGCTTCCCTTGGTATCGGGCGAAGCTTTACTCCCCCAGCGATTCAATACGCGTGGCTGGAACAGCCGCCATCAAACCGCCGCGATCCAATCAATCCTCCCTTTTTGAAATGGTTGTGGCGATACGAAGATGGAGCTCTGGATTGGCAGAAAGTGATGGATGCAGCAGATCAGAGCGATGTCGTTATCACCGCCCCGGCCTACGTCGGAGAGCGGAATAACAAGGAAGATTTGGACAACCAGCACAATGCGGAGTTTGCCGCGCGGCTTTCACAAGACCCGCGCTTTCAGAAGCCCTTTCGGCTACAGATGGGACGCTTTGAGCGCATCGAGGTCGACGTGTTTTTGAGCAAGAATCTGGTGTGCCCATCGGCGCAATAAGATTCAGGTCACTCCTAGGAGCCTGACAGTGACCTCTTCTTCGCCCTTGATGGCATGCTCAATCTAGCGACCTTGGTTCTCAAAGGCAGGTATCTGAAATGAGCCATGAATTCCTTACTCCTCGACCGGCGCCCCAGCTGCTGTCGATCGTCATGCCTTTCTATAACGAGGAGGAGATCTTTCCGTTGCTTCGTCCGAGGTTGACCGAATTTCTGGATCAGTCGCCTTACCCCTGCGAAGTGATTGCCGTAAACGATGGCAGTTCGGACAGCACCATCGAAGAGCTGGTGGCCTGGAGCAAAGAAGAGCCCCGCCTCAAAGTCGTAAACCTGTCACGAAATTTCGGCCACCAATATGCTTCCACCGCGGGAGTGGATCATGCTTCGGGAGACGCGATCGTGCTTGTAGACGCGGACCTGCAGGATCCGCCCGAAGTGATTCATCAGATGGTCGCGGAATACCGCAGGGGCTACGACGTCATCCTTGGACGGCGGGTAACCCGCGCTGGCGAAGGGTTCTTCAAGAAGTGGACAGCTTGGGCTTTCTATCGCTTCATGCGCCTTTTCATTCTGAAATCATTACCGCCGGACGTCGGCGACTTCCGGCTAATGTCCCGAAGGTGCGTTGACAGTCTCCGGGAAATGCGCGAGTTTCATCGCTTCTTGCGCGGTATGGTCACCTGGGTCGGTTATCCACAAACCGCCGTGCAATATGAGCGTCACGCGCGGGCCGCAGGAACGACCAAATACCCCTTGAGCAAGATGATTCGGTTGGCCTGGACCGCGGCTCTCTCGTTTTCGGCGCTGCCCTTGCGCTTCAGCTTCCTGGGCGCCGGACTGATGACGCTGGTGGCGTTTGAAGAAGCGATTAGGGCCCTGGTGGCACACTTCGTCGGCAAGACCGTCCCAGGCTGGACGTCAATCATGATCGTCCTCTGCCTCAGCAATGCCGCTCTCATGATTGCCGTCGGCATTCTCGGTGAATATGTTGGCCGGATCTTCGAGGAAGGCAAGGGACGCCCGCTTTACATTGTTGCTGACACGTGGAATCTCGAGTCGCGCCAAAAGAAGTAGCGATTTCTGAGGAACGCCGATCTCCCGATCGGCGTCGGAGTTGACGAAGATCACATTCCGACCGCAATTCACATGCTCCGGTGCGTTTCAAGCCCAATACGAGCGATCTAGAGTCCTGTATTGAATCGCCTCCCCAAGATGGCTTGGCTCGATGTCTCCCCCGCCACCCAGGTCCGCGATCGTGCGCGCCACCTTCAAAATGCGATCGTGGGCACGCGCGGAAAGCCCCAGCCGCGTGATCGCGTTCTCCAGCAACTTCTCGCCCTCCGCCGTAATCGCGCAATGCTTGCGGATCATCTTCGGCATCATCTGTGCATTGGCGTAAGTCTTTTTCTCTTTCTGAAACCGCTCAAGCTGTTTATTTCTTGCGGCGATCACCCGCTGCCGCACGCACGCAGAATCCTCCGCCGAAGAAGGCGCCCGCAGCTCCTTGTATTTCACCGCCGGAACCTCGATGTGAATATCGATGCGATCCAGCAGCGGCCCCGAGATTTTCGAAACGTACCGCTGAATCATCGGCGGCGTGCAGTGGCACTCCCGCGTGGGATCGCCAAAATACCCGCAAGGACATGGATTCATCGCCGCCGCCAGCATGAACCGCGAAGGAAACGTCACCGAAACCGCTGCGCGCGAAATGGTCACCGCACCGTCCTCGAGCGGCTGACGCATCACCTCCAACACGTTGCGCTGAAATTCCGGCAGTTCATCCAGAAAGAGCACTCCATTGTGCCCCAGCGAAACTTCCCCCGGCCGAGGCACCGCGCCTCCGCCAATCAACCCCGCATCGCTGATGGTGTGGTGTGGCGACCGATACGGCCGCGTGCCCACCAATCCACGGCTATCTTCCAGCACGCCCGCCACGCTGTGAATCCGCGTCGTCTCGATCGCTTCCTCGAGCGACATCGGCGGCAGGATCGTCGGGATCCGCTTCGCCAGCATGGTCTTCCCAGCGCCCGGCGGCCCGATAAACAAAATGTTGTGCCCGCCCGCGCAAGCCACTTCCAGCGCCCGCTTGGCCGCCTGCTGCCCGTGTACATCCCGCAAATCCACCGAGTACTGCGCCGCCTCGGAAAGCATCTGCCGCGCATCCACTTTCACCGGAGTGAATGACTCCGGCGAGTTAATCAGGTCCACCGCTTGCGGAAGCGACTTCACCGCAAACACGTCCACACCTTCCACCACCGCCGCTTCCTTCGCATTCGCTTCCGGAACCGCCAGCGCCTTCAACCCAAACTCCCGCGCCGCCAGCGCCGCCGACAGCGCGCCGCGCACCGACCTTACGCTCCCATCCAAAGACAGTTCCCCCAGAAACATCATCTTGTCCAATTGCTTGCCAAAAAATTGGCCCTGGCAGCCCACTAGTCCCAGCGCCATCGGAAGATCGAATCCTGATCCTTCCTTGCGCACATCCGCAGGCGCCAGATTGATCGTCACTCCTTGCCCATACGGAAACTCATACCCGCAATTTCGCAACGCGCTTTTGATCCTCTCGCGGCTCTCCTTCACCGCGTTGTCCGGCAGCCCCACCACATTGAAGTCGTTCATGCGCGCCGATCCCACGTCCACCTCCACTTCCACGAGGTAGGCGTCAATCCCATACACCGAAGCGCTCTGTGCCTTGAATAACATATCGAGGGAAGCCCGCCAGCAACCGCGGCAAGCATAGACCATAATTGAACACTATACCAATCACTAATTACAGGCCAAGGCCTTATACTGTCTCACGCCCTCTCGGGCCCTCTGAGGCACGCAGAAATGAAACTGGCTATTTCACAGATGAGGACATTTTTTAGTGCTGCCAGCGCCCTGCTGCTGCTTCTGGCGGTAGTCTTTCCACCCTCCACGATTGCCCAAGCCCCCAGTCCGGAGTTTCAGCGCCAACTCCAATCTGGCCTGCAGCGCTATCAAGCCGGCGACCTCGACGGGGCTATCGCGGCTTATCAACAGGCGATTAAGCTGAATTCCCAAGCCGGCATCGCCTATTCCGGCTTGGGTTCCGCGCTCATCGACAAAGCCGATCCGAAGGATGCTGCGGCCGCGCTGGAACAGGCAGTCTCACTGCTGGAAAAGCCTCCCGCTGCCGCGCCCGGTTCCGCGCCACCCCGTCGATTCGCAGATCCTCTAAATCTCGCCTTGGCCTTGAACAACCTTGCTCTCGCGTACTACCAGTTGAATCGCTTCGATGAAGCTTTCGCCAGAGCCGATCGCGCGGTTCAGATCAATCCAACACTCTCGAATTGCTGGAACACGCGCGGCATGGTTCTGGAAGTACAAGGAAAACTGGACGACGCGATTGTTTCTTATCGAAAGGCAGTCGCCATCTCTCCAAAGTCCGCAAACATGAACCACAATTTAGGTGAAGCTTTGCAAAGAAAGGGGCAGACCGACGAGGCCATCACCGTATTGCAGCACGGGCTGAACTTCCAGCCGTCAAACGCGGATCTTCTGGCGGCTTATGGCAATGCCTTGGCCACCAAAGAGCGCTTCGCGGAAGCCGAAGCCGCCTACCAGAAGAGCCTTGCGGCAACTCCGGATGTTCCGGCCACCCTCTACGGGCTTGGCACGGCCTTACGTTTTCAAGGAAAGTATGCGGAATCCTTGAAAGCGCTATTGCGCGCTCATGAATTGGCTCCTGATGATGCCGATACCACTCTCGGGCTGGCTACTTTGTACGCCGAGATGGGGCGCTATGAAGACGCGGCGCCCTTGATCCAAACCGTGACAGCCTCTCATGCCGGGGACCCCCTCTATCTTTTGCTGCAAGCCGACACCATGATCAACGACAACCGCCGCAAGGAAGCTCTACCCCTCCTACAGCAAGCGCTCATCGCAAAACCTGATTTTCCGGAAGCCATTGCAACTCTTGCCAGCCTCCAGATTGATCTCGACCAGATGCCAAAGGGAATGGAGATGGTGAGGAACTCGCTCGTCACCCACCCGAACAGTTCCGATCTGCACAATGCCTACGGCCTGCTTTTAGCCGCGCAATCCAAGTATCCCGAAGCACAACTGGAATACGAAAAAGCCCTGGTGCTGCGTCCCAATTTCCCGGATGCCATGCTCAATCACGCAGTCGCGCTCACGCGCCAAAATCACGCTCCGGAAGCCATCGCGGAATTTCAGAGTGTCCTCTTCGCGAACCCAAAAAATCTCAAAGCGCAGGCCAACCTGGCTGTGACTCTTTTGGCCGCAAGACGCTTCGACGAAGCTGCCAACGCGTTCCGCCAGGCGATTGCCCTCGCTCCGTCCGATCCCGATCTACGCACAAATCTAGGACTCGCGCTGCAACGAGGCGGCCATCCCGCCGAAGCTCGCCAAGCCTTCGCCGAAGCTGACAAGCTCAGGCCTGCCCCGATTCGTCCTCAGGCTCATCCCTGACTTGCTTCGCGACGCAAAACCTAGGACGATAACGCAGTCCGCACACCGCCACACGGGCAAACTCCACCACACTCCAAGCTGATTCCTCTTGACGGGCCCATATTTTTCTGGTACACTAGCTTCTGGGTACAGTTACAGCTAAGTCTTGTCCTTGCCTGTGCCCATCTAACTCCGTGCAACAAAGTGCACAATTTTGGTGCAATATAAGTCCTTTAGATGCACCACCTCCGGGCCCCCTCGTATGTATTGCAAACAAAGGACTTGCGCCATACCCAAGTTTTCTTAAGTTATTTAGATGCAACACTTACGAAAACGAGGGGGGGCGGTATCGTTAAATATCTCCCTTTGGAGTGCGGCAGTGAGGCTGCCGCTTTTCCGGCGTGAAGAGTCGCATCGGTAGCCGAGCCTTGGGGACTACTGGGATTCCTTCGATCCGACTCCGTACAACGTCAGAATGTCCTGCAGAGTCACGACGCCCTGGAGGTGGCGCACGTTGGTGCGGCTCACCACGGGCAATAGGTCCAGTTGGTTTGCCCCCATGCGGTCCAACGCCAGGTGCAGCGAGTGGTCCCCATGAACGTGCGGAAATTCATCCTGGCCGACAATCTCCGTGAGCCGCTTTTGCGCCAAGCCATCGCTACTCGCGCGTTGCAGAATTTGCAAGCTGATTACGCCAATCACGCCACGTTCATCGCACACCGGCCAGGCATGGAATTCGCTCGACTTTGATTTCTCAAGCGCTTCTTGAGCGGTCATTTCCGCGCCCAGAGTTTCCGTAGCGTCGCTCATGGCATGAACGACCTGGCGCTGCCCGAGTTGCTGACGCGCCTCCGCCGTCGGCAGGTGAATGCCGTCCTGGTGCGCCAGCACCTCATAAATCGGCTGCTTCTGAAATCGCGCGGAAATGAAAAAACTCACCAGGTTGGAAATCATCAGCGGCACAATGACCGCATAATCTCGCGTAATCTCAAAAATCATCATCACCGAGGTCATCGGCGCACGGATGACCCCTGCGAACACCGTGCCCATTCCGACCAGCGCGTAAGCTCCCGTCGAACCCACGTAGCCCGGCAGAAAGTGCTGCGCTACCGTGCCCACAATTCCGCCCAACATGGCGCCCATGAACAAGCTGGGACCGAAAATTCCCCCGGCGTTCCCGGAAGCATAGCTGATCGTCACAGCAAAAAGCTTCAGCACCAGCAGCAGGATCATCAGCTTGAGGGCGAACCTGCCGTTCAGGACTTCGCCGACATGCTTGTAACCGACGCCGAGAATCTGCGGCACGAACCAGCCCATGAGCCCAATCGTCAAACCGCCCGCTACGGGTTGGAACCACAAGGTTTTCTTCGGAAAGCGCAGAAAGCGGGCCCGCATCCAGACCAGCAGTTTTACAAATGCCACCGAGACGAAGCCGCCCGCAACTCCCAGCACCGCGTAAATCCCGAATTCTCCCGGATGAACCAATTGATACTGCGGCACCTGGAACAGTGGATCGTTTCCCAGCAGCAATCGCAAAACCGCCCACGAGGTCGCCGACGCCAGCACCACCGACCCGAGAACCGGTGCGTGTAAATCGCCGACAACTTCTTCGAGTGCGAACAAAACCGCAGCGAGCGGCGTATTGAATGCAGCTGCGATCGCCGCCGCCGCGCCTACCGGAATCAGCGCCTTCACTTTGACTGGCCGCAAGCCCAGCCGTCGGCCGAGCACCGACGCGATTCCGGCCCCGACTTGCACCGCCGGTCCCTCGCGCCCAAGCGGAAGTCCGCTGGCCAGAGTTGCCGAGGTGCAGAAGAATTTTCCGACTACCGTACGAAGGCTAATTCGCCCGCCTCGCGCGTACAGCGCCGCTTTGGTTTGTGGAACTCCGCTGCCGCGTGCGTTTGGAAAAAAACGGTACAGCAGGTAGCCCATGATCAACGAACCCGCAATGGGCACAAGAATTCTGCGCCATGCGTCTCCCCCAGTGGGATAGAGCCTCGCTCCGAATCGCTCGGTCACGAGAATAAAAACCACAACCACCAGGCCCACTATCGCGCCAATGAGCAGCGTTAGGACGAGAAAAACCTGCTCTTCGCGATTCCGGAGAAATGCGGCCCACTGTTGTGACGAAGCATCCCGCCAGTTTTTCGGCGGCGGCTCTCCGGCTTCGCTCAATTTTGTCTGGGGAATTTCACTCACTACGGCTTTCCTTGCTTCGCTTCGAGGATTTCCCGGATGCTTTTTTCCCAGACGACGGGCGGCCGGTTTCCAGCAAGGCGCTGATGGCGTTCGCAAGGGCCGCGCCGCTAGCGCGCAACTCACCGATACGGTCGCGCGCCACCTGTTCGACCAGCTTTTCTCCGCGCGGCAGCAGGGCCACCAGGACGCGCCGCCGATCGTCGCGGCTGCGGCTCCGGCGTACGTACCCGTGCGTTTCCATCCGGTCGATCAATTCCACCGCGCTGTGATGCTTCAACGCCAGCCGGTCCGCCAGCGCGCGAATCGTCGCTTCCTCGCCCTCCGGGAGGCCGCGCAGCGCCAGCAAAAGCAGATACTGCTGCGGCTCAAGCCCCGCGGCGCGCGCCACCGCATCGCCTTCGCCCACGAACTTGCGAATGCGGTAGCGCAACTCCGCCAGCGCTCGGTACTCGGCCGTGGTGATTTCCCCGGGCATGCTGCCAGTATATCGTAATGCGATATATGCTGCCAATCGCGCACGTTAGCCAATTCCTTAGAGTAATCAGGAGAGTTGTGCCTTGTCAGAGGGGTTTGCGGAATGACTTCTGTGTTTTGTAGTGTTCGTAGCCGTTGCGCCCGTAAAATTGGTGGGCTCGCTCGCGAATCACATTGGAACGGACGGACATGCTCTTGCAGCCATGTTTGCGGGCCCAATCTTCGGCCGCCGCGAGCAACCGAGCACCCGCTCCCAGGCTGCGCTGCCCTTCGGCAACGACCAGTCCGTTCACTTCGGCGCGAACATCGCATTCCAGAAGGGCCTCTCTGCTCACGTGCAGCCAGCCGATCACGCCGTCCTTGGCGGAATCCGCAACAAAGACGGCGTTCTGGGATGGAGGCTGAATCTGCCGCAATCGCTCGCGAATCTGCGCTGCTGTCGCCGGATAGCCAAGCTGGCCGGAAAGCTCCGCGAGTCGCGGCGCATCGGCGCTTTTCGCTCGCCGGATCTTGAGCTCTTTGTCTCGACCAACGCCCGGAATCTTGCTCAAGTTGTTTTCCTATGAAGACGCTCTTGCACAGCGTCACTCTTCAATTCGCGGAGAGCATCGGCCGCGATCCACCGAGCGGAGATCGAGCCCTGCTCGCGGATTCTCTCTGCGGCGTGAATGGCTTCGCCGTTAAGCCGCACGTTGCGTTTGCCGATGTTTCGCAATGCCCAGTTGACCGCTTTCCTTACAAAATTCCGTTCGTCGTGCGCCTCGAGCTCGATCACGCGCAGGAATCGCTCAAAATGCGTATCGGGAGCAGCTTTATCTTTATAGGAGAGATACGCAACCAGAGAAAAGCTGGCGCGCTTCACGAACTCTTCACGTCGTCGGCTCCACGTCTCCGCTTTGTTCCAGGCGGGCTTGGCCTGCGCATAGAGATAACAGCACGCCGCATCTACCACGTCCCAGGAGTCGAAATCGCGCGCCCAGCGATCCATCTCCGCGGCGGTGACTTTTCCCGATTCGCCAATCAGGGTTGCGAGGATGCGCGCTTCATGAATGCCCGTCGTCCACAATTGCTGCGCAAGCTGGTGATCCTTCCCGATGTGCTTGGCAAACTGGTGCAGCACCGGCGCGGAGATTCCATGCGCCTTCGACACATGCACGCCAAAGTACGCCATCTTCGCGCGCACTTGCGGATCGGCAACTTCCTTGAGCTCGCGCAAGACGGCCGCCTTCGTCCACCGCGGCAATTTCTCTTGGCCGCTCTTCCTAGAATGTCTTGTCGGAGTCGAGGAGGATTGTAACCGGGCCTTCATTGACCAGCTCCACGGACATCATCGTCTGAAAAATTCCAGTGGCGACGTTCACGCCCAGCTTGCGAAGCGCTTCACAGAAC